>Ga0209542_10001016_pt1 | contig 66882 bp, 64 predicted proteins | sample RifCSPhighO2_01_FD_184028 | JGI IMG/M metagenome (GOLD analysis project Ga0209542, IMG submission 184028) | Soil microbial communities from Rifle, Colorado - Rifle CSP2_plank highO2_0.1 (SPAdes) (version 2) | ecosystem: Environmental > Terrestrial > Deep subsurface > Rock core/Sediment ...
GTGTTGTCCACATCGCTGATGACGATGTCGGTCAGGTTCAGCGCGGTGTCTTCGGTGTAGGTCTCGGCGGCGCTGAGGTTGGTGGCGGTGGCGGCGTCGTTGACCGCGGTGACGTTGACGGTGCTGGTGACGGTGTTGGAGTTCGCGCTCCCGTCGTTGACCACCCAGGCGACGGTGCGCGCGAGCGTGCTGGGATTGTCGCTGGCGTTGGCGTAGGTCACTGCGCGCAGCGCGGTCTGGTAGTTGGCGAGCGTGCTGGTCCCGCTCAAGGTGAGCGTGCCGCTCGCCGCGTCCCAGCTGCCGGTGATGCCGAGCTGGTTGGTGAAGGCGAGCACGTCCTGGCCGTTGACGTAGTTGGCGCTGATCGTGACCGTGGCCGACTCGATGTTGGTGTCGTCGGCGTCGGCGACCGTGATGACGGTGTTGATCGCGGTGGCGACCTGGTTCTCGGTGTAGGCGAGCACGCTGCCGGTGGCGAGCACCGGGGCGGAGTTGGTGGACGTCGCGGCGATGTTCAGTGCGAACTCGGAGGTCTCGAAGAAGCTGGTGAAGGCGCCGTCCGCGCGCGTGGCGGTGGCGCTGATCGAGGCGCCCACCGGTACGTTCGCGGAAAGGATCGGCGAGAAGCTGGCGTTGCCGGCAACATCGGTCGTGACGTTCACGAAGCCAAGGTAGGTCTGGCCCTCGCCGTAACCGGTCGGGTCGGCTGCCGCATTGGAGAAGAACTCGATGCGGAAGCTGGTGCTCGCGGTGCTGTTCAGCGTGCCCGCGATCGTGATCTGCGTGGCGGCGTTGGTCGCCGCCGAGGTGAGCACCGGGAAGTTCTGCAGCGCGTTCGGGCCGGTGTCGGCGTCGCCGGCATCGTTGGCGGTGACCCAGGGCGCAGAGTCGGTACCCGGTCGCAGATCGATACCCAGGCTGCTGTTACCGTAGATCGTGTTCTGCCGGATGCTCGTGTTGGTCGCGGTGTCCTGCACCCTGACGCCGACGTTGGTGTTCGCCCAGATCGTGTTCCCCACGATCGTCGTGCCGGCCGCGTTGCCCTGGGTCTTCACACCCACGTCGCCACCTGCGATGAGGTTGCCCTCACCCGGGTTGGCGCCGCCCACCGTGTTGTTCGTCGCGCCGGTGCCGACGTCGACATTGTCGCCGCCGTTGCCGATCACGGTCGTGCCATCGACCGCGACGCCGATATAGTTGCCCTGGACGACGTTGCTGCCGCCCCGCAGCGTGATGCCGTTGTCGGTCGCATCGCCGCCCACGCCGTTGCCGGCGATGACGTTCCGGTTGGCCGCCGTCGTGCCGCCGATGGTGTTGCCGTCGGACCCGGTGCGGATGAAGATGCCGGCCTCGGCGTTGCGCACCGCCGCCGCGGCGGTGCCGGTCACGTTGGTGCCAATGAAGTTCCCGACGATGACGTTGTTGTCCCCCGTCAGGTCGATCGCGTCGGCGGTGAAGCCGCTGACGACGAGGCCGCGGAGCGTGGAGCCGCTCCCGCCGGCTTGGATGTTGAACGCCGTCCCGACCGTGCCGCCACCGCGCAGCTCGATCACCGGGACTCCAGCGAAGTCCGGCTCGCTGGTGCCGTTGATGACCACGGCATCCGTGATGTTGGGCAGCACGGCGCTCAAGTTGATGGTGTGCGGCCCGGCGCCGGCGATGTTGAAGTTGATCGTGTTCAGCCCGGCGGTGTTGTTGGTCGCGGTGATCGCCTCGCGCAGCGAGATGAAGCCGTCCGCGCCCTTGCTGGCAAGCAGCGTAGAAATCGATGTGGTGTCGCCGTCGGCCACGTCGCTGGTGGTGTCAACGACCAGTGTACTGGATGGCTTGATCGAGACACCACCAACCGCCCAATTGTCGCTGCCACTCCAAGTCCATGACATGTTGACGGAAGCCGCGCCCGCCGCGGTGCTGCCACCCCCGTTGATATCTGGTGCCTTGAGATCCCATTGCTCTGCCTGAGCACCCCCGGGAACGAGGTTGTAGTCAACAACATCGTCCACGGCGATAGCTGCAAAGACCAACTCGTTGACAGCCGAGCTGACCGTAGCCGACCCACTTCCGCCGGAAGCCCCGTTTCCCGAAGCAAAGGCGCCAAGGGGCGTGGTCTGGTCGACTCCCGTGAAAGTCATGACTCCCGCGGTATTACCGTCTGATGGAATGCCGCTCATCACGATGTCCACATTGAAGGTTCCCACGTCCGGATTGACGAGCTTCCAGATCTCGACGCGCGCGTCTCCGTTCGCGCTCACGCCGACAAGGCTGAGCGGGTCTCCGTTGTACGTAATGGAACCGACGCTGTCCGTGCCGCCAGTGGCAGCAAGGTTTATTGCGACGCCGACAAGCATCAACCGGTCTGTGCCGGCGGTTGTGTGCGAAATCGAGATGTTGCCACTGGCGCTCGTACCTGTGGAAGTGGAGTCAACTGCGACAGCCAGCACGTGCAACCAGTTGTTCTGCGCGGCAGTGCTGACGGCCAGGTTCGCTTCGATCGAACCGGTGCGGACCTCGAGATCCCAGTCCCCGCCCAGGATCGCGGCGCCGGTGGCATCGACGCTGGCGGCGACGTCGGCGCCGGTGAGACGGCTCAAGGCGCTCACCAGCGCGCGGCCTGCTTCCGAAGCCGCCACGTCGCAGCCGTAGAGCAGCAGGTCCGCGTCCGCGGTCAGGGCGTTGCCCCATTGGCCGATGGCGGTGGCGTTGGCGAGCAGCGAATCGAAGTCGAGGCGGGTGCCGCCGAGCTCGAGCGCGCCGGCGGCGCCGTGCGTGACAAGATGCACGGCGGAAAGATCGTTGCGGGCGGCGAGCGCCTGGCTTAGCTGTTCGATGCCGTCGCGCCCGGCATCGAGCACGAGCACCTCGACCTCGCGGCCGTCGTTCGGCTGGCCGAACAGATCGTTGAGCAATTCGGCGTAGTTCGGGACGCGCGGGTCAATGACGACCAGTTCCTTGCGGGTGGTCGCCGCCGCCTCGGGGGCGATGCTGCCGGCGGGCGCGACCGCCTCCACCTGCTGCACCAGCGCGCCGCCGCTCGCCGGCGCCGGATCGGCGAATACGCCGTACCAGTCGGCCGACAGCAGCAGTCTGGCTTCCAGTTCCTGGAACACCAGGCCGGTGGGGCGCAGACGGGGGGCTTCCTTGCGGGGTTGACGCTGGCTTGACAAGGCACGTGAACCTGTTTCGATGGTCTTAGTACGTTATGGTGCAAGAGCCGTACCATGAAGCAGGCCTTTCCCCCCTACTGTTATATTTTTATGTTCAATGGGTTATATCACCCCCCTGCGCACGGCCGGGTCACCAGGGTGCCAAGCTGGCGGTTCTCAGCCGCAAGGACGGCCGGGCCCTCTACCTCCCCCTGCGCACGGCCGGGTCACTCGTGGAGCCGCACCTTGCAGCGCAGGCCGCTCGGCACGGCATGGTCCGGGTTCGGGATCTCGAGCCGCACGCTGAAGGTGCCGCTCGCCGGGTCAATGACCTTGTCCACGATGGTCACCTTCGCCGCGAGCGGGCGCTGGGGGTTGACCTCGGGGCGGACCTCGGCGCGCATCCCCGGGCGGACCGCGCCGAACCACGCGGCCGGCGCCACCACCTCGACCCGCAGCGGATCGATTTGCACGAGCTTGAGGATGGTCTTGTCCTTGACCGACTCGCCGGGCGAGAGAAAGCGCTCCGCCACCACGCCGTCGATCGGACTGCGGATCGTGCGCAGGTTGAGCGTCTCGCGCGCATGGCGCAGCTGCAGCTCGCTCAGGCGCGCCAGTGAATCGGCCTCGTCCTTGTCGCTCAAGGGGATGGCCTTCTGCTTGTAGAGCGCGCGGGCGCGCGCCTGCTTGCGCTGATCGTGGTCCGCCTTGGTCCCCGCCAGGGCGACCCCTGCCTCCTCCACCTCGGCGCGCAGCTTGACCAGTACCTGCCCCGGCTTGACCGCATCGGCGCGGTCCACCGCGATGGAGGCGATCACGCCGTCCACGGGGCTGCGCAGCTCCACGCTCATGTTTGGTTCGATCAGGCAATCGAACTCCGGCAGCGGCGCCGCGTGCAGGGGCGCGCCGAGCGCCAGCGCGGCGAGCAGCACGCCCCCGCGGCGCAACACGGCGCGCGACCCGCTCCCGCCTGGCGGCAATTGCTTGCGTTCGATCATCATTCGTTCCCCTCCCGTGTTACTCGGCCCGGCCGGCAAAGCCCATGAACTCATCGCGTGTCTCGTCGACCCGCAGCAGCGCGCGGCGAGTCAGGCGATGGCGATACTCGATCAGTCCTTGCGCGACCCTTGTTAGCGCCCGCCCGAACCACGGTCGCACCTCGGCCGGTCCGCGACGCGAGAGCCGGGCGAGCGCGCCCCGGAAACGGCCGGAGAACAGCTCGTCCTCGAGCGAGACGAAGAGCTCGTAGCTGCCGGGATCGCCCTGGCGCGCGCAGCGGCCAATCAGCTGGCGGTCTATGCGGCGCGCGTCGTTGGGTTCGCACACGATGACGTGCAGGCCGCCGCGCTCGGCCACGCCGGGCGCGAGCGCAATGTCCGTACCCCGCCCCGCCATGTTCGTCGCGACCGTCACCTGGCCCGGCTCCCCGGCGCGCGCGACGACCGCCGCCTCTTCGGCGTCCTGGCGCGCGTTCAGCACCTGGTGCGGCACGCCGGCGCCATCGAGGAGCGCACTGAGCCGCTCGGAATCGGCGAGCGTGCGCGTCCCGACCAGCACCGGGCGGCCCGCGGCGCGCCCGGCCGACACGCTGCGCGCGATCGCCTGCCACTTGTCCGCGCCGCGCCGGAAGCAGCGCGCAGCGCTGCGCCGCAGCCGGCCCGGCCGGTGCCGGGGCACCGTCACCACCCCCAGCCCGTACACGTTGCGCAATTCGCCGCGCACCTCCTTGAGCGTGCCCGACATGCCCGCCAGCCGCAGGTAGCGCTGGAAAAAGCGCTGGTAGCTGATGCGGGCGAGCGTCTCGTGGCGCGCCGTGGGCGCGAGCCCCTCCTTTGCCTCGAGCATTTGGTGCAGGCCCTGTTCCCAGCTGCGGTCGGGCATGGTCCGCCCGGTATGCTCGTCGATGATCTCGATGCGACCGTCGCGCACCAGGTAATCGCGGTCGCGGCGGTAGAGTTCACGCGCGGCCAGCGCCTGCCGCACGAACATCTCGCGCCGCCGCTCGCCGGCCCACAGCCCGCCGAGCGGCGCGGCGATCTCGCCCAGGCGCTGTGCGCCCCGCGCGCTGAGGGCGGCGCGGCGTGCGTGCGGCTCGATCGCGAAATCCGTGCCCGGCGCGAGCTGCCCGGCGAGCCACAGCGCCCGCCGATAATGCTCGGCCGCTTCAGGATCGGCCGCGCCGCCCGCCAGGATCAGGGGCGTGCGCGCCTCGTCCACGAACACGCTGTCCGCCTCGTCCACGATCGCGAAATACAGCCCGCGCAGCAACAGCTCGTCGCGGCGGCGGCGCTCTCCGCACAATCCATCGAGCCTCAGACGCAGATCGTCACAGCGGCCGCCGAGCACGAGCCGGTCGCGCAGGTAGTCGAAGACGAGTTGCTTGTTGGTGCAGTAGGTGACATCGGCGGCATAGGCCGCGCGTCGCTGCGGCGCCGTCATGGCCGCGGTCACGGCGCCCACGCTCAGCCCGAAGCGCCGGTAGACCGGCGCCATCAGCCGCGCGTCGCGTTCGACCAGATACTCGTTGACCGTCACCACGTGCACGGGGATGCCGGCGAGCGCGGCGGCACAGGCCGGGAGCGTGGCCGTGAGCGTCTTGCCCTCGCCGGTGGCCATCTCCGCGGCCATGCCCTCGAGCAGTATCCAGCCACCGATGAGCTGCTCGTCGTAGGGGCGCATCCCGAGCTCGCGCGACGCCACCTCGCGCACCGTGGCGAAGGCACGCGCGACATTTTCGCGCGTGAGGTGCTCGCGCCAGACGCGCCGGCGCGCATCCCTGATCCAGCGGTCGAGTCCCGCCTCGTCGAGCGCGCCGAGCCCCTGCCCGAAGTGCCCGACCGCCTGCAGGAACGCCGGCCAGCAGCGCCGGCGCGCCGCGCGCGGCGGGTGCAGGGGCATCAGCAGGCGCGTGAGCCAGCGCTCGAGACGGTCCTCCCTGGCGAGCTCGCGTTGCGGATAGATGCCGAATCGCGTGCCCGGACGCAGCAGCGGCTGCGCCCGCGGCGCGGCGACGATCGTGTCCTGGGCGCGCTGCGCGGGTGATGTGGAGGTGGCCATGGACGAGATGCGCGCGCCCTATTCGGCGAACTGGCGAAGAAGCTGGCGCTTGACGGCCCGCGTCCAGCGGAAGGCGAGCGGCTCGTAGCCGTGATCGAAGCGCGCGTACACGCGCGCGCCGAGGTGGGCGGCGCGCGCCGCCTCCGGCGGCAGCGCGAGGTCAATCTGAAAGATCCTGGCGCGCGTGCGCACGCCGTCGGTATCGAGCGGATCCACTCCGATGCGCCCGCCGCCAAGGGTGCCGAGCGCGCGGCTCGGCAGCCGCTCCACCGCCTCCGGCGCCTCGCGCAGAATGCGGGCGGTGACGATCTCACCCGGCACATCGGCCGATCGCAGTCGCACCGCGCGGGTGACGCGGCGGAACTGTCCGATATCCGATTGTGGTATGACCACGCGCACCGTGATCGCGTCCGCATCGACGACGTAACCGACAACCTCGCCCTGCTTCACGAAGCGGCCGGGCAGGTGCGACGCCTGCGGCACCACGAAAGTGCCGGCGACGCCGGCGCGCAACACCTGCTCCGATTCGTGCTCGCGCGCGCGCGCCAGCGTGGCCTCGGCCGCGCGCAGGTCCTGGCGGATGACCTCGGCTTGCACCAGGTCCTGGCCGCGCATGGCGAAATAGCGGGTCTGGAACTCGCGCTGCTCGGACTCGAGCACCTGAATCCGCGACTCGAGGTCGGGATCGGTGACGCGCACGAGCGCCTCGCCCGGTTGCACGTGGCTGCCGTCGGGCACGAGCAGCTCTTCCACAAAACCTTCGGCGCCCGCGCGCACCTGCGCCTGCTCGGGCAGCCACACCACGCCGTCGGCATGCGTCGAGAGCGGAAGCGGCACGCCCACGAGCGCCAGCGTCAGGGCCAGCACGGCCGCGAGCGAGGCGAGCACCGCGCGCGCGCGGTGCGCGTGCAGGGCCGGGCTGTTAAGCACGAAGCGCGCGGCCTTGACCAGCGGATAGAGGATCTGCGTGGCCACCGCCCACAACGCCAGGGCCACGCCCGCGATCAGGTATTTCCCGCCGAGGTAGAGGACGATGATGACGGTGATCCCGAGGCGGTACAGGTACGAGGACAACCCGTAGGCGATGAACCACGCACGCTCGCCGGACGCACTGACCGGCGAGCGTGCCTCGGCCAGAGCGAAAACATGGCGTTGCACGAGATAGCCGTAGTACTGCGCCGAGCGTGTGGCGAGTCCCGGTATGCCGATGGCATCGGCGAGGACGTAGTACCCGTCGAAGCGCAACAGCGGGTTGCCGTTGAACAGCACGGTCGACAGGCCGCCGATCAGCATCACGTCGAGCGCGGCGTCGCGCAGCAGGCCCGGTTGCAGGAGAGTCCAGGCGAACAGCGCGAAGGCGGCGAGGAACAGCTCGACGACGATCCCGGCGGCGCTGACCGCCATGCGCCGGCGCGACTCGGGAAACGCCGAGGCCGCCGAGGCGTCCACGTAGGGCATCGGGATCAGCACCAGGAACATCACTCCCATCTCCGGCACACCGCCGCCCCAGACCTTGGTGGCGAAGGCGTGACCGAGTTCGTGCACCAGCTTCACCACCGGATAGATCATCCACAGCAGCAGCAGGTTGGCGGGCGCGAGCGCCCGGTCCGCGGCGTGGGCCGCGATCCCGTCCCAGTGCTTGGCGGCCAGCATCGCCGCCAGCGCCAGCGCCACCAGCCACAGCCAACCGGCGGCGCGGCTGAAGCAGGGACGGGCCCAAGGCAGGCAGCGCTCGAGGAAGCGGTCGGGATTGACCAGCGGGAGGCGCAGCGCGAGCGGATTGTTCCAGCGGCTGCGCCAGCGGCGGCGTGCCTCGCGCTGCTGGCGGCGAAACAGCGCGGCGGTGTCGGGCGGCACGTCGCACAGCAGCAAGTCCGCGGCGTGCAGCGCGCCGAGCAGCTCGATGAGTTCCGCCTGCGTGGGCGCGTCGTCGCCGAGTTCCGCGTTCACGCGTTTCCAGGCGTCCTCCACGGAACGACTGCCGTCCATCAGTTCGATCACCTGCCGCGCCGGGGCGTTGAAGCGGTAGTGGCGTCCCGAGGAGCTGTCCTGCAGCACGTACCACGTCTCGCCGCGGTACTCGTGGCGGTTTATGCGGGCGTGCGCGGGCAACCGCGGCCGCAGCGGCGCGACGCGGTACCAGTGCGGGCTGAACAGCGTGTCAGACATAGCGACTCACCGCCGGCGCACGGCCCGACGCGCCCGTTACGGCAGCCATGACCACAGCTCCAGGCGCAGCCAGTTGAAGAGCGAGTGCGTCCATATCCACGCGAGCTGGCGGGACTCGATATCGACCTTGGCCACGCCCTGCATGCCGGGCCGCAGGAACGCCGGGGGTCTGTCGAGCCTGGCCTCGACGCGAAAATAGTTCGCTTCCGCGTCCGCCACCGCCACGGGCGTGACGCGCTCCACCACGATCGGCAGACCCTCGCCCGGCGCCGCGGTGAGCGTCAGGCGGCCATGCTGCCCGACGCGCACGTCGGCGATATCGCCCTCGTCCACCTTGAGGATGACGCGATAGCCCTCGAGCGGCGCGATCTTGAACAGCGCCTGTCCGCGCTCGACCGGCGCGCCAAGTTCCTTGGCGACGTCACCGCTCACCACGATGCCCGCGAACGGCGCCGTGAGCTGGAGGCGCGCCAGCTGCTTCTCGATGAGCGCCAGTTGCGCCTCGGCCTGCGCGAGCTGCGCGCTCATGATGCCGACGTTGGCGCGGTCGTGCTCGGCGAGCGCGCGGCGGAACTCGCTCGACACCTGCTGCTGCTTCGCCGACCACTTGATCTGCTCGAGCCGCAGGTCACGATCATCGAGCGTGGCGAGCGTCGCCCCCTCGGCCAGCACGTCGCCCGGACGCGCGCTCACGCTCTGGAGGAAACCCTTGTGCGGCGCGGCCACCACGCGCTCGACCGTGCCCTCGAGCACGGCCTCGGCCGTCACCTGGTATTGGCCCGGCATGAGCAGCGCGAGCGCGACCAGCGCCACCGCCACGGTGGTCGCGAGCTTGAGCGTGATATGTCCCGGCCCGAACAGGCGCGTGAGGCGCGCGTGCAGCGATTCGCGGATCGCCACGTGCAACGGACGCTCCTCGCGCCGGCGCAACTCCAGGATCGGGCCGAGCAGGGCCGCGATCTGTTCGCACAGCGTGACGGTTTCGGCATCGAACGCGGGCTGCTCCGCGCCGCGTTCGAAGGCGATGGCGCCGAGCAGCTCCTGGCCGCGGTGCAGCGGCACCGTGAGCACAGCCTTCATGTGGTGGCGGCGCACGAGCTGTGCGTGCGCGAGGCCGCCGGCCGGATTCTGGTCGCTCACGGCCGGACAGGCGATGGTCGTTTCCCGATCGAGCGCCTCCCCCATGGCCGCCTCGATCGTCTGGATAAGCTGCTGCTTGTCGGAAAAGCCCGTGCTGTGGGAGAGCGCCGTGAGCTTCACGCGCCGCTCGCGCACCAGCCCGATGCTCACGCGCTCGCAGCCGAGGTGCGTGGCAAGTTCGGTCGCCAGCGCCATGGTCGCCGCCGCGAAGCGGCGCGGCGCGAGCGCGGTGGCGATCAGATCGGTCGTCAGCGCAAGCTGTTTTGTGCGCGCTGAGTCCGCGTCCATCGCGCACTGCCCGAACCACGCACTCCCCGCCGTGAGCATTTGCGCTATCGCCTGGCGTTGCCCGTTGGTCGCCCGCGGCAGCTCGATCGCCACCGCCCCGTGAATCCGCCCCTCGATGATGAGCGGCGCGGCCGCGACTTCACCCGGTGCGCCGGACTTCGCGGCCGCCGCCTCCAGCGCCGTGAAGACGATCGCGCGCTGGCTGACGGCCGCCTGCGCGGCGTTGGCGACCGCGGGGCCGGCGGTGAAATCCCCCGGCCAGGTGGCCACCGCGCGGTAGGAACCGCTCTCCGGTTCACCCAGAAAAACCACGCCACGCGCCGCGGCATCGATCAGCCGGCACTGTTGGGAGAGCCAATGGAGAGCTTGGTGGGCGTTTGCAGTCATCTGGCAGTAACTCGTGGCACAACCATGGCCGGGCCGCCCGCCCGCGGGCGCGAATACTTACACGCGGCGCAGCCTGCCGTTCCTACATCATATATAGCAGAGGATCGCGCCGCAGAGCGGAGGCATGGACTATAATCATGCTGGTTCGAGACGCGCTCCCGGGCCGCAGCGGTGGCCGCACGGAAGCGGAGAAATACCAACAACAGGAGCTAACGGGATATGCGGATTTCTGCCTGGATACTTGCAGGTTTTTACCTGAGCGGCGTGGCGCCCGCGGCGGCCGCGCCGCCGGGGCTGATCGAGATCCACGCGCAAGCGCTCACCAACGACCCGGAGCTCCGCGCCGTCCAGGCCTCCAGCGAGGCCGTGCGCGCGAGCAGGCGTCAGAGCATCGGGGCGCTGCTGCCATCGTTGTCGGCGACCGCCGAGAGCGGCCGCACCCGGGAAAATGTCAAGACCACGAGCATCGGCTTCCCGGGGGAGACCACGTTCGACACCGATATCTACGCCATCACCCTGCGCCAACCGCTGTTTCGCATGGATCTGTTCGCGCGCCTCGGTCAGTCGAAGGCGAGCGTGACGCAGGCGGAGGCCGAGTACGGCGCCGCGCAGCAGGCGCTGATCGTCAACGTCGCGGAGCGCTACTTTGACCTGCTCGCCGCGCAGGACAACCTCGAGTTCGCGCGCGCGGAGCAGACCGCGATCGCCCAGCAGCTCCAGCAGGTCCGCGCACGCCATTCCGTGGGCGTGGCAACCCTCATCGACCTGCGTGAAGTGGAGGCGAGCCACGACTTGTCGGTGGCGCGCGAGATCGCCGCGGAGGCGAACCTCGCCAATACCGAGGAGGCGTTGCGCGAGCGCACCGGCGAATACCACAAGGTCCTGCGCCGGCTGAAGGCGGAGATACCGCTCGAGCCGCCCCCCGGTCCGCTCGAGGACTGGGTCCGTCTCGCCGAGTCGAACAATCTCAAGCTCCGCGCCTCGCGCGGCGCCACCGCGACCGCCGAGAAGGAAATTTCGCGCCAGCGCGCCGGTCACTATCCGGCGCTCGATGCCGTCGCCAGACAGTCTAGAAACGACGCCGCCGGCGGGCGGTTCGGCCCCAGCGATATCGAGAATAATACGGTAGCGTTGCAGCTCACCGTGCCGCTGTTCGAGGGCGGTCAGGTGCTCGCGCGCACGCGCGAGGCCGCGGCGCGTTACGTGGAGGCGAGCGAGCGCGAGAAAAAACAGCATCGCGCGGCGGTGCGCGCGGCGACCGATGCCTACCGCGCCGTGGTCGCGGACGTAAGCCGCGTGAAGGCGCTGGCGCGGTCGGTGCTTTCCACGGAAGCGGCGCTCCAGGCGGTGCGGGCCGGCTACCATGCCGGAACCCGCACGGTCCTGGACGTGCTTGACGCGCAGCGCGTGCACCTTCGCGCGCGTCGTGACCACGCCGTGGATCGCTATCACTACCTCGTGAGCACCCTCAGACTCAAGGAAGCCGCCGGTTTCCTCGGCCAGCCGGATTTGGAAACCCTCGCCCCCTGGTTTGACTAGGGAACCTCCGACCCGTTCCGCGTTTGTTTGAAAAATGGCGGTCGATCCCACGACCGCACCGCAGGCGGCTGAAAAACGAGTGTTTCAGCAGCCTGTTAACGCCCAACGAACATGGCATCTCCATAGCTGTAGAAACGGTATTTGCTTTTCACCGCATGGCGATAGGCATTGAGCACGTTTTCCGTTCCGCCGAAGGCGCACACGAGCATAAGCAGCGTGGATTCCGGCAAATGAAAATTGGTCAGCAGCGCATCGACGATCTGGAAGCGATAACCCGGATAAATAAAAATATCGGTCTCGCCTTCAAACGGTTTCACACGGCCAGAACCCATCTCAATAACCCCTCTCGCCTCCGGGGAGAGGGAGGTTTTGAGATGATCTCTGCTCTTTGCGGCCGTCTCCAGCGCCCGCACCACCGTTGTCCCGACAGCCACCACGCGCCGGCCTTCTTTTTTCGCGGCGTTGATTTTGCCGCAGACCTCCGGCGTGACACGGAGATATTCCGCATGCATGCGGTGTTCGCGAATATCGTCCACCCGCACGGGTTGAAACGTGCCGGCGCCGACGTGCAGCGTGACAAAGGCGCTGTCCACGCCCATGTCCTGCAGCCGGCCGAGCATGGCCGCATCGAAATGCAAGCCGGCCGTGGGGGCCGCCACCGCCCCGCGCCGGCGCGCATACACCGTCTGATAGCGCTCGCGATCGGCAATTTCATCCTGACGCCCGATATACGGCGGCAACGGCACATGGCCGGCGCGCTCAAGAATGTCCAGGACCGGCATGTCCGCATCGAATGCAAGCTCATAGAACTCACCGTCACGGCTTTGCACGACCGCCGTGACGCCCCCTTCCAGTTTTAATTTCTGCCCCGGCTTCGGTGGTTTGCTGGCCCGCACCTGGGCGAGCACACGGTGCGCATCGCGCAGGCGTTCGATCAGCACCTCGATATGCCCGCCGCTGTCCTTGCGCCCAAAGAGGCGTGCTGGAATCACGCGTGTGTCGTTGAATACCAGCAAGTCGCCCGCGCGCAGCAGCGCGGGCAGGTCGGTAAAACGCAGGTCTTGAATAACGCTGTTGGCACCGTCAAGGTGCAGCAAACGGCTGGCGGTGCGCGGTGACGCCGGATATTGCGCCACCAATTCCGGAGGCAGGGAATAATTAAAATCGGATTTACGCATGCGCGTCGAGCGGGTACCGCATAAGCTGCGTGGAATCGCCGCAGTCACCCTGAACGGGCCGGCATACTATACTATGTAGCCTGAGATTGTTTCAGAACGAACCCAGAGAATTTATGCCCGGCACACGCTACACGCTTGAAGTCCAACCGATCCTCCCGGAGCGCCTGAAGCGCCTGAAGGAACTGGCCAACGATCTGCTCTACAGCTGGGACCGCGGGGTCCGCAGGCTGTTTTTCCGGCTCGACCTCGAATTGTGGGAGTCCTGCGGACACAACCCCAAGGTGTTTTTGCGCCGCGTGGCGCAGAAACGGCTGAACGAGGTCGCCGAGGACCGCGTGTTCATGGAGGACTACAACCGCGTCCTGTCGGTCTACGACACCTACCATAAGGAAACCGCGCGCGCGGACATCCTGCAATATCTCGACCCGAAGGAAGACCTGGTGGCCTATTTCTGCGCCGAATTCGGCCTGCATGAAAGTTTCCAGATTTACTCCGGCGGTCTCGGCATTCTGGCCGGCGACCACTGCAAGGCGGCGAGCGATCTCAACATTCCCTTCGTCGCCGTCGGCATGCTCTACCGGCAGGGCTATTTCACCCAGACCATCGACGCGCGCGGCAGCCAGGTGGCGCATTACCACCCCACGCTATTCTCCGACCTGCCGGTGGACCCGGCGCTGGATGCGAACGGCAAGGAAATCCACGTGCACGTCAACCTGCCGGGTAAACGCGTCATGCTCAAGGTCTGGAAGGCCAAGGCCGGCCATATCACCCTTTTTCTTCTCGACAGCGATCTGCCGGACAACGACGAAACCGACCGGCGCATCACCTATCAGCTTTACGGCGGCGACATCAACACCCGCATGCAGCAGGAGATCGTGCTCGGCATCGGCGGCGTGCGCGCGCTGGATGCGGTGGGCCTCAAACCCACGGTATGGCACATCAACGAAGGCCACGCCGCGTTCCAGATTCTCGAACGTTGCCGCGAATACATCGCCCAGGGGCTGGATTTCGACAGCGCCCTGGAACTGGTCACGGCCAATACCGTTTTCACCACCCACACCTCCGTACCGGCCGGCCATGACATCTTCGATCACACGCTGATGGACAGATATTTCGGGCATAAATTGAAGGCGCTGGGTCTGGACATGGAAAAACTGTTTTCCCTCGGTTCAAGCCCGGGCAGTCAGGGCGGTTTCAACATGACGGCGCTGGCCCTGCGCGGCTCGCGCTTTCGCAACGGGGTTTCGCGCATTCACGGCGAAGTGGCCGCGCGCATGGCGGCCTACGTCTGGCCGCAGATACCACCGGAGGAAAACCCGATCGGTTGCATTACCAACGGCGTGCACGTGCCGACGTTTCTGGCGCGCGAGTGGTCGAACCTGTTCGACATGCGCTTCGGCGGCGGCTGGCGCAACGAGCTGCTCAACGAGGAATTCTGGAAACGCGTTGACGACATCCCCGATCACAGTTACTGGAGCCTGCACCAGTCGCTCAAGGCGGAAATGCTGGCCGAGGTGAAGCGCCGGGTGATCCTGCAGCACCGCCGCAATGGCACCAGCGAGGCCCTGATCGAGCGTTATGTCCAGTATCTGACGCCGCAGGATGCGGACGTGCTCACGGTGGGTTTTGCGCGACGCTTCGCCACCTACAAGCGCGCCACGCTGCTGTTCTCCGACCCGGCGCGGCTCGCGCGCCTGCTGAACGATCCGAAACGCCGCGTACTCCTGATTTTTGCCGGCAAGGCGCATCCGCACGACCTGCCGGCACAGCGGCTGATCGAGGTCATCCACGAATACTCACGCCGTCCGGAATTCGAAGGCAGGGTCATCCTGCTGGAAGGATACGACCTGGCGCTGGCGCGCAAGCTCGTGACCAGCGTCGACGTCTGGCTCAACACGCCGGAGTATCCGCTGGAAGCGAGCGGCACTTCCGGCGAGAAGGCCGGCATCAACGGCGTCATCAACCTGAGCGTGCTCGACGGGTGGTGGGGTGAGGGTTACAACGGCGAAAACGGCTGGGCCATCACCCCGCACGGGCCGCGGTACGACAGCGCTTACCGTGACCGCGAGGAGGCCCAGGAGCTGCTCGACATCCTGGAGAAACAGGTCATTCCGCTTTACTACGCGCGCGACGGCCACGGTTATTCGGAACAGTGGGTGAAGAAATCCAAAAACTCGATGAAGTCGCTGATCCCGCGCTTCAACGCCCAGCGCATGGTGATGGATTATGTCCGCAACTATTACGCGCCCGCCAAGCGCCAGCGCCTGATAATGCTGGGCAACAACTTCGCGCGCGCCAGGGAGGTCTCTGCGTGGCGTAAACGGCTCGACCAGAACTGGCCGAAGGTCAGTGTGTGGCGCGTCGATGACGGCCGGTCCGAGATACGCGCCGGTGAAGCGCTGGCGCTGCGCGTGAAGGCGCGCCTGAACGGCCTGCATCCGGACGACGTGCTGGTCGAATGCCTGGTGGGTTATGAGTCGGAAAACGGCGAGTTCGTGCGACTGGACAGCCACATTTTCGCGGCCGAGGCGGCGGACGCCTCGGGCGAAACCCAGTTCAAGCTGGATCTTGACCCACGGCTGCCGGGATTGCAGTACTACAAAATCCGCCTGTTCCCGTTCCACCCCGCCCTGTCGCACCGCTTCGAGTCGGGATACATGATCTGGCTGTAAAAACAGTAGCAAGTGGCAAGTAACAAGGTTTCTTGCTACTCGCTACTTGCTACATGTCTCCCATATAACTGCGCCATCCGCCGCAGCCGTTCGTCGAGCCCCGGCGGAATCTGGTCCCACCCGAAACGCCAGCGCCAGTTTCCCTCGGTCGTGCCCGGGGTGTTCATGCGCTGCCCGCGCCCGAGCGCCAGCACATCCTGCATCGGAATGATCGCCAGTTGTGAGACCGAGGCAAACGCGGCACGCACCAGCGGCCACGGCATCGGTTCATGCGGATAGCCGAGGTATTCCACCACGCGCAATTGCCGCTCCGCCGGCAGGTCCTCGAACCAGGCGAGCGTGGTGTCGTTGTCGTGCGTGCCGGTATAGACCACGCCGGTCTTGCCATGGTTGTGCGGCAGATAGGGATTGTCCGCGCCGCTGTCGAAGGCGAATTGCAATATTTCCATGCCGGGCAATTCGAATTTGTCGCGCAACGCCAGCACTTCCGGCGTAATCAAACCGAGATCCTCCGCCACCAGCGGCAGACTGCCGAAATGCCGGCGCAGGGATTCAAACAGCGCGTCGCCCGGCGCCTTGACCCAGCGTCCGTTGACCGCGGTCTCCGCCGCCACCGGAATTTCCCAGCAGGCCTCGAAACCGCGAAAGTGGTCCACGCGCAACAGATCGAAACGCCTGAACTCGGTGGTCAGGCGCGCAATCCACCAGCGAAAACCGTCCGTCTGCATGCGCTCCCAGCGGTACAGCGGGTTGCCCCAGCGCTGGCCCTGCGCTGAAAAACAATCCGGCGGCACCCCCGCCACCACCGTCGGCTGGCCGCTGTCATCGAGCCGGAAATATTCACGCTGCATCCAGACATCGACGCTGTCATGCGCCACGAAAATCGGCACATCCCCGAACAGCGGCAGGTTGCGTTCCATCGCGTGCGCGCGCAGCGCCTCCCACTGGCGGGCAAAAACAAACTGCTCGAAACAGACCTGCTCCAGTTCATCGCTGAGGCGGACGCGCGCCGTGGCCAGCGCCTCCGGCTCGCGCTCGCGCAACGGCGCCGGCCACTGGAACCAGGCTTGACCGGAAAATTCCCGCCGCAAGGCGCGATACAGCGCATAGTCCTCGAGCCAGTGTGCCTCCCGGTTGATGAAGGCTTCGAAAGCCTGATGCTCGGATTCCGTCGCGCGCTGCATGAAGGTCTTGTGGGCCTGCGCCAGCCGCTCGATACGGTAGGCGGCGGCATTCACCGTGGCATCGGGCCGGTCCGCCTCCAGCCATCCCCATTCGACAAGCCGCTCGAGACTGATGAGCATGGGATTGCCGGCGTGCAGCGACAGCGCATGGTAGGGCGAAGCGTCGCGATGCGTGGGGCCGAGCGGCAACATCTGCCAGACGCTGAATCCCGCCTGCGCCAGGAAATCCACGAACCGGTGCGCGTCCGCGCCGAGATCGCCGTTACCGGCGCCGCCCGGCAGCGAGGTCGGATGCAGCAAAACCCCGGCGCGCCGCTGTTCGAGGACGGCGGGAATCATCCGGTGGAAAGCTGGCCGGGGCGCATTGCGCCGCCGTGCACCGGGGCGCCGCCACCGCGCGTGAACACCTGCGCCAGATATTCCGGCGGTTCCGCGCCGATCAACTGGTACAAATTCGTCAGATGCTGGCGGTAAAGCCCTTCAAAATCAGCCACCGTCGCAGTTGGATTGTCGCCGCCGAACCACCAGAACCAGTCCGAGCCCTCGCACACGGCCAGCTGGCGCCGCGCACGCTCGAGTTGCTCCGCGTTGAGGTGAGCAGCCGCGGCATCGAAGGCGCGCTTGGCGTCGCCGAGCATGTCCCAGCCGCGATTCTTGTCCGGCTCGCCGATCCAGGTTGAGAGCGTGCCGTGCACCCACGATCCGGCCGCGAGCTGGCGCAGGGATTTGGCCGGCACGGTTTTCAGGCAATCGGAAAACGTGGTCAATTCGATGCGGGGATGCTCCGACAGGCGGCGATAGAGCGCGCCCAGAAAATAATAGGCGTTCTCCGGATAATGCTCCCAGGCGTTCTCTCCGTCCATGACGATCGAAACCACGTGCTCGGGATGCGCGCGGCAACAATGCGCGATGTTTTCCAGGTGATGCGCCAGGTTGTTCACGGCGTCGTCCCCATGCCAGGTGGCGTAAGTAAAACCGATAAGGTCCGATAATCTGTCGTCGCGGAAGAAACAGCTCATGCCGCTGTCCGCGACGGTGTAGTGCCGGTAAAGCCAGGCCTCTTTAACGCTATGGTCCGCGTGGCCTGACAGGGTCAGGCTGTTGTGCAATACACCCTCGCCGCTGGCCGCCCAGCGAAAGCCCGCCTCCGCCAGAAGCTTCAGTGAGGCCGTGCTCACGGCGCCCTCCGACGGCCAGCAACCGGCCGGCACAAAACCGAAATGACGGCGGAAGGTCTCGATGCCCTCGCGGATATGCCAACGCACGCGCTCTTCCCCTCCGGGATACCGCCGCAGCAGCGGCAGTGGCGCCTGCGGCATGGCATCGTGTGCGGAGTGAAAATCGAGCAGCAGCGGCAGAATGGGATGCGCGTACGGAGTGACGGAAAGCTCCACCTGCCCGCGGGAGGCCAGGTGGGCGTAACGGGGAATCACGTTCGACAGCAACTCGCCGATGACCGTAAGCAATTCGCGACGATCATGCAGCGTGAAACCGGCGCCCTTGTCGATCAACCGCTTGATGCGCGCATCCTGGCGGCGCACGGTCTCGCCGAGCCAGGCGAGGTGGTACCACACCAGGAGATCGGCGAGGTACTGGTTGCTCAGGTAACGTTGGGCCTCGACATGCAACACAATCCAGGCGGCCATGTCGGCCAGGCGGCGGTAGGCGGGAAAGCGGTCAATCATGCGCGCTTCGTTGGCGTGCAGGCAGGCCTTGATGAGCGTGACGCGCTGCTCATCCGTCGGCGGCAGTGCGGGGCTGACCAGCGCGGCCAGCAAGGGATCGCGGATGGCGAGGCTGTTGCTGAGATAGCCATCCACCTGGCGCGCGTAATCCTCGATCTGCTCCAGCAGCAGCGGCGCGAAATTGACCACGGCGCGCGCGGCCGGCACGGCCTCGAGATGCGCCGCCATGTCGGTGTAGTCCTTGATGGCGTGCAGATAGGTCCATGGCAAATGATAGGCGTCGCTCACCAGATCGCGATATTGCGGCTGGTGCATGTGCCAGCACAGCACCACCTTGAGGCGGATGTCAGCGGACATGATGCAGTTCCTGACCGAGCATCTCCCATGTTACCAGCCGTACCCCCTGTGGCGTCACGTAAAAGCGCCTGGCGTCTTCCTCTAAATTCTCACCGATGACTGTTCCCTCGGGAACGTGACAGCCCTTGTCGATCACGGTCCGCTTCAGCCGGCAGTGACGGTTGATCACCACCTCGGGCAATACCACGGAGTCGGTAATCTCGCAGAAGGAATGCACTTTTACGTCCGAGAACAACAGCGAGTGGCGGATGCGCGATCCGGAAATGACGCAGCCGCCCGACACCATCGAATCCACCGCCATCCCGCGGCGGTCGTCGTCGTCGAACACGAACTTGGCCGGCGGCAACTGTTCCTGATAGGTCCAGATCGGCCACTTGGCGTCGTAGAGATTGAGTTCGGGCGTAACCCCGACCAGCTCGATGTTCGCCTCCCAGAAGGCGTCCACGGTCCCCACGTCGCGCCAGTACGGCTGCTGGCCCGTGGCCGGGTCGTGAAACGGATGAGCCATGACGCGATAGGATCCGATGATAGAGGGAATGATGTCTTTTCCGAAATCATGCGCCGAATACGCCGTGTCGGCGTCGCGCACAAGCTGCTCGTACAGGAACCCGGTATTGAACAGGTAGATGCCCATGGAAACCAGGGCGGTGTCGGGGCGGCCCGGAAGCGGTTCGGGGTTTTCCGGCTTTTCCTGAAACCGGACGATGCGGCCCTGATCGTTCACGGTCATCACGCCGAACTCGCGCGCCCGCGCTATCGGCACCTCGACGCAACCAACCGTGACATCCGCGCCGCTGTCCACGTGACGGAGGATCATCGCGCCGTAGTCCATCTTGTAGACATGATCGCCGGCAAGGATCAGCACGTAGGTCGGATCGTGGTTTCGAATGATGTCGAGGTTCTGGTAAACCGCGTCCGCGGTGCCGGTGTACCACGAGGTCTCGATGCGCTGCTGGGCGGGGAGCAGCTCCACGAATTCGCCAAGCTCGCCACGCAGGAAGCCCCAGCCGCGCTGGATGTGCTTGATCAGCGAGTGCGCCTTGTATTGCGTCAACACGCCCACGCGCCGGATGCCGGAGTTCATGCAGTTTGAAAGCGGAAAATCAATAATGCGGAACTTGCCGCCGAAAGGGACGGCGGGCTTGGCACGCCACAGCGTGAGGTATTTCAGGCGCGAGCCGCGTCCGCCGGCGAGAATCAGCGCCAGGGTTTCGCGCGTCAGCCGTGTGATATGACGCGGGGTATTGTCCTGATTCATGGCCGCACTTCCTTGATTAGCGTTGGCGCGCATGAACTTTTTATCGCCGCCGTTCCGGAATTTACCACAACGCCGTGAATTCAAATACACTAGCAACTTCAGTAACTTGTTTGCCGGATAATTCCCGGAAATCGGACGAACGTGCCAAAGATTCTGTTTGTGGCGAGCGAAGCCCATCCGCTGATTAAAACCGGCGGGTTGGGCGATGTCGCCGGCAGCCTGCCGGCCGCCCTGCAATCCCGGCGCGCCGATGTGCGCCTGCTATTGCCGGCCTACCGCGATGCCGTGACGCGCGCCGGCAAGCTCAAAACCATGGCGACGTTGACGGTTCCCGGTCTCGACTCACCCGTGAAAATCATGGAAGGCAGACTTCCCGGAACATCGGTGATTACCTGGCTGGCCGATTTTCCGCCGGCCTACGATCGGCCCGGCCATCCTTATCTTGATCCCCGCGGTCAACCTTGGCCGGACAATGCCATGCGTTTTGCGCTGCTGGCGCATGTAGCGACGGCACTCGCGCTCGGCCGCACACGCATCCAATGGCGGCCGGACGTGGTGCATTGTCACGACTGGCAGACGGGGCTGGTGCCGGCGCTGCTGGCGCGGGAAAAATCACGCCCCTCGACGGTTTTCACCATTCACAATCTGTCGTACCAGGGTCTGTTCCCCCCTCAGACCTTCACGGCCCTCGCGCTGGCGCCCGAACTCTGGTCGCCGGAAGCGCTCGAGTTTCATGGCCGGCTGTCATTTATCAAGGGCGGCCTCCTGTTTGCCGATCAACTGACCACCGTCAGCCCCGCTTACGCGCGCGAAATCCAGACGCCGGAATTCGGCGATGGCCTGGATGGCCTGCTGCGCCGGCGCGCCGCCAGGCTGAGCGGCATTCTGAACGGCATTGATGATTCGGAATGGGACCCGGCGCGCGACCGGTTTATCGGCAAACCCTATTCCGCCCGCCAACCGGGAAACAAGGCCGCCAACAAACTGGCGTTGCAGCGCGAATTCGGTCTTCCGCAGGAGACTGACACACCGCTGATCGGCATGGTCGGAAGGCTCGTGCAACAGAAAGGCATCGATCTGATTCTCGATACGCTGCCCGGCCTCATGCACCGACCGCTGCAACTCGTGGTGCTCGGCAGCGGAGAAACCGCATACGAAGTCTCGTTGCGCAAGCAGGTGCAACGCTATCCACACCGGCTGGCGGTGCGCATCGGTTATGATGAGGGGCTGGCGCATCGGATCGAGGCCGGGGCGGACATGTTCCTGATGCCGTCGCGCTTCGAGCCCTGCGGGTTGAATCAGCTCTACAGCCTGCGCTACGGGACCATCCCGATCGTGCGCCGTGTCGGCGGGCTGGCCAACACCGTGGTAAATGCCACGGATGAAAATATTAAAAGCGGAAAGGCGACTGGCATTGTGTTCAAGGATGCGCGCGCCGGTGCGCTGCTTGCCGCCGTGGACCGCGCGCTCGCGTTGCAAAAAAACACCCGCTGCTGGAAGCAAATGATGCACGCCGGCATGCGCCAGGATTTCTCCTGGCGCCGCAGCGCGGCGGAGTATCTGCGGCTCTATAAACAGGCCGCGCGGGCCAACGGACAACGGCAGGACCATGAGCCCGGCAGGAAGGATGCGCATGTCCCAGGGAAAAGCGGAAAACGGACCGGACCGAAGCCATAACGCCGAGGCGGTTATCCTCGACATCACGCGGCGCCTGGCGGCCGAGCTGCGGGCGCGTCCGACCGCCGCCAGGGAAATAACGCTCGACAGTCTGCTTGACCGGGAGCTGGGTTTCGACAGTCTGGGCAGAGTGGAACTGCTCGCCCGCATCGAACACGCCTTCAATGTGAGCCTCACGGAACGGGCGCTGGCGGCCGTGGAAACGCCGCGCGATCTGCTGCGCGCGACGCAGGCCGCCAGGCCGGGTCATCCGCCGTTGGCACCCGCTCCACCGCCTCCGCCTCCCGGCACAACGGAGACGCCGCCGGCTGAGGTAAATACCCTGCTGGCGGTTCTGGATTGGCATGTGCGCGCTCACCCCGCGCGCCCGCATATCTATCTGATCGCGGAAACCGGTGAAGAAGAGGAAATTTCCTATGCCATGCTGCAGCGGCGCGCGGACGCCGTGGCGGCCGGATTGAGGAAGCGCGATTTGCTTCCCGGCCAGACGGTGGCGATCATGCTGCCCACGGGTCTGGAGTATTTTTTCGCTTTCTATGGCGTGTTGCGGGCCGGCGGAATTCCGGTCCCGATCTACCCGCCCGCGCGTCTGTCGCAGATCGAGGAACATCTGCGCCGCCATGCGCGCATCCTGGCCAACGCCCGCGCCGCGATGCTGATCACCGTCGCGGAGGCGAAACCCTTCGCGCGGCTGCTGCGCCTGCAAGTAGAGGGGCTGCGCACGGTCGTCACCCCCGCGGAACTCCTCGAGGCCGCGGCGCCGGCGGGCCAGACCGCGGTGCAGGCACAGGACATCGCGCTATTGCAGTACACCTCCGGGTCCACCGGCAATCCGAAAGGCGCGATTCTCACGCACGCCAACCTGCTGGCGAACATCCGCGCCATGGGCGAGGCGATCGGCGCCAACTCAAGCGATGTGTTCGTGAGCTGGATGCCGCTGTATCACGACATGGGCCTGATCGGCGCGTGGCTCGGAAGCCTGTACTACGCCGTGCCGCTGGCGGTGATGTCGCCGCTCACCTTTCTCACGCGACCGGAACGGTGGTTGTGGGCCATCCATCGGCATCGCGCGACGCTTTCGGGCGCGCCCAACTTCGGTTACGAACTGTGTCTGCGGCGCGTCCAGGACCGCGACCTCGAGGGCCTGGACCTGAGCTCCTGGCGCACGGCGTTCAACGGCGCCGAGCCGGTCAGCCCCGACACCATCGCCCGTTTCCACGAACGCTTCTCCCGCTACGGTTTCCGGCGCGAGACCATGTACCCGGTGTTCGGGCTGGCGGAGTCCTCCGTGGGCCTCGCGTTCCCGCCGTTAGGCCGCGCGCCCATCATCGATTGCATTCAACGTGAGTCACTCATGCGCGAAGGCCGGGCCGTACCCACCAGCGCCGATGACGCCACCGCGCTGCGCTTTGTCGCCTGCGGACAACCTCTCCCCGGACACCAGATTCGCCTTATTGATTCCACCGGCTACGAGGTGAGCGAGCGCGAAGAAGGGCGGCTCGAGTTTCAAGGACCCTCGGCGACCTCCGGTTATTTCCGCAATCCCGAGGAAACCCGGCGTCTGTTTCACGACGGCTGGCTGGATTCCGGCGATCTCGCCTACATGGCCGGCGGCGACGTGTACATCACCGGGCGCGTGAAAGACGTCATCATCCGCGCCGGGCGAAATATCTACCCGCATGAACTGGAAGAGGCGATCGGCAACCTGCCGGGCATGCGCAAGGGATGCATCGCCGTCTTTGGCAGCATCGATCGCGCCACCGCCACCGAGAAGCTGGTGGTGCTGGCGGAAACCCGCGAGACGGAGCCGGACGCCCGCGAACGGTTGCAAACCGCGATCACGGCGCTGGCGGTGGATCTGGCCGGGGCCGCGCCGGATGACGTGGTGCTCGTGTCCCCGCACACCGTGCTCAAAACCTCGAGCGGCAAGGTGCGCCGCGCCGCCAGCCGCGAACTTTACGAACGCGGCCGCCTGACCGCGCCGACGCGTCCCGCGTGGCAACAGATTTTGCGTCTGGCCTGGACCGGTGTGACGCCGCAACTGCGCCGGGCGGCGCGCGCGGGCGGCGCCCTGCTGTATGCGCTCCATGCCTGGACGCTGTTCTGGATATTGGCGCCGCTGGTGTGGCTGGCGGTGGCGGCGCTTCCACGCCCCGCCTGGTCGCTGGCCGTGATTCGCGCGGCGGCAAAATTGTTGCGTCGGCTGTCCGGCGTGTCTTTACATGTGCACGGGCTCGACAAGCTGCCGCGCGGCCCGTGCGTGATCGCGGCCAATCACGCGAGTTATCTGGACGGCATCATTCTTACCGCCGTGTTGCCCGGGGTATTCAGCTTCGTCGCCAAACGCGAGTTCACGGAGCGCCTTGTGGCGCGCGTGTTTTTGCAGAATATCGGGACGGAATTCGTGGAACGTTTCGAACTGGCGCGCGGCGTGGAGGACGCGCGCGTAGTGGCGCACGCCGCACGCCGCGGGCGCACACTGGTGTTTTTTCCCGAAGGCACGTTCACGCGCACGCCGGGCCTGCTCCCGTTTCACATGGGTGCGTTCGTCGCCGCCGCCGAGGCCGGCGTGCCGATCGTGCCCGTGGCGATTCGTGGCACCCGTTCCATCCTGCGCTCGGACCACTGGTTTCCGCGCCGCGGGACAATCAGCGTGGTCATCGGCGCACCGATCCAACCCGAAGGCTCCGACTGGGCGACGGCCATCAAACTGCGCGACGCCGCGCGCCTGGAGATTCTGCGGCATTGCGGCGAGCCCGATCTGGCCTAGCGCCTCCTTCACAAGCTGTCTCAATAAAAATATGGCTTAAACCGCCAGGACGCCAGGAACGCCAGGTTTTCTGATTCAAAACGGTTTTCCCTGGCGACCCTGGCGTCCTGGCGGTCAATTTTATTTTTTGTCATAGTCTCAAATTACCGCGCGATGAAATCCGCGACGTCCTGCATTCGCCGCCGATGGATCGCGGCGGTCGCGTCCTGGAACGGGTGTGCAAACTCGGCGCGCTGCACGACCTGCGCGCCGCGGAATTTTGCCGCGAGCAGAAGCTCCTGCATTTCTTCCGGTCGGACTACGCGGTCGCGCCCGCCGGCGATGATCTTGATGCGGGAGCTGTCCGCCGGCAAATGATTGACCGGATCGTATTGCTCCGGGCAACCCAGCGGCGATATCCGGCTGGGCGAGGAATCCACCACCAGCGCGGAAAAGTCCTTGCTTTCACCTATGGCGTTCAAAAGAATGACCCCGCCCATCGACATGCCGTATAACGCGCGCCGCCGATAATCCTGGCGGTTCAGGTGCGCGACGATCTCGTGATAATCGGAAACGATGGCGTTCAGCCGGCTGCTGCCACCGGAAAGGCCGTAACCGCGATAATCGTAAACGTAAACGTCAAAGCCCCGGTCGCGGAAGATTTGCAGTTCGCCCATGATCTGATCGGCGAGCATGGCGTTGCCTGGCGCCACCAGCAGATATCCTTTGGGAATTCCCGAGGCGCGCAACCTGTAACCGCCGAGGGTTCGTTTGTCGAGGGTCTCAAGATGGATGCGCTCGATGTCGCGGATGCCCGCCAGTCTTCGGGCATCCGGCGAACCGGCGGCACGCCGGAACATCCAGAACGCCAAGGGCTCGCGCACAAATCCGCAGACGCTGGTTTCAAGTTTGGCTTCCTCGGTCATCGCCGGTTGCGCTGTCCCGCTCCATCCGCCCCCGAGTGCCACGGCAAACCACAACACCAATTTCGCCCCGCGGCCGAGGACCATGGCCTCAGGCGATCGCCTGCATCGAGGAAATGCCCGTCGTGGGAATTTTATTGTTGCGGCACTGCAACAGGGTCCAGTAACCCAGCATGTTCACGGGTATCCGTTCCACGACATCCAGGTGAGTTTCCTGTATGAAATTCTCCAGTGAAAAATCCGGATGGAACCCCATCAGGCGCGACAAGGGGGCAACCAGCCGTTCCATTCCGCGCACCACCGGGTTGGCGTGCTGGAAATGATTGACGATAAGAAGCTCGCCGTCCGGCTTGCACACCCGGCGCATCTCATCCACCAACCGCGCCGGATGCGGCGTCACGGACATCACATACATCGCCACGACCTTGTCGAAACTGTCGTCGGTGAATTGCATGGACTCGGCATCCATCAACCGCAACGCCACTACCTGATTCAGCCGTTCGCGCCGACGACGCACGCGGGCGCGCGCCAGCATTTCCCGGGAAAGATCGATCCCCGTTAACTCGACATTGCGTGGATAGATGGATAAAGAGAGACCGGTCCCTACACCAACCTCGAGAATGCGGTCGCCGGGGCGGCAGTCCATCCTGGCGATGATTTCCTCGCGGCCGGGCTGGAACATGGCCCCGAAATAAAAATCATAAGCCGGGGCGTAACGTCGATAGACCCTCTGAACGGCGTTGATATCCACGCGCATAACCCCCCATGCTGGCATCATGCTTGCAGGCGCACCCGGCCGCCCGGGCTGTATGTTCAGGTGCCGGGCGCGGAATGGGACTTCACGTCGCCGCGCTGGCGCCGCGAGAAATCCTCCAGCTGCCGGGTGATGGCGCCAAAGGCATCGCGGATGGCGACATAGACATCCTCATCCTGGGCACGGTTCGCCACCAGTTCCGCACCGGGCACGGAGAGGTCGATATGGACACTGTAGAGCTTGCCTTGATGCTGGTGCCGCTGCGGCGACTCGACCACCACACGGCAGCTGACAATCTTGTCGTGAAAGCGGCTGAGCTTCTCGGCCTTCTCGCGGATACGGGACTCGACCGCCTCGGACTGCGGCATGTCTTTCAAGGTTATTTGCAACGGAATCTGCATGATCATGCTCCCCTTTGGTGCATAGGTAGGTGGGCAATAGCGTCTCCCCTCCTGATTCACATCCTGAATGACGGAAGAATACCCTGATTTCAAATCTTTCGCTCCTTGTAATGCGGGTCCACCCAGCAACGCGGCAGGCGCTCACCGGAGAGGAACAGCATGTCGGACTTGCGAAACCCGGTTGGGTCCGGCATCTCCTCTCCCGCGTGAAATCGCCCTTTGATTTCGTTCCTGAAAGGATCGAAGAGTGCTTCGAGGTCCATCACTTCCACAATATCACCGCTCGAAACATGCCTTAAAAACATGGCTCCTCCGTCACCTCATTTGCCACCGGGGTCAGGAATGCCCGCCACTCCTGGCCGCGGCAAAACAGTCTTCGCGCCACCGGCAACCGGTTTGATCGCACAGGCCAGCGTAAGCGCTGGCGAAACAGTCGAAATTTCCCTCCTGCCGCTGGATTGCCTTGATTAACTCGACTCTTTCGGCCTTGCCCGGGTCCAGCCCCCGCTCGCGGGCAATCTCGCGTACTCTCTGGATTTTCATGATCTCGTCTCCTTGAGATTTCTCGGAAGTTCCAAAGGCACGCCGCCAGCTTGGCAAAATCATGGCGCGGCGGGCGTGGTCCGACATTGACGGAAATCAATAAAACCACATCTGTGCCGACGGCGCCATAGGCCCGGCATTTCAGCCCGTCCACGGCGGCAGGTCTTTACAATTCCGGCCGGGAGTGAAAGGATTACATGGATTCGACGAACGTTAGCCTTCGATCTCGCTCTGCTGTAATTCAGGAAAATAAAGGGTGAGCCCATGCCAATCAGAACCCTCACAGAACTCCGCGCCCTGGCCCGAACCCGTGGCCTTAAGGGATATACCCAATTGTCGCCTGGCGAACTTGAAAAGCGTTTGTCCGCCGATGGCGGAAAAAAATCGGCGGCCCCGAAAAAAGCCATAAAAGCGGCGCCCAAAAAAGTTTCGGCCAAAGCCAAACCGAAATCCGGCCCATCCCCGGCAAAATCCGCGCGCACCCCCGGCAAAAAGAAGCTGACCGCCCCTGCCACGCGATCCACGGCGCACGCCGCGGCGGCGCCCGCGTTGACGCCGCAATGGGAATGGGCGACCGACGTCTCGCGCCAATCGGCCGAGGAAGAACAGGTTGAAAGCGCGAAATACGCGACGGTCCTGCCCGGCGGCGTCGCTCCACCCGCCGTGGCGGCCGATCTCGGCGAAGATATCGATTACCTGCCGCCGGTCACCGAACCGATGCTTTGCCTGCTGCCGCAGAAGCCGGGCGTGCTGCACGGATACTGGGTGATTCCACCGAACACCGTACCGTATCCCCAATCGCTCAAGCTGCGACTGGGACGCATCGTGCGCGACGCCTTTGAAATCATCGAGGAAATCTCGTTGCCGCACGAGCGCGGCCACTGGTATTTCCATCTCGATGAATCCGCCGACGCCGGCGCGATCTATTTGCAGCTCGGCTATTACGAACCGGACGGACGTTTTGTCACCGCCACGCGCCGCGGCATCGCGCGCATTCCGAGCCTGCATGCCTCCGAGCGCACCGATCGCCTGTGGTGGGTGAGCGAGGAACAATTCCGCACCATGTATCGCCGCGCCGGCGGTTACCTACACGGGGGGCGCCTGGGTTGGTTCGCTTCGATCAGCAGTCCGGGCGGCGCGGCGCGCGCACCCACATCCGAGCGTCTCGCCTGGCCGGGCGGCATCAGCAGCCAGCAGAAATGAAGACTCACACTAACTCCCCCTCCCCCTTGACGGGGGAGGGCAAGGGGTGGGGGTGAGAGAAATCCTTCAGACGCGATCTGCCGGAACACTTGTGTGACTCCCAAAGGTTATCTCGCGCTCGTCCTGCACGCGCACCTGCCGTTCGTGCGCCATCCGGAACACGACCGCTTCCTCGAAGAAGACTGGTTCTTCGAAGGGATGACCGAAACCTATCTGCCGTTGCTCAACGTCTTCGAGGGCTTGGCGCAAGATGGCGCGCATTTCCGCGTGACGATGTCGCTCACGCCGACCCTGCTCTCGATGATGACCGATCCACTGTTGCAGAACCGCTATGTGCGCTATCTCGACGAACGTCTCGAGGCGCTGGAAGGCGAACATCGGCGCACCGAGAACAATGCGTATTTTCATCCGGTGGTGCAGTTCTACACCGATCTGTATACGCGCCTGCGCCGCCGCTTCGTCGAGCAGGACCGCCTCGACGTCACGCAGGCGTTCCGCCGCCTGATGGAAGCCGGTTATCTCGACATCCTCACCTGCGGCGCGACGCACGGCTATTTCCCGCTGCTCGCGGTCAACGAAGAAAGCCTCTACGCCCAGCTTTCCATGGCGGTGCGCACGCATCAACGCATCCTCGGCCGGCGCCCGCGCGGTATCTGGCTGCCGGAATGCGGTTACAAGCCGGGCATGGATCGCATTCTCAAAGAATTCGGCGTCGAGTATTTCATCCTCGACTCGCATGGACTGCTCAATGCCGATCCAAGGCCGAAATATGGCGTGCATCGTCCGATCCGCACGCCCGGCGGGACGGCCGCGTTTGGACGCGACTACGAATCGAGCAAACAGGTATGGGCCGCCGAAGAAGGCTATCCGGGCGATTCCATCTACCGCGAGTTCTATCGCGACGCGGGCTTTGACGTGCACGAACCGCATATCGAGAAACTCCACCACGCCGGCATCCCCACCTTCACCGGCCTGAAATATCACCGCATCACCGGCAAGACCCACTGGAAGGAACCCTATCACCCCGGCTGGGCACGCGAGCGTGCCGCCGAGCACGCCGGGCATTTCATGTTCAACCGCCAGTTACAGGTCAACTGGCTGACGTCGTTCTTCGATCGCCCGCCGGTCATTCTCGCGCCGTACGATGCCGAGCTTTTCGGACACTGGTGGTTCGAAGGACCGCAGTGGATTGATTTCCTGCTGCGCAAGATCGCCTACGACCAGAACGACATCAAAACCATCACGCCATCGGAATATCTCGATCGTTTTTCCGACCTGCAACCGGTCGCGCCGCCCGAATGCAGTTGGGGGGCGGGCGGGTTTCACGAGGTGTGGCTGAACGGGTCGAATGACTGGATTTATCCGTACCTGCACACCGCCGCTGAGCGCATGAGTGCGCTGGTGCAACGTTTCCCGAATGCGGAGGGTTTACAACGCTGGACGCTGGATCAAACCGCGCGTGAACTGCTGCTGGCGCAATCCAGCGACTGGCCTTTCATCATGAAGACCGGCACCAGCGTGGATTATGCGGTGCGCCGTTTCAAAACCCATCTGCACCGCTTCCACCGTATCGCCGGCATGGTCGAATCCGGCAACTACGATGAGAATTACCTGCGGGAAGTCACCGCGCGGGACAGCCTGTTTCCGGACATGGATTACCGGATTTTTCAGACGCGGCCGTTGGCTTGATTTAAAAAATGCAGCCCGGATGAAGCGAAGCGTAGTCCGGAAACCACGCGGTGAGAATGGGTGAGGCATGTTTCCTGGATTTGTGGAGTCCATCCCTGGACTCCACCCTGCGGGCCAGCCTCCGGCTGTCCAAATTGCGTCCCTTGGCTCCGTAATCGGTGCATCCCTGCACCACTTCTCGCTCCAGGCGATTTTGTCGCTGCGCTACATCCAGGCTACACGGATGGCGGCCCTGTGATTACAGTGTTTGCCGTCCATCCTTCGACAGGCCTGTCCTGCGCGCAGTCGAAGGGCTCAGGGTGGACGGGATAGCTTTATTAGAGCTTTGTTAGCATGCTTGGTTTATTTCAGCCGGCTCGCTGCCAGCGTAGCCCCGATCAGACCCACTTCGGGTTTTGTCACTACCTGTACCGGAATGTCCGCCACATACGATTTCATCTTGCCCTTGTTAAGAAACGCCCGCATGAACCGGCCGTCGGTCAACCTCGGGATGATTTTCGGCGCGATACCGCCGGCGATATAAACGCCGCCCGTGGCTCCCGCGGTCAAAGCCAGATTACCTGCCTGCGCGCCATAGATGTCGACGAACAAATCCAACGTCTGGTTAGCGAGCGGATCGTTACGTTCCAGCGCGGCCTGCGTGATAGCCGCGGCCGGATCGTCGGCCTGCATGGCCTTGGCGACCGCCGGGGATTCCGGCACCCCCCCGCGCGCTTTCAGAAAATCATAAAGCTGCACCAGACCGTGACCGGACAGAACCAGTTCCCAGGAAGTTCGGCCGACGGTTTTCAAAAGATGGCGCGTGAGCTCGAGCTGCAATTCATTCGTCGGGGCGAAATTCGCGTGCCCACCCTCGGTGGCAACCGGCACGTAATGATCTTTGTTCCAGATCAGTATTCCCTGCCCCAAACCGGTGCCGGCGCCGATCACGGCGCGCGGGCCGTGTTCTACCGGCTCGCCCGGCTGCAACACAACCAGATCTTTCGCGCCGAGCGCTTCGATGCCGTAGCCGACGGCCTGAAAATCGTTGATGAGGCGAAGTTGGGGAAATTTGAAACGGCGTTTGAGTTCCTGACTGTGTATCTCCCAAGGCAGATTGGTGACCTTGACGCTTTGGCCTCTCGCCGTTGTCTTGACCGGCCCGGCGATGCCGAAACAGACGGCCGTGATTTTTTTATTTTTCTCCTGCTTAAGGAATTCGTGGATGATGGATGACAGGCTGTCATAAGACGCGCTGTCGAATCGCTGCTCGCGGACAGCACGACACCGCCCGGCCTTGCCTTCCGCGATTTGCAGCAGTGTCTTGGTCCCGCCGATGTCACCCGCCAGCACGCGCATCTCAATTCATCCCCATTGTCATGAACAGGACATCACATTGTGGGGATGATGGCAAGATTGTTATACTGGCCGGCATCAAGCCGGGGTGGCGGAACTGGTAGACGCACCAGACTCAAAATTTGGTGGGAGCGATCCCGTGTCGGTTCGATTCCGACCCTCGGTACCAATCAGATGAAGGGGCTACAGCGATGTGGCCCTTTTGATTTTTGGTCCCGTTTTCTGCTTGTGCCAGATTTGTGCCACAGTTATCCACAACACGCGGCTTCGCCAGCTTCTCGGCGTACTCCGCCCGACCGACCGTCTCGTGAAGGCACCAGGGCCTACTTCAAGGCGGAAACCCGTTCTCCGGTGTTCCCGGAACTGCGGCAGCTTTTCGAGAAGACCGCGGGACTTATCCCGATCTTGGAGCAGATGCTGAGGCCATTCGGGAACAAGATTCATTGTGCCTTTGTCTACGGTTCCGTGGCGCGAGGCCAGGAACATGCCATGAGTGACGTGGATTTGATGATTATCGGCAGAGCGGGCCTTGCTGATCTGTCGCCGGCGCTGCGTAAGGCGGAAGCACGTCTCGGGAGAGAGATCAACGTCACGGCCTATTCCCCACAGGAGTTCCGCGAGAAGGTCAAGTCGCGCGACCATTTCCTTACGACGGTTCTACGGGGGCGCCAACGGTTTGTGAAAGGAGGCCGGAATGACCTGGACGAAGCTGTTGGCAAGTAAGGACGCCCAAAGGCACAAGACCTCCAGGAAAGAGCTGGACAACATGCGGGCTCTGATCGCTCGCGACTTGGGCGACGCCGCCATTGCGGGTCTGTCCGCGGATCGGAGGTTCGCCACCGCTTACAACACCGCACTCCAGGCGGCCAACATGGCCATTGCGTGCGCCGGATATCGGATCGCCAGCAAGATTGGACATCACCGTCGCTGGCGCGGGTCGTTTCAGATATCCATGGCGGCGTGATTTGGAGTTCGCCATGTACACCTGTCGCAGCGTGACCGATAGTTCGCCGGGGACAGGCAAAAACGTGTCTATGCGGCGCGAGCTTTTTTCGATTGCCGGATCAGGCACTCGGCCGGGATGCCCAATCTTTTGTGCAGGGCCCAGATCATCTTTAACGTCAATGGTCGCTTGCGGCCGAGAATCTCATACACGCGGTTGGAGCGGCCGATCATCGGTTCGAGGTCTTTCACGGATAATCCTTTGCTTTCCATCGTGTACTTGATCGCTTCGACGGGATCGGGCAGGTCGAGCGGGTAGTGTCTGGCCTCGTACGCCTCCACCAGCGTGACCAGCACCTCCAGCCGATCGCCCTCGCGCGTACGCGGCTTGGCATGCATCAAGGCTTCGATTTCCTTGAGCGCCGCTCGGTAATCGGTCTTGGTCTTGATGGGTTTGATGTCCATCGTCGTGTCTCCGTCAAATGGTTTGCGCGTCGATCCGGTCGTACTGGGCATGGGTCACGATGAATCGGACATACACCACGCGGTAGGCGTAGTTGATCCAGACCACGATGCGGTATTTGTTGCCGGCGATATTGAACACGGCGCGCCCGTCCTTGAGGATACTGGCGGTTCGGACATCGCGCTTCACTTCCGCCGGCGATCCCCAGTCGGCCCTGAGCGTGTGCCGGTACCACGCGAGCGTGGGTTCCTTGGCGTCCCGATGGGCCGGATTTCGTTCCCAGAACGCCTTCAAAGTGCCCAGCGCGATCACCCGCATGGACAAGATGATAGTCCCAATATGGGACTACTGCAAGGGGTCATGACAACGCGACCGGGCCCCTTCTCTTTGCGGGCCCTGAAACTTTACTGTGTCGAACAGGCGAGCCGCAGAGGTTCACCGCGCGCGGCGCCGGCCGGCACGGAGACGGCGTAGACCGTCGCGCCGGCTCCGCATTTCCACTCGGCGGTGAAATTCTTGGCGCAGTTCGGCGCCGGATCTTCCAGCGCAGCAGGGTCGATTTTATATTCGCACAGGGCTTGTCCATCGCAGGCACGCGACACCTGGGCCGTGGCGTTACCGGGCTTGGCGCCGCAATTGTTTCCATAGCTGCCGGATATCACCTTGATCGTTGATTTGAGATTTTCCAGTTTTCCACTCGCGCCCGTCTTGTCCGCCGGTACGGCTCCACCCGGAGTTGTCATGGCGAGCCTTACCATCGGACCATCCGGGGTATCGCCCGATGCCTGCGCGAGCATGGATGGCGGGGTACCCATGGTTTCACGCAGCTTGTCCCGCAGATCTCCCGCCTCGTTAAAGTGCATCGCCAGACCCGCGCTCAAGAGAATCGCGCCCACGATGGTCGCGCCGATCCGGCCGATTTTTCCGGGCTCGATTTTGCCCTCGATCTTGCCGAGCACCGCAAGCAGGAGAAAAATAATCGAGGCAAGCACGAACATGCGCGCCAACGGGACGTCTACCAGCCTCAACATGATGTCTTGCATATATTTCGTCATCCTTTGTTACCCTGGAATTGCCATGGACCCCATAGTGAAGATAGTAGATAGAGTTCCGGCATGCCATCCGGCCAATGATCCGTCTAGGTTCGCCGCTGGTCGCGGTTTGTGACGAAAAAAAGCAGGGGATGAAACGGAAAAAAGCCCGGGATTGCCCGGATCCGGCGGCTAGGCAACCTGGACCGGGATGGAATTGCGCGTGTGGGTGATGTGGTTGCGACTGTTGACGTACACCAGGCGCGGCTTGAAGGTGGCAAGCTCCTTCTCCTCGAACTCCGCGTAGGCACAGATGATGACGATATCGCCGGGCTGGGCCTTGTGCGAGGCGGCGCCGTTGACGGAAACGATGCCGGAACCTTCCTCGGCGCGGATGGCGTAGGTCGAGAAGCGCTCGCCGTTTTTGAGGTTATAGACCTCGATGCGCTCGTATTCGCGGATGTCAGCGGCATCCAGCAGACGGCCGTCGACCGCCACCGATCCCTCGTAATCAGGCTCGGAATGCGTGACGGTCACGCGGTGCAGCTTGGATTTGAGCATAATGCGGCGCATGGAACCTCCGTCGAATGTTTATATTATCGGGTCTAAATAGCGCGTTTTCAAATCACGATTTCAGCTCGAATTCAACGTTGTCGATGAGTCGTGTCTGCCCCAGCCATGCCGCCGCCAGCGCCACCAGTTGACGATCATCCGGGCCCGGCTTTTGCAGGTCTTGCTGGCGGCGAACGCTGACATAATCGGGCCGGAACCCGTCCGCCTCCAGTTCCATGATGGCGTTTTCCTCCACCGTCTCCAGCGCCAGACCCTTGTCCCGAAAACGATCACGCAAAGTACCCAGCGCCTCGTACAGGTGAGGAGCAACTTTGCGTTCGTCGGGTGACAGATAATTGTTGCGTGAACTCAAGGCGAGTCCGTCCGGTTCACGCACCGTGTCCACGCCAATAATTTCCACCGGCAAACCAAGATCGGCCGTCATGAGGCGGACAAGCAACCATTGCTGATAATCCTTTTTGCCGAAGACGGCGACGTCGGGTGTCACCAGGTTGAACAGACGGTTCACCACCGTGGTGACACCGCGAAAATGTCCGGGACGGAACGCACCACAAAGCTCATCGCTCAGGCCCGGCACTTCGACGACGGTCTGGGCCGCGCGTCCGTGCGGATACATCTCGGATTCCGCCGGCCTGAACAGCAGGTCCACGCCGGCGGAGAGCAATGCCACCTTGTCATGCGACGGCGTGCGCGGATAGGAATCAAAATCCTCGTTCTGCCCGAATTGCAGCGGATTGACGTAAATGCTCGCTACCACCGCCTGCGCGTGATGCCGTGCCTCCTGCATCAGGCGCATGTGCCCGGCATGCAGATTGCCCAAGGTCGGAACGAAAGCAATGCGCTTGTCGCTTTGTCGCAACCGCGCGATCTGTTCCCTGAGACTGACGACGGTTTCAACCGTAATCATGACGACTGGAAGCTGTGCTCCGGACCCGGGAACGCGCCGGATTTGACGGCGGCGATGTAGGATTTGACCGCCGCTTCGATGCTGGTAGCGCCTTGCATGAAATTTCTGGAGAACTTGGGGCTTGGCCGCGGGTAAATGCCGAGCATGTCATGCAACACCAGTACTTGACCGTCGCAGTCCTTGCCGGCACCGATGCCGATGGTCGGAATCTCAAGTTCGGAGGTAATCGTTTTCGCCAATTCCGATGGTACCGCTTCGAGCACCAGCAGGGACGCGCCGGCCTCTTGCAGAATTCTGGCGTCGTGACGAATCCGTTCCGCGGAGGTCACCTCGCGTCCCTGCACGCGGTAACCGCCCAGTTGATGCACCGATTGCGGCGTCAGGCCCAGATGCGCGCACACCGGAATGCCGCGCTCGACCAGAAACCGCACGGTCGCGGCCATCGGCTCGCCGCCCTCCAGCTTCACCACCTGCGCCCCGCCTTTCTGCATCAGGCGTCCCGCCGAGGCGAAGGCATGCGCCGGGCTTTGCTGATAGCTCATGAAAGGCATGTCCACGATGATCAGGGCGCGTTTCACCCCGCGCGCCACGCAACGGCTGTGATACACCATGTCGGCGACACTGACGGGAAGCGTGGTGTCGTGACCCTGCATGACCATGCCGAGGGAGTCCCCGACCATGACCATGTCAACACCGGCGTTATCGAGCAGGCTCGCGAAACTGTAGTCGTAGGCGGTCAGGCAGGCGATCTTCTCGCCCCGGCGCTTCATTTCCTTGAGCGTGGTGAGCGTGACCGGCTTCACAGATTGGCGGCGAGAGGATTGAAGAAATGGCGGCCGCTGCGAATCTTGCGGATGTGGGAGAGCAGTGTCTGGAAATCCGCCTCGCGGTCCACGATATTGATCCGCTCCGCGTTGACGACCAGCAAGGGCGCCGCCGTGTAGTGGTGAAAGAACTGGGTATAAGCGTCCACCAGGGTTTGCAGGTAATCGCGCTCGATGAGGCGCTCATACTCGACGCCGCGGCGGCGCACGCGCTCGTGCAGGACGTCCACCGGCGCTTGCAGGTAAATCACAAGGTCCGGCACCGGCAGGTTCAGGCTCATCTGGGCATATACCTGCTCATATAGTCGCAACTCATCGTCATCCAGGTTGGCACGCGCGAACAGCTTGTCCTTGTCGAGCAGGAAATCGGAAACATAACCGCTGCTGAACATGTCGCTCTGCTTGATCTGCTCGATCTGGCGCGCGCGTTGGAACAGAAAAAACAACTGGGTCGGCAGCGCAAACGACTTGCGCGACTGGTAAAACCGTTCGAGAAAGGGATTCTCCTCCGGATGCTCGAGCAAGGGCTTGGCGCCGAAGACTTCCGACAGACGCATGGCGAGGCTGGTCTTGCCGACGCCGATCGGCCCTTCGACAACGACATATCCTGGATTATTTATATTCATATTACTTTTGGAACCGCAGATGAACGCAGATCATGAATAAATAAAAACAGTACTTTGTCTTTATCCGCGTTAATCAGCGTTCATCTGCGGTTTCTAAATTATTATCAATCTTTTAGTCTTTCCACTCGTTGTCCCGTGCAAACCTTCAGTAATTCACGCAGCGCGCCGCGTCCCGGGACGATCAGATCGGGCTCGATTTCGTGCAAAGGATACAGGACGAAGGCACGTTCGTGGAGTCGCGGATGCGGAATGCTCAGCTCCTCCGTTTTTATCACCTGGTCGTCGTACAGTAACAGGTCGAGATCCAGCGTGCGCGGACCGCCCCTGTCCCCCTGCCGCACGCGTCCGTGCACGCGCTCGATTTCAAGCAGGTTCCGCATGAGTGCCGCTGGAATCAACCCGGTGCGTACACGGCAGACGGCATTGACGAAATCCGGCTGGTCACGCCATCCGACTGGCGCGGTACGATAAAGCGACGAACACACTTCGACGTGTGTCCGATTCAAGCGCGTCAGCGCCGTGACACCGGAACGTACCTGCGCCACGGGATCATCCAGGTTGCTGCCCAGACCGATATAGGCGCGCGCTGTATTTTCCAGTGGCTCACTCATGCCTTGACGCTTGGGATGATGATGGCTTGCGTCGACGACGGCGACGTCGCTTGCCGCCACCACCGGACGTGGCGAATTCCGCCACCATGACACCGCGCTCATTCTCACCCACGCTCTGAAAACGCGTCCACCAATCGGCCAGGGCCTGGTCGGCCTCGCCGGTTTCGGCGCGCAGCAGCAGAAAATCGTAGGCCGCGCGGAATCGCTTGCTCTCCAGCAGGCGAAACGCCTGCTGCCCGGCGCGCCGTTCAAGGCGGCCTTGCATGCTCCAGATTTCGCGCATCGGCACGCTGAACCGCTTGGGGATGGTGACGTGCCGCAACTGCTCGCGCAGCACATGTTCCGCGGCGCGGAACATGGCGTCATGACCGTTCATGCCGCGCATAATGTGTTCACCCATCTGCTCGCGCACCGGCTCCCACAGCAGGGCGGCAAAAAGAAACGCCGGTGTCACCGGCTTGTCCTCGTTCACGCGCGCATCGGTGTTGGCCAGCGCGCGCGGCACCAGCGTCACGGGGAAACCCCCTTCCTCGTGCTCGAGACTTTTTTCCGTCAACGGAAACAAATACTGGAACAGCCCGTAATGGCGCAATAACTCGTAGGTTTCGAGCGCGTAGCCGCCATGAAACAGCTTCAGCACTTCCTCGAACATCCGTGCCGGCGGCACGGAAGCCAGCAACGGCGCGAGGTCGCAGATGGGCGCGGCGGTCTTTTCCTCAAGCTTGAAACCCAGCTTGGCGGCGAAACGCACCGCGCGCAGCATGCGCACCGGATCCTCGCGGTAGCGCGTCTCGGGATCGCCGATCACGCGCAGAATGCCGGCCTTGAGATCCGGAACTCCCCCGACATAGTCGATGACGCTGAAGTCATGGATGTCGTAATACAGCGCATTGACGGTGAAATCGCGCCGGACGGCGTCTTCTTCCTGGGAACCAAAAACATTGTGATCCAACGCACCCGCCGGGGAATCGTGTTCGACATCCTCCCCTTCCGTTTCTTCCTCCGTAGAAAGGGGCTCCTCGGAAATGTCGCGGGGAATGGCGCGAAAAGTGGCGACTTCGATGATGTCCCAGCCGAAACGCACGTGCACCAGGCGAAAACGCCGGCCGATGATCCGTGCGTTGTGGAACAGCTTGCGGATTTGCTCGGGGCGCGCGTCGGTCACGACGTCGAAATCCTTGGGTTCGCGTCCCAGCATGAGATCGCGCACGCACCCGCCTACCAGCAGGCTGGCGTAGCCGGCGTCTTTCAGACGGTGCAGGACCTTGAGGGCGTTTTCGCTGATCTGCGTGCGCGTGATGATGTGTTGCGCACGCGCAATGATGACCGGTTTGTTAATCGTTATTCCACCTGTCCGCTACAAAGCCTATGGTCGGTGTACGTATAATCTGTTGGTGCTTTGTCGGCCGGTACGTATAATACCACCGCTTTCGGCGCTACGCGCGCTATCCCCCAATGCTCCCATCGTCTAGTGGCCCAGGACGCTGGCCTCTCACGCCGGTAACAGGGGTTCGAATCCCCTTGGGAGCGCCAAAACCAAAGAGGGCCCATAAAGGGCCCTCTTTGGTTTTGGCTGACGCACCGATCTATTGTGCTTTCGTGCTTGTACCGCGACCGCCCTTTTTCAACAAATCCACGATACGCGTATAGCCACCGCGTTCGGCGATCTTTTCCGCCGTGTCACCGCGTCCGTCCTTGGGGATCACGTCCGCGCCGTTGTCGAGCAGCATCTGGACGATATCGCTATAACCTTTATATGCCGCCGCCATCAACGGCGTCTTGCCGCTCACGGTGCGCACATTCACGTTCACGCCCTGGCTCAACAATGACTGCACCACGGCAATGCGTCCCTTGAGTATGGCCGTGAACAGTGCGGCCGCGCCGTGCGCAGTTTTGGAACGGCCGCTTCTCTCGAGACCGGTCGGCAACTTCAGCAGGCGATTGCTGAGAGAAATTACGATCATGGCCACCAGCCCGAGAAGACTGACCTGCGGATCGATACCGAATTCCTTGGCGATGTCCGCGGGCACGTTGGCGCCGGCGGCAAGAACCACGATAACCACGATAAGGGTGAATTTAAGATATCGGACCAGCGCGACCGCGATAACGGCGATCAAACCGCCGAGCAGATAGCGGCGATCGAAGCTGATCCAATCCGTCCATGCGGCTGGCAGATTGGCTCCGATACTGAGCAGCACGACAACGGCGACGAGACCCCAATCCCGCGGCGATTCTTTTAATATGACCACAAAGCCTCTCCTCTGTTTCCTGTCAGACCGTCGCCGCCACTACCCCTGTTGCGACACTTAGCCCTAAGTCTAGATGCATTTTCCGCCCTGTGAAGTCGGCAGGAATGCGAAAACCTGGTGCAGAATACCAGAAAACTCCGGGCATTCCGGGTAATAACCGCTGGCGACCGATTCATCCGCCCTTGTTCCCGAGAACACGCGCCAGCCAGCGGGCGATGTCCTGGATTTCGTCCAGCACCACGGTGTGCCCCATGGCATAGGTATGCCACTCAAGATGAAGCCCGCGCGCTTCCATCTGTCCATGTGCCTGCTGCGCCAGGTCGAACGGAATCATGCGATCGTCCGTGCCATGCGCCATGAAAACCGGGATCGTGGCGTTGGCCGGATCGACCTCAGCCATCAGGCTCTCGGCAAAAGGCACGGGTGCGGACAAGGACATAATTCCAGCCAGTGACTTGGAATAACGCAGACCGGTATGCAGCGCAATCGCCCCGCCCTGGGAAAATCCCGCGAGTACGATGCGCTCACAGGCGATCCCGCGCTGGATTTCATTCTCAATCAGGCCTTGCAGGATTCTTTTGGATTCGCGGATATGTTCGAGGTTCTGCTCAAGTCCGCGTTCGGACATGGCGATATCGTACCAGGCGCGCATGATATAACCGCCATTGATGGTCACCGGTCTGTAGGGCGCGTGCGGAAACACAAAGCGCAGCACAGGCTGTGTCGGCAACCGCAGTTCGGGAATGATGACTTCAAAATCCTGGCCATCGGCGCCCAATCCATGCAACCAGATGACGCTGGCGGAAGGCCCAGAGCCCGTTTCGACTTCAATGGCAGGTTCGTCGCGCGGCCGGGCATCCATGCGTATTCAGTCTTCCCCGCGATAGACACAACCGGCCGTGCAAGTCTCGCGCACAATGACTTTGGAAAGCACGGGCAATGCGGGCTTGAGCTGGCGCCAGATCCAGCGAGCGAGGTGTTCGCTGGTGGGGTTTTGCAGACCTTCAATCTCGTTTAAATAATGATGGTCGAGCTGTTCATAAATCGGTTGGAAGGCACGGGACAGGTCGGCAAAGTCCATGATCCAGCCGGACGGCTCCTGCACCGGTCCGGCAACGTGAATCTCGATCCGGAACGAATGGCCGTGCAGCCGACGGCATTTGTGGTTTTCCGGCACGTTCGGCAAGTGGTGCGCCGCTTCGAGGGTAAAAATCTTGAATATTTCCACGGGAATAACCGGACAGAAAAAATGAATAAACAAGTTTAACGACTTTCGCGCGCGCCGGAAACCAAAGGCCGTACTCGCGGGAGTCCCGGCACGGCGCTAGAATACCCTCGCCTTCCAGCCTGGACTGATTCATCCCTTAATATTGAAGGAAGCTCTGAATGAAATTGACCGCCAGGACGCCAGGAACGCCAGGTATGAGAATGCCCAAGAATCATTTTTCCTGGCGACCCTGGCGTCCTGGCGGTTCAGAATCATATTCATTTTGTTACAAGCTTTTCTTAAGAGTATTTTAAAGAGAAATCATGACCCAACCTCTTGTGCGGCTGGTCGTGGAGCCGGCGGAGCTGGAAAAACATCTCGGCGCGGAAAATCTCCTGATCGTGGACCTGTGCCGGCCCGAAACCTACGCGCAGGCCCACGTGCCCGGCGCGGTGCATCTGGATTACGCGCAAATCGTGGCCGCGCGGCCACCCGCCATGGGCATGTTGCCGGATGCCGCGCCATTGAGCGACGTGCTCAGTTCCATCGGCATGACACCGGACCGTCATGTCGTGGCCTATGACGATGAGGGCGGTGGGCGTGCCTCGCGCCTGCTGTGGACGCTGGATGCCCTCGGCCATTCGCGTTATTCACTGCTGAACGGCGGCCTCCATGCCTGGCTCAATGACCGGCATGGGGTTAGCAACGAGCCCGTCAAGAAAGTACGGAGCGATTATACGGTGAAGTTTGACAACAAGGTCGTGGCCGACAAGAACTACATCATGAAACACCTGCGCGACGCGGGAGTGATTATCGTGGACACCCGCACACCAGCGGAATATCGCGGCGAAACCCGGCGCGCGGAACGCACCGGCCATATCCCCGGGGCGGTCAACTTCGACTGGATGAACTCCATCGATCAGGCACGCAGCGTGCGTCTGAAACCGGCGGATGAGTTAAAACGGGTCCTGACCGGACTTGGCGTGACTCCCGACAAGGAGGTGATTACATACTGCCAGACACATCACCGCTCGGCACATACTTATATAGTGTTGAAAAGCCTGGGCTACCCGCGGGTGCGGGGCTATCCAGGCTCGTGGTCGGAATGGGGCAACAGCCCCGAGACGCCTATCGAATGAAGGGCCAACCGGCGTCGCGGCGATAATCCTGTCTGTGGTTATCGGCCTGCGCCAACCGGCGCGCGGCACGATCGCGCAACAGCACGGCGTAGATATCCCCGACGTAAACCATCGCGGCCGTCTCCTGCCATCCGGCGTCATCCGTCTTGGCGGATGTCAGCGCCGACATTCTCGATTTAATGTTATTCAGCCACTTCTTCATTTCTCCCCCTCCCCTCCACGCCGGTAATTCGGGCATCGCCATCATAATAAATGGCAATTCCCGTGCCACTCACGGCGTAGATGAGAAATAATCAACGAAACATGCTGATTTGAAAATTATTTCCTGAATAAAAATCCCACAGCGGCGAATCACATGACCGGGATGAACGGTCGTAGTGTAAGATTCCGCTTACAGATTCATGCTGGCAATAATATCTCCTGCACAGGAATTTCCTCATCGCCACTCCTTCAGAAAAAATCTTGCTGCGATCAATCAAGGATTTAGCGCGTGCGTTGGGAATGATGCACGATTATCGCCACATCCGGTAAGATGTAAAAAGTCCCGACGAAACATCATCAGATCAGAGCCGGGGTACTCTTATGATGAATAACATCTGGATTCTGGGGGCCCATCGGGGGGTGCACGGCTTTTTGAAAACAAAGGACCCGGCAAGGGCCTGAACCTGCTGCATGACATCCCCCATCCCGCAGGCCGGCTGAAAAACAAGGACATCGGCGCCGACAAGCCCGGACGCAGCTTCGACAGCCGTGGACAGGCGCGCCATGCCCTGAGCTCCGAACAGGAACCCACGGAGCATGTGGCGGAACAGTTCGCCAGGCAACTGAGTTCGATGCTGGATGACGGACGCCACCCGCAGCGCTACGGGAAACTCGTGCTGGTTGCCGAACAGCGCTTTCCGGGAAACCTGCGCGCTGCCTTAAGCCCGCCGACCGCCGCGCTCGTCACGGCAGCCGTGGACAAGGACCTGGGGGGGCGTGGACCCGCACCACGTGCCTAAATACCTGGGTGGCGTCATCCGGCTCTAAGCCGGATCCCAGCGTTTACTGTTTCACCCGCCCTCCCGCCCGAACCGCCGCGACCGGGTGGTCCCTCCGTACCTGCCATAGAGCGATTCCCACCGCTAAAACCAAACTACACTTAGGCTAAAGCCTCAGCAGACGGGGCGGTGTCGAAATCTCATGGATCAGCGGCAACTACGCGCGGAGGATCTCCTGCTTCTTCGGGAGAAAGCCTCGAAATACGCTCTGTATGGTGTGTATATCGCCAGTACCAGTGTCGTCATCGCGACACTGCTGGTGAGTTACGTAATGCAAGGCGATATCACCCTCGATAGCATCATTCTCGCCCAAACCTCCAACATCGCCCTGTGGACCGTGGATGCCATGCCCTTCCTGTTCGCCATGTGGGGACAATACGCGTCCTACCGCATGGCGCGCGAAGCCGACGAATTTGTGCAAACCAGAACCCAGTCGCTGCGCGAGGCGCTCACTCGCGCCGATTTCACCAGCAAGGCCAAAAGCGATTTCTTCGCCAAAATGAGCCACGAGCTGCGCACACCCATCAACAGCATTATCGGGATGAGCGACTTGGTGCTTGAGACAAAACTGACCAGGGAACAGCACCGTCACGTCGACATCATCAAATCCTCGGCCAGCGGCTTGCTCACCCTGATTAACGATTTGCTGGATTTCTCCAAGATAGAAGCGGGAAAGCTTGAGCTGGAAGAAATCGAATTCGACTTGCGCGATTGCGTCGAAAAATCCGCCGCGCTGCTCGCACAACAGGCGCATGCCAAGGGACTCTCGCTCACCAATCTGATCCAGAACGACGTGCCCAGCCGCCTGCTCGGCGATCCTGGGCGCTTGCGGCAGATCATTATTAACCTGCTCGGCAACGCCATCAAATTCACCCCTACCGGCGAGGTTGTCCTGAGCGTCAAAAAGCTTCCCGACGAATCCAAGGGTCGAGTGCGGCTGCACGTGGAAGTCGCCGACACCGGCATAGGGCTCTCGGCAAAAGATCAGGCAAAACTGTTTCAGCCCTACAATCAGGCGGGTACCTCAACGTCGCGTCGCTACGGCGGCACCGGTCTTGGTCTCACGATCAGCAAGGAACTGGTGGAAGCCATGGGCGGACAAATCGGCGTGAAGAGCCAGGAAGGCAAGGGCAGTGTTTTCTGGTTCACTGCCGATTTCCGCAAGCCTGCCGCGATGAGCGTTGTCCCTTCGCCCATGCGGATTGACCTCAAAGGATTGCGCGTACTGGTGGCTGACGGCAATTTCCCGGCGCGCGTGGGGCTGGTGGACCAGCTGAAAGCGCTGGGCCTGGAAGTGCAGTCCATCGGTAATGGCAACGCGGCACTGCAAATGATTCGTTCCGCCGCCGGATCGGACTTCCACTTCGATCTGGTGCTGGTGGATATGTTCCTGCCCAACCTGAGCGGCGAAGAACTCGGGTGCGAAATCAAGTCACAGCCGGAAACACGCGATACCGTTCTGGTCATCCTGACCTCGGCGGGCGTGCGCGGCGATGCACAGCGACTGAACCAACTCGGCTTTGCCGGTTACTTCGGCAAACCCATCCCTCCGGAAGACCTGCAAGATGCGTTGAAAGCTGTCATGGCGACCCGGTCCATGGATGAACAGGAACGCCAGCGGACAGGCCTGGTCACCAAATACACGTTGTCCGGGATGCGCAAAAAACTCGCGCGCCTGCTGCTTGTGGAGGACAGCGACATCAATCAGGAAATCATGCTGAAAATGTTGTCCAGATTGGGCTACTCGGCCGATATCGCGGAAAACGGACGTGTAGCCATCCACGCAGCGACGCACGAGGATTACGGCCTGATTCTCATGGATCTGCATCTTCCGGATATCAGCGGAATTGAAACCGTCGAGGCCATCCGCGCCCTGCCTGGCGTGCGCGCCAAGGTTACGGTCGTTGTGCTCACGGCGGGCGCATCGGATGAGGAAATAGCGCGCTGCCGCGCGCTGAAGGTCAATGATTTCCTGACCAAACCCATAGACAGCAACGTACTTGCCGACACCTTGAAACGCTACCAGATATCTCCGGTCTCCGCCGCGGAGGAAGCGCCGCCTTCAGACGGACCAGTTATTGCATCAGCCATGGAAAAAAGCGCCGTAGCAGACTCTAAACTGGCTGAAATCTTCGTCAAGGAAGCCACGCAGAGACTGAGTTCACTGCATGAAGCGCTGGCCTCCAACGACGCCCTGCGCGCCGCGCGCGAGGCACATACCCTTAAAAGCTCAAGCGCCTACTTCCAGGCTGATGCCATGCATGACGCGGCGGCACGACTCGAGGAAATGGCGGACAGCGGGCAGCTCGGCAAAGCGAAACCGGTGCTGGAAAAACTCGAGGAAGCCTACGCCCGGCTGCGTGACAATCTGACAAGGAATAAAAATTAAGGAAGGTCTGATTAATTATGATTATTTGACGCCAAGGCGCAAAGAAAAAGCTCGGAAAAATAACTGAAAAAATCTTTGCGTCTTTGCGTCTCTGCGTTGAAAACTAATAAATCAGAGTTTCCTTAAAGATAATTCCGCAAACGCGACACGCCCTCGCGCAGATTCTCGAGCGTGTTGGCGTAGGAAAAGCGCACATGCTGCGCCGCCCGATGACTCCCGAAGTCGAGGCCCGGCGTGATGGCCACCCCGGTTTGCTCCAGCAGCCCGAGAGCAAAGGCCTGGCTGTCAGCGGTAAACCGCGAGCAATCCGCATATAAATAGAAGGCGCCTTGTGGGACCAGCGGGATCTCAAAACCCAGCTCACGCAAGGCCGGCAGAAGAAAGTCGCGCCTTTCACGAAAAACATCCCGACGGTTCTGCAATTCCTGCTGCACCACGGCCTCGAAAGCGGCCAGCGCAGCGTATTGCGCCGGCGTGCTGGCGGCGAGAAAAATATTCTGGGCCAGTTTGTCGATGGCAGGGACGTAAGAGATTGGCGCCACCATCCACCCCAGCCGCCAGCCGGTCATGCCGTAATATTTGGAGAAACTGTTCACCACGAACAGATTCTGCGAATGCGACAACGCTGTCACCGCCTCTTCCCCGTAAACGAGACCGTGATAGATCTCATCCACGATCAATACTCCGCCCCGTTCTTCCACGGCCCGGACTATCTCGGCCATCCCATCCGGCGGAATAAGGGTGCCCGTGGGATTGGACGGTGAGGCCAGCAGCACGGCCACCGTGCGCCTGGTCCAGCGTCGGCGAACCAGATCGGCATTCAACTGATATCCGGTCGAGGCATCCACCGGGATGGTCAGTGGCTCACCCTCGAACAGACTGACAAAATGGCGATTGCAGGGATAGCCAGGGTCGGCCATGAGCACCTGATCGCCCGGATTGATCAATGCGGCAAATATCAGTTGCAAGGCGCCGGAGGCGCCGGGCGTGACCACCACCCTGCCGGCATCCGGCCGAACATGGGCCGGATAGCTCGAGGCGATGGCGGCGCGCAGTTCCGGCAGGCCGAGCGCGGGGGTGTAATGCGTGTGCCCAGCCTGGAGCGCCGCGATGCCCGCCTGAACGATCGCTGGCGCCGTGGGAAAATCCGGCTCGCCGATTTCCATGTGGATCACGGAGCGGCCCTGCAACTCCATGGCACGGGCACGGGCAAGAATATCCATGACATGGAACGGTTCGATCTTCGAGAGACGCGCAGCGGTTGGGTTCATGGATCGGACAGCAATTGCCTGATCAATGTGAGATCGAGAATTCTCGAGCCGTTCGCCGGCGGCCCGGACAGAACCTGAAACGCCCGGCCGGGTTCTCCGAAATGATTCAGCACGATTGTCGCGCCGCGGAAATCATGTTGACGTGTATAGTCGTTGACGGTGATGACGGTCTTCAGTCCCGCCGCGTGCGCCGAGCACAGGCCATTTTCGGAATCCTCGAAGGCCATGCATTGCGCGGGCGGAAGTTTGAGCTGTTCCAGAACATGATGATAGATATCAGGCGCCGGCTTCTTTGCCGGCACCACGTCACCCGCGCCAATCGCTTCAAACCACGACTCGGCATCGGGCGAGACGGTATGCTGTAACAAGGCGCGGACATTGGCCGGCGTGGTGGTCGTGGCGATCGCGAGGCGAATCCCTGCCTGGCGCGCCTCATCGAGCAGGCGCCGCACACCCGGTCGAAGCGGAATACCACCACGTTCCAGCAGGTCGGTGTAATGACGCGTCTTGGCGGCGTGCAAACGTTTTACCAGTGCGTCGAAATTGGCGGGTTTTCGATAATCCGGACGATAGCGTTCCACATAATGGCGCATGCGTTCCTTGCCGCCAGTCACCGTCAGGAGTTCGCCGTACAGACCGACATTCCACGCCCAGTCCAGCCCCGCCTCGGCGAATGCCTGATTGAAGGCCAGCCGGTGCCCGTCACGCTCGGTATCGGCCAGCGTCCCGTCAACATCGAAGATCAATGCCTTGAGTGTCATGAAATTATCCACAAAAACAGGTCAAATTCGCTGTTACGGCAATACGTGTTGGCGGCATCTATACTCTTTGGTTGCGGCTCCGGAAGCTTTCTGATATAGATTCGCGCTTATTTTTTTACCCCCCACCCTTCAGGGGCAACATTATTGCAGGAGTTGAGGCATGCCGGCCAGAAAAAAGAAGGAAAAGGAACAATCCATCTCGCCTGTCATGGGCATCAAACCCTACGCGGCGAAAAAGGGCGAGAAGTACATGAACAAGAAACAGCAGGAACATTTCCGTGCTGTGCTGAACGCGTGGAAAAGCGAACTGGAAGACGAGATCGCCCGCACCGTGCAACAGATGCGCGATGTGCCGGAAAATCCGCCTGACCCGAACGATCGCGCGAGCCAGGAAACCGACATGTCCCTCGAGCTGCGTTCACGCGACCGCGAACGCAAGCTCATCAAGAAAATCGACGAGGCGATCGAACGCATCGAGACCAGCGACTACGGCTACTGCGAAGTCTGCGGTGTCGAGATCGGTGTGGAGCGTCTTGAAGCCAGGCCCACCGCGGAACTTTGCATCGACTGTAAAACACTCGATGAGATCCGCGAAAAACAGATGGGTTGAAGTCGTCTTTCCAGCGAAATTCCCGTCATCATTTCCGTGAGAACACCTGTCGACAGACAGGTGGCGTGGCCGCGAACAAGTCCGACATCGCGCGCATGAATGCCTGCTATCATTCACATAACGAGCTGATTGGCTGACTCATGGAACTTCCACTGCTGATCAAGGCACTGATTCTCGGCATCATCGAGGGATTGACCGAGTTTCTGCCGGTATCTTCCACGGGACATCTGATCATCGTGGGTGATCTGCTCGACTTCAACGACGACAAAGGAAAGGTGTTCGAAATCGTCATCCAGCTCGGCGCCATACTTGGCGTGGTCTGGGATTATCGGGCACGTGTCGGCCGCCTGATCACGGGATTGAACACAAAGCACGAGCAGCGTTTTCTGCTGAACCTGTTCATTGCGTTCCTTCCCGCCGCGGTGGCGGGCCTGTTGCTGCACCAGCAGATCAAGACGTACTTATTCAATCCCATAACCGTGGCGTGGGCGCTCATCGTCGGCGGGTTCGTGATCCTGTGGATCGAACGGCTGCCTCTACGTGTGCGCGTCACCAGCATGGAAAATCTCGGTCCGGTGGACGCCTTGAAAATTGGCATCGCCCAGACATTTTCGCTCTTCCCCGGCGTGTCGCGCGCCGGCGCCACCATCATGGGCGGGTTGCTCGCCGGCCTGTCGCGCACCGCCGCCACCGAGTTTTCCTTTCTGCTGGCGATGCCGATCATGTTCGCGGCCACGTTTTTCGAGCTGATAAAAAACCATGCCCTGTTCGAGGCCGCCGATGTCCCGATCTTCGCCACCGGGTTTGTGGCTTCCTTCCTGTCCGCGCTCATTGTGGTCAAGATTTTTCTGCGCTTCGTTTCAAATCACAATTTCACGTCATTCGCGATTTATCGCATTGTTTTCGGCGTGCTGGTCTTGTGGTATTTCCGGTAGCCAACTGTCATGGAGATCATCGCGCAGGTTATTGACATCTTTCTGCACCTCGACCATTACCTGGGCGCATTCGTCCGCGAGTACGGTTCGTGGATTTATTTGCTTCTCTTCCTGATCGTTTTCGCCGAGACCGGTCTTGTGATCATGCCGCTGCTGCCCGGCGATTCCCTGCTGTTTGTCACTGGAACGCTGGCGGCGGCGGGTGGCATGGACGTGACGTGGATCATCGTTATCCTCATCAGCGCGGCAATCTGCGGTGACAACACCAATTACTGGGTCGGCCACCACCTGGGCCCCAAGGTGTTCCGCCGTCACGATGCACGATTCCTCAACCCCCGGCATCTGGAACGCGCACAGGAATTTTACGCGCGTCATGGCGCCAAGGCCGTGATGATCGGGCGGTTTCTTCCCATCATCCGCACCTTCGTGCCGTTCGTGGCGGGCATCGGCCGCATGCCCTACCTCCGGTTTTTTTCCTTCAGTATCCTCGGCACGCTGCTGTGGGTCCTGTCGTTCGTGCTGGCCGGTTATTTCTTCGGCAACATCCCGGTCGTGAAACGCAACCTCACCTTCATGATCCTCGCCATCATCGTGGTTTCGCTCCTGCCCGGCGCGATCGGGTACTGGCGCAGCCGCCGCGCCTAGCGTTACGCCGGTTTCACCGGCATAAACGCCGCCATCGCCTCATTCGGTCTGATATTCAAGCCTATTCAAGACTTTGAATGTGCCCATGGCTGCGCTATGGTTAATCGAATGGACACAGAAACACCCGGCGCCGGCAAAGCCATGCAGGATGCCAACATCCATGCCGGTCATGGAATGAGCAGGATACCGGAACCCCCCGCGCCCGCGGCCGAGAAGGTGCGGGTGCTGGTGGCGGACGACTCGCGCATCATTCACAAGGCCATCAGCAAGATCCTGAGCAGCGAATTTGAACTCATCGAGGCCGAGGACGGCGAAACTGCCTGGGAACAGCTGCTGAAGGATGATTCCATCCAGGTTCTGGTTTCCGACATCCAGATGCCCAAGCTCGACGGCTACTCACTCATCTGCCGTATTCGTGCCACCGACACCGAGCGTGTTCGCAGTATCCCCATCATTGTCATTACCGGTGCGGATGACGAGCTGACACGCGAGCGTGCGTTCGCCTGCGGCGCCACCGACTTCATCATCAAACCCATTGACGGCGTACAGTTACTGGCACGAACCCGCGCGCACGCCAAGCTCGACCAGACTGCGCGCAAGCTGGAGGAAACCACCACCGCACTCGAAGAGCAGACGGCGGTCGATCCGCTCACGCAACTCCACAGCCGGCGTTATCTCATCCAGCACGGGGTGCAGGACCTGGCCTACTCCAGACGCCATAATATCGATCTGTCGGTTATACGCGTTGATATTGATGATTTCCGCACCATCTACAAAAAGCACGGTGACCAGGTCAGCGATCGGATTCTGGTCTGGCTCGCCAAGATTCTGGCGGCCACCAGCCGCACCGAAGATACCGTGGCACGCATCGACAGCAGTGAGTTTGCCATCCTGGCACCGTCTTCCGGGCGCATGGAAGCCGCCGTGCTCTGCGAACGGGCACGCACGGCGGCAGCCGCCGAGCCTTTCAAGAATGAAAGTGTATCCATCCCGCTGACGATCAGCCTGGGCTTGTCCACGCTCGGCCGCGACCCCGGTGAAACCATCGAGGAACTGCTCGCGCTCGCCGAGCAGCGTATGACACTCGCCAAGGCGGCCGGTGGCAATCGCCTCGGCGTCAGCTATCAGGAGGAGGCCCCGAAACCCGAAGAGGCCGTCATCGAACAACCCGACCTCGAAACCGCGCTCAAGATGCTCGGCGCCAACGAAGGCGGCAAGCTGGTGCCGTTTCTGCCGGATCTGATCAATCGTTGCCTGCCCCTGCTGGAATTCTGCAACAAGAAGCTCGACCTCGGATTGGGCTTCGCCATTGAGTCGCTTAAGGACAAGCTCTCCGATATGCGATAATGGCTCCATCAGCCCGATCGGTAGGGACCATGAACAGCCGTGACGCGTTTTACAAAGCCTTTCGTGGAAATTTCAGCAGCCTGCTGAGTTGGCAACAACTCGACGAATTCTGGAAAGTGGTGCGCGGCAAGGCCGATGCCGGCTGGTACATCTACGCCATCGGCACACCGGTTCCCACCCAAATATCCTCAACCGAGGATGTTGTGAAATTCATCAACGAAGTGGATGCGCTCCTGCGCAAAGAGCACTATGAGGATTACTGCGGAATTGTGTACGCGGACAGCAAACAAGATCCCGCGCTGATCAAAATCTTCGATCCCGACAATCTTGGGGTCTCCTGCGGTTTCAGCAACAATCCACCGCTGCCCGGCTGGGTACTGAGCCTGATACCCCCGCAACCGTTGGAAGCCAAACGCCCGTTACCCGCCGGCCGCCTGCGCTGGTGGCAGACGATCTGGGCCCGATACCTGACCATGCCAGTAAGACCCATAAAATGAAAAAAACGGGCCACAGAGGTCACAGAGTGAAAGCCTTTTTTTCCTATCTCTGTGTACTCTGTGACCTCCGTGGCTAAAATCCTGGCTTTCATTTTGATATAAAAAATCTCCTCCATGGATGGATGCTTTCAGCCCGCGTGGTGGTGCCGCGGTCCGCATGCGCAGACCCTGTGGGCGCGTCTGGTGCGGCAGGCACCGGAAATCCGCTTCTGGCGCGAACGTCTGGAACTGCCCGACGGCGATTTCATCGACCTTGACTGGTCTGAACATGGCAGCGGGCCGATCGTGATCGTTCTGCACGGTCTGGAGGGATCATCCGACTCGCCCTATGCCCGCGGAATCATGCAGGCGATCGAGCGCCGCGGTTGGCGTGGTGTGATCATGCACTTCCGTGGTTGCAGCAGCGAGCCCAATCGCCTGGCGCGCAGCTATCATTCCGGCGACACCGGTGATCTTTCCCATTTTATAAATACGCTCCGCCGCCGCGAACCGCGCACGCCGCTGGCCACGGTCGGTTTCTCGCTGGGAGGAAACGTTCTGCTCAAATGGCTGGGCAAGGCCGGCGGCGCGGCGCCGTTGCGCGCGGCCGTCGCGGTGTCGGTGCCCTATGTGCTGCGCGGCGCCGCGGAGCGGTTGAATCACGGCTTCTCGCGACTGTACCAATGGCAACTCTTACGCTCCCTGCGCGGCACCGTTGTCGAGAAACGCCGCCGTATCAAGCTGCCGCTCAACATCCAGGATCTGTCGACGCTGAAAAGTTTCCGCGATTTCGATGAGTACGTCACCGCCCCCCTGCACGGTTTTGACGGCGCTGACCATTACTACACCGTGTCGAGTTCGCGCCAATACCTCAAGGGGATTACCGTTCCCACGCTCCTGTTGCACGCGCGCGATGACCCGTTCATGACCGAAAAAGCCATCCCGGGACAAAATGAACTTTCTGAATCCGTGGTCCTGGAGGTCTCGACACACGGCGGCCATGTGGGCTTTGTAGCGGGCGCGTGGCCGTGGCGAGCGCGTTATTGGCTGGAAGAGCGCATCCCGGCCTATCTTGGTCAGTATCTATAACGGGTAGCGATCACCCGTTATCCTTGAAGTAATCACGTCGCCACCAGGTGTATAGCGCGAAACCCCACCAGCAAAGGACTACTACCACCGCCATCAACACAATCGCCTGCGTAATAAGAGTTTCATCAATGCCTTGCGATTGCAGTTGGCTCTCGAACCCGCTCATCCGGGCCTTGATGAATGTCTCCAGCGCCATGCGATCCAGTATCAACTGCAATTTGTCCAAGGTATAAAGAGCGGTCGTCACGAACACCAGCGTGTAGCCCCACCTTCTCGCGCTCCACAAGCCAATCCCCAGCCCCAGAAAAAGCGCGGCATAAACGAGATGGGAGATACCGGCGCTGATGCCGCCACGAATCTCTCCAAACAGGGGCACTTCGGAAGTGATCGAAAGCAACTCCCACGCGGCCGAGGCCATCAACAGCACAGCGGCGGTGCGGAACGTGAAATGACCCTTTTTTCTATCCGTTGCCATGGGCAAATCCTCCTTGCAGTTGGCGCCGTCAATGTACCTATGCTGGGGTCAGTGTCAATCTCTCGCAGATTTATGTGGCGCCACGGAGGGACATGCTTCGGCCAAGGAACAGTTTCCGCATAATGGCCGTTTTTTGCAGACATCCTTGCCATGGGCAACGATCAGGGCGTGATATTCATTGAATAGTGGCGCTGAAAATTCGAGCTCGCTCTCAAACAAGCCACGCAATGCCTCGTAATGTTCATCGCCGGCAATCAGTCCCAGGCGCGCAAAAATGCGCCGTGTATACGCATCAATCACAAACACCGGACGGTTGAAGGCGTAAAGCAGGATATCATCGGCGGTTTCAGGTCCGATGCCATGAACATCCAGAAGCGCATGACGGAGTTGATCCGTGGAAAGCCTTGCAAGCTTTTTGACGCCGCCCTGCTCCATCACCCAGCGGCACAGGGCTTTCAGGCGTTTGGCCTTGATGTTGAAATAGCCGGAGGGCCTGAGCCAGGCGGCGAGACGACGGGGATGCGCCCTGACGATCACCTCGGGTGACAGCGCTTTAGCTTGTATTAAATTGGAAATCGCCCTTTCCACGTTGGTCCAGGCGGTATTCTGCGTCAGCACGGCGCCAACCATGATTTCGAAAGTGGAATCCCCCGGCCACCAGCGCTGATGACCGTTGGCGGCGAAGAGCCATTCGTAAACTTCGCGAATACGATGGCGTGCCCTCATTCCCTCTCCCGGAGGGAGAGGGAGACGAGCCGTTGCGCGCTGCGCGCGCGTCTCTTTACCCGGGCGGCCAGCCGTGCGTTTCTTTCTGGCAGTCGCGGCACCACGCATAGAGCGCATCATACATCACCATGCCGTGGCACAGCATTTCATGGTCGTCCGGGAACACGCGCGACAGACCGAGCGACAGCGCCATGAGGCCTGGGGCCTGCGGCGCCAGATCGAGCCGGGCCGTGTCGGCGCCACGCACGATGACGGCGAGCTGATGCAGCGCGGGATCGGTCAGTTTGTATTTCTTGAGAAAGGCATCGAAGCTGCACAACTCACCGTCGTGGGACATCTCGACGCCGGGAATGTCGTAGGGAATCGCGCCGGTTTCGCGCGCAACCTGAAGCACATTCTCCGCCGGCACATAAAGAAATTCGGGTGCTTTGTCGATAAACCGCGCGATCAACCACGGACAGGCGACGCGGTCTATTTTCGGACGTTCCCGGGTGACCCATTTCATGACATGTCTGCGCTATTTTCCGACAACATCGCCTCCGGCACCCTTGAGGGCCGCCTTCCCTGGCGGCCGCCCCTTTGCATCCTCAGCTCCGCAAACGGCACATCCATGTGCCGCTCCTGGGGCGCGTTTCAGCGCGCCCACAAAATTGTCGGGGACAATTTTGGACAGCCGGAGGCTGGCCCGAGCAGTTCTACCGCGAGGGCGAGCCCCATGGATGGGGCAAGCAATTTTGCTCCCGGCAAAATTGTCCACGCCTCTATAACTTGAAACGCACATCGCTTCATTTACTAGCTGTCTCTCCACCGCTGGATTTCCAAGCCTCGAAACCGCCTTCAATGTATCGCGCCTTGACGCCCTTCGCCTGCAACTGATCCACCACCGAATTGCTCACCGAACCACCGCGCGCGCAATAGACCACGATATCCCGGTCGAGCGGCAGCGCCGTGCTCCACTGCGCGAGCTTGTCCGGATCAAGCCAGGCGGCGCCGGAAATTTTCTGGCTGTCGGTCTGGTAATCGCTTTTGCGGCGCACGTCCAGAACGAGAACGTTCTTGCGCAGATAAAGAAGCTGCTTGAGGTCATCAGGCGATATGGTTCGGTTCACGACAAACACTCCCGGTAAAGACGAATAACATTGGCCCAGTTGATATTTTGCATGAACGCATCGACATAAGCAGCCGCTTTCGCGCCATAGTCAATATGGTACGAATGCTCATACATGTCGAGCGCCAAAATGGGCACGCCCCGTGCAAGATGACAGGGGTATGATCGGCGGCCCACTGGTTGACGAGCCTGTTGTCGCGCGCCGAATACACCAGCGGCACCCAGCCGGAACCCCCTCCCTGCGCCTTGCCCATGGCACTGAACTCCGCTTGCCAGCGCTCGATGCCCCCAAAATCGCGCATAAGGGCGTCTTTGAGCGCGCCCGGCGGACCCCCTGCTCGCCGAGACCGTCAAAATAAAGCTCGTGCAGGATCATCGAGTTGGTCGCGATCAGCTCCTCGCGCTTGAATCCGTTGATCGTGAACACCGGCGCCCTGGCGAAATCGAGCGCCGCGAGCTGCTCGGTGATGGCATTGAGCCGCTTCACCGCGCCACCGTAGTTGTTCTCGTAGTGACTGACGATCAGTTTCTCGGACAGTCCCTTGAGACGCGCGGGATCGCAGGACAGCGGTTTGATCTGGTATAAGGCATGTGGACTCCTCAAGTGACAAGGTAGGTGTAGGCAAGGCCCAGCAGGGCGCACACGCCGATGACCTGCATGATGTCGGCCTTATATTTCCAAAGGGCGATGCAAGCGGCGATGGCGACGATGACGGGGAACCACTCGAAGCTGCCGGCAAACGGCGCGGCTTCCGTGGCCGTGGGCCAGAAGGTATGCCAGGCGAAAAACACCGCCAGGTTGAGAATGACGCCAACCACGGCCGCCGTGATGGCGGTCAGCGGCGCGGTGAATTTGAGCTCGCCGCGTGTCGCCTCGACCAGCGGCCCGCCCGCCAGAATGAACAGGAAGGACGGCAGGAAAGTAAAAAAGGTCGCGACGCTCGCGCCGGCAATACCGGCGGCGACCGGGTTGGCAAACACTTCCTTGGTGATGCCGCCGAGATAGCCTACCCAGGTCACCACCATGATGAGCGGCCCCGGCGTGGTTTCGCCCAGCGCCAGGCCATCCATCATCTGCGGACCGGTGAGCCAGCCGAAGTGCTCCACCGCGCCCTGGTAAACATAGGGCAGCACGGCATACGCCCCGCCGATGGTCAGAAACGCCGCCTTGGTAAAGAACTCGCCCATGTTGTAGAGATCGGGCATCCCGTGTATCGCCGCCATGGCAATCACCCAGATCAGCACGAACACCGCCACCGTGGCGGCCAACCTGCCCCAGGAGAAACGCGCATGAGCCGGCGGCGGGGTGTCGTCGTCAATCAGCGCGGGGCCGTACTGCTTATGGGAGGCGCCATGCCCGCCGCCCGCCTTGAACTTGGCCGGCATGATTTTCCCACCGATCGCGCCGAGCACGGCGGCCGCCAGCACGATCCATGGAAAGTCGATCTTGAAGACGAAGATGCCGACAAAGGCCAGCGCGGCGATGGCCCAGAGGATTTCATTCTTCAGCGCGCGCGAGCCGATGCGCCAGGCGGCGAACAGCACCACCGCCACCACCGCGGGTTTGATACCGTAAAAGACACCCTGCACCGTGGGCACGTCGCCAAAGGCGAGATAGATCCCTGCCAGCAGCGACAGCAGCACGAAAGCCGGCAGGAAGAACAGCACGCCCGCGATCACCGCGCCGCGCACGCCATGCAGCAGCCAGCTGATGTAGATCGCGAGCTGGGTCGCCTCCGGTCCCGGCAGCAGCATGCAATAGTTGAGCGCGTGCAGATAGCGGTGTTCGGAAATCCAGCGACGCTTCTCCACCAGCTCCTGGTGCATTATGCTGATCTGTCCGGCGGGACCGCCGAAGCTGATGAAACCCAGCTTCAGCCAGTAGATAAAAGCCTCGCCGAAAGAAACCTCGGCGGGCGGTCTGGTGGTATCGTGAGCTTTTGATGCGGTCGGCACGATTGTCTCCAATATTGATTATTCTTTGGCGTAGGACATGTAAAGGAAATCGAAAGTCTTGTTCGCTTCCTTGAGCAATTTATCGTCATCAACGAATTGTTGGCGCGCTCCGTTCAAAATCATCTCGATCCCGGCCGCTTCCGCTGCCGGCACGCCACCCACGTCGAGATAATGCACCAGCGCACCCATGCGCGTGAGCGCCGCGTTTTCTTCCAGGCCAAAGCTGGTGAGCAGCACTTCAAATGTAACGCGCGCACCGATATGCGTGAATGTCGCGTTGTCAAAATCGAACCCGAGCGCATCGGCCGGACAATTTTTCGGATCCTTCAACCAGGCAAAACGCGCCTTGGGGTCGATGAAGCGCCGGATCAGCCAGGCCGAGGCCAGACGATCCACCCAGGGACGGGTGCGCGTGGCCCAGACCCGGTTCTGATAATCCGCCATGCGGAGACGGTGAATTTCACCCGCCAGCGGTTGTGGCTCGCCGGGTGAAAGAAACCCCGCGACCACGGTTTCTGTTTGGGACAACACTTGTTGCGCCTGGTCCTTCGCCGGCCCCGGAAAATAATCAGCGGCCGCTAACGCTTCAAACTCGCGCCGGATTTTTTTCAAATGGCGCGACACCGACACCGCGCGACGCCGGGTGAGGCTGACCTTGAGTTTTCGGATTGCCTCGATCAGTCGCGCATAGTCGGCGGTGCGGTCAAACAGCCCGCGAAAATGCTCCGCCTGTGGCTGATCATTGCTGCTGAACGTGAGCACATGGGCGTCGCCGCCGGAAGCAATCACCGCCTGCGCTTGCTCCTGCAGCGCCCTGGCGGCCGATTCGCTGTGAGGCAGCAGATAGACGCCATCTCGCAGCACCACCGCGCCCAGCCCTTTTAGCGCCCGCCAGACCCGCATGCGTGGTGTGGTGCTACGGCCGGGAAGGCTGATCACCAGCATGGACCATAGAGGTTTGGCAGGCATATCCATGTGGAATATTCTACATTACTGTAGCGTCCATTACATCATTAACAATGCTTGAATACTGGCAGCTTCTAAGGGGAATATTAAATGCGCGCATTTGCCATGGTTACCAGCCTGTTCCTTGGCTTTCAGGTTCAGGCGGCCGATTTGACGCTGCACCCCGTCAAAATCGCTCCGAATATCTATGCCGTGATTGGCGACCTGGGCGGGCAAAGCTACGAAAACGACGGGCTGAACAACAACCTTGGCTTCATCGTGTCCGACGCCGGCGTGCTGGTAATCAACACCGGTCCGAGCACGCGCGTGGCCAGGGCGCTGCACACGGCGATTAAAAAAATCACACCCCAGCCCGTAAAATGGGTGGTCAACGTCAACAGCCAGAACCATAACTGGCTGGGCAACGGTTATTTCAAATCCATCGGCGCGCTGATTCTGGCGCACAAGCAAGCCGACCGGGCCATGCGCGATGTGGGCGAAACCCAGATCGCGGCCAATAAAACACTGCTCAAGGAAAAGGCGGCAGGCACGGCGCTCGCCTACCCGGATGAATGGGTGGATGACAAACGCGAAATAAAGCTGGGCAACACCGTCGTGCAACTTCTGCACTTCGGACACGCCCACACACCGGGCGATATGGTCGTCTGGCTTCCGCAACACAAGATAATCTATACCGGTGACATCGTTTATACCGAGCGTATGCCGGGGGTACTCCCGGTCAGCCACTCCGGAGGTTGGGTGCAGGCCTTCGACAGGATGTCGCCGCTCGGCCCGAAAACAATCATTCCCGGCCACGGTCATGCGGCCGATCTCGCGCGGGCACGCAAGGAAACGCGCGATTATCTGGTTTACCTGCGTGAGGAAGTCAAGAAATCACTCGACAGGGGCGATACGCTCCAAGACGCCGTGGAAACGATTGATCAATCCGGATTCAAACATCTGGCCAATTTCGATCAACTGGCCGGGCGCAATGCCAACCAGGTCTATCTTGAAATGGAGAAAGACGCGTTTTAAGGCCGGCGTGTGTTTCTTTTGCGCCGCGCACCCGAACCGGCCGGCGAAATCTTCGAATCACGGCGCTTGTGCGTTTTGCCGTGCGGCTTGCGCGGCTCGCGCAAATTATTTTTAGGAGAGGCTGGCTGCTTCAGGCCAACGAGATCGTATAATGCGGCGGCCGCTGCTTCATCCAGTTCGATCGAACGCCCGGCATGGAAACGCGGCGGCAGCTGAACCGGACCGAAACGAACCCGGATCAGCCGGCTGACCTTCGCACCCACGGTCTCCCACAATCGGCGCACCTCGCGGTTGCGCCCTTCCTTGAGCACCACGTGATACCAGTGATTGGCGCCGGTGCCGCCGGCATCCACGATCGAATCGAAACTGGCCGGGCCGTCCTCCAGCATCACGCCTTGCTTCAATCGCGCCAGCATCTCGTCGCTGACCTTGCCCAGCACGCGCACGGCGTATTCGCGTTCGATTTCGTGCGACGGATGCATCAGGCGATTGGCCAGTTCGCCATCGGTGGTAAACAGCAGCAGGCCCGAGGTGCTGAAATCCAGCCGGCCGACGGCGATCCAGCGCGCACCGCGCAGAGAAGGCAATTTATCGAACACGGTGGGACGGCCCTGCGGGTCCGAACGCGTGCTCACTTCGCCTTCGAGCTTGTGGTAGATCAGGATACGCGGTTTGGGCTGAAAGACATGCGTCGGGACGATGCGTCCATCCACGCGCAGCGTCTGACCGGGGTTAACGCGCACGCCCAAGGTAGCGGGCGCGCCATTTATCGTGATGCGGCCTTCTTCAATCCAGCGTTCGATTTGCCGCCGTGAACCCAGGCCGGCGCGGGCCAACACCTTTTGTAGCCGTTCACCTACCACAGCTTTTGTGATGCACAGGGATGTGCGAACGTCGCGGGAGGGCCGCTCCTGCGCATCCTGCGCCCGCGGCATTTGTGCGTCCCTGCACATCACAGATGCCGAGAGCGACCAGTTTTTCCCCGGCAGGGGCATGACGCTCACTCACGCTGGGCCGTTTGGGCCTCGGACATGGTCGCCGGTTCCTGCGCTTCTTCCAGACCGCCGTGTGATTCTTCCCCGGGGGCGGCAACGCCGGGGAGAGTTGTGTCCGCGCCCTGTTCCAGATCCAGGCGCAGGTTCAATTCGTTGCTGATGACATCCAGATCGCGCAGCGCCGAGAGCGGCGGCAGCTCTTCCAGATTCTTGAGATTGAAATGTTCCAGAAATTCACGCGTGGTGCCGTACAGGGCGGGACGGCCCGGGACATTGCGCACGCCGACCTGGCGTATCCACTCGCGCCCGAGCAGTGTCTTGATGATATCGGTGCTGACGGAAACACCGCGTATATTTTCAATATCGCCGCGCGTTACCGGCTGGCGGTAGGCGATGATGGCGAGTGTCTCGAGCAGCGCCCGCGAGTAGCGCACCGGGCGCTCCTCGGCCAGCCGGGTGATCCAGGGCGCGTACTTCTCGCGGGTCTGGAAACGCCAGGCGCGGTCGATCTGCTTCAATGCCACCACGCGGTTGGCGTACTCCTCCTCGAGCCACTCCAGCACGGCGCGGACTTCCTCACGCGCGGGCGGTGATTCGGAGGGAAACATCGTCAGCAACTTTTCGATGGTGAGCGGCTGGCCGGCAACCAGCAACGCCGCTTCGATGATGTTTTTCAGTTCGGCGTTGGGTTCGCTCATCAGGCCGCTGCCTTGAGATGGATGGGGGCGAAAGGTTCCTGCTGAACCACCACGACCAGCGACTCCTTCAGCAGCTCGAGAATGGCGATGAAGGTCACCACCAGGCCCCGGCGGCCTTCGTTCAGGTCGAACATGTCCTCAAAAGACACAAACGCCTCACTGTTGATCCTCGCCAGAATCCGGGTCATGCGCTCGCGTACCGACAGTGGCTCCAACTGCACATGATGATGCCGGTAAAGTTCGGCGCGCACAAGCACCTCCTTGAAGGCATCCATCAGCTCGAACAGGCTGACGTTCGGCTCGATCCGCTTGACTGGCGGCTGGTCGTTCTCGATGACGACCAGGTGCACCTCGCGCCCCACGCGCGGCAGCCGGTCCAGCGACTCGGCGGCGGTCCGGTAACGCTCGTATTCCCGCAAGCGCCGCACCAGCTCGGCGCGCGGATCGGCTTCCTCTTCCTCGCCGGCCGGACGCGGCAGCAGCATGCGGGATTTTATTTCCGCCAGCATCGCGGCCATGACCAGATATTCCGCCGCGAGCTCGAGCTTGACGGCCTGCATCAGCTCCACGTAGCCCATGTACTGGCGCGTGACTTCGGCGATCGGGATATCGAGAATATCGAGGTTCTGCTTGCGAATCAGATAAAGCAGCAGGTCGAGCGGGCCCGAGAAGGTTTCGAGAAAAACCTCCAGCGCGTCCGGCGGGATGTATAAATCCTCCGGCAGTCGGGTGAGAGTCTCGCCGCGAACGACGGCCACGGGCGCTTCGTTGTCGGTCGGCGTGTTCATCAGCTATAGCCCAATCCGATGGCGGCGCGCACTTCCACCAGCGTCGCTTCCGCCGCGTCCTGCGCGCGCTTGCAGCCGTCGGCGATGATGTTCCTGACCAGCAGCGGATCGCGGGAGAATTCCACGGCACGCTCCTGCATCGGCTTCAATTCCGCCAGCACGGCGTCAATGACGGTCTGTTTGCATTCAAGGCAACCTATTTTCGCCGAACGGCAACCCTTTTGCACCCAGTCCTTGCGCTCCTCGTCCGAATAGATCAGGTGAAAATCCCACACCGGGCATTTGTCCGGATTGCCCGCGTCGGTCCGATGCACGCGTGCCGGGTCGGTGGGCATGGTGCGGAGTTTTTTCTCCACCTCCGCCGGCGGGTCGCGCAGGCTGATCACATTATCGTAGGACTTGGACATCTTGCGGCCGTCGAGTCCGGGCATCTTGGGCGCCTGCGTCAACATCGCCTGTGGTTCGGGGAGAATGATTCTCCCGCCGCCTTCCAGAAAGCCGAACAGCCTTTCCTTGTCGCCGAGCGTGATGTTCTTCTGCCGCTCCAGCAGCGCGCGCGCTGTTTCCAGCGCCTCGCGATCGCCCTGCTCCAGATAGGCCGTGCGCAGATCGCGATAGAGTTTGGCGTTTTTCTTGCCCATCTTCTTGATCGCCTCCTCGGCCCGGGTCTCGTAACCCGGTTCGCGCCCGTAAAGGTGGTTGAAGCGGCGCGCCACCTCGCGCGTCAGCTCCACATGGGCCACCTGATCCTCTCCCACCGGCACCAGACCCGCCCGGTAAACCAGGATATCGGCGCTTTGCAGCAGCGGATAACCGAGAAAACCGTAGGTCGAGAGGTCGCGCTCCTTGAGCTGGAGCTGCTGATCCTTGTAGGACGGCACGCGTTCCAGCCACGAAAGCGGCGTGATCATGGACAGCAGCACGTTCAATTCGGCGTGCGCCGGGATGCGGGACTGGATGAACAGAGTGGCGTTATTCGGATCGACCCCGGCGGCCAGCCAGTCCACCACCATGTCCCACACGCTCTCCTCGATGATATGGGGTTCTTCGTAATGGGTGGTCAGGGCGTGCCAGTCGGCCACGAAAAAGAAGCAATCGTATTCGGCCTGAAGCTTGACCCAACTCTTGAGAACCCCGTGATAATGCCCCAGGTGCAACTGGCCGGTCGGGCGCATGCCCGACAGGACCCGCATCGGTTGGCCGGGCAGGACGCTACTCATGGCAGCCCCACGATCGAGGTCACGAGGCGCTCGAACCCGTGAATGGGTGGCCCAATCAGGATGCTCAAGGTACCGGTCGCCAGCAGTGCCAGCAGAATAAAGAAACCAAAGGGCTCAACACGTGCCAAGCGCCATGCCCAAGGACCCGGCAACAGGCCCACGGCGACCCTTCCCCCATCCAGCGGTGGCAGAGGAATCAGGTTAAGAATCATTAATACTGCATTTATTTGTATACCAAATAAACCCATGTATTGCATCGGAAGCCCGGCCCATGAGCTGGCCCCTAACACGCTGCCAATCTTGGCAATCAGTGCCCAGAAAAAAGCCATGAGCAGGTTCGCCCCCGGCCCCGCCGCCGCCACAATGGCCATGTCACGTTTGGGGTGACGCAGATTTTCCCAGGTCACCGGCACCGGTTTGGCCCAACCGAAAATGAATCCACCCAGAATGAGCAGTAAGGCAGGCACCAAGACGGTACCGATAGGGTCGATATGTTTCAGGGGGTTGAGGGTCAGACGGCCAAGGCGCTGGGCCGTGGGATCGCCATACAGCTTGGCCACCCAGCCGTGAGCAACCTCATGGACGGTGATGGCAAACAGCAGGGGCAGGATGGCTACCGCAAAAAACTGGGGCAGGCTTAGGTTGGGCATTGGCCGCGGAGTATATCAGGACCCTTCACTGACATGAAAGCCGGAATATGACCTTATCCCCTTGATTTTCAGAAAGATTTACGTGGCAAATCGCGCGGTGTCGCCTTTGCCTTTGCGCACCAGAGTCACCACGCCGTCTTCCAGTTCGATAACGGTCGTGGGGTCCAATCCGCAGAAACCACCATCGATCACCAGATCCAGTTCATGTTCCAAACGGGTCCGGATCTCCTCCGGGTCGCTCAGGGGCAGATCATCCCCCGGCAGAATAAGGGTCGAGCTCATCAGCGGCTCGTTCAGTTCAGTCAGCAGGGACTGCGCGATGACATGGTCCGGCACGCGCAGGCCGATGGTCTTGCGCTTGGGATGCTGCAGGCGGCGTGGCACCTCGCGCGTGGCCGGCAGGATGAACGTGTACGGGCCCGGGGTATTGGCCCGCAGCAGACGGTAATCGGCATTTCCCACCCGCGCATATTGCGAGACCTCGGAAAGGTCACGGCAGACCAACGTGAAATTATGGGCGTCATCCACGCGGCGAATACGCCGGATACGCTCCATCGCCTGCTTGTCGCCGATGTGGCAGCCGAGCGCATAGCTCGAATCGGTGGGATACGCGATCACACCCCCGGCTCGCACGATATCCACCGCGCGCTTGATCAGGCGCGGTTGCGGGTTTACCGGATGGATTTGAAAGTATTGAGCCATGAAGTTTAGGACTGAGGACTCAGGACTAAGTCCTCAGCCCTTAGTCCTGAGCGCTCCCAATCTTGCCACACGGGGACACAACCGTCCGGCAACGCAGGGAGCCTTCCCAGATCCATCCAGGTTTTCTGCGGGCCATGATAATCCGATCCCGCCGAGGCCAGGAAACCGTGTTCCCGGGCGATGCCGGCAAAATGACGGTTGGCATCGGGCGTGTGGCTGCCGGAAATCACCTCAATCGCCGCGCCGCCGCATTCGCGGAACTCGCCCAGCAATTGACGCAATTTCCCGGCGCTCAGCTTGTAGCGCGCCGGATGCGCCACCACCGCCCGCCCGCCCGCGGAAACTATCCATTGCACCGCTTCTTCGAGCGCGGCCCAGCGGCCCGGTACGTGGCCGGCTTGGCCGCGCGCGAGAAACTGCCGGAAGGCCTGTTGCGGACCCCGCACATAACCCTGATCGACGAGGAAACGCGCAAAATGCGTGCGCGAAATGATCGTTCCCCGGGCCAGACGTGCCGCTCCTTCGTAGGCGCCTTCGATCCTTTTTTTCCGCAGGCGGCGGCCAATTTCCTCGGCGCGCCACTGCCGAAATTCGCGCAGGCGGGCCAAGCCCTGCTGCAACTCGGACCGGTCCGGGCTGATGTTGAGGCCGACGATATGCAGCGTCTGGCTCTGCCACGTGACGGAGACTTCGACACCCGCGATCAGTCTTATCCCGAGCCGGCACGCGGCAACCTGCGCCTCGGCGATACCGTCGGTGACGTCATGATCGGTCAGCGCCAACACCCTGACACCGGCGGCGTACGCCCGCTGAACCAGCTCCGACGGCGTGAGCGTTCCATCCGAACGCAAACTGTGCGTGTGCATATCGTAGCCATGCGACGGGATCGATACGGGAACAAAATTGGAATCGCTCATATCAAACAGGGTATCATGAACACTCGATTATTTCGTGACGGCAGCTATATATTACCCATGGCCACCAGCACATTGCCTCCCACTCTTGCCGAAGCGGCGCTGCGATTCAAGCACGCGGCGGCGGAGATCAATGAAACTTACGAGGCGAGGCGGCCGGACATAACCAACCAGATCACCCCGGGACAACTGACGGAAGCCATCGAACAGTTCCTGAGCATCATCGAGCGCATTGACCGCGAAGAAGGCAAAATCGGCCCCATCGCCAAGGATGACGCCACGCAACTGGGCGACTACGGCATGACACTCATCGCCGATCTCTCCGCCTGGGCCGGCCAGCTCAACCTGCCCGTCCCGCGACAGGACCTGGAAATCGTAACACTTGCCGCCGCCGACTGGCTCGTGCGTCACGACGGCCAGATTCGCACGCTCGAACCGGTGGTCAATGCACTCGCCAACTTCGCCAACCGCGCGCAAGATCCCGCGTCACTGGAACCGCTGATCACGCTGATGGGGCGCGTGGCCCAGGCCGCCGCCAATCTCATCAAGCAGGATCTGGAGAAGAACAATCCCGGCCGGCCGTGGCGGGTGTTGCATCTGAATCGCGGCATCGTGGCCACGCGTACGCACAATCCGGAGCTCATGGAAAAGGTTTTCGACGATCTGGTGCGCTACCTTCCGGAGGATGCGGCCGCGTTTTTCGCCGAAGGCATGCAGCAGATGGAGGAACTCGATTACCCTCCGCACGTCCGCCAGGTCATGCACCGCTATTTCGACCGCTGGACACGCCCGCGGATGCACTAAGCCGGAGAACATCGCGAAAAACGGGAATTTTCCAGCAATGTTCTTGCCGCCCCGCCGGGCTGGTGCCAAAATAGCGCTCCTTTTGTCACCGCTTTCACGATGAAATTCCTTTACGATCTGTTTCCGCTGCTGCTGTTTTTCGCGGCCTTCAAGTCATACGACATCTATGTCGCCACGGCGGTGGCCATTGCCGCGTCGTTCGTACAGGTGGGTCTTTTCTGGTTCAAGCACCGCCGCTTCGAAACCATGCAGGTGGTAACACTCGCCGTCATCGCGGTCTTCGGCGGCATGACACTGCTGCTGCACGACGACACCTTCATCAAATGGAAACCCACGCTGGTGTACTGGATTCTGTCCGCGCTCGTGCTTGCCAGCCGGTGGTTCGGCGGCAAAACCGTCATTGAGCGCATGCTGTCGTCGCAAGTCGCGCTGCCCGCGACGGTCTGGAAACGTCTCAATCTGAGCTGGGGCATTTTCTTTGCCGTGCTCGGGGCAGTGAACATCTACGTCGCGTTCTATTACGGTCTCGATCTCGACGAGGAAACACGGCGCAATATCTGGGTCAACTTCAAGGTATTCGGACTGCTCGGAATCACGCTGGTTTTTGTCGTGGCGCAGGCATTCTTCATGGCGAAGCATATCCACGACAAACCGGAGCCTGGCGCATCCTCTCCCAACAGGACCGCGGACTGATGTGGTACGTCATCAACGCCACCGACACTGAAGGCAGTCTCGATCGCCGGCTTTCCGTGCGCGCCCAGCACCTCGCGCGCCTGCAGGAGCTGCAGAACGAGGGTCGCCTGCTGCTCGCCGGCCCCTGCCCGGCGGTGGACAGCAACGACCCCGGGCCGGCCGGATTCACCGGCAGCCTGATCGTCGCCGAATTCGATTCGCTGGAAGACGCGCAATCCTGGGCCAATGCCGACCCGTATGTCGAAGCGCGTGTCTACGCCAATGTCAGCGTCAAACCGTTTCGCAAGGTATTACCCTAAGGAATTTCTGATTTATATGACTATCTGCCGCCGAGGCGCAAAGAGCGCAAAGATTTCTTGTATTTTATTCTCATGAGGTTTTCTTTGCGTCCTTCGCGTCTTTGCGGCAAGTGATATTATAAAGATTTTAAAATTAATGAATCGTGTGACTCTCATCGAAAACCGCTTGCGCGAGGCCTTCGCACCGCAGAAAATCGAGGTGCGCGATGACAGCCACCGGCATGCCGGGCACGAAGGCGCGCAAAGCGGCGGCGGGCATTTCGCCGTCACCATCGTCTCGTCGCGCTTCCAGGGCAAAACTCCGGTGCAACGGCATCAAATGATCTACCAGGCGCTGGGCGAGATGATGAAAACGGAGATTCATGCGCTCAGCATCCAGGCGTTCACACCGGAAGAACTCTGAACCGC
>Ga0209542_10001017_pt1 | contig 66820 bp, 58 predicted proteins | sample RifCSPhighO2_01_FD_184028 | JGI IMG/M metagenome (GOLD analysis project Ga0209542, IMG submission 184028) | Soil microbial communities from Rifle, Colorado - Rifle CSP2_plank highO2_0.1 (SPAdes) (version 2) | ecosystem: Environmental > Terrestrial > Deep subsurface > Rock core/Sediment ...
ACCTTACGGGAACTAAAAAAGAAACAGTCCACATATGTGGACTGGTACAACAACGAACGTGAGCATCTGGGGATCGAGGGGCTTACGCCTATGGAAAAACTAGAAAAGTGTCAGATATGATCTTGTAGCTTACATAGCTTCAAGCCCCAATTTTTCGATAGCCGTAAGAAGTCCCGTACTATTTTTTCGTGTTAAACTATTTGTAAGGCGCTGATCAAAATTCTTTAATGCCGGAGTGGTGAAATTGGCATACACGTCAGGTTTAGGACCTGATGCCGCAAGGCGTGGAGGTTCGAGTCCTCTCTCCGGCACACTCAATTTGGCAAAAATAGTTAAGCATAACTTCAGCGATTTTTTATTGCCAAATTGAGGTGTCCCGAGTTAGTCCTGAGCCCATCTGGCCTGAGACCTTGTGGCGGTCGAATGACTTGCCGAAGGACGACGAAGGGCTACTCCTTATCGGGGCTATTTATTGTGGATAACCTTTTTGTAATAGAAAATTAGAAATGTTATATATATAGAAAGTTCTTTTAGAAAGGAGGGTTGACGTGAAGAATTTTCTACTCAGGGCGAAAGGCATTCTCATTTGTACATTTACCCATCCGCTTCTTGAAAAGTGCCAAATCTCACGTTCGGGAGAAATTCTCTGTCACAAACAGAAAATCTAATTCTCACAACCGCAACTGTTGTTGCGGTTTTCTATTCTCCTAAAACGGAATAAAAGAGGGCATTTTAATTTTCATTCAAGAGGGTTGCGGTTTTCTACCGGATAAAGCTTTGGCGAGCGATATTTTGAAAAGAACGTCTTCTCGCGTATGGTTTCCTCATCGCGCGTTACGGTTTGCTTTACATAAGCTTCGGCGGATCCGTCGGCGCCCTTTTTTGTTACTATCGGTCCCTTTACTTCTGTTTTTCGGCCATCGCTAGTTCCATAAAACTCAAAAATGAGAGTGGAGCCGCTGATTTTGGTTTGGACCAATATGTGGCCAGGCGTATCATTTATGAATTTAAGATCCGGATTTGGAGGATATATGGTTGCGTCAAATCCAGGCGTTCCATAATATTTTACAGGGTAAGCATGCGGATAACGCTCCGTGACTTGCAGGCCGGCATAAACCGCCGCTCTAAACATAGTGGTTGAAACCTGGCATAATCCGCCGCCGAATTCGGGCACGGTTTTATTTTGTTTTATGACTAATTCCGGTTTATAGCCGGTTTCTGCCGTTACCGGCCCAAGCGTGTCGTCAAAAGAAAATTCCTCGCCTGGTTTTATAAGTATGCCGTTGAATTTTGCGGCGCCCGTTTTGATGTTCGATATGCGGTTTTTGGGAGATCCGATAAAACTAGATTCGCCAACAGCCAGAAGTTCTTTAATGCCGAGATCATTAACGCTTTCTGTGGTTATATCCGGAGGCGTTTCTTTGACGGTAAGTGCGACTTCTTGTTTGCCCTCAAGTACTTGGCTACTTATGTTTACAGAAGATTTTTCCGCATCCAACTCAAGACCATCTCGTGATGGTTTGAAAAAGTTTACTCTGCCATCTTTCACGGTAAGTTCGGCATTCTGCGGATCTATATTTATTTCATGGGCAATGTTTCTGAGTAAGTAATCTTCTACGGCTATGGGACTGACGCTTGTTGTTAATCCGGCATTTTCAGTGTCTGGTTCTAAGGGAAGAAAAATTATCCAGTCGATAATGACGCTTTTATCGGCCGGCCAAGATTTGTCTTTGTAGGTCAGAGCGTATGGCGCACTTGCCAGCAGTTTATCGGTTTGGTCCTTAGCGTTATTCAAGGCAGATGCTCTAATCTTCGGTTCGGCATTTTCTTGAGAAACTTCTATTTTCGCAGCCGATAATATTTTTGCTCTCGCCAACAACATAGAACGCAATTGACTACGCGAAATCAAATAGCCGCTTTTTTCATTTATTATGGTGTATTGCCCCAGTTCTTCATTATAGACTATGGCGGCGTCGCGCGCGGGCTGTTCCAAACCAGAAAATAGTTCATTAGTGCTATCTTCAAAAACTTGTTCATTAATTTTTGGTTCCAATACTATATTAATTTTTCCGAAATAGCCCAATACTTGTTCGACAAGGCCGATAAATATGTTTGTTCTTCTTCCGAAAGCATACAATTTCTCTATTTCCTGCATCGTGTCGATCTCTACTCCGAGTTGTTTCGGTGTCGTCGTAGGGGCAGGTGACCCTCCTGTCATTATGCCTATTGGCGTATTTAAATAACTTTCGACGTCAGCACCCAGTTTTTCAAAAGCCTGCTGGCGCGTGAGTCCTCCCAAAACCCGGCCGTCCAAGGAAACGCCACGTATTATCCTGCCTGCATTTGCGGTTTCAATAATCAAGAAAAATACAGCCACAATTATTGTGGCTGCGCATATAATAAGAAGGGCAAGATTATTTTTTATCCACTCTTTTTTGACCATTAAATTACGGGTTTTACTTTAATTTTTTTAGTCTGCTCTTTTTCGATTTTCGGCAGGCGCAAGGTTAAGATGCCATTTTTCATGGTTGCCTCTGATCTATCAGCGGCTACGTCAACTGGCAGGATTACCGAACGGGAAAATGCGCCCCAATAACATTCCTGGTAGTAATAATTTTGCTGTTTTATTTCCTCTTCTCTTTCTCGTTTGCCGCGTATGGTTACCATATCGTTGGTTATGGCTATGTCTAGATCTTCGGGCTTAACCCCGGCAATGGTTGATTTTATTATTATGTCATTTTCTGTCTGGTAGACATCTATAGTTAACTGGCCCTCTTGCGCTTCATTAAGCCAACTGGAAGAAGTTTTTTCTGGGCTTGAAGGTGTTTGAGTGGACGTGTTTTCTTGCGATTCCGTCGGCATCTCTGTTTTTGGTGCCGTATCGTCCGTGTTAAAATCAACCCGTTTGGTTTTTATAGTCGTTGCATCAACGGCCTCGTTTTCATCAAATTTAAGAGTACCGGTCAACCGTTCAAAAAAAGATTTAGGGCTATTTTGTTTATCGGTCATTTTTAAATGAGGTTATAGAAGTTGGGGCGCAAGGCATAGTTTTATTTAACTAAACCCCTTACCCTAAACACTAAACCTTGATAATTAACTTTCTTGTGCATGGTCGCCTAAATTTACAAAATTGTGGTTGCGGCTCAAACGGTGTAAATGTTGTATTAGTACAAATAAACCCGCCGCGCTGACCACAAGTAATAATATTATGGATCTAAAAAAGTAATTAAAGTTTTCGCTGCCAAGTTCTGTTTCTGCCGTAATACCCACGAATATATTATACAGTCCGTGAACTAACGTTGCAATCGCAACCCCGGGAATAAGCAATATGAAATGAGATTTTTTACTGAAAAAGGCCCGAGCTAAAGCATATCCGACCATGCCGGATGATAGGGTGTGCAAGAATGTTGCTCCCAGGAAACGTAGTGTCAGCACTGCGGTAATGTCATGAAATTGAGCCCTATGTCCGGCAAGATAGTTTACTGTGGAAACGTTTTCAACAGCCGCAAACCCCAGCGCGGCGATAATCATATATATCATCGCGTCAATCGGTTCATCGAAATCCCTTTTTCTTAGCACCGTAAAGAATACCGCCAGATATTTGACTATTTCTTCAATGAAGGCAATACCAAAGAAGTTAAAAAATAAGAAAACCGGTGTCGTGACTTCTTTGAGCGCATTCATAACTTGGCCGGATGTTTGTGCGCATTCGGATGGTAAAATGAAACAAGCAACATTTACTTCAAGAATAGCGGCGGCGAAAGCCGAGATCATTCCCACAACAAAAACCCAAAGCACGAGGCGTTTTGGTTCAGGTTTTACGTCCTCGTGCAGATAAAAAGCCAGCCAAATAATGGATGGCAATAATCCCATTATGGCCAGAATTACAAAAGAAGATAGATTAATCTGCATGTGTTTATTTTTGGGTTTTTGGCCACGACTCTATCATTAAGAGCGACGATCCGTCTCCTTTTATATTATCCCAAATCGCTTCGGTAATATATGGCATAAAGGGATGGAGAAGTTTAAGAATTTGGCTTAGAGAATAAAGTAATATTTTTTGCGTATCGGCTTTCTCCGACGCATTTTTCAGTTGCGTTTTCGCGGCTTCAATATAAATATCGGCGAACTCATGCCACGTAAACTGGTAAATATTTTGCGCCGCTTCGTGCAAGGCCAGATTATCCAGATTTTTGGTTACGGTTTTAATCGTATCGTTCAATTCTTTAGTAATTTTTTTATCCGGTTCTGTTAACGGTCTTGGTGCTTCTTTCGGTAATTTCGCGCCTTCAACGTTCATAATTATAAAGCGTGAAATGTTCCATAGTTTATTGGCAAAATGCTTCATTCCGCGTATTTTTTCTTCAGCCAAAGGAATATCGTTGCCGGCGGCAGTTGAGAAAATTAGAGCGAAACGAAGCGCATCGGCTCCGTAAGTGTCAATTACGCCCAATGGATCAACCACATTTCCTTTGCTTTTGGACATTTTTTGCCTGTCTTTGTCGCGTACCAGGCCATGCAGAAACACCGTTCTGAACGGCTCTTTCCCGATTCGATAATAAGAAAGCATTATCATGCGCGCAACCCAGAAAAACAGAATGTCCCATCCCGTCTCCATAACCGAAGTAGGGAAGTAAGTTTCAAAATCTTTTTCTCCATTAGCCATTAAAGTTGCATACGGCCATTGTCCTGAAGAAAACCAAGTATCAAAGGTATCAGGATCCTTGTTCAGTTTTTGCGATGCGCATTTTGGACAAGCAGTGATTTTATCTTCAGTATCTATGATATTTTCTCCGCAGTCGGCGCAGTATTTCACCGGAATGGGGATGCCCCACCAAATCTGACGACTGATTGGCCAGTCACGAAGATTATTCATCCAGTGAAGAAATATTGCTCTAAATCTGTCAGGAATTATTTTAACGCCCAGATCAGTATCTTTATTTATATTTTTCTTAAGTTTTTCATCTAACGTCGTTCCAATATTAACAGCCCTTACCGCCATATCTCTAAGCGAAGACCCATTTGGTAATGGTTTAGTTGTCGCCACATACCATTGCGGAACTATTAATGGTTCAATTACGTTGCCGCATTTGTAGCATAATTGAACGTTGTGTTTATAAGCGTCATCAATTTTTACTAGCAGGCCACGTGCTTTGAGATCGGCAACTATTTTTTCGCGCGCCTCTTTTATTTTCATTCCCGCATATGGGCCGGTAAGTTCATTTAGGCGACCGAATTTGTCTATAACCTGTTTCGGTCCCGGAATTTCATCTTTATGGCGCGTCCATATCTCAAAGTCTGCCGGGTCATGTGCCGGCGTCACTTTAACGACTCCAGTTCCGAATTCAGGATCCACGGCTTCGTCAGCTATCACGCGCAGTTTTACCGGTCCGGCCTGCCCAGCCCCGGTTTCATGAAACTGGGGCTGGGTGAACATTTCAACTTCTATTTCCTGACCGATATATTGTTTATATCTCTCGTCGTTGGGATTTACGGCAACGCCAGTATCGCCGAATTTGGTTTCCGGACGCACCGTGGCGAGTGTAAACGGTCCATATTTCATATAATAAAGCGGGTCCTGGCGCTCTTCGTATTTTGTTTCAAGGTCAGAAAGCGTGGTCTGGTGTTTGGTGCACCAGTTTGAGATGCGCTCGCCGCGATATACCAGGCCATCATCAACCATTTTTTTGAATGTTTCATATACTATTTTTATGATGCGCGGATCAAGCGTAAATACATTGCGCGACCAGTCACAGGATGCGCCGAGGCGTTTGATGCCTTCTTCGCTATTGTGTTTGTTTTCTTGGACAAAGCCCCATATTTCTTTGTAGAACTCTTCGCGCTGCATTTTAAAACGACTGCGGCCTTCTTTTTCAAGTTTTTTCTCAAATACCACTTGTGTTTCAAAACCGGCGTGATCGGTGCCTGGCAGCCATAGCGTTTTGAAGCCGCGCATGCGGTGATAGCGTATGAGAATATCTTCGATTGTAAACCCTAAGGCATGACCAACATGCAGAGGAGCGTTGGCATTGGGCGGCGGCATTATTATGGTATATGGTTCGCCGTTGCCGGGTAAATTATCAGGATTAAAAAAACCGCTCGCTTCCCATCGAGCGTATATCTCTTTTTCTGTTGCTTGTGGATCGTAATTCTTGGGCAATTCCATGAATACCCAACCATAATAACAGATTTCTTATAAGCGTACACGTACGTTCTTCCACGTACCGCGCTTGCCTCCAAGCCACTGAAAATATCCAGCCGCGGCTATCATAGCCGCATTATCTAAAGCAAGACCAACTGTAGGTATTTTAAGTACTGTTTTTGGCAGTTCATAAGTTATGCGTTCGGATAGCTGACGCCTTAATTCTTGGTTGGCCGAAACTCCGCCGCCAATAATCACAGTTTTGGCGTTATATTTTTTTGCCGCGCGCAAAGTTTTTGATAGCAATACGTCCACTACCGCTTGTTGAAATTCCGCGCATATTTCATTTCTTATTTCTTGAGGCAATCGCTTGCCGTATTTTTTATGAAGATCTTGCGTCAGGTATAAGACAGCTGTTTTTAAGCCAGAAAAACTGAAGTTATAATCACCAGAATTCATCATCGGTCGTGGCAAGGTAATGTTTATTTTTCGCTTTGCGCTTTGCGTTTTACGCTTAGCCGCTGCAGCAGCGGCGACAGGCGGTCCTCCCGGAAAGGGTAGGCCAAGCATGCGCGCAACTTTATCAAAAGCTTCGCCAGCGGCATCATCCAAAGTTTCGCCTATAAGTTTCATGTGATTGTAGTCTTGCATTAAAATAATTTGGGTATGTCCGCCAGAAACCAGCAAACCAACCGCCGGAAATTTTATCGTTTTGGAATTTGGAATTTGGGTTTTGGATTTTGGTACATTTGTTGGCACCAACAAATGTGCGACCGCGTGTCCTTGCATATGATCAATGCCCAAAATAGGTTTTTTAAGCGCCCAGGCTAATGCGCGTGCGGCATTAACGCCGACAAGTAAAGCTGGCATAAGTCCCGGATGATCGGTTACGGATATTAAGTCTATTTCCTTGGGCTTTATTTTTGCCGCGTTGAAAGCCTTTTTGAATACAGGAACGATGTTTTTGGCGTGTGCCCGCGCGGCCATAGCCGGCATAACCCCGCCGTATTTTCTGTGGATTTTAACTTGCGAAGATACCACGTTGCTTAAAATCTTGAACTTCGGATTTTTGATTGAACCCGAAGCCCTGACAATAGAAGCGCAGGTATCATCGCAAGAAGTTTCAATTCCAAGTATAATCATACTGTTGCTATATTGAGACATTTTTGATACTTTTGGAAGTGCAAGGAAGCGTAAGGCTTAAAGCGGAAAGTGTAAAACTAAAGTATCTCCGCGAAGCGGAGATTAAAAATGTCGCCCTTGGCGACTCACCAAACTTTTTACTTTTGCATTTTGAATTTGAGGTAATGGCCCCGTCGTCTAATGGTTAGGACGTCGCCCCTTCAAGGCGGCAATACGGGTTCGATTCCCGTCGGGGCTACATTTGCTTTTTAGATCAATCCATTGTATTATTATTAATGATGAATCCCGTTAGAGACAGCATAACGGGAAATTATAAGTAATTTGTACGGTATACAGATATTAAATTTTTAAACAAGATCAAGGCGCAATTTACGGAAGCGCTTTAAATTCCTCCGTAAAGCGCTTCCTATCTCTAACGGGATGAAAAGGAACAAAGAAGAAATGGAGCTTAACCAGAGACTCATACCGCTTCCGGCGTTTTTGGCTTCATACAATAAAAATATTCCCGCAAGTTTTCCGCAAGCCTCTGTCGCAATATTAAAAAAGTTTCAGGGAACCTATCCCATGCTTTTTAAGAAAGGCAATATGTGGTCTATAGATCAGCATCGTAAGAAATTGATTGATTGGCTTTCTGTATATCGTGATATCTAAAATATCCGGAGAAGTCCCTCATTAGAACTTTCTTGTTTCAAAAATATTCCTCCATAATTTGCGAGGATTTTTTGTTTACCCCGTTAGAGGCCACGCCTCCGCCAGAGGCAGGCCCAAAAAGTGCCTGCGGGGCGGGCTGCCTCTAACGGGGTTTACGCCCATGGTTTGGTTTTGAAACTGGACAAAATTAAGGCTTGGCTATACTCTTATATTTAATGAATTCTAATGATATCAATAATGACCCAAATATAAGACCACTGGCTTTTTTGGATACGGAGACTACCGGGCGCTATCCTGGCATGCACGAATTGCTGGAAATAGGAGTGGTTATTGCGCGCGCCGATAATTTGGCGATGATGGATTCGTTTGCCATAAAAGTTAAACCAGAACATATAGAAAAAGCCGAACCTGAAGCATTGGCTGTAAACCGCTGGAATGAAGAAGAGTGGCGTGATGCATTGCCTATTGCTGAAGCAATAAAGATATTTGGCGAGCGTGCGCGAGGTGCCACGCCCGTAGGCTGGAACGTTTCTTTTGACCGCTCTTTTTTGGAGCCGGCCATGAACAGGCTTGGGTTAGTGCTTGATGATTTCGCCCTTGATTATACTTGGCGGGATATAAAAATGGACTTTATCCGCTGGGCTTATCTCACTGGCCAGGAAGAAAAATTCGCGCCGCGTTTCAGTTTGTCTTCGGCCATGCGGTATTTCGGCATATCAGCCGATGATCATCACCGCGCCTTGCCAGACGCTATCGCCACCTGGCAAATGGCGCAACGTCTCGAAGAAGAGTTCGCAAAACTCAAAATCAAATCCTAATTATTGACTCTTGCTAATTATTTTCGTACGCTAAAGGCAACTAAAAGTTCATTGATAAAGCTTTAGAAAGCAGGAGCCAATCATGAACATCGAGTTGCTGGTTTTTGCCTCGGCAATCTTTTTGATTGCGGCCGCGTTGATTGTATTTGCAGCCGTGTTAATCGAAAAGCGATTAAGCGCTTTGAACAAAACACTTTCAGCTAACAGGAATCAACCCTCGGACGAGTCTGTCGAAGAAATGCCGCAATTAACCGGCAATAAGGAAACTTCAATTGAAGACACAAAGCCGATTCCACCGTCTCAGCCAAAACCAGAGATGACCGTAGCTGATTTTCTGGAGAAAGCAAAATCTGATCCTCAAATGCTTGAGAGTGCGGCGCAGATGATTTATCGCGCGGTTTTTGAAGAGCCTGGATTCATCAAGATTTCTCATGAAACCAATGCGAAAGCTTCGCAAGCCATAGGACTTATTCCTGGCCAGACATTGAATGTTCCTAAATCCTTCTACGGTCAATTTTTCGGCAGGGAGCGGGAGTTGGCCCAGTTGACTCTGTTTATGGCTTCGGCCGCCAAGGGAGCTGAAGACGCGCGACAGGTTTTTGCTTTGGTGGGCCCGCGCGGCACAGGCAAATCGCAGATGATCGAGTTCATGAAGCGCAAGATAACCGGACAGGTTATTTACACGCTTAAAGGCTGCGACAATAATGATCATCCAATGTGGATTACGCCTTTGAATAAGCGCAACGCATTGGCCGAAGAATACGGATTTATGCCCGGATCTACCCCGTCTGCTTTACCAACGCATCCGACGTTCAGAGGCGATATATGCCCGCAGTGCCGTTTACGTCTTGAACAGGAATATAATTTTGAATGGCGTAAGTTCCCGGTAGTGAAGAGAAAAATTTCTTCGCGCCGCGGCGTTGGCATTGCCGTAGTGGATCCTGTTGATCCTAACAACCAAGATATCGGTGTTCTTATCGGCACCATTTCTATTAAGGATCTTGATAAATACGATGAAGGCGACCCGCGCACCATGGTTTTACGCGGAGCATTCAACAAAATGAACCGCGGCATCGGCGAATTCCGAGAAGGATGGAATAACGATTCTCAATATTTGTATCCCATCATCTTCTCTACGCAGGAAGGCACTGTTGATTCGCCCGGTCAATACGAGCTGGTTTCGCACGATTCTTGCCAGGTTTTCCACTCTAACATGGGAAGTTGGCACAAGTTCCTGTCTGACCCAAACAGCGAGGCGCTTATTGGCCGCGTTGAGCCGATACTGTATAGACATCTTTTGCGTTATACCGAAGAAGCCAAGGTTTATGAAAAGGAACGTCAGCGTTCTTTGTACGGAAGGTCAAACATCTCGCCGCATACCCTGGAAGCTTTAGCCTTCCATGCGGTTATAACTCGTTGCGATCCTCAGATTGATAAGCCCATAGGTTATGATAAGGCGTTGATTTATGATGGCTTCGGCATCGATCCTATGAACACGCCTCAGAAATTGCTGCAGATGTCGCCAAAAGATGGCTTGATGGGTTTGGATAGCCGTTTCTTCACTAAAGTGCTTGGTGAGGCTTATGCAAGATCAGGAGGAGCTTGTTTAATCTGGAGTGATTTGCGAAATCAAGTTTCACAAAGCCTCAAGAGAAATTTTGAGGTAGGGGAATTAACTCTTCCTGAATTCAACTATTTCCAGGAAGTGCTTGCCCAAGCCGACGTTTTTTACCTCAACAGTCTCGATAATGACCTTAAGTTTATAAGCAGCAAGGCAATGCAAGAATTGGCTCTTAATCTTTTCTATAAATATTGCGATCATTTGCGGCGTTGGAGCGTAAGGCATAAAGCCCGCATTCATAGCCAAGATGAAAGCATATTTCCTGAGTATAGCGAAGACGTTTTAAGCGTAATAGAAAAGCATCTCGGTGTACGCGCCAACGATCTTGATGGTTTCCGTGAGGAGTTTGTTGATTGGCTGATTGATTACGAAACGCGCAACAAAGAACAACCCAAGTGGGATGTTCATCCGCGTCTGCGTAGAGCCATTGAATCCGTTTTGTGGACGCGCCTGCAGAACATTTTGCGCATTCCGCAGTCATCCGCGCTCCTTTCGGAAGAAGATGCGCTTATCTATCGCTCGGTTGTTGCCGAAATGCTTACGCGCGGCTATCACGAAGATTGCGTTGACCGCGTTCTGGCCTCCGCTTCAGATCTTTGGACAACATAACTATTTTTTAACCCCAGCAAGCTGGGGTTTTTAATTTTTAGAATTTCTTTACATGCCCGCAAACTTGAGTTAAAGTATGAACAATCTATCCTTGAAAATCTTTGGACGAGGTCAACAATGTCCGTAAGGATATCCGATAGGCGTGATGAAGGCCCGCGTTTTATCCAGCGCGATATTAAGCGCCATAAAGCGCTAATCCACAAGAATTTGATGAAGCGCCTGCACGATTTGATCGCTAATGAAGAAGTTATTTCCTCGGAAGGCAGCAGGAAAATACGTGTTAAAATCTCCACGCTTAAAGAGCCCCAATTCCGTTTTGGACATGCGCCTCAAGGGGTGGGTGAAGGCGGCGGCGTGCGGAAAGGCCAACAGCTTCCAGGTTCCCAGCCTGGCCAATCCCAAGGTAATGGACAGCAGGCTGGCAGTGAGCCAGGTGAAGAGATTTACGAAGAATACACGGTGGACGAAATTTTTGATGCCCTTATTGCCGATCTTAACTTGCCGGATCTTGAGCCCAAAGTTAAAGGCGCTCTCGAACTTGATCGGGTCAGTAAATCCAAGGGCACTCAGCCGCGCGGCAATATGTCGCGTCTGCACAGGCGCGCTTCAGCTAAGCGCAGAATTAAGCGTCGCATTGCGCAAGGCGCCGTCTCCGCAGAACGTTTTCCATTCAGAGAAGAAGACCTGCGTTTTCGCAGGCGCGTGCGAGAACCACGCCCAGAATCAAACGCGGTTGTCATACTTGCGCGAGACGTTTCAGGTTCAATGAGTGACGAGAAGAAATATATTTCTAAGGCGATGTGCTGGTTAATAACAAAATGGGTGCGCAGAAAATATACTAATGTTAAAACAGTTTTTATCGCGCATCACACCGAGGCCAGTGAGGTTAGTGAGAAAGAATTCTTTACGCGAGTTTCTTCTGGGGGCACGGCAATTTCATCTGCCTATAAAGAAGCTAAGCGCATTATTGGCGAGAAGTACCAGCCGGCTTTTTGGGATGTTTATTTCGTGCACTGCTCAGACGGTGAAAACGAAGATAGAGATCGCGATCCGGCGCTCGAGGCTGCCGAAGCTTTACTTAAATTTGTAAAACTTTTTGGTTACGTCGAAATTAAAACAACCCAATCCTTTATCGCCAAATTCAAAGAGTTAGCCGCGGCTTATCTTAATTTTTCAGCAGTCAGCATAAAAGAAAAAAACCAGGTGGCTAGAGCCTTTATAAATATGCTTTCGCATATAAATGATGGAGCTGAAGCATGAGCCACAACTGGACGGTTGAAGAATTGTCGCATTGGGCCAACATTGTCGATGCAACAGCGCGATCTTTTGGGCTGCAGCCGCGCCAGATGGATTTTGTTATAGTTTCTCCCGATCGTCTAATCGAGATACAAGCCTATAACGCGCCTTTGGGGCATGCGCACTGGTCGCGCGGCAAAACCTTTCAGGTTTGGCAGACTATGCGCGATGTCAAAGGTGCCGGAGCCCTTGAAGTGGCCTTTAATGCCGATCCCTGCTTTGCGGCCCTAAGACCTGATCAGAGTTTCGTGGCTCAATTGGTTATCATGGCGCATACCATTGCGCATAATGATTTTTTTGCCAATAATCGCTGGTTTGCCAAAACTTCACCAGATACGATATTGAATCGTCTTGCCGAAAACAGAAAACTCGTCAACGCTTATATGAAACGCTATGGGGAAAAACAAGTCGAGAAAGTTCTTGATGCCGCACATGCCATTGCCGTGCAAAGACCTTTGGTCGGCGGCCAAGATCGCGATTGGCTCTTGAGCTACATCATTGACTATTCGCCGTCTCTGCAGGATTGGCAGAAAGATCTTTGCCGAGTAGTAGAAAACGAAACCGACCACTTCATTTGGCAGTATGAAACCAAAATCATGAACGAAGGTTGGGCCAGTTTGTGGCAGAAACGTATCGTTAATGCTTTACCCATTACTGAGGAACAGCGCTTTGAAGCCAAGGACTGGTATGCGGCTATTACCAAGCGCGGCGCCTCTTCGGCTTTTGGCGAAGCCGTAAATCCGTATCATCTCGGCTTTGCCATATTTGAAGATCTCAAGAATCGCTGGGATGCTATGGCAGAAGGAAGTTTTATTTCCAATGAAGAAAATAACGATAATGACGTTTGGGATGGTTTGAACGGAACAGATAAATTACTGCAGGTTCGCAGCCTATACCGTGATAGAAGGTTCTTACAGGATTTTCTTACCCAAGAAGTAGGCATACAACTTGGTCTATGGCGCTATGGTCCTAATGCACGAGGCTCTCAAATGGTGATTGTTACCGACACCATGGAAGAGGGATCTTTTGAGAATATACGCAATGAACTTATGCGCGATTGCGGTCTGGGCTCTTTTCCTTCGGTATCGATTAAAGATACGAACTACAAGAATAGACATGAGTGGCTGTTTGTTCACAACTGGGACGGTCGTGATTTGGACGTAAGTTATACCAGGCTAACGCTTATGGCCCTGTTTGATCTTCTTGGGCCGGTATGGCTTGAGACCAGAACACGCAAGCGCAATGCTCCTTACTTTTATTATTTTGATGGCGCCAGTTTCTTGTCTGGAGCCGAGGGCAGTTCGCGTTCTACTTTGCCCAGATAGTAATTAGCCGATTATCCCGCAAAAAATGCGGGATTTTTTATTCGTGAATTTGCCCTTTGCGTTGGACCATAGCATAGCGCATGTAGATTACATATAATTAAAATCATGGCGTCCAACAGCACAAGTGAAGATATCATATCTAAAAAACCATATTTGTTCTGGGGCAAGGCTCCTGACATTCAAGATGCCGCAAGCCGCAAAGTGTGGCGTTTTATGGAAATGTTGCCAGGATTGCTCTCTTTCGGCACTATTTTTGTTTTGACAGCGCTCTCATTTTTACTCCCATGGGCCGTAGCCATATTCATAATACTTTTTGACTTAATATGGCTGATGAGGGTCCTGTCTTTGTCTTTGCATCTCATAATTTCTTATCGCAAAGTTAAGCGGTCCATGCGTACTAATTGGTTGGTTAAGCTGAAAGACATTGTCAATTACAATCCCAAGCTAGGTATAAGCGATTGGCATGATTTGTGGCATTTGGTGATTCTGCCCATGTATAAAGAGCCGAAAGAGGTTATTGAAGAAACTTTGACCGCTTTATCAAAAAGCGATTACCCAAAAGACAGATTATTGGTGGTTGTGGCTTGCGAAGAACGAGCGGGAGAGGATCAATGGCAGATGGCCAATGCGGTTGCGGCTAACTTTAAAAGTTATTTTGCCGATCTTATTCTTACTAAGCATCCCGCAAATATAGTTGGAGAAATCGCCGGTAAGGGCTCCAATGAAACTTGGGCAGCCAGGGAAGCCGTTGGCTTGTTGATCCAACCTAAGGATATTGACCCGCGCAGGGTTATTGTTTCATCTTTTGATATTGATACGCGCATTTATCCGCAATATTTTTCCTGCCTTACTTATACCTTTCTTATTACCAAAGATCCTCTGCATGTCAGCTATCAACCCATTCCTCTTTATAACAATAATATTTGGGAGGCGCCGGCTTTCTCCAGACTTGTGGCAACTGGCAATACCATCTGGCAAATGATCCAGCAGGTGCGGCCAGAGCAAATGGAAACTTTTTCATCGCACGCCATGAGTTTGGATTCGCTGATAAAAATAGGTTTTTGGAACACTAAAGTAGTTTCAGAGGATTCGTTGATTTTTTATCAGGCCTTTCTGGCGTTTGAAGGCCGTTATCGGGTTGTGCCGCTTTTTTATCCTGTATCTATGGATACTAATGTGGGCGAAAATTTTATTGACACCATCAGTAATGTTTATAGGCAGCAAAGAAGATGGGCCTATGGCGCAGAAAAAATACCGTATCTTTTCTACGGATTTTTAAAAACAAAGCAGATATCTTTAAAGAAAAAGATATTCCATATGTGGGTCATATTGGATGGTTTTTGGTCTTGGGCTTGCGGAGCCATTCTTATTTTTATCTTCGGCTGGCTGCCACTCGTGGCCGGCGGCGAGCATTTTCAGTCATCGGTATTGGCGACCAATCTACCCTATGTAACAAGTTTTATGCTTAATATTGCCCTGATTGGTATTGTCATCAATGGCGTTTTGGCCTTCTTACTTCTTCCGCCTCGACCAAAGTACGTTTCGCGTTTAGTTCCGGCATCAATAGTTTTGCAATGGTTTCTCTTGCCGGTAATAATTATAATTTTTGGCTCCTTGCCCGCTTTGGATGCGCAAGCACGATTGCTCTTCGGAAAATATATGGGTTTTTGGGTGACCCCAAAATCCAGGACCAAATAGCTTTAAGACAAATGTAAGTTTGCGCTTACGCGCGCAATTCTTTGGCCAAGTTCGGGATATTTTTTTATATTCGGATCTTCACGCAAAAATTCTTTGGCCGCCTCGCGAGAGCGCTCAATTAGATTTATGTCTTTGAGAGCTCGTGCGGTTATTTCTGACAAGCCGGATTGCTTCACGCCCAAAATGTCTCCCGGACCGCGTATTTCTAAATCTTGTTCGGCGAGTTCCGGTCCGGATGAAGATTTTTCAAATGCTTTTAGGCGCGCGGTTTTTCCGCCCTGCTCTACTACCAAAAAACATATCGATTCATGCTCGCCGCGGCCTATTCTTCCGCGGAGCTGGTGTAGTTGTGCCAAGCCGAATCTTTCCGCACCTTCAATAATCATAATCGTTGCATTGGGTATATCTATACCGACTTCTATTACGGTTGTTGCGACCAGAATATTTATTTTTCCTTTTTTAAAATCAGACATAACCGCTTCTTTTTCTTGTGCTTTAAGCTGGCCGTGGAGCAAGCCGACTTTAAGTTCTGGAAATATATCTTTGGCTATTTTTTCATATTCAATTTCCGCGGCTTTGGCGGCTAGCTTTTCTGATTTTTTGACCAATGGATAGACTATAAAAGCCTGGCGGCCTTTTGTTATTTCTTGTTGAACTGTTTCGTAAACAAGACTTATATTTTCAATGGCCACAATTTCTGTTTTCACGGGTTTTCTGGATGACGGCAATTCGTTCATGGCCGACAAATCCAAATCCCCGAATATGGTCAAAGCAAGACTGCGGGGAATGGGCGTTGCGGTCATGGTTAAAAAATGAGGGTTTATGGTATATGATCCGGCATTGAATTCTTGCTGTATCTTGTTTAAATTGGCCCGTTGCTCAACGCCAAAACGATGTTGTTCGTCAACCACGGCAAGCCCCAGTTTCCTGAATTTTAACGGTTCATTGGGCAATAGACTGCTTTTCGTTTTTGATTGGCCAAGGGCCCGTTTGCTTATTAAGGCATGCGTCCCTACCAGAATATCTATTTCTCCAGCTTTTATTTCTTTGAATAGTTTTGGTTTGGAAATAGTTATGGCTGAAGCCGCAAGCCGTTTTGGCGTAACCTTGGATGTTGAGCCGGTGAACAGCGCAACGCGAATGTGAAATGGAACAAGTAAACGCGCCAGTTCTTTAAAATGCTGTTGCGCAAGAATTTCAGTAGGCGCCATTATCACCGATTGATATCCTTGTTTGGCCGCATTCAGCATGGCCATGGCCGCTACCAAAGTTTTTCCGCTGCCTACCTCACCCATAATCAAACGATTCATCGGTGAAACTCCTTCCATATCCTTCAATACCTGAAAAGCCGATTTTCTTTGTGCTTCAGTCAATTCCCACGGCAGACGGGATAAGAAATCTCTTATTAAATCAACGCCCATATAAATGGGCGGAGCTTTATGGTTTGCCATTCGCAGTTTGGATTGCAGAGTTGCGCATTCTATCAGAAACAATTCTTCAAAGCTTAAGCGCTTGATGGCTTTTTGTGCATCGGTTTTAGTTTGAGGTGCGTGTATAATCTGTATGGCCGTATTTATATCCAATAAATTTTCTTTTTTTAAGATTTCTTCCGGGATTGTTTCGGAAATTGGTCCGATTTTTTTTAGCGCCTGGCCGATTATGTAGCGCAGCCAGCGGGATGTTACTCCTTCGGTTTCGGGATATATGGGCAGAAGACCCTTATTTTCTTTACTTGAGAGTTCGCCATCTATACCTTCCCAGAAGGTAACGCCTATATAATTTCCGTTTTTGGAAGCGCTGTATTTGCCCGAAGCCAGAATATACTTGCCTTCGCGTAGCCTATTTTCAAGCCATGGTTGGTTGAACCAAAGCAGTTTTACGTTGTCGGAGCCGTCGCTAAGCAGGGCTTCAAGTATATGCATTCTTTTTTTCCAAGTTCGCGTACCTTTAACGGAAAGTATTTTCCCGGTAACGGTTACGGTTGAACCAGCTTGCAAGTTTTTAATAGGTGTGATTTCTGAAAAATCTTCATATCTGCTGGGCACGTGCCATAAAAGATTCTGGATCGTATATAACCCAAGGCCGCGGCCAAGATTAGACGCAAAAGCAGGGGATACGGTAGCGAGTTTTGTTATCGGATCACTTAAAGATAGGGGCATAATCTTACCTTAAACCCCCATGGGGTTCATTGGAAGGTTTTGTAAAATTAATTATAAGATATCAAAATAGACAAAATTCGTCCCGAAGCCGCATTGGGACGAATAACCAAAATTTTGACTTTTGCATTTTGATTTTTGAATTTAGTTTGGTGCCCTCGAGAGGAATCGAACCCCTATTTGAAGCTCCGCAAGCTTCCGTCCTATCCGTTGAACGACGAGGGCGAGTTTGCTAGATAGCGCAAAGTTTAAAACGAAAAGCGTAAAAGAATAACTAATATTTTTAACTTTTAGTTTTCCCGCCAGTGACGGAGCACTTTAAGTTTATTATGTATCAGAGGCCAAGAAACCTTGCAAGCGTATCGGTTATAGAAAGTTGTTGTTCTTCTTCTTTCAAAAAATCAATTAATATGGCTCTAATCTTGTTGGGATCCGTATCACCAAGCGGTATGAATATCAGGGGCATAAAAGATTTTTTTGAGCGCAAGGCTATTTCTTTCATTTCGGGCGGATGATAGAAAATCCAAAAAGCAGTCAGGTCGTCAAACGAAAATAATTTTTTGGCAGCATAAACTCCTTGCGGCGTGATGGCAAAAGTTATCGTGCGCGGATGTTTAAAGAATGTAATCAGCACGGTAAACGTGCCGATTAAGCTTACCAAAACGCTGGTGAAGCTTTTTAAGATAAAGTAGGAGATTAAAGCTAAAACCGAACCGATACCCAATACGGCGGGCGCCCATATATTTTTGTCTTTTTCGTGATAAGCGTATTCGGGCGCAAGCCAATCCATTAATGCATCCGGATGTTTTATTATTTCCGGTTCTCTTTTCGTTTCTTTAACCTCAACCGGCGTGGCGGCTTTTGAGTCGCTTTCTTCTTGCGGTTCAGATTTTTCTTCTTTTACCTGTGGAAGTTTAAACGGCAATATCGGCGCTTCTTTTTGTTGTGGCAAAGGGTTGGTTTGTGTTGCCGACGCAAGTTTTGTTTCAAGCGGCGTTGAATCTGCGGGCGTTTTTGCAGGAAGAGGCTTTATATTCCGCAGATCAACGACATTTTTGGGTAGGTTGTCTGGCATAAATATTATTTAATTACAGGGACGCTTAGTTTCATGGCTACCACCACATTCATATATGTCATAAGCGGAGAGGGTGGGATTCGAACCCACGAACCCCTTTCGGAGTTAACGCCTTAGCACGGCGCCGCTTTCGGCCACTCAGCCACCTCTCCGCTTATGACACAAAGTTATTGTAGAACCTATCCAATCACCGTTACTCGTTTTATTTATCCGCATCAGGATAAACATCTTTGTTTTTGTCTATCTGTTCATCTTCGTATGGCGCAGCGAGTCGACGGTAAAATTCCTGTTTAACGTTTTCTAATACTCCGGTGATACGCGCGATATGCCTATATCGATGCTCCGGCATTATGGCTATTAGCAATTTAGTTATTACATAATTAAACAATCCTTCATAATTTCCATCGTTTGCCACAGTTCGTTCTTTTACTGCTTGCGCCAGTACATTGATTTTCTCATCTAAATAATCTCTGTCTTCTTGAGGAATATATGGCATGTGCCGAAGTTGCCCGCGCCATGCGCTGATGCAACTTTGTGCATCTCGAGCTCAACGAGGGAATACATTATTTTTCATTTTTAGCTTTTACTTTTTAATTTATCTAACTCTTTTACCTTATAATAGCTCGACTAAACGGTCAAACATTTTAACTTGCCCACGTTATAACCCAGTGATAATCTATTCACATGGAGGGGTGCCTGAGTGGTTGAAAGGGACAGTCTTGAAAACTGTTATACCCGCAAGGGTATCGCGAGTTCGAATCTCGCCCCCTCCGCCAATAAAAATCGAAGTTTATTTAAAGTTGCAAAAAGAACATCCAAAGAGTAGTATTTAATTTGGATGTTCTTTGAATTTGCAAGGGGAGTTAACCTAATGATTTCTGAACTTCTTCCGCGTTACTGCGAAGAATACAAAAAAGATATCGTATATACGGTTATAAGATCCATAATTGTTGAAGGACATGAGGTGGCGTGGATGGAGTATACGGGACACATTGCGTACGACATTATGGGTCAGGGTCGAGAAGGGCAATCTTTTGTCGGTCGTGCGCTTTACTGTGAATGTGATTTTATCGAAGGCGTCGGCTGGAGAATAAAAGGCGGCCAAAGATATAGTTTGGATGGCGGAGAAAAATGCCTGTATCGCAAGGCGGCTGTTTATCTGCGCCATCTTGAATTGCGCAGAGAATATCTTTCTCGTTTCCAAGACGAAGAATCATGGGGCGATTCATTTGTCTTGCGTCAGCATATAAACGAGATAATCTTGGATCTTGTTGAAAAGGCCAAGGTCGGGGAATTTATTGAAGATGGTAGCGGTGCCGCATTTTGGGACGGATACTTTTATCTACAAACCGTAGCTGATATCACCGATCAATTCATCGGGCATCTTTGGGAAAACGTACATCAATTAGTCGAAGAGAAAAAGATTGGCCTTGAAGGTGCTGTTATCCAGCCATATCGCGAGCCGCCTCCTCCAGAATGGGTAGAATTTTCTCGTATTGAAGACAAGGGTTGGGTTGGTATTGCTTCCTTGCCCGGACATCGCAAAATGGCGCGTGAATGGAGGCTTGAAGTTTTGAAGCCAGACGGTATCCCGGCATATAGACATATTCCTGGTTTGGTTCTTACGCATGACCCCGAATTTGGTCCGGACGTAGAGGACGTTGCGCGAGTCGAACAAAAACTTCGCCAGCTTATTAAAAGTGCGAAGAAAAGAAAATAAGCAGATGAACCGCTTTCTGGTTTAATGAAAGCGGTTTTTATTCTTTCGCCACAACCGCGGCCCAAACCGAACGCGCGCCATTTTGTTTTAAAATAATCGCACATTCTTTTAAAGTTGAGCAGGTTGTGGCCACATCATCTATCAACAAGATATTCCTGTTTTGTATTTTTTCGGCATCGTCTATAGCGAATGCGCCGCGTACGTTTTCCTCGCGTAATTTACGCGATAATCCAAGCTGTGGTGTTGTACTCCTTCGTCTTTGCAATATCTCATCTTCGGCTAGCTCTACTCCTAACAGTCGTGAAACCGTTTGGGCTATCAGAAATGATTGGTTAAAGCCGCGCGAGCGAAGGCGTTCATTAGACAGCGGGATAGGGACGGCCAAAAGATTATATTTAACATAGTCGGGTATAGTGTAGTGTAGGGCATGGGCCAGCGTAGCCCCAAGCGGTTGGGCTAGGTCTTTTACAAAAAGATATTTAAGATTATGTATAGCCGTTTTGCCTATGGGGTGGTGATACGGCATGGCCACAACAAACCTTTTTAAATAAAGCTTAACGTTACAGTTCTGACAAATTTTACCTTCAACCAGTCTTTTTGAGCATACCGGGCAAATGATATTTACATATTCAAAAAGCGTTCCATGACACTTTGAACACAAAAAGCCGCGTTTTAGTTCTGTGCCGCAACCTATGCAATTATACGGGAAAATTAAGTCGTTTATCATATTTTTTACTGCCCCAATCCTTTAAATATATGCTTTTGTGGCTACAAGGCCCATGGTATAATAATAATGATGATTTGGAACCCATTCACTAGAAAGCCGAGGGGATTTTTAGGTATTGATATCGGTACTTCTTCAGTTAAGGTTGTTGAACTTGCCGGTGTCAAAAAGGGCGGCATCGCGCTTGGAACTTATGGCGAGCTTAAAGCCTACGGATATTTGAAGAGGCTTTCTGACCCGATACAGGGCAGTTCTTTACAGATGCTTGATAGCGAGGTGGCCGAAATGATCAAACGCATTTTGGATGAGTGTAATGCCAAAAGTAGTGCCGCTTCAATGTCTATTCCGGTTTTCTCTTCATTTTTCACATTACTGGAGCTGCCGTCAATGAGCGATAAGGAATTGGCCAATGCCATACCTTTTCAGGCTCGTCAGCTTGTGCCCATACCCATATCCGAAGTTGTTTTGGATTGGGAAATAATCGGACGTTTTAATCCGCGGGCCGACTCGCCAAACGCGCAAGAACGTCTCTTGGTTTTGTTGGTGGCGGTTCCACGTGAAGTAGTGGATAAATATGTCCGTGTGGCAAAACTTGCTGGCGTGGAGTTGCGCGGTCTTGAAGTAGAAACCTTTAGCATGGTGCGTGCTCTTTTGCGCGATAATGAAGATACGAATCTTTTGCTTGATATCGGCGCGCGTTCCACCAATATAACCATAGTTGATGGAGGGGCAATACGCATGAGCCACAATTTGGATATTTCTGGTAATGAATTTACAAGAGCATTGGCGCATTCTTTGGGAGTAAATATGAAAAGAGCCGAAGAGCATAAAATTACCAGCGGTATTTTACAAAAAGGAGGAGAGCTTGAATCTTCTAGAGCGTTGATTCCGCTGATAGATGCCATTATGCAGGATGCCGAAAAAATAATGAATATATATTACCGTAAGTACGGACATAAAGTTGTAAGAATCATGTTGGGTGGAGGAAGCACTAATCTGCCCGGTTTGGTTGAATACCTCTCTTCGCGTTTCGGAAAAGAAGTTGTTGTTGGTGATCCGTTCCACGGTATTGTTTTCCCCAATATCCTTGAGCCAATTATTAGGGATATCGGTCCGGCTTTTTCCGTGAGCGTAGGTTTGGCCTTAAGAGAGCTTGTGCCTCAGAAAACTTTTGCAAAATAATTCATAAAAATGGCTATAACCATCACATCTAAGGGCTATGGAGATGTAAAGAAATCCGTCAATTACGGCTCTTCAACCAATTTCATTTTTATTGCTTCAGTTGTTATTTTTTCCAGCGTGATGCTGGTTTGGCTTGGGCTTTTCGCGGTTAATTTTTCTGTTCAGAACCAGAGCAATGATTTAAGTGATCAGCGCGCGAAACTTGAAAAAGAAAAAAACGCGGTCAAGCCCAAGGAAACAAAACTTCTGGACGTACAAAAAAGAATCTCACAGATAAACAAAATCATCCAAACTCATCCCAACGGCAAATATTTATTTGATACTTTGGCCAAGGGGACACGAGGAGATGTAAAGTTTAGAAATGCTCGTGTTGATTTTATCAACGGGACGCTAACCATGGATGGTGAAGCGGCCACTTATCCGGCATTGTCATTGCAGTTATTGGCATTCGAGCCGAGTTTTCAGAACTGGATACGTTCTATGCAGATAAAAAACATAAAGCGTGTTGTTGATGCGTCCGGGAGCGCCGGTGCCGTATCTTTCAATTTGTTTATAACCTTCGATCAAAAAATACTTCTTAACAAGGATTAATTTTAAAATCACCCCTTAAAAGAATTGTTATTTATGGATTTCAGGATAATCGTTTCAATTTTTCTTTTACTCGGCAGTTTTGTTGGTGCGGCTTTAGGCGCGTTTCCTGCATGGCAGTCCATAAGCGAATCTATCATCGCCAAAAAAGACGTTGAACGGCACGTGCGGGATTTAGGGGTGTATTTTAACAACCTTAAAAAATTAGAGGCCGATATTAAAAATAACATTGATGTTGAAAAATGTACCAGATTGAATAACATCGCCCCAGCCGGAGTAGATCTGCCGCAATTATTGATTCAGTTTGATAATTTGGCCGCTATTTATCAAGCCCGTCTTGGCTCCATAAATATTAATGAACCCACGAGTATTTCGGAGGAGGCTGGATCGGTTAAGACATCCGGCTTGTCCCTGGAGATTCCCATAACTAATTTTAATCAAATCTTTCAGTTTTTTGACGATTTATACTATTTAGAAAGGCTTACGGACATAAAAGCCGTAGATTTAAATGTTCCAGATCTAACCAAACCCGAAGAGAAAGTTTCGGTGTTGAATAACTTGAGGGTGGCAGTTTTCAGTTCGATTCGTGCTTTGGACTGCGATAATTTAACAAAATAGTTATGCTTCTGCCAAAGATAAGTACTGCATCAAAAATTAAGTCTATAGATTTAGGAGGCGGCATGTTTGATTTTTTCCGCCGCCACTTGTTCCAGATTTTCTTCGCGGCGTGGTTTATTACCATGGTTATTGTCGTGGCTTTTATGTATGTTGAAATAAACAGAGAATTAAATGCTCCGATAGCCGAACGCACTTCCGCAAAGTTTAAGCTTGAGAAATTAGACACAAGCATTTTTAACAACCCTATTTTCAAGAATCTTCGTACCGTGGGTTCGCGCCCTCAAGAAATAGATTATAAACAGTGCCTGGGTGTGCCCGGTCGGCCCAGCGCCTTTACAGAGTTTGTGCCATGCCCGTAACAAAACCACCAACTTCATCCGGATCCATTTCGCATCCTCACGGTAAAGCTTCGGGTACCCAGGATTTTATAGACCATCTCGTAAAAGAGAAAGTTATTTCATTGCAGCAAGCTAAGGATGTTTTAAATGAAGCCTCACGATTGAATAAGCCAGTCGAAGCCGCAATTTTATCCAAGGAGATTATGAATGAAGAGGATTTGCTGGCGGAAAAAGCCTCTTTTTTGGGCCTAGACTGGCGTTTGATCCCCACAGAGCAGAAGATACCCGAAGCAATACTTTCACAGATACCAGAGGAAGCCGCAAAAACTTATCGCATGGTGCCTCTGGCGCGCGACGGCAACATTTTGGAAGTCGGCATGATAACTCCAGAAGATGTCCGGGCCCAGGAAGCATTGCAATTTATTGCGGCTCGCAACAATTTTATACCCAAACGCATTCTAATTTCTCCTATAGGTTATGAAGTAATTGTGAGGCAATACCGAAGTTTGGGCGGTGAGGTTACGGCTGCGCTTGGCGAATTGGAAAAAGAACTTCAAAAGACCGAAGAAATCGAAACTAGGCCAGCGCCGCAGCGCACCGTTGGAGAAATTCTTGAAGAAGAAGCTCCTATAGTTAAAATGGTTTCGGTCATTTTGAGACATGCTTCTGAAGGAGGGGCTTCCGATATACACATAGAACCCTTAGGCGATAGGTTGCGTGTCCGTTTCCGTATGGATGGCATACTGCATACATCCATCCTTTTACCTATAGCCGTGCATCCGGCCATAGTTTCAAGAATTAAAATCCTCGCCAATCTTAAAATAGATGAGACAAGATTACCTCAAGATGGCCGTTTCCATGCTGTCATGGAGGGTAAAGAATTTGATTTTCGCGTCGCAACGCTTCCAACCGCCAATGGCGAAAAAGTAACTATCCGTGTTTTGGACCCCACAACTGGCGTAAAAAGCTTGGGTGACTTGGGCGTTGTGGGTCATAACCGACAGGTTATTGAAGGCGGCATTAGAAAACCTTACGGTATGATCCTTATTTCAGGACCTACGGGTTCAGGCAAATCAACAACTCTTTATGCATTACTTAAGATTCTTAATAAAGAGGTCGTAAATATAGTAAGCTTGGAAGATCCTATTGAATATACTATTGACGGCGTTAATCAGTCGCAGATACACGAAGACATCGGTTATACATTTTCATCGGGCTTAAGGCACATTTTGCGGGGTGACCCCAACGTTATAATGGTAGGCGAGATACGCGATTCCGACACGGCCAAGTTAGCCATACATGCAGCTCTAACCGGACATTTAGTTTTGACCACTATACATACTAATAATGCAGTGGGTATAATCCCGCGAATTATAGATATGGGCGTTGAACCATTTCTTGTCCCGTCTTCGGTTGCAGTAGGCATTGCCCAGCGTCTGGTACAAAAATTATGCAACAATTGCAAGACTATTGTTTCTCCCGAAAGAGGGAACCTGGCTATTATAGAACGTGAATTGAAGAATCTGCCGGAAGAAGAAAAAAAGCGCATACCGGCCGGACCCATTAAAGTTTGGAACGCGCCTGGATGCGATAAGTGCGCAGGGCATGGAACAAAGGGGCGCATAGCCATTTTTGAATCTTTCGATATGACGCAGGAAATGGAGCAGATAATCGTTGACGATCTAACCGAAGGCAAGATACTTGAAGAAATAAAACGTCAAGGCATGGTGACTATGCTTCAGGACGGAATCTTGAAAGCTCTGGAGGGCATAGTTTCAATAGAAGAAGTATTGAGGGTCGTTGAAGAGCACGAATCAAATAGTTAAAATATAATCAATAAAATTTAATCTAGATATAAAATAAGAATCCCGTTAGGGACAGCATAGGCGTGTTATACTTAATTTATAAATTCATACATATATTAATTTTTAATACATGAGTTAGGAAGCAATGTACGGGAGCGCTTTAGCTTCTTCCGTAAAGCGCTTCCTGTCTCTAACGGGATGAATTACGAACAAGAATTAGACGATTTACTATCAACGGTTGCGATGCAATCCGCATCAGATATTCATATTGCTGTCGGGCGCTATCCGACAATTAGAGTAGACGATTCTTTATTGCCGCTTTCTTCTAAAAAAATATTGATACCTGAAGATACCGAGAGTTTCGCCAAAGTTATAATGTCTAAAGCCCAATGGGAATTGTTTTTGGCGACCAAAGAGATAGATTTAGGCTATTCATTTAAAGATAAGGCACGATTTCGCGTCAATATTTTCAGACAAAAAACTTTTATTTCTATAGTAATGCGCTTAATCCCAGCGCATATAAGAACAGTAGATGAATTGGCCCTGCCGCCCATATTGCACGAGTTCACGCGTCATGCTCAAGGGTTTTTTCTTATGGTTGGGCCTGCCGGTCACGGCAAATCTACAACACTGGCCGCGCTTGTGGATGAAATTAATCACGAAAGAGCCGATCATATAATAACCATAGAAGATCCAATAGAATATTTATATCAGCAAGACCGGTCAATTATTGACCAGCGTGAAGTGGGGATAGATACAAATGATTTCATTACCGCTTTACGTTCCGCCTTCCGTCAGGATCCGGATGTTATATTGGTTGGTGAAATGCGTGACGCCGAAACAATTTCCGCCGCACTGACAGCTGCTGAAACGGGCCATTTGATCTATTCAACTCTGCACACGAATAATGCCGCCCAGACCATTGATCGTATAATAGATACCTTTCCTGCCGGGCAGCAGGGGCAGGTCCGCAATCAATTGGCTATGACCTTGACCGGCGTTGTTTCAGAAAGACTTATTCCTCGTCTTGAAGGAGGGCGAATACCTGCCTGTGAAGTTATGATAGCCACGCCGGCAGTGCGCAATTTGATCCGCGAGGCTAAAACTCACGAGATAGATTTGGTCATTGAAACAAGTGCCGATGAGGGTATGATTTCGCTGAACCGCGCCTTGGCCGAGATGGCCAAAAAAAGAGAGATCTCTTTGGAAAACGCTGAACTTTATTCTTCAAATCCAAGCGAATTGCGCATGTTAATTGGACGGTAAATTATAAATTAAAAAGTAAAAGCGGAAAATTAAAAATTCAGGGAATTCGCCATTGGCGGATCACGATAGTTTTTAGTTTTTCATTTTACGTTTTAAATTTTCAAAGGAAGTGTCCACTTATTTTTATCAGGCGCGCACCACACAAGGCGAAATACAAACCGGGGTTATCGAAGCCGGCTCTCATGACGCGGCTGTTGCTGTTCTTCAGCGGCACGGGCTTTTTATTACTAACCTCGCCGAAACGCAAAGCCGGTCTCTATTTAAGAAAGATTTTAAGCTTTTTGAGCGCATTAGCCGCAAAGAATTGGTAAATTTTTCACGGCAGATATCGGTCCTTTTCGAAGCGCGAGTCCCCCTGGTTGAATCCGTGCGTACGCTTGGCGAACAGACAAAAAATTTAACCTTCCGTAAGACCCTCATGGCTATCGCCACGGACGTTGATTCGGGAAAACCATTTTCTGAAGCCTTAAGCCGTTTTCCAAAAGTTTTTTCGCCATTTTACGTTAATATAATTAAGTCTGGTGAGGCTTCCGGGCGCTTAGAGGAAGCTTTTAATTATCTAGCTGATTATTTAGACCGTGAATACGCGTTAATTTCTAAAGTCAGAGGAGCTTTTATATATCCCATTTTTGTTTTTGTGGTTTTCGTGGTCGTAACCGCTATTATGGTTGTTTTTATAGTGCCAAAACTTCAGGACGTATTGAACGAATCTGGGCAGCAATTTCCTTTGCCTACACGCGTTTTGATAGGCCTTTCGGGTTTTGCCAGAAGTTACGGCATTTTTTTACTGTTAGGTTTGGCTATAGCGGGCATAATGTTTTTTTACTACATCAAAACAAAAGAAGGCAAGGTTTGGTGGGATGCCGTTTCTTTGCGTATGCCGATTTTCGGCAATCTTCTAAAAAACATCTACGTTGCTCGCTTCAGCGATAATTTAGGAACGTTGATATCCTCTGGTTTGCCTATAATTCAGGCAATAGGCATTACAAAAAATATTGTTGGTAATGAGATGTTTGCCCGCATGCTTGCGGAAGCAGAAGAGGCCGTCAAGCGCGGAGAGATGATAAATACGGTTGTTCATGGGCAGTGGTTTGTACCAGGTATGGTTGCCGAAATGATAGCGGTAGGTGAGAAGACTGGAAAGTTAGACGTAATCTTGGGACATGTTGCGCGTTTCTTCAGGCGAGAAGTTGATGTGGCCGTAGAAAATATAGTTTCGTTGATAGAGCCCATCTTGATTGTTTCTTTGGGGCTAATTGTGGCCGTGCTTGTTGCGGCAATCTTATTGCCGATATATAATTTAGCTAGTGCTTTTTAAATCAGCGTATAGCGATTAACGCATGGCGCATAGTGTAGCGATCTAAACGTTTAATGCTAGATGCTTTAAATCCCGTTAGAAGCCGCGATCGCAACAAATTAACAGTAAACCCCGTTAGAAAGTTATTTCCGAAACTTTTATAGAGAATATTATATTTGATATGTTTGTGATGCGAGCTTTCTAACGGGGTAAAAATATCTATTTCGTATATATTATCAATACAAGTAATTTTGCAGATTTAAGATTATTGATCGCGATCTGCTTCTAACGGGATAAATCCCGTTAGAGACAACCTAACGGGCAAGAGCAAATAATTTGTATTCTATAAAAATGATTAAAGTTTTAAGCAGGATTTATGCGCGATATTACGGAAGCGCTTTAATCTATTCCGTAAAGCGCTTCCTGCCTCTAACGGGATAAATTATGAAATTACATATTTTTAAAAAATATAGGTACGCAAGCGGGTTTACCCTAATTGAACTTCTCGTCGTCATTGCCATCATTGCCGTCTTGGCGGCAATAGTTTTGGTGGCTTTAAATCAGTCCCGCGTTAGGGCCAGGGATTCGCGCCGACTGCAAGATCTCCATCAAGTCGCTCTAGCCTTGGATGTTTACGCGCAATTTCAAAGTGAACAGCTTTATCCTGCAGTGGCGCCGGATACAAATGGCCCGGATAACGCGCAGTTTATAAGTATTAATAATGAGCTTGTTGCCGATAAATTAATTCAGGCGCCGCCGGCTGACCCGCTTGATCCCACACGGCAATTTGTTGGGCATATTTCTGACGATCAAAGATCATTCCTTTTGGGAGGAGATCTGGAACAATCCAATGCCGCCTGCGGTGCGGATTATGACGGCGTTGATTTGGATACGGATAGTACAGATAGTACCTGCGCTGAGGCAACTCCAGGTGAATGTCTTGGAGATGAGGTAGACGTTATAGACTATTGTGTTTGCAAAGGCCCGCAATGTGGTTAACTATAATGTGGATAAGTTTTAACCGGCTTATCTTAAAAATAGCGTTATTCCGTGTTATTATAAATATTGGATTTGCCGCCTAAACATAGGCAGATTTTACAAAAGGGGGTGACAATTATGACTAAAGTTATAAACCGTTATCGCAAGTTGCTTAGCGCAAGAGCGCAGGGCGGTTTTACCCTGATTGAATTATTGGTGGTTATTGCTATTATTGCGGTTTTGGCCGCTGTCGTTTTGGTCGCTCTAGGAAACGCCAGGACTCGCTCACGCGACGCCAGACGCGTTTCAGACCTCAATAACATTGCTTTGGCCCTTGAAATATATGTTGACCAGGCCGCAGACGGATTGTACCCAACCATAGGAACGTCTGACACTCCAGCAACCATGATTACTCAATGGGGCGACTTGCTCACGGCTTTAAGAGGTCCGGATATAATTCAGGGAGATGTTCAAGACCCATTGAATACTAATACTCGCGTTTACAGCGCGCAGCATAATAATACCGGTACGGCTCGCTCTTCTTATTTGTTAGCTACTGATTTGGAAACCGCCAGCACGGCCTCATGCGCATCTGACTATGATGACGCCACCATCGGTGCGGCTCCGGTAGCCTCTGCTAACGGTTGCGGGGAAGGCCCCCCGGCCGGCCTTACTCCTGGTAACTGTGATGGCGCTGAAACCGGCACCATTCCTGTTGACTATTGTATTTGTAACGGGCCTGCGTGTGGATAAATTTTGTTCGCTGCTTAAATCCGGGCTTCTCTTAAATCTTTAAGCGTTTCTTTTAAAGGAGCGTTACTGAAGATTTACAAGAAGCCCGGATTGTTTTGTTAATATCTAAAAATTAAATAGCCATGTACGCATTTACAGCTATTTTTTGTTTTATCTTCGGAACCATTTGCGGAAGTTTTATAGATACGGTAGCTGAGCGCTGGGGACAAGATAAATCCATAATGGGTCGCTCGCGCTGTGTGGATTGCGGCAAAATTCTTCGTTGGCGGGAACTCATACCAATTTTTAGTTTTCTAGCCCTGCATGGCAAATGCAGCGCTTGTGGCATTAAAATACCAAAGCGTCATTTATTCACTGAAACCTTGACCGGCTTGGCGTTCGCCGTTCTGTTTTTGAGTCTGCCGACATCAAAGTATATTTATCTTTTGGATTTTAAAAATGAAGCCGCGTTTTTTATCAACCTTTTATTTCTATGGCTAGTGTCAGGCGTCATTCTAGTCATATTATTTAGCGACGCAAGATTTTTTGTAATTCCCGATTTGGCATCTATACCCTCTGCCTTTTTTATTCTTTCGTACTCCTTCTTTCTTGATTTCGTGGCTCCTAAAATAGCCCTTTTTTCATTTTTGCACACGCCTGCCTTCACAGGCTCTTTTCACGTTTTACCCAGCTTTTATGAGTCTTTGCTTGGTGCTTTGGTTGCCGCGCTTTTCTTTTTTTCAATTTCTTTTGTATCAAAAGGCACGTGGATGGGTTGGGGCGATGGCAAATTCGCTTTGATGCTCGGTGCTTTGTTCGGCTGGCCTTTTGTTGCCGCCATAATATTTTTAGCCTTTGTCTTGGGTTCTATAGTCGGCTCTATTCTTATGATTAAACGAGAAGCTACGATGAAAAGCCTTTTGCCCTTCGGCGTGTTTTTGGGGGCTTCGGCTCTGTTCTTCCTGATATTCCAAAATACTCATGACGGCTCGGCTTTCAGGCTTTTTGTTGAGGGCTTTGTTTCACTATAAATAACCAAAACGGTCGTTAGTTAAATATTAAGTGCAACACCCCGAGCGGTGCTGCCTCGCGGAAGCCTAGCGGGCAAGGTGTCGCGCTTTGAGCTTCGCTAGGTGCAGCCGCATCCGTCTCGCGTCTGCAAGGAATCTTTCCATTAATAAAGCCGTTCCGGCAACATAGAACAAGCCTTAAGGCCGCTCACCGAATGCGGCTACACAACGGCGGCGAGCTAGGTTCAAGTGAGAGTGCAAGCACCACGCTTGGGCGCGAGACACGTCTTTGCGAGGCAGCACCCGAGGGAAAATGTTGCGCTTCAGAATTGAATGTAGGGGTAAAAAGTTTACTTCTTGGCAATAAAATATTATAATAGACTATAATATGTTCAAACACATTTTATCTAAACTGTTTAATCGTCCGACCGCTGCCGACAAGCGTTTTTGGTCAGCTATAGGTGTTCTGGTTGCCTTTGCGGTTATAGGCGCCATGTGGCTCCTTTTTTCAGCATTGAAATAGCAAAAGCTATTTGCGTGCTTCACGAGCCTACGCGTAAATTAGTGGCTTTAATTATATAATTTAGAAGCCGATTTTAGTTTATGGCTCATCATTTGCCCCAAATTATTAATAATGTTCTTTTTCCGCATAAAGCGGTAAGTAAGGGATATTGGCGCGCAATCGGCGTGTTGTTGATTTTTACGGCTGTCGGCACTTTTTGGTTTTTTTATCGGATCATGCTAAATGCAGACTTTTTTTTCGTCTCCGATCTAAACGGCCCGCAAGTTTATACGAATAACCGTGTTTATCCGCCGCTTCGCGGTGAGGCTTTCGTGCAATTTGAATTTGGCATCAAGCCTGTCCGCGCTTTCCGTGGATCAATCATTGACGGTATGTCCATAGCCGATGTTGTTGAACAGGCAGCAGTCGCGGGTAATTTCAATATAGCTTGGCATCCTGTGCCGACTATAGACGGTATCAACGATGGTTTTGAAGGTAAGCATTGGATATTTTATAGAAATAGCGACCGCCTAATAGAGTCGCCCGACAGCGTTTCGGTTAGTCCGGGTGACGAAATATTCGCTCGTTTCCAGTAATGCTCATTTTAGGCATTTTAGAGTAAACCCCTCACCAAAGCATATTTACCATAAGTAAAAACGCTTTTTATTTTTAACAATACCGCCCTTGCCATGGCCATTTTATTATCAAGCGCTTTGGTGAGGGGGTAAAGCCGTTACCATGCAACCGGAAAAAAATTCAGGTTTTTCTCTTCTTGAATTGTTAATAGTCATGGGAATTACGGTTGTAATCGTACTTGCGGCTTTTATCAATTCAAGCAGCGGTGATCGTGCGCAGGCCATCAGACTTCAAAGCAGCGATATTGCTTTGGCTTTAGCTGAAGCTAGGGATAAGGCAGCGGCCGCGGTTCCTTTCAACGGAGCGCCCGTATATGGATACGGCGTTTTTTTCAGTTTAACAAGCCCGCAAAGTTTTGTAGTCTATGCCGATATTAATAACAATATGATCTGTGACGATATTGCTTGCGGATGTACGAGCGGTTGTGAAAGAGAAAAAGTTGAAGTGCGGATCCTTAACTCCAAAACCAGTCTTTATGGTTTATCTGTAGGAGATCCGCCAACCGTCGCTCCTGGTAACGCCGGCAACACTATGGCCGTATATTTCTGTCCGCCCAATCCAAACGTGTTTATTTTTGGCGCTAGCGACACCACGGGCACCAATTGCTCAAGCGTTGGTGCAACCTCACAGGTTCGCGGAGATATTTATGTCGGCGGCAAAGGAGGGGCAACTGATCTAAATGCTTTGGGCGTCGTTACGGTGCGTAAAACCGGCGCGGTAGCCATAGGTTTTGGTATTTCGGACACGCCGCAGGTTGGTGTGCCGTTTACGGAAACGACACCTGCGCCCGCGCCTAATTTGAATCAAGTGCGTTACCATTGGCGCAACGATAGCGGCGCGGAAAATGCCAATAATTCGTCTACGAACGGAACAGAAAACACGCCGATTTCAGGCCTGGCTAAAGCAAGCGCCAAAAGATTGAGGATAGAAGTAAACAATGCGGGTACTGCGAATTCGTCAGCCGTCGCTTACGCCCTTCAATATCGGCTAAAGGGTTCGCAATGCGATTCAGGCGGAACCTGGACAACCGTTCCCGTGACGCTGACTGCGGCAAACGAACATTGGCAGATAGCCGCCGACTCAGGCAACTTAATAGCAAACGCCAGCCCAACAAGTAATGTTGCTGTAAGTTTTGGCGGAACCAGCGATGAGAATATTGTTTTCCGCGCAGGATATTTTATGGATACCGCTGGCGCCACTCCCACTTTAACACTCAACATGGGAGAATTTACAGAAATCGAATATAATTTAAAAGCTACTTCTTACGCCAATGATGGCAAAGCCTATTGTTTCCGTGTCAGCAACGCGGGATCAGTTGGCAACATGAGTTTTAGCCGCTATCCGGAAGCTTCTATTATAGGTCCTAATTTAACGCAGTTGCACTATCGCTGGCGTAACGATAATAACAGTGAGGTTCTAGCTACTTGGGCGGGGCCTGAAGACGCAAAATTGAATAATATGCCGCGATACAAAAATATACGTTTGCGTATGGAAGTTTCCAATCAAGGCGATGGAAATTCTGCCGCCATACCTTATAGATTAGAATATGCACAGCGCCAGGGCGGCTCTTGCGGCGGAGGAGACGAAACTTTTTTGGCTGTACCAACAGATACCAGTGCCGCGTGGAAAATCTCTGATTCTATAAACCTAACCGACGGTACCGCAACAACCAATGTATCAGGCGGTTTGACCGATGACGCTGGCCATACTTTTGTCGCCGGACAAGTCAAAGATAATGGTAACGCGACAACGGGAATTACTTTAAGCACCACCCAGTTAACTGAAATAGAATATTCTCTGCAGGCCACGAGTAATGCTTTAGGCGGAAACTTTTACTGCTTCCGTCTGACCAATGCCGGCTCAATAAGCGCTTTCACATATAAAATATTGCCGGAAGTTTCCGTTCTTACTTTTCCGACCGTTGCCGTGGACACTACTTATAAGTATGCTTGGAACGATAGTGTCGGCTGGATAGATTTGCGTCCTGATTTCTCCAACAATCTTTATGTCCATGTCGGCGAGTCTGATTTTTACGGGTACGGCAAAATTTTAAGTTCGCCGGGGTATATAAGTTTCAATTGCTTCACGCCGAATGAATGTCTAAGTTCAAACTATAAAGTTAGCCGGGCCGCCAACGGCGATGTTTCTGGCTGGGCTTGGAGCGAAAATTACGGCTGGATAAGTTTTAACTGTTTGAACACCTCAAGTTGCGCAACCGTCAATTACAAGGTGAATATTAATTCTCAAACAGGAGTATTCACCGGCTGGGCTTGGAATGATTCCATAGGCTGGATAAGTTTTAATTGCGCCAACATCGTCAATGAATGTACCAACTCTAATTATTATACGAGTCTTGAAGTCCCGACTGGCGAAACTTTATTCGTGAATCTTTCCTCAACACCATCGTTGGGTAACGTGCCTATAACGGTTAGTCTTTGGGCCGCGGTCACCGGGAGCGCAAGTGGAACAATAAACTATAAATTTGATTGTACCAATGACGGAACTTATGATGTTGTTATTCTAAACCAGTCGCCTTCAAGCGGCGACGCCAGCTACACGGCCACCAACGCATGCACCTATAATATCTCTGCTGTTTACACTGCTAAGGTTTTGGTTGAGCGCGGCTCAAGCAGTAATACTAATACCGTAACCATTAACGCCACCCAACTTTTTTTGCCAGATTTGATTAGTCAGTCTCTTACATATACGCCCCCGAGTCCAAATGAGGACAACAGCATGACCTTTTCCGGGACAATCAAAAATGACGGTAATGTGGCCTCTGGGACTTCTTCAACATCGCGCTTGCGCATAGATATAAATAATGATGGGGGTGGAATTAGTTGGGATGTTGTTCCAGCAACGGCGTCCACCGGTACTTTGATTGCCGGAGCCACAGAACAGGAAACTTGGAGCAATGTTTGGACGGCTGTCGCGGGTACGCACCTTTTTGAAATTTGCGCCGACAACGGCGGGGCGATTTCTGAATTAAACGAAACTAACAATTGCGCCAGTCAGCTCTTTAGTGTGGCTTCGTTGGCGCCCATTGTAACCACCAACGCGGCAACAAGCGTTACAATGACTTCAGCCACACTTAATGGTTCGGCAAATCCAAAGGGATTTTCATCAACCGGCTGGTTTAGATACAGCACTACCAATCCGGGTACATGTAATGATACTTTTGGCACACGAGTTCCGGCATCTGGGGGCACTGCGTTGGGAAGCGGAACTTCAGCGGTGGCATATAGCCAAGCCGCATCAAGTTTAAGCGCGGGCGCCACATATTATTATTGCGCGATTGCAAATAACGTTTATGGTACAAGTTTCGGCACCATTCAAAGTTTTATTGCCGCAGTAGTTCCGTCTGCGCCAACTTCTTTAACCGCAATTGATCAAAATGGACAGGCGGCGCTTAGCTGGGTGGCACCAGCGTCAAACGGCGGTTCCGTAATTAGTGACTATGCCATTTATCGCGGCACAACTTCAGGAACGGAAATTTATCTTTTAAATACCGGGAGTACCGCAACTACATATACGAATACTGGCCTCACGAACGGCACGACATATTACTATAAAGTAGCAGCTGTTAATGTGGTTGGCACAGGCGCACAAAGTAATGAAGTTAGCGCCACGCCGAGATTGCCAATCTTTACTGATACAGGATTTAAAACAGCGCTCGCTCAGGCGGCAGTTGCTTCAGGCGCAGACGACAATAATGGTTTTGAAATAACGCCGACAAATACTACTGCTAATGATGCTGCTTATGCGGAGAGTGCAAACACCGGTACGGGAAATGCCACTGACGGTTGCACTACATTTAATCAGTCCGAGGACGATGCTCATGATTTTTACAATTTTTCTTTTGACACCAGCATACCGGCTTACGCAACCATAGACGGTATTGCCGCCACCACTATTGCCAAGTGGAGCGTGCAACCCGGAGTAAATAATTTATGTCTTGGCTTGTCGTGGGATGGCGGCACAAGCTGGACCGCGGCCTATGAGTCTACCGATTTGCCGACTTCTGATGAAACCTCGAATTACGGTTCCTCTTCTGACAAATGGGGCCGCAGCTCTTGGAACATTTCAGAATTAGGAAGTACTAATTTCAGACTGCGCGTCATGATTGACCCAGGAGGTTCAGATACCACCACCGCTTACTTGGATTATCTAGCGGTCAAGGTTTATTACACCTATTAATTATTCGTGTTATAATTATAGTTATGAGAAATAAGCCTTTTATCCAAAAAACAATTGCAACTTTAACCCTTGTTTTAAGCGTCGCTACAGTATTTTTGGCTGTAAAATTTGTTTCGGCTTGGACCGGTCCTACGCAGCCACCTCCCGACGGCAATATTTCAGCTTTATTATCGGGCAGCGGAACTGTAAATTACATACCAAAGTGGACAAGCCCTACTGCTTTGGGTAATTCGCTGATTTTTGACAATGGCACGAACGTCGGCATTGGGACGACGAGTCCACAATCAAAACTCCACATTAACGATCCCGGCACGACATACAACGGAGAAGTCGGTGCGATAAGCGTCCGCCTTGGCAGCAATGAGGTCAAGCGCCTCTATATAGGCTGGGACAACGCTCTCGATACTAACGGGGCTGCGTACTTGCAGTCCGTGCAGAGCGGCGTCGCGTATCGTTCACTGCTTTTTAATCCCTCTGGTGGCAACGTCGGCATTGGTACAACATCTCCAAGCGCTTTGTTAGATGTCGCAGATATCTATTCTGCTGGAGGAAGAAACCTTGAAATCGGCGATGATGTATTTTTAACCGATGTTGATGCGGCCAATACATTAGGTATTTACGGGCAACAAAATAGCGCCATTGCAACATTGCATTTGGGTAGCGGCGGTGCCTCAATTTCAGGTTCTGGAAGTAATATCGGCATTGGGACTACAAGCCCCGGCACAAAACTTACGGTTTCCGGTGGAATAGATTCCGCTCTTGCGACTGCAAATTCCGGCTACATCATTTCTGGTAATCCGTCTGGCCAGCACATAACTATTGATGATAACGAGATTATGTCTAAAGCCACAGGCACCACCGGCGCTACTTTATATGTACAGAATGACGGAGGAACTACTACTTTCGGCGGCCCAATAAATATAGGCCGTAGTGTACCAACGGCTAGTTGCAGTGTTGCTGCCGGTGCTACGACAGCCTGTACTGCCTCCTGTGCAGCGGGTTATACGGTCACAGGCGGCGGTTTCTATAGTACAGGAGCAACTACCTTTGCAGTAGATAGCTACCCTAGTACAACGACTACCTGGAAAGTTGATTATAGAAATCCAGGCGGCTCTAGCATAACGGTGACAGTTTATGCTGTTTGTTATCAACTCATCTAACTTATTAAATTTATAATTTCAAAACCCCGTTTTACGCGGGGTTTTTGTTTTCCAGCCCCAATTAAGAATTGGGGCTGGGCCTAAATTAGAGTATAATAATTTACGAAGCTGTTGAAGTCAGATGTAGTTGTAAGAATATATAGTTGTGGTTATAATGCGTAAGTGAAATTTAAAGCGTAAAATCAATGGACGAAAAATACATCAAGACAATCTTAATAGAACAACGTGAAGAATACCAGCGCTATATGGGCGCCTTGGTTGAGGATTTTACCTCTAAGATTCAATTGATTGCAGAAACGTTAAGAGGGATGCACGATCAGCTTATTGCGCTTCGCGATATGGTTGCCAAGAATACAAAGGACATTGAAACGCTGAGAAATATGGTTGCTCAAAATACCGAAGACATTGAAATCATTAAAGCCGATTTACATATCATTAAAGACGATCTTAAAGAAAAAGTTGGCAGAGATGAATTTAAGGTACTTGAGCGACGGGTCGGAATGCTGGAGCAAAAATCCTAACACCCCTTGCGGGAAGCCATTTGGGCGCCGGACTAATTTAAGTCAGACTTCAATAACTTCAACGGCCATTCAACAAAATAGGGCCGTTTTCGCCACGTTAGAAGTTTACCCAGCCCCAATTCTTAATTGGGGCTGGGTTTTTGTTTAAGGCTTTAAATTAGAGTATAATAATAACGAAAAGTAAAAGCGCAAAAGGAAAAATAATGACCCAAAACTGAAAATTTCTAATTCCTACTTTTTATGAAGGCCTTTTTATTATCTATTCCCAAAACAATTGCCAACAATATCAGCATAATTCTTGTTTTAGCCGCGGCGTTTTTTGTGCCGTTTTTCTTTTTGCCGTTTACGTCGGAGCAATTGGAGTTTAACAAGCAAGCCTTGGTTATCGTTTTAGCATTTACGGCCTTTTTGGCTCTTATCCTAAAGGCATTGTTTGTCGGCCAGATAAGCTTTAGAGGTTCTGTTGTAAATTCTTTAGCAGTTATATCATTTTTGGGTATTTTGGTTGCGGCAATTTTCTCGCAAGATACGCAAAAAAGCTTGTTTGGGTTCGGCTTTGGCGCGCATGAGGCCGCCTTTACCGCTTTAGGATTTCTTTTCCTTTATCTGGTCATCATTTCTTCTTTCACTAACCGTTCCAGTTTATTGCTTATCAGAATTTTGCTGTTGGCTGGTTTAGCCGCAGCCATAATGTTTTTTGTATTTGTATCTGGTGTTTTTGGGAGCTTTGTAAGCCCTGATTTTTCAACCATAGGCAGCACAAGTTCTCAAGGCTTGTTTTTGTCAGCGGCTATGGCTTTGGCTCTTGGGGGCGCTATGCTTTGGCGAGGTTTTTGGAAGAAGATCTCTGTTGCCGCCGCCGTTTTTATATTCATAACCGCCGCGTTTGTATTCCAGCATTGGGTTTGGATAGTTTTTTCTGCCGCGGCGTTATTCATGTTGGTTGTTTACCTCGTTATGTTCAAGAAACTCGCGGCCGATTTTTACTCCACGCTTATTTTGGCTTCGGCTACGGGCCTGGCAATAGGGTTAATATTTTTTCCTCCTCCAATAAGTTTATTGTATTCATCGGGTGAAATATCTCCATCATATTCGGCTAGTGCGGATATTGCCGTTTCTTCCTTGGTGAACAAGCCGCTTTTTGGATTCGGTCCAGGAAACTGGGATATGACATATAATCTTTATTTTCCTTCGGATGTGAACAACGGCAATTTTTGGAACGTCAGTTTTGCTCAATCCGGCTCAAAAATGTTGACTATACCCGCGATCGGCGGATTAACCGGTTTGGTTAGTTGGATCATATTCGTTGGCGCAACAGTTTTGCTGGGTTTGCAAAAACTGGCCATTTTACCTTCCGCAGTGCGTTTTAGCGGTCTCAAGAACATGATGGTTGCCTTGCGTCAAAAGTTCTTTGAAGAAAAAAGTGATGCATCGGCTTACGATTATGATATCAGCCACGTAATTTTCCCGGCATTTTTTGCCTGGCTTGTTTTGGCGTTGGGCCAGTTGTTTCTGGGCTCAAATATGACGCTGGAAACATTTTTTTGGCTTTTGAGCGGGCTTCTTGTCGCCGCATCCAAAAAACAAGCGCGTCACACCCAAATTGATCCGTCCGATGACAACGGTGAATTATCGTTTATAAAATTCCCGCGTAAATCGCTGGCTTTTCAGTTTTTGACTGTTTCGGCAATAATCCTTTTGATAGGAATTTTGGCTAGTGGGATATTTTTTGGAAGGCGCTATAAAGCATCACTGGATTTTTATCGCGGCAACATTGAGTTTAATCAAGGGAAGTATGCGCAAGCCGCCAAGTTTTTTCAGTCGGCGGCTGCACTTGAGCCCGTTGGCTCGCTTTACTTGCGAGCGATTAGTGATGCGGCCGTAAATTTCATTACCGCAGAAATTTCGTCCGTTTCTGTTTCAGAAACAAAGTTATCGCAGCTATTCGATTATGCATCCGTAGCATCTGATGCTGTAGATAAGGCCGTGCTTTTAGAACCCAACCAAGTTGATAATTGGGCCCAAAGCGGCCGTGTTTATAAATCCTTAGCCAGTTTATTAAATGTAGGTGGCGCCAGAGAAAAATCCAAGGCTTCTTGGGATAAAGCCATTACACTCGCGCCAAAAAATCCTCAATTGGTTACAGAGTTGGGAAAACTGCAATATGATCTTTGGGTAGCCAGTACTGGCAATAATTTATCCCCTGACAGTGAAAACTATTTTGCGCAGGCTCAAGGCTCTTTTTTAAAAGCTATTGATTTGAAGAAGAATTATGTGCCTGCGCATTTTAATCTTGGATTTCTGTATTACCAGAGCGGCAAAATTCAGGAAGCGCAGAACGAATTTTCCATAGTGATTTACTTAGATCCAGCCAATGTACAAGCATTGACCCTTGCCGCCCTTATTCTTGATGATCGTGGTGATAAGGCCGGGGCTATCGCACATTTCCAAAGGATTCACAGATTAAGACCTAACGATACAGCCATCAATCAAGTTCTTGAAAATCTTCGTGCCGGAAAATCTGCCAGAGAAGGGCTGTCTGATTTTGGCTTAGTAATTCCATTGTATCCATGAAATAATTAATCACGGTCTAAATAAATTCAACAATAGAATTTTTTTGATGATTATGATGCCAAATTATAATCCGTCAGCCGGCGGACCAAATCACCACCCCAAAGCCAAGGCCTTTTCGGTGATGGAAGTAATTATTGCTATAACAATTGTGGGCTTGGTATCTTCGGCGTGCTTGTCGCTATTGGCCACCTCTTTCCGTATCAATAGGAACATTAGAAATTCTCTGGTGGCTTCTGGACTCGCCCAGGAAGGCATTGAATTTGTGCGCTCACTAAGAGATAGCAATTGGCTTGCCGGTAAAACTGCTGACGGTACAACCTGTACTTTAGGGACAACGCAGTGGCGAGAAAATTTGTGTCAAGGCGTTTATGTTATGGATTACACGGATACTATTCTGCAAAACGACAGTTCGCTTCTATACCGAAGTACGGCCGCGGCCACCCAGGGTTTTTATGTGCGGACTTCGACCGACAACATGGCTACGCCATTCCGTCGCGAAATCACTATAAGCAATTCTGCCGACGACGGAAGCACTGTGCAATACGAACCAAATATTGAATTTGTTGTTTCGGTTCGTGTTTACTGGTGTCGTCAAGGCAATCAGCCATGCCCCGCTTCCGACGAAAACGTCTTATATGTTGAAGAAAAATTTAGGAATTGGTTGGGGTCATAAAATGTTAATTATGTTTTAAATCATGGTATTCAAAAACAATAAAAACCTATTATCCGGTTCAGAAGGATTTTCGGTTATGGAAACCGTTGTGGCTATTTTTATATTTTCTATGGTTATTCTTGTTGCCAGCGGCACTCTTATGTCGGTAATACGCAACCAGAGGTCAGCCCTAAAAGACCAAGAGCTTATGGATAGCATGCGTGGCGCTCGAGAAATAATCAGCAAGGCGGTGCGTGTTGGTTATGATTACACAGTTCCGGATTCGCCACTTAATACCAATATTACATTCAATCATCCGGCGAAATTGGGACTTGCCGATTGCCCAGGAACACCGCCGTGTCCAGTCAGGTATTATCTCCAAGACACTAACGATATGGGTACGATTTATGAACAGAATTGTCCAGATGGTTGCCCGGGAGTTGTTGGCTGTGATTTAGTCGTTGGAACTCCGGGTTGCTCTATTCCCATTACTTCTGAACAGATAGATGTTACCAAACTTCAATTTATCACTGTAGGCTACGGAGTTGCTGATCAAGTACAATCGCGCGTCATGATGTATATGGAGGCATCTTCGGCCGACGGTACAAAAACAATTGCTACTCAGACAATGTTATCTCAGCGAGCCCTGGATTTGTAGGCGTATTGCCTTTAAATTTTATGCAATCTAAAATAATTAATTCGAGCAATAAAAGCTATTTGCGGCGCGATAAAGGTTATTCCCTGGCTATAGTTATTATTTTGATGAGCGTGGCTTTAAGTTCCGTGTTGGCCGTTGCCGCGATTTTTTTGCGAGAGTATCGCCTGAATACCGACATTAAATTTTCCACGCAAGCGTTCTATGCCGCCGAAACCGGCGTTGAACGTTTTGCTTGGGAATATAGGCGCAATAATTTAGTTGGTTCAGGTCAATATTCTTGTACAAGCGGATGTCTGGGTAATAACACTACCTATGTAGTCACTTACGATTTTGTCTCCAGTGCGTATGTTGAATCTGTGGGTACCGCCAACCAGACCAAAAGAGCCGTGCGGGTCAGTTTTTAGTTTTGCCCATCTGATTTTATTAGTTAATGCACAAATTTGATATTGTGACTAACTCGAACGAAAAAAAGAATGCGGCGGGACGTATTGTAAAATTACGCAAAGAAATAGAAAGGCACCGGTATCTTTATCATGTGCTGGATAAGCCAGAGATATCTGACGCGGCTCTGGACTCTTTGAAGCACGAGCTTGAACAATTGGAATTTACGTATCCGGAATTAATAACGCCGGATTCTCCAACACAGCGTATAGGGGGCAAGGCTAGAAAGGAATTTTCAAAAGTTCGGCACGAGAGAGCCATGCTTTCTTTTAATGACGCTTTTTCTCAAGAAGAAATACTAGCCTGGGTTAAGCGTAACGAGGATTTTTTAGAGAGTCGTGTATTGGGTGGCTGGTATGGTGAACTGAAAATAGATGGATTGGCAGTCTCGCTGGTTTATCGGGACGGCATTTTGGTTTCTGGCTCAACGCGAGGAGACGGAATAATAGGGGAGGATGTCACTGCTAATTTAAGGACCATAGAGGCTTTACCCATGAAGTTAAGGGATAGTACTGTTATTGCTAGAGATTTAGAAAAGGCGGGTTTCCTGCAGGCTTCAAAATTGCTTAAACAAGGATGGCCGCGTGAAATAGAGGTTCGAGGGGAGGTTTTTATGAATACAGCTGATTTTGTCCTATTAAATAAGGCACAGAAGAAAGCCGGACTTTCGCCATACGCCAATCCGCGCAATGTCGCGGCAGGTTCAGTAAGACAGCTTGACCCAGCAATTACTGCTTCGCGTCGGCTTGATTCATTCGCTTATGATTTAATAAATGATTTTGGGCAGCGTACTCATGAAGAAGCTCATGCCATTCTTAAAATTTTAGGGTTCAAAACAAACACCCACAATAAGTTTTGTGCAAGCATTGAAGATGTTTTTGATTTTCATCATAAAAAGGCTACTTTGAGAGAAGGGCTTCCTTATGAGATAGACGGCATAGTTGTTATAGTTAACGATAATTCTTTATTTACAAAGTTGGGTGTAATAGGCAAAGCGCCGCGAGGTGCCGTCGCTTATAAATTTGCCTTGAAAGAAGCCGAAACAATTGTTGAAAATATAAAGGTTCAAGTGGGCAGGACTGGCGCCTTGACGCCCGTTGCTACCCTGAAGCCGGTTGAGATAGGCGGTGTCACTATACGTCATGCCAGTTTGCATAATGCTGATGAGATAGAGCGCCTGGGTCTGCGGATAAAAGATACCGTGATAGTCGCCAGAGCCGGTGATGTAATACCTAAAGTGTTGCGGGTTCTGCCGTCTTTGAGGCCCAAGAATGCTGTAAAATTCACCATGCCTTCAAAATGTCCTTCCTGCGGGAGCAAGGTGGAAAAACTTTCGGGTGATGTCATATTGCGCTGTAAAAATAAAAAATGTCCGTCTCGTAACCGCGAATGGCTTTATCACTTCACATCGCGCGCCGCATTTGATATCGTGGGTCTTGGACCAAAGATTCTTAACCGCTTATTAGATGAGGGATTGATAGAAGACGCCGCTGACATTTTCAGTTTAAAGCCACAAGATTTGTCGCAATTATTCAGGTTCGGCGATAAATCCGCTAAGAACATATGCGATTCTATCGCGAAACGCAAGATAATTCCGCTTGAGAAATTCATTTATGCGCTTGGTATACCCAATGTTGGTGAGGAAACGGCTATAGTTTTAGCTCAAAAATACGGCAGTTTGGATAAAATTATCAAGGCAACTAATGAATCTCTGGATGATATAGAAGATATCGGTAGCCTCACGGCCCAAAGTATAGCCACTTGGTTCGTAAATAAGAATAACAGTGCATTAATTAAGAAATTCAAAAAAGCGGGGATTGTTGTATTGCCGCATAAAAAAGAGTTAGCGGGAAGCGTGCTGGCTGGCAAGACTTTTGTTTTGACCGGCAGCTTGGCCTTGTTGACCAGAGATGAAGCCAAGGCTAAGATCAGGCATGTTGGCGGCACAATTTCCGAAAGCGTAAGCTCAAATACGAATTTTGTTGTGGTCGGCAGTGAGCCGGGGGAGAAGTATGAGAAAGCCAAGAAGTTGGGGATTAAAACAATAAACGAAGAAGAGTTTATAAAAATGTTACAATAACCCTAAAACCTAAAATCTCAATCATGATTTCTAAGGAACAAGTTTTAAAAAGTGCTGGCCTGGCTAAGATCAAATTAACCCAAGCCGAAGAGGACAAATTTTCAAAAGAATTGTCAGGGATTATCGCGTATGTGGATGAGCTAAAAAAGGTGGACACGCGCGGCGTTGAGCCGGTGGCTCACGCAATAGGCCTTGAAGACGCGTTTCGTAAAGACAGCAAAGAACCAAATATTCATATACCGCAAGGTCGAGAATTACTAAATCAAGCGCCTAAAACTAAGGATGGATATGTAGTTGTGCCAAGAATTTTAGCCGATCTTTAGTTAGTATTTAAGTTAATTGGAAAGTTATGGATCCCGTTAGAAGTCTTTGGCATAAAAATTTCTTGGAAATTTTTATACAAGAAAATAACGGGGCATTAATCAAAAGTCTGTACAAGCTTATAAATTAGCCATAATTAAGAGTTAATACAGACTTCTAACGGAATGGAGATATCAGACATGACTATAAAGAAAACAAGAGAGCTTCTTGGCAAAAAAGAAGTTTCTGCTTCCGAGCTTGTGTCTTATTATATTGCTAATATCGAAAAAGAAAATAAAGACCTGAATGCTTATTTGTCGGTTTTTAATGACGATGCTTTAAAACAAGCCAAGAAAATCGATGAGCGTATTGAGCAGGGTGAAGAAATTGGTCTTCTCGGCGGTATCCCAGTGGCTATAAAAGATAATATTTTGGTTGAAGGCAAGATAGCTACTGCCGGTTCAAAAATACTTGAAAATTATATTTCAGCTTATGATGCTACGGTGGTTAGTAGGCTTGAAGCAGCCGGAGCCATTATTCTTGGCAAAACAAATCTTGATGAATTTGCGATGGGTTCTTCTTGTGAGCAATCGGCTTTTGGCCCGACTAAAAATCCTCGTGATAGAACATACGTTCCTGGGGGATCTTCCGGCGGCTCGGCCTGTGCCGTAGCCGGAGATATGGCAATGGCCGCGTTGGGTTCGGACACGGGCGGTTCAATTCGCCAGCCCGCCTCCTTCTGCGGTATAGTCGGGTTAAAGCCAACTTATGGTCGCGTGTCGCGTTTCGGCTTGATGGCTATGGCCTCTTCGCTTGATCAGATAGGCCCTATGGCTAAAAATGTATATGATGCCGCTTTGATTTTTTCAGTTATTTCTGGACAAGATGAAAATGACGCGACTACGCTTCCGGAAGGTTCTTTTGAAATGGACGATAAAATTTTCTCCGGAGATATAAATGGCCTGAAAATAGGTTTGCCCAAGGAGTATTTTATTGAAGGGCTTGATGATAATGTTCGCGGTATAATAGAAAAATCGGTTAAAGATTTGGAAGCACGGGGAGCAGTAATCAAGCCCGTAAGTCTGCCGCATGCGGCTAATGGCTTGGCTACTTATTATCTGATTATGCCAGCTGAAGTTTCAGCTAATTTGGCTCGCTATGACGGAATACGTTATGGTTATTCGGTCGCGAGAGAAAACTCTCCGTCGCAGAGCTCCTCAGGCCATTCGGCTCTGAGAGCTTCAGACTCGATGAGGCCTTCGGTGTGGGATATATTTGTTGAAAGTCGATCTCAGGGCTTTGGTGACGAGGTGCGCCGAAGAATAATTCTTGGCACATTTGCTCTCTCCAGCGGATATTACGATGCCTATTATCACAAGGCCCAGTTGGTACGAGCCTTGATCAGGCAAGATTTTGTAGATACCTTCAAGAACGTGGACGTACTGTTGACGCCCACTTCGCCAACCTTGCCTTTTAAATTAGGAGATCGTATGCAAGATCCTTTATCTATGTATCTTGCGGATGTATACACGGTTTCTGCTAATTTAGCAGGTATACCTGGGATATCGGTTAATGCTGGAAATGTAAATGGTTTACCGGTGGGGTGCCAGTTTTTGGCTTCGTTTAGGCGCGAAGACTTACTTTTCCGTGTCGCTCATGTATATGAACAGATAGTTAATAATTAACAATCGAACATGGATTACATAATTTCTTTGATCTTCAATAATTATTCAACTTCCCAGCTGCTTTTTTCACAGATTTCATCTTTCTTTGAACTGCCCTCTTGGTTGGAGCAGATTCTGCCCGTAGTCAAGTTTTTGGCCGGTATATTTTCTATTTTATCCTTCGCCTTCATTGTTCTTATAATAATCAGGCTTAACCGTTTAATGTTTTCATCGATAGTTCAAAATGTGACTGCATCTATCCATGCAGAAAATCTTCCCGCCGACAAGCTCGCTAAACAATGGACAAAGATAAAGGGTAGGATAAGTCAAAATACTGAGGCCGAGTGGAAGCTTGCGGTTATTGAGGCGGATAAGTTAGTAGATGATATACTCAAGAAAATGGGCTATCCAGGCGAAGACATGGGCGATCGTTTAAAAAGCATTAAGCCCGAACAGCTTGCTTCCCTGAACATTCTTTGGGAAGCGCATAAGTTAAGGAATACCATCGTGCACGACACCGAATTTTATGCTTCTGAACTTGAGATAAAAAATGCCATAGATCATTACGAAACATTTTTGAAAGAGGTTGAGGTAATGTGATATTTCTTATATAATCCGGCCGCGCCTTTTACAAGTTGTTTAGTATTGGTTAGAGTATACAATACAGCCTGTCTCTAATGCGCCATCGCGGGGTGGAGGACCGGTACCATCGTCCCGATCTCAGTAAGATCGGGAAGGAGCGGGTTCAATTCCTATGTTTACGGTCTATATTTTATATAGTTTTTCTAAGGACAAATATTATATAGGACAAACCAACAACTTAATTCATAGAATAGAGCGTCATAATGAAAATAGGGTTCGCGCCACTAAATTTCGTGGCCCTTGGCAATTGTTGTATAGTGAAGAATATGCTACGCGTGGCGAGGCATTGAAGCGCGAGCGATTTTTGAAAAGCAGAAAAGACAGAAAGTTTATTGAACAAATCATCGCGGGGTGGAGGACCGGTACCTCGGCGGTCTCATAAGCCGCAGGAGCGGGTTCAATTCCCGCCCCCGCAACACCAATAATTGATAAATCATTAATAATATTTTTATGAACAAAAAAATGATCATTATATCTTCCGTAATCCTGGCGGTATTAATAATAGCGTTAGGTGTTTGGTATTTTAGAGCCGGTACTTCCACAAATAATATTACATCTGACAACGATACCAGCGCAGTTAAAACTCCCACATTTGAAGAACAAAAAACAGAACAATTAGAGTTTGCTCAGCGTGTTTATAGTCAGTACAAAACTGCGGGTGGTAATATGTCTAGCGGTCCGTGTTTAAGCAACGGCACTGAATGGGTCGTGGATGTTGTCCATAATCCGCGACAAGCTGTAGATGATTTGCCGGCAAATCAATGTCCGTCTTACCTATCCGGTCTTTCAAAACATTTTATCGAATTGGATCTTAGCGGTAATCTTGTTAGAGCCCAGTAGTTGTTTTTTCTAGCTCGTATATTTTGGGGGCTTGCCTTTTGTGGCGCTGATTTTAGTTTTATGCCTGGGTAGCTCAGCGGTAGAGCAATGCTCTCATAAGGCAGAGGTTCGTGGGTTCGAATCCCACCCCAGGCACAATTTTTGACGTTGACTTTTTAATTTTTTAATGGACCGTTGGTGTAGCCTGGTTAACACTATTTGTACGTGCCTATCTTTAAAAATAAAAACGAAAATTTCTTTAAAAAGTGGACTCCAGAAATGGCTTATGTCTTGGGTTATTTTTGTGCAGACGGCAGTATGTTCGTTAACCCTCGCGGTGGGCATTTCACCGCTTTTTATTCAAACGATAGGCAATTACTTGAATTTGTGCGAACCGTTCTTGCGGCTGAGCATAAAATCAGCAAGAAGAAGAAAAACGACAGGAGAAAACACACAAGCTATTTTCTCCAATTTGGTAGTAAGAAGATGTATTATGATTTAATCCGACTGGGTTTAGTTCCTCGTAAGAGTCAACGATTAATTTTACCGCCGGTACCTTCTGTTTATTTTGCGGCATTCGTTCGGGGTTATTTTGATGGCGATGGAAATATTGTTTACGGTTTTTATCGGCGATCCAATCGTGCAAAGCCAGCTCGTATACTTGCCGTTCGTTTTACATGCGGTAGCAAATATTTTCTTGAGGCCTTTGCCAAGCGCATCCACAAAGAAATAGGCATTTCGGGAAGTTTTTTCTTTCAGTCAAGAGCTTGGCGTCTTGGATATAGTAATCGACCAGCGTATAAACTTTTGAATTATATGTATGGAGACCATAGGGATAATTTTCCGATACTTCCACGAAAATATAATAAGTTTCTAGAAGCCAAAAAAGTTTTGGTTAATTTATAAAATATGGGCCCGTGGACCAGCCTGGAGTGGTCGGCTCCCTGTCACGGAGCAGATCGAGGGTTCAAATCCCTCCGGGCCCGCATTAAAGAAATTTAAATCCAGCCTTGTGCTGGATTAAATTTTTTGTTGTGACCGCAACGACCCTATAACTGCTACGGGGAAAATGATATAATTTTTATGTGATCCAAATATGATCTTCAGTAACGCCAAAGTGAACGGTTTTACGTTGCTTGAATTATTGATAGTCGTGTCAATACTGACCATTTTGGCCGTGATTGTGGTTGTAGTCATCAATCCCTCGCAGATACTGGCAGAGTCCAGAGACGCTCAACGCATTTCAGACAGCGCTGCGATCAAGACGGCGGTGCCAACATACCTGCTGGCCAACAGTACTACCGCTGATCTGGATGGTCCTAACCACACTACGTCTTGTTCCGGAGAAGCAACGCAAAAAGTTTTCGTATCCGTGCCTTCAGACAACGGCGAGACAGCGCCAAATGATCTGCCAGTTGGATGGTCATACAGTCAGGTCACCTCGGCAAATTTAGGTAAGGTTGACGGAGCCGGGTGGCTGCCCATCAATTTCAATTCAGGACAAGCATCGCCATTGAGTAATCTTCCCATAGATCCCACCAATACTTTTGCCACAGGTCAATATTATATGTATACATGTTCGCGCGGCGCCGGTACGTATGAGCTTGATATCAAAATGAGTTCTGCCAAATATGGCCAGAACGGTTCTTTAGATAAAATGACGAATGACGGAGGAGATAATGTCGGCAGATATGAAACTGGAACTAGTTTGACGATCGGTCCTCCCGATTATTCGCATGCAGTGTTAAACACTTCAGGACTGGTATCATATTGGCGGTTGGGAGAGGCGTCTGGCGTCAACGCCGCTGACGCGCTGGGGCTGAACAATGGTACCTACGTCAGTTCGCCCACGCTCGGAGAGGCGGGGCTGCTCGTGGATGATGAGAATACCGCCGCCACGTTCAACGGCAGTTCGCAGTATGTCCTGGTTGCGTCGGCCAAAATCATCGGCGGGCTGTCGTCGTGGTCGATCGTCGCGTGGGTCAGTAACGCCAGCATTACGCTCCGGCGGCCCATATACGCTGAGCGGCCGTCGTCCGGGAACGACCTGCTGAAGATGGAACTAAACAGTGGTACCGGCAATATCGCGTTGACGTATCGGGACGACGTGGGCACTCTTAATCAGCCTATCGGCACGGCCTCGCTCGCTGGTGGGCCGCACCTCGCGGCAATCACCAAATCCGGCACAGCGAGCGCCTTCTATGTCGACGGTGCGGCGGCTGGCACAGCGACTTTGACAGCGACCGACACATGGACGAACGCCGGGATCGAGAGCCGTATCAGCGCGGATACGTCGGGACAGTACCTCAACGCGACCATAGACGAGGTCGCCCTTTACAACGTCGTCTTGACGCCATCGCAAATTACTTATCTCTACAATCTCGGAATTTCAAACCAATAAGCGATAGGTTCGTAGTGTGAAAATGTATGATTTATACGAACACCCGGTTCATATACGCAATATTAGAAATGAATTTAACAAGAAGTCCAAACAAATAAAGTTAAGAACATTCAAGCTCTTCATCATAAAAAATCTTCATTGGCTTCAAAAAAGTTTTCCAATTAGGGCGATGCCGCCCGTATAGGCGAGCCTCGCCTCGCAATGCGAGGCGGGAACCCCGCCTCTAGAAAAATCGCCTTATCCAGGCGGTTTTTGTATAAATAATGTAGAATTGTAAAATTCCTGCAATGATTTAATATATAGAACAGGAGCTATGCGATTTTATGTACGCCATAGAAGTAAACAATTTAAATAAGATTTATACTTCGTTAAGTGGTGAAATGCCCGTTGTGCAAGATTTGTCTTTCAAAATAGACACCGGGAGCGTATTTGGCTTTTTGGGCCCAAATGGCGCTGGCAAGACTACAACCATTAAAATGATGGTTGGTTTGGCTATGCCCACTAGCGGTGAAATAAAGATTATGGATGAAAGCCCCAAATCCATAAATTTGAGGCGCCGGATAGGATTCATGCCGGAAAACTCGGCTTTTTATCTCTACCTTACTGGTAAAGAATTTATGCAGTTTGTTGCGGATATTTTTGGTTTGAGCGGTCAAGATAAGAATAAACGTATAGATGCTCTTTTGAAAGAAGTGAACCTTTATGACGCTCGAAATCTACAAATCAGGAAGTATTCAAAGGGCATGGCCCAGCGTTTGGGTTTGGCGCAGGCGCTTATCAACGACCCCGAAGTCATTTTTCTTGATGAACCGTTGGACGGATTGGATCCCTTAGGTAGGGCCGAAGCCAAAGAATTGCTTTTGAAACTAAAAAAACAAGGCAAAACTATATTCTTTAATTCTCATATTCTGGCCGATGTGGAGGATATTTGCGATCAAGTAGGAATAATTGATAAGGGGCGTTTGGTAGCTTATGGTTCGGTGCAAGAAGTCCAAGGAGATTTTGATACGCTTGAGGCGGCGTTTGTCGCGCTTATCCGTAAACAAAGAGCAAACAACTAATATGCAAAAGAGAATTCTGGCCATAGCAGTAAACACCATGCGCGAAACCATCCGCGACAGAATTTTATTTGTCGTAGTTATTTTCGCTTTATTCATCATAGCCTCTTCTTTATTCTTGGGCAGTATTTCTATTGATCAGGACAAGAAAATCATAAAAGATTTTGGCCTCTCCGCCATATTTTTGCTTCAGGTTTTCATAATCATATTTGTAGGTGCCAACCTTATTTATAAAGAAATAGAACGTAAGACCTTTTTTATGATACTACCCAAGCCGATATTGAAACAGGAAATAATTTTTGGCAAATGTCTCGGCCTTTCTTTGACAACGTTTATCATGACCTTTCTGACTTCGCTGGTGTTTTTCGGTACGCTATATTTTAAAACTCGCAGTTTTGACGATATGCCGTATCTTTCTTTGGCAATAGCGCTGGGTTTTGTAGAGACAATACTTATAGTTTTGATAAGTATTCTTTTTTCCGTCTTTACCTCTCCGATTTTGTCTTCAGTTTACACGGTTTCGGTATTTCTTATCGGACATTCCTCGTCGGTGTTATGGAATCTGATTCAAAAAGAACACAATATCGTGTTGAAGTATGTTTTGACCACACTTTATTATATATTTCCCAATCTAGAAAAATTTAATATTAGGAACGGTGTTTTATACGGTATAGTACCGTCCGGTCAAGATGTATTTTATACGTTGCTTTATGCGCTGGCTTATGGTGCGGTTCTATTTATGATTGCCAAGTTTCTTTTTGAAAGACGCGAATACTGATTCAAGATCATATGGCCTCGTCAATAAAAAAAAATTCAACCGTTAAAATTTTAACTATAATTTTATTTTTTATTTTTGTTTTTGCCTCTGTTTTTTCACAGGTGAAATATAATGATTTGGCGGCGGCCAAGAAGAAAAAGCATTTACTGCAGGTTTTTTTGCCTCCCGCCACACTGGTTGATACTTTTTCCTTCGGATTCAAAAACTTTCTGGCGGATATTTTCTGGATACAATCTATACAATATTTGGCTGTTGAAGGGCTTATGCCCGGCAGCCTAATGGGGCAATATTTTGATGTTGTCACACAGCTTGATCCAAAATTTGAATATCCATATTTGCTTGCGGATATAATATTGCCTAAGTTTGGTTCTATTGATGATGCGCGGCGCCTTACCGATAGAGGAATAGGGGCCATTCCAGAAAGTTGGCAACTGCCTTATTATCTTGCCGTTCAGTATCATTCGCTAAAGAAAGATTATGCCAATGCTTTAAAATATATAAAAGTAGCAGCCGATAATCCCCAAAGTCCGCCGCTGGTTAAAGCTCTGCTGGCAAGCTATACGCTAAAATCCGGCAATTTGATCAATGCAAAGTATTTATTCCAAATTATTTATGATACCAGCGAGAATGAATACACGAAGGAGCTTGCCAAAAGTTGGATTAGACAGATAGGACGCATTGAGTTGTTGGAGGCGGCAGTTGCGACATATCAATCAAGATTCGGATATTACCCTAAAACTCTGCGGGACGTTGTCGCCTTAGGTATTTTAAAAGAAATTCCTTCGGAATTGGGCAATTTTAATTTTGTCGTTGATCAGCAGACCGGTGCGTTGAGTATAAAATAAAGCCCGCCATTTTTCCGGCGGGTTTTTCATTTTGGCTTATCCAGCTCGTCAATTTGCGGGCCAAGATTATTTATTACATCCTTGAAAACATCTGGTATATCCGTGACCGATTTGTGCTCAGTTTTTTTGTTCGCGGCTTCTCTTAGTACTTCTTCTTCGGCATAAATTGCTACCCCTCTTTTTAAAGCTAGAGCAATTACGTCAGTTGGCCGCGCTTCCACAGTTTTGGTTGCACCATTAGCATCCAGTACCAGATTGGCGTAAAGCATCATGTTTTTGATTCTGTTTATTACCACGAATTTAATCCCTGAACCACACTCGTCGTAGGCGCGCAAAAGAAGATCATATATAAACGGCTGTTCGTTTTTTACATCGTGCATGAGCATTAAAATATAACCCGCCGCGGCCTCATCTATTCCTATGGGCAGGAATCTTTTCCCGTTTTTTTCTTTCAGGAGCAATATAAGCACATCCAGATCGTCCATATCGCCAAAAATACCTTCAACCGTCATCTCTCTTTTCACAAGCGCGTCTTCTTTAAAGCTGTTTGTAAGGAGCTTAACTCCTTTAAAGCATAGCTATATTGTTGGGTCAATCATCGCTTTAAAGGTTGCTCAATAGAACCAATCGGCGTCTTTACGCGACGTTTATTGTGTAAGCGTTTTTCTTTTTAATTTTTTAAAAAAGCCATAAAAAATAAAGGGTTTTATCTTGTTAAGGCATAGTTTTTTTGCTATAATAGCTTTATCGCATTGCATTTGTGATGTTGACTAGATTTAAACACCCCATCGTCTTGATAACGGGCGCGTTATTTTTATCAGCCCTTATCTTATTTGTTTGCGTACTTATTTTTATAGATCCCAATACTTGGGGGGACGCAGCCGAACTTTTATTTTATGCCTTGTTATTTATATCTGTCTCAACGCTGGTTACATTCTTGGCATTTTTACTTAATTTTGAAGGGGGTTTCACCAGTAGAACAAAAAGTTTTCTCTGGCGCTGTGTCAGGCAAGGGATGATTATCGGTGCAATAGTTTTAGCTAGTTTTATTTTGCAGGAAATGCGGCTTTTTAACTGGTGGTCGGTTACAGCGCTCTTTTTAGCCGCGTTTATGTTAGAAAGCATTTTTTTAATTTTTCATAATCATGATTAAGCGTCAACAATCCGATAATATCCCGATTATAAAAGAAGAGGCTTTAAGTAAAATAAGGATAGCGCATAGTACTGTAGAATTAGAAGAGATCTATTCATTCTATTTGGGCAGAAAAGGAATTTTGCGTAATTTTCTAATCACCATCGGGCAGTTTCCTGCTGCTAAGCGTCCTGATTACGCCAGAAACATACATGAAGCTATAAAAGCCATAGATATGGCTGCCAGAGATAAACGCGGTCAGTTGCTGCTTGTTGAAATCAAGAATAAGCGGAGTAGTTTTGATATAACCATGCCAGGTATCGCGGTTAAGCGAGGGCATCTTCATCCGCTTACTTTAGTAGAGAGAAAAATCGAGCACATATTTAATTCCATGGGTTTCGGCATCATTGAGGGACCAGAGATTGAAGATGCCTGGCATAATTTTGACGCCTTAAATATCCCGCCCGATCATCCGGCCCGTGAACTATGGGATACGTTTTGGATAAAATCCAAAATCTCTGGTCGGGCAGGCAAAGCTCCAAAATCAAAATTATTGCTCCGTACGCACACCTCTCCAATGCAAATTCGTTATATGGAGACACACCAACCCCCGTTCAAGATAATAGTTCCTGGTAAGGCTTATCGTTTTGAGGCGACTGACGCATCGCACGAATTCCAATTTAACCAGATTGAGGGATTAATGGTCGGAGAAGACGTAAGCGTGGCCAACTTCAAGTTTGTCGTCCAAGCATTTTTTGAGCACTTTTTTGGCAAAGAAATTAATATCCGTCTGCGCGCGTCTTATTTCCCGTTTACTGAGCCAAGTTTTGAAGTAGATATCCGCTGTCTTTTTTGTTCCGGGCGGGGCTGTTCAATATGCGCGCGTTCCGGCTGGCTTGAGATGGGTGGTGCCGGTATGGTTCATAGAGAAGTTTTCAAGGCGGTAAAATATGATGTTTCGCGCGTACAGGGGTTTGCATTCGGTTTCGGCTTAGAGCGGCTGGCCATGATGAAATATAAGATACCCGATGTAAGGCTGTTTAATTCCGGCGATATACAATTGTCGCAACAATTCTAGTTGAAACAATGAAATACTCATATTCTTGGCTTAAAGAATTTATACCCGCGATCCAGGCTCCAAAAAAATTGGCAGATCTTTTAACGTTGCATGCTTGGGAAGTAGAATCTGTTGAGAATTTTGGCGATGATTTTATTTTAGATATTGCTATCTTGCCCAACAGGCTTTCTGATGCATCTGGCCATATTGGGGTAGCGCGCGAAATTTATTCAATTCTGAAAATTGCATATCCCAAAAAGACCACGCGTTTTTCTTTGCCGCGTTTGAATATTAAAGAGCGCACTGCTCAAAAAATAAAAAGTGTCATTTCCGTATCTATTGCGGGTAAAGATCTTTGTCCTCGCTATGCGGCACGGGCGATTTTCGGTATAAAGGTAGGACCATCGCCCAAATGGCTCATCAAGCGTTTAAATGCAGTAGGCGTGCAATCTATAAATAACATAGTTGATATTACAAATTACGTTATGCTTGAGACCGGTCAACCTCTACATGCTTTTGATTATGATAAATTAGCAAAAAATAAATTTGGGGTGGCAGAAATATTTGTCCGGCGGGCAGTCGATAAAGAAGAAATTATTACTTTAGACGGTCAAGAAAGGAACTTATCTGCTGAAGATCTATTAATTGCTGATTCTGTGGGACCATTGGCTATAGCCGGTATCAAAGGCGGAATGCGCGCATGTATTTCTGGAGACACAAAGAATATTGTTATTGAAGGAGCGAATTTTGACAGACGTTCGGTCTATAAAACAGCGAAACGTCTTGGAATAGATAGCGATGCGGCAAGGCGTTTTGGCGCCGGATTGCCAGCAAGCCAGATACCTTGGGCCGTTGATCGTGTAGCATCTTTGATTACACAAATAGCCGGCGGTTATGCCGTGGGCGGCATGGTTGACGAAGGTAATTTTAGAAATATCCCCGTCAAGGTCGTACTTTTTTTTGCGAAAGTGAACTCTCTTCTAGGCTTAGATTTGACCATGAAGGAGGTAATTTATATTTTGAAGACCATAGGATGCGAAATTTCAATTTTAAAAAATAAGACTTTGAAGGTTGTATTGCCGGTCAATCGTTTAGATCTGACAAATCAAGAAGATCTGATTGAAGAAATAGGGCGCCTGTTAGGTTATGGAAAAATTATGGCACAAGCGCCAAAGACGCTGTCCTCGCCGGCCGCAATCAATGACGCCTGGTTTATTAGAAATAAGGCTAAAGACGTTTTGATGAGATCCGGATTCACCGAATTAAGAGCTTACTCATTTATGGGCGATGTTATAGCCAGCGCCTTTGGGTTTGGCGCACATGATCTGATAGAAATATATAATCCTATAGCCGACGATAAAAGATATCTGCGGCCTTCAATTTCGCCGCGTTTAGTGATTTCTGCTGTTGAAAATTTGAAGTACTCGGATCATATAGGTGTTTTTGAAATCGGAAACGTTTTTGAATGGAAGAAGGCGCGCGCCGCGGAGAAAGAGCATTTATCCGCTGTTCGCATAGTTAAAAACGAAAGTAATCCCGTGGATAATTTTAGGATTATGAAAGGCCTTATCAATGATTTATTATTATCTTTGGGCATAAGCGATTGTTCCTGGCGGCCTATTGCCAATGTCTTTAAAGATCGATATCTGTTTTGGGGTCATAACAGCTCGGCTATTTTAGAAATTGACGGCAAGCCCATTGGCGCGGTAGGTGTTTTGGAGAGCGATATTTCATCTAGTTTTGGATGGCCCGAAAACATTGTTGTTGCCGAAATAGATTTTTCCATTCTTAGGGAAGAAGTCTCTGAAGAGCATGAGTATAGATTGCCCTCGAAATATCCCGAAGCCGTAAGAGATATAGCCGTGCTGGTTGATATTTCTGTTTTGGTTGATGAGGTGGGTCAGGAGATTGCGCGCATAGGCAAAAATTTGGTCCGCGATATAGAACTTTTTGATTACTATGAGGGTGAAAATTTACCAGAAGGCAAGAAAAGTCTTGCTTTCCACATAATTTATCAGTCGGATAAAAAAACCCTAAGCGGACAGGAGATAGATAAATTGCACAAGAAGATAATTAAAGTCTTAACAGCTCGAGGCTGGGAAGTAAGGTAATATGCGGTGGGAACAATTCTACAACCCAAAAGAAATGCCTATAGGCGAAAGACAGCAAAAAGATGAGTTGGAACTGGAACAATACAGGGCATTCCATGAGGTGTATGAGCCGATTCTTGATAAACTCATTGGTCAGATGCGCAGCGAGATAGAAAGCAATAGATACGCTGCAGTAATAGGTGATGATCGCAGTGGTCGTTTGCCGGCAATGGCCGTTCACGGGATAATGGCAAACGTGGCTCGTGATTACGATACCGTACCACCAAAAATGTTTTTCATACATCATCCAAAAATGCCATTGCCCGGCCCCAAAGGCCTAGATCAACGCGTAGAAGATATTAAAAATAGCATTGGTGAAAATAGGGTTTTGGTCGTTACCGACTATATTGAAACCGGCTCTACTCTACGAAAGATAATTACGTACCTTGAATTTCACAAGATACCGTTTGATGTTGCGGCTTTATCCCGGAAGTCTCTGGGGACTATTATTAAGTTTGATGAGAAAAAGCAAATGCCCAAAGACTCCAAGTTATTTTTGGGAGAAGATAACAGCGACAAAGGTCTTATTTTTTGGACGCGCATGCGTTCTGATGAGCGCATGCCGGATCACATTAAGCGTAATGATACTGGCCTGGTCAAAAGCGAGCATGACGCTATAGCGCAAATAGATAGCCGTGCCGACAGAGCTTTGGTAACATCGGCTCGCGAATTAAACAATGAAATAGCCCATAAATTGTATGAAAAATATTTTAGAAATGATGAATTAAATAAACAAGATGCCTAAAGATAAAAAGAAGAAAAAATTAAACACCGCGCCTATTAATCAAGAAACGGAAAACGGAAATAAGGGCGGCAGCTACACAGCCAAAGACATATATGTTTTGGAGGGTTTGGAGCCGGTTCGTAAGCGTCCGGGCATGTATATTGGCTCTACTGGCCTGGATGGTTTGCATCATCTCGTATGGGAGGTTGTAGATAATTCAATTGATGAAGCTATGGCTGGATACGCAACGGATATCGAGATAAGGATATACGAAGACGGCAAAAAAGTACGGGTAACCGATAACGGCCGCGGTATTCCGGTTGAAACTCACGCCCAGACCAAAAAATCAGCTCTTGAAACCGTCATGTGTACCTTGCATGCCGGCGGAAAATTCGGAGGACAATCTTATAAAGTCGCCGGCGGCTTGCACGGTGTTGGAGTTTCCGTTGTTAACGCTCTTTCCGTTAATTTACGCGCCGAGGTATGCCGTGACGGCAGATTGTGGATGCAAGAATATGTCCGCGGTAAACCAAAGGCTGCTGTTAAAAAAATAGATACATGTTCCGGAACAGGTACCGCCATTACATTTGAGCCAGACCCCGAAATATTTAAAGAAATTCGTTTTGATTTTAACCGGATACTCGCACATTTAAGAGAACAGGCTTATTTAACGCGTAAAGTTAAAATTATTGCGGTTGACGAGCGTACAAAATTTTCTTACACTTTTTATTTTGAAGGCGGAATCTCAGCGTTTATAAACTATCTTTCTGGTGATAAACAAACATTACAACAAGAGATTTGCTATGTTAGCGAAGAGAAAGAAGGTGTTTTGGTTGAAGTGGCTTTTCGTTACGCGGATGATATCCAGGGGTTTGAAATGGGCTTTGCCAATAACATACATACCGGTGATGGGGGTTCGCACATAACTGGTTTCCGTGTTGCGTTAACTCGCGCACTGAATGATTATGCCCGTAAAAACGGATTGCTTAAGGAATCAGAAGAAAATCTTAGCGGAGATGATGTTAGAGAGGGCCTTATTGCGGTTGTATCAGTTAAATTGAGAGAACCGCAATTTGAAGGTCAGACCAAGGCAAGGCTTGGGAACCCAGAAGCCCGGACAGCTGTTGAGGCCGTGTTGGGTGAGGGTATCTATAGGTTTTTAGAAAAAAACCCTCAAGATGCCAGAGCCATTCTTGGTAAATCAATTCTTGCGGCCAAGGCCCGTCTTGCTGCCAAGGCAGCCAGGGAAACGGTTTTGCGTAAGGGCGTTTTGGATGGTCTAACTTTACCTGGTAAGCTTGCCGATTGTTCGTCGCGGGACCCGGAAGAATCCGAATTATTTATTGTTGAAGGCGACAGCGCTGGCGGTTCTGCCAAACAAGGCAGGGACCGTAAATTTCAGGCCATATTGCCACTTCGCGGCAAAATCCTTAATGTTGAAAAGAGTCGCCTGGACCATGCTCTTGAATCAAAAGAGATAAAGGCGCTTATCATCGCTTTGGGTACAGCTATTGCTTCAGATTTTAATCTTGAAAAATTGCGCTACAAACGGATAATTATAATGACCGATGCCGATGTTGATGGCGCGCACATAAGAACACTTTTGCTGACATTATTTTTCAGATATCTGCCCGCCATAGTAGAAAGCGGATATTTGTATATTGCCCAACCGCCGCTATATCGTCTTCAGAAAGCCAAGGAAATTCACTACGCCTATTCGGATGAAGAAAAGAATAAAATTGTTCAGCGTCTGCGGGCATTGAAAGCAGATAAAGTCATTAAGAACGCAAAGGGCAACAAGATTGCAAATGAACCGTCCGATGGAAAAGACGAATTGGCAGAGAACGCAGTTGAACCAGTGGCTGTTGGCACAGACGGCATACTTATCCAGCGCTATAAGGGTTTGGGTGAAATGAATCCGAATCAGTTATGGGAAACAACCATGGACCCCTCATCTCGTGTTTTAAAACAAATCACTATCGATGACGCTAAAGCCGCTGATAAACTTTTTGATATTTTAATGGGCTCGGAGGTTGCGCCGAGGAAGAAGTTTATACAAACCCACGCTAAAACAGTACAAAATCTGGATATATAAATCTATGAATATTAAATTATAACCTCAACAATGCAAACATCATTTAAAAACACAAAGCTTATAAATGATCCTCTCTGGGGGCTTATCGATATAACTGACTTTTTGCCTATGATCGATGTGCCACAATTTCAAGCGTTAGGCTTTAAGTATCAACTTGGTATAACCAGCCTACTTTTCCCATCAGCTACGCATACACGTAAACAACATTCATTCGGCGCTTTTCGCAGAACTCAGCAACTCGCCGATAGATGGCTGCACAAGGGTTTTATAAATCAAGATGAGGCAAAATTAATTGTAGCTTTTGCTCTATGGCACGACATTGGTCACGGCCCCTTTTCGCATGTTTCTGAAGAAGTGACCAAAGAGCTTTATGGCACGGATCATGATCAGCACGGTTCTTTGTTGATAGATAATCTTCAAGACGCGGTTAAGGCAGTAAATATTGATTTTGATCAACTCAAAAAACTTTTTACACACGAAAACCCTCTTTACCTAGCCGTTCATGACAAAAATTTAGGCACCGAGAAGTTAGATTATCTTTCTCGCGATGCTTATTACACTTTGGGCGAGATACCGGGCGTTGAATACTTGGCCTATCACACCTATTTTATTGATGGGAAGGTAGTAATAGACGAAAGAGCCATAGATCAGGCTAAAGCCATCCAAGAGTTTTACGTCAAAATGTACAAGAATGTTTATTTGCGTAAAAATTCAACTATTGCTCAGCGTTTAATACAGAAAATGATACTTGAATTGCTGCGAGAAATAAAAATGTCTGAAGATGATTTCTGGGCTCTTACCGATTTTGGTCTGCTGGGCCTATTTGAGACTTCAGAAAATAATTCCGTCCGACAATATTATCAGCGTTTCATAAGGCGCGATCTGCCAAAAAATGCTATAGCCATTCGTTCAGAAAAATTCGCATTCATAGAAGAAATTGCTCATAAGCCCCAAAATATTTTTGGTGTTGCCGAAGATGTTATGCAGAAGTTGATATCTTCGGAGAGATTTGCCACGCCCAGTAAATTAGAAGTTTTGGAAAGAGATATCGAGAAACTTGCTTCCTTGCCGGCTAATAGTATTTTAGTTGTTCCTCCAACTTCGGTTGCGCGTTTTGTGCCAAAAGACATTAATATTTATATGACCGGAGGGAAAATTGCTACTTTGAGCAATTATTTTGAAGATCATTTCAAGGCACTTGAAGAAGAAGGGCGTTCTTACGTAGTAATGCGTGTATGTGTTTTTGAGGAAAACAGATTAGCGTTAAGCGAACCGGCAATAGCCCAAAAAATAAAAGATTATATCTTGTCGCTGGTTTAAAAGCCTCAATTTTAGCGGCATACGCCAGCGCATCCCAAGTCTTGACAGATTTATTCTGTGCGCTATTCTAATTTTAGCGAAGGCCCCTGGCGGGCGTTTTTTTAAATTCATTAAAATAAGGTTTATATGTTTAAATTTGTTTCGCCTATAATTCAATATTTACGTGAAGTGGTTCAAGAATTAAGAAAGGTTAGTTGGCTTGACCGTAAGCAACTGGTGGCTTATACCTTCGTTGTAATTATTGGCTCTTTATTTGTTGGACTGATTTTGGGCGGTTTAGATTTTGTTTTCCAACAGGCCATAACACGTTTTATCGATTTGACTATTTAAAATTATGCCAAAACAAACTGGTGAACATGGTCGGCATTGGTATGCCTTGCATACTTATTCCGGATATGAAGATGCTGTGGCCAGAAATTTAAAGCAGCGCATTGAATCTCTTGGAATGGAAGACAAGATTTTTCAGGTAATAGTTCCTAAAGAAAAAAGGATTCAGATCAAGAATAGTAAGCGCAAAATGATAGAAGAAAGAATTTATCCCGGATATGTTTTGGTTGAAATGATTGTTACCGACGATTCCTGGTACGTTGCCAGGAATACTCCACGTGTGACTGGTTTTGTTGGTTCTGGTACCACGCCAACGCCCCTTTCACAGGAAGAAGTTGATGCTTTGATGAAGCGCATGGGCGTTGAGGAACCCAAATATAAAGTGGATGTTAATATTGGCGACGCCGTACGTATTAACGATGGACCATTCAAGGATTTTGATGGACGAGTGGATGAGGTTGACGAAGCCCGCGGTAAGGTTAAAGTATTAGTGTCTATGTTTGGAAGAGAAACGCCCGTTGAGTTGGATTACTTGCAGATTAAGAGAATATAATTAGATAAAAATATTAAGCACGAAGCACGAAATTCGAAACAAATTCTAAATCCGAATACCAAAATTATAAACACGTTTTTGGAATTTGAATTTTTATCATTTGATATCGTTTCGGATTTCGATATTCGAATTTCGGATTTGATTATTATGCCTAAACCCATCAAAACAATCGTTAAACTTCAAATATCAGCAGGGCAAGCCACTCCCGCGCCTCCGGTTGGAACGGCTCTCGGGCCGCACGGCCTCAATATTCAGGATTTTGTTCTAAAGTTTAATGAGGCCACGCGAGATAAAACCGGTTCTATAATTCCAGTTGAAGTTACTGTCTTTGAAGACAGGACATTTGAAATGAAGCTTAAAACTCCGCCGACCTCAGATCTTTTGCGTAAAGCCGCAGGAGTGGAAAAGGGTTCCGGAGTGCCCAACAAAACCAAGGTGGGCAAAATCAATAAAATGCAAATACGCAAGATAGCCGAAGATAAAATGCCCGACTTAAACACTAAAGATTTAGACGCTGCCAGTAAAATCGTAGAAGGTACCGCAAGAAGTATGGGAATAACAGTAGAGTAATTAAAAATACAAAATTTGGTTATTCGTCCCGACGCCTTGTCGGGACGAATTTCATAAATTTTAATATTTAATACTTGTTTTATGCGAACCAATCCTTATCCAGGATTTTTCATCGTTCTTGAAGGTATTGATCGTTCAGGGAAGCATACCCAAGGACAGCTGATTTCAGCATATTTGCGTCAGCAAGGCGCGGAGGCGCTTTTTACACATGAGCCTTGGTGGGGGAATATTACCGATAATGATCGGCGCCTTGAACGCATTATTAAAAATGAAGAGACGGCATCTGTGGCTGAAATACAAAAATTGTTTATTGATAATCGCAGGCGGCATTTGACAGAAGAAATCAACCCTAAACTTAACCGCGCGGGCCGTTCAGGCTCTGAAGAGTCTTCAGACTCGATGAGCTCGAAGAGTCGGACGGCTGTTGTATGTGAGCGTTATTTTTTATCTACTTTGGCGTATGGCATTGCTACAAATGCGGCTTCGTTTGACGAATTGCTTAAAACTCACGAAACAATGGAAGGATTCATTTTGCCCGATTTAACCCTCCTTTTTGATATCAGTGCTAAGGTAGCAATTCAGCGTCTTGGCCCCAAAGCCGATGTTTTTGAGAAAGAGCCATTATTGGAAGTCGTTCGGAGCCAATATATTTCTCTTGCAAATTTATTCAGCGATGCTACAACTGTAATAATTGATGGCACAGGAAGTGAAGATGAAGTATTCACTTCACTCCTGCCGTACCTTGAAAAAGCCATAAGAGAAAAATATGGCCAAAAGGAGTAAATAATGCGTCAATATCTTGATTTGTTGCGCGATGTTAGAGATAACGGCGTCACCAAACAAGACCGTACGGGCACCGGAGCCATTAGTGTTTTTGGCCGGCAGGTGCGTTTCGACCTTTCTCAAGGCTTCCCCTTGCTAACTACCAAGCGTATTTATCCGAAGGTTCTTATTCACGAACTCATTTGGTTTTTGAGGGGTAGTACCAACATTAAATATCTTGTCCGCAACGGCGTGCACATTTGGGATGACTGGCCCTATCAGACATATTGTCATGAACAGGAACAACACCCAGAACTTTACAAGTCCTTAACTCAAAAAGAATTCGCTGATTTAATAGCAGTTGATGATGATTTCGCCGATCAATGGGGGAAACTCGGTCCGGTTTATGGCGCGCAGTGGAGGCACTGGGACGCACCGAACGGAAAGACAATAGATCAGATTTCCCAAGTTATCAAAAAAATTAAAAATGATCCAAATAGCCGTCGTTTAATAGTTAACGCCTGGAATGTTGCTAGTATAGATAAAATGAAACTCCCGCCATGTCATACGCTTTTCCAATTTTACGTAGCAAACGGTAAGTTATCGTGTTTATTGTATCAACGTAGCGCCGACATGTTCCTTGGCGTTCCGTACAATATTGCCTCATACGCTTTGCTTACAACGATGTTCGCGCAAGTTACCGGATATGAACCAGGCGAATTCATCCATACTTTTGGCGATACACATATTTATCTAAACCACTTAGAGCAGGCTGAAGAGCAACTGTCGCGTGAGCCAAGGGTCTTACCACGAATGGAATTGAACCCGGACATTAAATCAATCTTCGATTTCAAATACGAAGATTTCAAACTTGTTGGTTACGATCCGCTTCCGACAATCAAGGCGTCGGTGTCGGTATGATTATTTCCGTCATAGTAGCTTTCAGCCGCAACAGAGTTATCGGCAATAATAATACTCTGCCTTGGCATTTACCGGAAGATCTAAAACGCTTTAGAGAATTGACTTATGGTCACACAGTTATTATGGGGCGCAAAACCCATGAATCTATAGGTAAAGTCTTGCCCGGAAGAACAAATATCATCATAACCTCTAAAGAGGATTATAAAGCCGAAGGATGCATTATAGCCGGATCTTTAGATGAAGCCATCAAGATCGCCGACGGCGATTCTGAGGTTTTTATTATCGGTGGAGCTAACGTATATAAGCAGGCTATGGCCATAGCTGACAGGCTTTATGTAACTTTCATTAAGGAAGAATTTGAAGGTGATGCCTTTTTCCCTGAGATAAATGAAGATATTTGGCAGATACGTTCAAAAACCGATTACTGTAAGAATCCGATGGATCCGTATAATTTTTCTTTTATTACATATGTAAGAAGAGAAAAAAATTAAACCGCTCTTTAAAAAGAACGGTTTTTACTTAGTTTGGGTAGCTGGCGGAAATCCCAAAGAGGTTTTATAATTGTTTTGTATGCCAGGTAGTGAAAATGCGACAATTCGCTAAAAGGCGAATAATAAATTGCCTGGTTAACAGATCTATATCTTTAAAATGCTTAATTATAGAGATCTGACATTAATTATCCTCAAAAGTCGCATTTCTACTACCTAGTATGCCCAGTAATACAACTTCCAGTTAAGTTAGCCGATGCATTTAAATAGCACTATTTTCATGAAATCCGTTGCATATATTAATTATCTAAACAAAAACGCTAACAAACGCTGCGCGTTTGTTGCTGGAAGTTGATATACTGGGTATGTCAAAAGAACTTGAAGCCGTTATCGGCCTGGAAATACATAGCGAACTCAAAACAGCAACGAAAATGTTTTGTTTTTCTAAGAATGATCCAGACGAAAAACATCCCAATGTTAACGTTTGTCCGGTATGTTTGGGGCATCCGGGCACATTGCCGGTTATCAACCAGAAGGCCACAGAATTGGTTCAAAGAGTTGGTGCCGCGTTGCAATGCAAGTTGGCCGAATTTTCAAAGTTCGACCGAAAAAATTATTTTTATCCCGATTTGCCAAAAGGTTATCAAATATCCCAATATGATCTTCCGTTATGTGGTGAGGGTCATTTAGATATTTTGCCCCAAGGCGCTAATGCCCCGCGCAAGATACGCATTGAGCGCATTCACCTTGAAGAAGATACCGGTAGACTTTTGCATCCGGAAAACAGTAAAGAAAGCTTAGTGGATTTTAATCGAGCCGGAATGCCGCTTATGGAACTTGTCACCAAACCAGATATACGTTCGGGGAAAGAAGCTAGAGCTTTTGCTGAAGAGTTGCAGTTAATACTTCAGTATCTCGGTGCTTCCGATGCCAATATGGAGAAGGGACAGATGCGTATTGAAGTGAATTTATCGTTGCGTGAAAAAGGCGTGGAACAGTTAGGCACAAAAGTTGAGGTTAAAAATTTAAATTCATTTCGTTCGGTTGAAAGAGCAGTTGAATTTGAGATTGAAAGGCAAAAAGCAATTTTGGAAGAAGGAGGGCGTGTCATACAAGAAACCCGCGGTTGGCACGACGTCAAACAGATAACTTTTTCCCAGCGTCAAAAAGAAGAAGCGCACGATTACCGTTATTTTCCTGAACCCGATTTGCCACCCATGCGTTTCGCACATGATTATTTTGAAAATTTAAAAGCCATGCTGCCGGAATTGCCCGTATCGCGTAGAAACCGTTTCATTGCCGAATATATAATTTCACCTAAAGAAGCTGAAGTTTTGGTGGTTGACAAGAAAATGGGGGAATATTTTGAAGAAATGGTCAGTGAACTTCAGGCTTGGTATGGAGCTGAGGGAAAAGATTTTGAACAAAATAAACTTATTAAGTTGGCATCAAGTTATCTTTTATCAGATTTGCGCGGAATAATGTCTGAAAAACTTGCGGTTATTGAAGATTTAAGAATAACGCCCGAGGATTTTGCCGAATTAATCAAACTTATCGCGCAGGATAAGATATCGTCGCGCGCGGCCAAAGATGTTTTGCTTGAAATGTTTGAAACCGGAGCCGATCCCCACGAAATAATAAAAGCGAAAGATATAGGGCAAACGGGGGATGAAGAATTTTTGGGTAAGGAGACAGATAAAGTCTTAGCCGAAAATCCAAAAGCCGTTGAAGATTTTAAAACAGGTAAACCAAACGCCATGCAGTTTTTAATAGGCAAGGTTATGATGGCCACTAAAGGCCGAGCCAATCCCAAGGTGGTTAAAGAATTACTGGATAAGAAAATAAACAATTTGTAAGGTTTAAAAAATGTAAGCTACAAGATCATATCTGACACTTTTCTAGTTTTTCCATAGGCGTAAGCCCCTCGATCCCCAGATGCTCACGTTCGTTGTTGTACCAGTCCACATATGTGGACTGTTTCTTTTTTAGTTCCCGTAAGGT
>Ga0209542_10001018_pt1 | contig 66815 bp, 82 predicted proteins | sample RifCSPhighO2_01_FD_184028 | JGI IMG/M metagenome (GOLD analysis project Ga0209542, IMG submission 184028) | Soil microbial communities from Rifle, Colorado - Rifle CSP2_plank highO2_0.1 (SPAdes) (version 2) | ecosystem: Environmental > Terrestrial > Deep subsurface > Rock core/Sediment ...
TATCGCTGATATTATACTGATTTTGGTCTCCTATAAAATTAGTAAGAAGTTTTTTGATCAAAAAAGAACCTTATTGGTTACCGCAATATTGGCATTTAATCCGGCGATTTTTGCGAATTCCGCGCTTTGGGGGCAGGTTGATGTTATTAACACTTTATTTTATATCATTACTTTCATTTTACTGGTTAATAAACGAATTCTTTTGTCCGGAGCAATCCTGGCAATTTCCTTACTGATCAAACCTCAAGGCGTAGTTCTTTTACCTTTGGTCTTTCTTTTATCCATTAAGGAGAAGTGGCCAGTTGCTGAATTTTTTAAAGGGACTGGCGTTTTTCTTTTAGTATACTTGGGAGGATTTGTTCCGTTTTTCAATAAACTGAATATTTTCCAATTTATTTTTGAGCGATACTCGGTCAGTATTAATCAATATCAGTACACAAGTCTTAACGCTTTTAATTTCTGGGCAATAGGACAAAGATGGTGGATACCAGATTCTGAAATCTTTTGGGGATTATCATTTCATATTTGGGGCATAACAGTTTTCTCAGTTATTTCTCTTTTGGTATTATGGACGTTTTGGGGAAATTATAACAAAGATGAAAAAAAGAAAGTGTTTCTTATTAATTTTTCACTTGCCATATTATTTTTGGCAAGTTTTACATTTCTGACAAGAGTCCACGAACGGCTACTTTTAACACCACTTATCTTTTTAATACTTGCTGCGATATTTAAAAAAGAACTTTGGTTTTTTGTGCTTATCCTCTCCATGACATATGTTCTCAACTTATACTTCAGTTTTGTGTGGATCACTCAAAATTTCCGCAATATTTTTGTTACAAACGTGATTAATATAATTTCTGCTCTCAATGTTTTTGTATTTATCGCGCTGCTTATCATACTATTAAAAGAGAGGCCTAATGTTGACAAATCAAAAACTGCTTAAATTCTTGCCAGTTTTCTTAATTTTTTCAATCGCGTTATTTACCAGATTCTGGCGGCTTGACACTCCTAACACTTATTATTTTGACGAGGTTTATCATGCCTTTACGGCTAAAGAGATGCTTCTCGGTAACCCGGCTGCCTGGGAATTTTGGAATACACCGCCTGCCGGTTTTGCTTATGAGTGGACCCACCCGCCGCTGGCTAAACTTTTTATGGCAGGCGGTATGATGATTTTTGGAATTGGTCCTTTTGGCTGGAGATTTTTCGGCGCATTGGCCGGAGTAGGAATTATATTTCTAGTATATCTTTTAACTAAAAGGCTCTTTAACAGTCGACTCATGGCACTGATGGCTTCTTTCCTCTTGACTTTTGAAAGCTTGCTTGTTGTCCAGTCTAGAATCGGCATGAATGATGCTTATTTTATCTTTTTTATTCTGTTATCGCTGTGGTTTCTGCTATCTGAAAGATATTTACTAACAGGGATTTTTTTAGGGTTATCGCTGGCTTCAAAATGGACTGCGCTTTACGCTATCTTCATCTATGCACTTTTTTTAATCCATGAATACTTACAAAAACCGAAAGGTGAGCGTCGGGAGTTTATAAAGAGAATGATTATAGTTTACCCAATCTTTTTTGGCCTAGTACCATTTATTATTTATTTGTTGACCTATACGCCCTTTTTCTTTGTAAAAGATCCGGGTCTCGCAGAGCATATAGATCAAAAAAGTAAGATCGTAAAAATTGAACAGTCACTCTGTCGTCCAATTTTATCTTATGATTTCTGCGATAAACTGGCAATTGTTTGGAATGTTAATCAACAGATGTATTGGTATCACACAAGGCTTACCGCCACCCATAGCTATCAATCTTTATGGTACACATGGCCCTTTGACCTTAGACCTGTCTACTATTATGTGGGGAGCTTCGGTGAGAAGATTGCTCAAATCTATGCCCTTGGGAATCCGGCAGTTTTTTGGGCCGGAATACCGGCGGTTATATTTGGCGTTTATAGACTTATCAAAAAACCGGATTTTAATTTGGGTTTGGTTCTTGCCGGTTATTTTGCTTTTTGGCTACCATGGGCACTTTCTCCTAGAATAATGTTTCTATATCATTATCTGCCATCAATACCATTTTTGGCTGTTATATTGGCGTATGTCCTAAAAGACCTTTGGGGGGTAAAAAATGGAAAGATTCTCGTTGTAGGCTACTTATTACTGGTAATTGCCACCTTTATTTATTTTTATCCCCATGTGGCAGCGCTGCCTGTTGCGACAACTTTTAACGATTCTTATTTTTGGTTAACCAGCTGGCGTTAAAAAATCACTTGCTGTTTGCAGGTGGTATACTTTTTAAAACTAATCATGAAGGATAATTCGGAGGGTAAATTAATCTCTTTAATCATTCCGGTTTTAAACGAGGAAAAAAATCTTACTATTTTGTATGAGAGAGTTAGGAAAAATCTTAAGGGTTTTAAATATGAGATTATTTTTGTGAATGATGGGTCTTATGATCAGTCCCAAAAGGTTATCGAGAAAATTATCAGCGGAGATAAAAGTGTAAAACTTATAAATTTGTCCAGAAATTTCGGACATCAAATTGCCATAAGTTGTGGAATAGATTATGTGCAAGGCGACGCGGCGGTTATTATTGATGCGGATTTACAAGATCCACCGGAAATAATCCCTGCAATGCTCAAAAAATGGCAGGGGGGTTTTGATGTGGTGTACGCGGTACGAAAGGCAAGAGAAGGCGAGAGTATTTTAAAAAAACTTACAGCCTCTATTTTTTATAGACTTATGAGAATTCTATCCGGAACAAAAATCCCGCTTGATACGGGTGATTTCAGATTAATTTCCAAAAAAGTTATTTTAGTCTTAAGAAAAACAAGGGAATACCAAAGATTCATGAGAGGACTGGTAAGCTGGGTTGGTTTTTCTCAGTGCGGTATAGAATTTACGAGAGATAAAAGATTTTCGGGGAAAACAAAATATCCACTATTTTCAATGATAAAATTCGCCATTGATGGTATTTTGTCTTTTTCTCTTATGCCGCTAAGAATAGTTTCTATAATGGGAATTGTTACAGTCGCCATTTTGCTAATATTACTTATTTATTCTCTGTATAGAACTATTACCGGCCAAACTGTTCCGGGCTGGGCCTCTACTACCGTGATCATACTTTTTTTAGGAAGTATACAGCTAATTTCTATTGGGATTATCGGCGAATATTTGGGTAGAGTTTATGAAGAAGTGAAAAGAAGGCCTCTTTATATTATTGATTCAATTGTTTCTAAAAATTCCCAAAAAGGAAATTGAGTCTAGCGGATGGCGGAGCGCAGTGTGCCTTTGTGATTTATTAGCTGGTCAAGAATATGCCATCTGTGTTCTTTTTCGCTGTACGGTACATCGTCTGGGGATGCCTTCGATGCTACAGTATTTGGACGTTGGGAATATTTAGAAACATATGCGTAGGCAAAATTTACAACTTTTGCAAGTTTGACGGTGTTTTGAAACTGTTTTTCGGTCTCACCAGGAAAGCCAACGATGATGTCGGTTGAGATTTGGACTTCGGGAACTTTAGTTTTTATCTTTTTAATAAGATCAACATATTCTTTTTGTGTGTACCATCTATTCATTTTTTTAAGAACCGTATCGTCACCTGACTGAACGGCAAGATGGATATTCCGGTCAATTTTGGGATTTTTAACAATCACCTCAATTAGCTCATCTGAAAAATCCCAGGGATTTGACGAGATAAATTTAACAATTTTGATTTTGGGAATTTTGCAAATTTCTTCCAAAAGATATGGAAAAAGTGTCGGAATGCGATATCGCCCGAGATGCTTAACCATCACCGGCTTAACTTTCTTTCCATTAGGCAATTTGTAAAACTTTGAACTTTGAATTTTGCCTGCCCCGCTTCGCTTGGCGAGGCCGGGGAACTTTGAACTAATAATGTCGGCACCGTATGAGTTGACGTTTTGACCTAAGAGCGTAACTTCCCGGCAGCCATTTTCGGTTAATTCTTTGATTTCTCCGATAATGTCCGCAAAAGATCTGGAGATTTCGCGGCCACGGGTGAAAGGTACAACACAATAAGTACAGAAGTTGTTACAACCATTGGAGATTGGAACCCAAGCATGCGTGAGATCATATCGAAGGGCTGGATAATCAAAGCCAACCTCTTCAAGCGGCAAAAATTCGTCAACCTCTGGCATTCGCTTGCGAAGCGCTTTGAGATATTTCCCTGTCTCGTCACGGACAACCATACCAACCATGCAGCCTGTCAAGACAATTTTTGGTCGTCGGCGACTGGCTCGGAGAGATGATTCTTTGATGATGTTTTTGACCAGTCCAGTAACCTTATCTTCGGCAGATTGACGAACCATGCAAGTATTGATAACTACTTCTTGCGCGGACTTGATTGATCGTGCCTCGCTATATCCACGGGCCAAATAATATGTGGCAATGCGCTGGGAATCCGCCGAATTTTGCTGGCAACCGAAAGTTTTGATAAAAAACGTAGCTTGTTCCATCGTTTGGAATTTTAGCATAAAATAATGGCTTTTGTGAAAGAGTCCGAATCTCTAAATTCCCTTTAAATTCAGACTTTTACATTACTATGATGATACGTATCATCATAGTAAAATGGGGAGAGGCTCTATAAAATTATTTTGGGGAGAAAAATGATTGTTCCGATAATAACGGCAGCGATTGATAAGATGAGAACTCCACCTGCGGCGCAATGCTTGGCCCGCCCGATTTCGCCTGCGAGCGAACTCGCTGGCGGGCGGGCAAGTCTGGCGCCAGAATGATGTTCAGAGTACAGGACATCGCAGGTTTCTTCAATTGCGGTATTGATTGCTTCCGCAGCAATTACGGCTGAGGAAATTAAGATAATAACCAGCCACTCAAAAGCGCTGATTGAATAGATAAGGCCCAGGATGGTTACTATGACTGCCGCAATTATGTGGATTTTAAAATGAGTTCCTTTTCTATAGCTATAAATGATACCTTCAATAGCATAAGAAAAACTTACGAGTTGATGTTTGAAAAACCCGTCTCGATGTTCCATAATTTAATCTTAGCATATAAACTACACACGGTCCTTGCGGCCGTGGTATTTTCTTCCTTCGCTTCGCGAGATTCAAGCTTCATCCGCGGCCTGAAGGCCATGATTTTCGCTCGCTCGGAATAAACTTCACTGTCATTCCCGCAACGGTGGGAATCTACTCATTCTATTTTTTATCACGATTCTCGCTTTTTTCCAGAATGACAGAACGGGGTCTGCGGCAAATTGAGCCTAATTTGCCTTGACTTTTGGGCAAAAAGAGTGTATATATCGGGCTAGAGAGGCGAAAATGCCAGACAAACGTGAAGAGATCGGACCACCTCTAGATATAACTAGTGAGAGTGCCAGAAGGTCTATAGCTCGAATAAAAGAACTTATTGCGCAAGCTGAAGGAAGAGTTGATCACCAAACGGTCGAAAATTCTAGTGACCCGATTGTTGATGTACAAGGAACAGATATCTACACACCACAGGATATTTTAAATCCTGAAGGGTTAAGGCTACCAGATTATGCAAGAACCAGAGGCATTGTTAATGAACAAGTCACGGAGGTAAAAGTCGATACTTCTGGGGCGGAAATTATTAACCCGAAACTAAAAACTCTTCCACAATTTGCAGCTGAGTTGGTCAGGCAAAGAGCAAAGAAAAAGGCAAAAATATAATCCACCCTCGCTTCGCCTAGCCTGATTTGGCTTCATTTAGAATGACAATTTTCAGAAACTACTTATTTGATTAATCTCTTGAGGGTTTTGCCGGCGGTAAATCCTGGAAGTTTGTGGCCGGCAATTTTGATCGCTGATCCGGTTTGAGGATTTCTGCCGGTTCTGGTCATACGAGTTCTGACTTTAAAAGTCCCAAAACCAGTAATAACTACTTTGTCTCCCTTGGAAAGCGACTCGCGGATGTTGCCAAAAACAGCATTAACCGCATCTATAGCAGCTTTTTTAGTTAAACCTACTTTTTTGGCTACTTTTTCGATGAGTTCGTTTTTAGTCATATGATAAATGTGAATTTATCCGAATGAAATTAGTCCGAATTAATCCGAATATTGTATTCTAATAAACAGAATTATACTCTAAAAATCTTTTTTGTCAAATACGCGATCTTTCGACCCATTCGATTAACACTCAGGTCTTCGACTCCGACCATTCGGCCTCCCGTTCAGGGTCTGAGGACCCTTCAGGGTCTCGAACGACGAGCTCATGGCCGAGAGGGGGTCGCTCAGACTCGAGGAGGTCGTACTGAGTGGAATCGAAGTACGACTACGCCCGAGCCACGTCTAACGTGGTTATCGCGTCTGACGCGATCTGACTCGGCTTCGCTCAGGTCTTCGGCCATGAGGCTCAGACCCGAAGGGATGAAACCGGGCTAAGCCCAGTTTCACTTGGCAATATCGACTGCTCGAGTCTCGCGGATTACTGTCACCGTAATTTGGCCCGGGTAGGATAGTTCTTTTTCCAGTCTGTCCTTTATCTGGTGAGATAAAACAACGATACCACTATCGTCTGTGGCGTCGGGATTGACAATCACTCTGACTTCCCTGCCAGCTTGAATGGCATAGGCTTTTTCAACACCAACAAAACTTGCGGCAATTTTTTCGATAGCTGAAAGTCTTTTAATGTATTCTTCAACAGGTTCGTGGCGTGCGCCCGGTCTGGCCCCTGAAACGCTATCCGCAAGATGAACAATGACGGATTCAATGGATGAAAAAGGTTCGTCCTCGTGATGTTGGGCAATACAATCAATAATAACTTTTGGGAAATTCCATTTTTTGGCAAGTTCGACGCCGAGTTGAATGTGAGTGCCCTCTTTCTCAATCTCGGTTTTGCCAATATCATGAAAAAGTCCCCCCGTTGCACAGGTTGTGACATTTGCTCCGAGCTCTTGGCCGATTTTTTTGGCAATTTTGCCAGTTTCGATGGCGGCAACTAATTGGTTTTGTCCGTAGGAATATCTAAATTTTAGACGACCAAGTGCGTCGAGTGAGGCGGATGGCAAATTATAAAGACCAAGCAAATGGGCCGCGCTTCTGCCGGCATCTGACATATCGGACTGGACTAAGTGTTTTGCCTTTTCAACTAATTGCTCGATTCTTGCAGGTTGGATTCTGGCATCTTTAACAAGCCACTCCAGGGCAATTCTGGCAATCTCACGTCTTACAGGATCAAATGAGGAAAGTCTGACTTCCAGCGGATTATCACTATCCAAATCAACATCAACACCAGTCGAAAGCTCAAATGCTCGAATATTGCGGCCTTCTTTCCCAATAATTCTTCCCTTAATTTCCTCATTTTCTAACTTAATTGTGGAGATTGTATATTCGGCTACCCAATCGGTTGCCCCGGCAATCATCGCGTTTACCAGAATATCTTTGGCGCGAGTTTGGGATTGGGCCTTAATTTCCTCTTCAGCCTCTTTGATCCTTTTGGCGATTTCATCTTTTAACTGAAACTCCAGATTCACAAGAATTATTTTCTTTGCCTCTTCGGCAGTAAAGGAAGCTACCTTTTGGAGACTTGTCACCAGTTCATTTCTTAACCTCGAAATTTCTTGTTCTCTTTTGGAAAATGTCTGCTGCGAGGCTTCGATTTGTCTTTCTCGATTTTCAATCTGGGTAATTCGCTCATCTAAAAGTTCTTCTTTTTGAGCAATTCTTTTTTCTATCTCCAATGATTCCTGGCGAATTTTTCTAGCTTCGTCTTCGGCGGCTTTTTTAATATGAAAAGCTTCGTCTCTGGCATCTTGAATTATTTCTCTTGCCACCACCTTATTGTCTTGTGACAAAGTCTGTTTACCAACAGAAACTACTACCTTTTTAGGCTTACTGCCGTGTCTTTTTATTTTTTGGTCATCAAAAATTCCCAGTGACACCATTGTTTAATTTTGAAGAAATTTACCAAAAAAAAGAAGCCGTTTTGGGCGGTTTTACTTTAAGTTTTTTGAAGAAAGCTTTACAGGAATATTCATAATGCCACAAAACTTGCTTCTAATTGGCAATTCCAGTTTAATATATTTTAACGTCTTTTTGTTAAAAAGGCAAATGTTTCCTTGATGGTATCGAAATCAAAACCACGACCGGCAAGGTAAGAGTAGAACTTTTTTTTAAATTCCAGGCCTGGAAGGCCATGCCATTTTTTGAGCTTTTTTTCAACTGCTTTTTTGGCAAAGCCAACTTGGTCAACTTGGCCGGGAAGGATGTTTTCGATTGTATCCTTGTCTATCCCCTTTTTGACCAGCTCCGCCTTGATGAGGGCAGGCCCTTTGGGTTTTGATTTTGTTCTCGCGGAAAACCACCAGAGCGCAAATTCGAGATCATTTAAATACCCGTATCGGGTTAATTTGGCAATGATTTTGGCAATCAGTGGGCTTTCTCTTGCCCGGTCGTATTTAACGGATTCGTTTTGGGAAATTTTTTTGACCAGATAATCCACTACCTCCTTTTTGCTTCTGGGACGATACGATAAAAACCTTAGGGCCTGGTCTGTAAATTTTCCTAGTATTGTTTCTTTAATTAAATTTTGGACCTGATCACCAGTCAACTGCTGATTAATTTTTAGGCGATTTTTGACAAGAACATTTTCATCAATGCCAAAAGCGAATCGGCCGTCAATATAAACATTAAACCTGTCCTTTTTTTTCTGTGGCTCGATGGCTGTGATCTGTGGCATGTCGGGATTAAGGCTGTTCTAGGCCTGGGGAGCTTCGGAGCTGATGGATTCTAAAATTTCTTCGTCTTCACTTTCTGCGTCTGTTACTTTGATTGGTTTTGTGGGAAGACCTTTTTTTACTTTGGACCAGATTTCTTTCTCAAGGGCTTGCGCTTCTTTTTTGTGTTCTGCAAGATAGACCTTGGCACTTTCTCTACCCTGCCCAATTAATTTTGCCCCCCAACGGAAAAAGGCTCCTGATTTAGTAACAAGACCCAGTTCCAAGGCAACATCCAAGAGACCGCCTTCTTTGGAAATACCCTCGTCCCCCATAATGTCAAGTTCGGCAATTCGAAATGGCGGGGCAACTTTATTTTTGACTATTTTGACTCGATGGCGCGAGCCTATAACTCGGTCGCCATCCTTTATGTTATCGATCTTTCGAATATCAAGCCTGACAGATGAATAAAATTTGAGGGCACGACCGCCAGGAGTCACTTCCGGGTTGCCAAACATAACGCCGATTTTTTCACGAAGTTGGTTGGTAAAAATGGCGACAGTTTTAGACTTGGAAATGGCCCCAGTGAGTTTTCTAAGAGCCTGCGACATTAATCTTGCTTGCACACCCATCATCGAATCACCCATTTCTCCTTCGATCTCGGCCCGTGGTACGAGTGCCGCAACGGAGTCGATAACGACAACATCGATTGCACCGGAACGAATTAGGGTTTCGGTGATTTCTAGGCCTTGTTCACCAGTATCCGGTTGGGAGATTAAAAGATCGTCAAGATTGACGCCGACTTTTTGAGCCCAAAGAGGATCTAGGGCATGCTCGGCATCAATTAAGGCGGCATTGCCGCCGTTTTTTTGAGCTTGGGCTATTATTGAAAGCGCTAGGGTAGTTTTACCGGAGGCCTCCGGTCCGAAAATCTCGATGATGCGGCCTCTGGGCAAACCGCCAATGCCGAGAGCCAAATCCACCGGCACAGAGCCGGTTGGGATAACCTCGACTTCAAGCTTGCCGATTGAATCGCCCATTTTCATGATGGAACCTTTGCCGTAAGCTTTTTCGATTTGGGAAATGGCGGTTAGAATTGCCTGTTTTTTGGCGTCTGAGGCTGTCATTTGATTGAGACTGGTTTATCATAGATTTGATAAAAAAACAAGAGGTGATAAAATTATCAAGCACGGGGTGTAGTTCAGTTGGCTAGAACGCCAGGCTGGGGGTCTGGAAGTCGCCGGTTCGAGTCCGGCCACCCCGACACACATTATTGAGGCTAAAAGCGCTTGATTTAAGGTTAATGCAGACAGGACTTCGAACAAACTAGGCCATTAGATTAACTATGTAGAGAATTTGAAAGTTGAGAGGATCTGTTCAGTAAATTTGCTTATATCACTGTAGCTCGCCTGAGTTTCTATTTCAATTATGTACCCCACACCATTATTAAGCGCATAAATCACTGTCATTCCATAAGGGCCACAGGGTGTATTTTCAAAAATCGATGCTTGTTGACCATTTAGAATAAATGCTTTTGCCTTACTAGATTGTATATCTGTACATAGACTGTTATTGTCAACTAAGTCTTTCAAATTAGTTTCATTTGTAATTTTGTGGTTAATTGACAACTGGTAATTAGTTTTTACTTGGGGTAGCACGTCAGACACGAATACCGTAGTATCTTGAACTGGTACTTTAACCCCATCAACTGACATTTTTTCGTTCACATAGATTTTGACACTTTCAGGATATTTGACAGAGTACTTACCTTCTTGGCTCGTATACGTCTTCCAGTTTGCAGTATCGTCGGTCGACGGAGTCGAATTGGTTACAGGTACTGGCGAGGATGTAGTAGTTACGGGCTGTGGTTGAGGTGTAGGGTTAGATTTGAATTGAAAGTAGGCAAAAACGATACCAGTTCCCACAATTAAGCCTATTGCAAGCAATATTAAGGGGGATGTAAATCCTCGGGCAAGTTTTTTCATCGGCATAAAGTAACTATATCATTTGTACAGCAAGTTTTGCAGTGGCTTGTATATAATATAATTCATATTTGCTTGATAGAAAATCGCGGTCTTGTCGGTTGGCTTTTTCGTGAAGCTGGGCAAGGGAATTGACTACAACGGGGGCTAAAGGGTCGGCAAGACCGATATCTTCTATTGAGATAATCCCAATCCTACGCCAAAAATAGCCTGCAAAACCGCCTTCTACCATCTCACACATAAAGTACAACGCCCTGTTCTCAAGACCCCGCCTGATGGCCTTCTGAAGCCCGCTGACCACCTCATCAAGGGGGTGGCTATTTTTAGTCCTGAGTTCAAAGTGGGGGCTTCTTCCAAGTTTTTCCTCCTCTTTTTCTTTTACCACTTTAATCAATTGCTGCTGTTTTGATTTCATAACTTCAGCTCTTTCCGCAAAGTCTGCAGTTGCAGTAAAGATTTTGTTTGTTTTTTCCAGGTTTCTACGGATTTGAGTACTCTTGTTCTGGCTTTTCCTGACACCAAGAACCATCTGGATTTCTCCTTCCGCAAGACCAGAACTTCCCGTATTGGCCTTCCCTGAGCTTCATTGGCGTCTCATGGACTGGGCAAACAGGGGCGAGCACCGCCTGAGCCTGCTCAGGTGTGTCAATTATTTTCCCAAAAGATTGACCATTAGTTTTCCTCTGGCCATTTATTACTCCATTCCAAAGCTGCGGTTTCGTGCCCAAAGAGTTGGTGACTTTTTGATATAAGGCTCTGGCGAAAGGGTACATCTTATTCATTTCCTCCCTGTCTGAAGCCTGGACATGGACTGTGTGTTTCCCGTCTGTTGAAAGATACAGTTCAATCACCTTTAGATTCACCTCCTTGCGATAAAAATTTTGGCTTGAATTGGTCGTAATAGCTCATGTAGTTTTTTGCGATAAATTTTGAGGCTTTTTGTTTTGACCATTTGTGAAACACCACATCAAAGTTGATGTCTTTGCCATACCTTCTGTAAATTGCCACAACAGCTTCACTTTGACGCAAAGTAGCCATTTAGTTCACCTCCCCAAATGCGGTTAATCAACTCTTTGTGCTCATTTAAGGCTCGTTCAAGTTCATCGGCCATATCCATGAGTGCCTTTGGTTGACTGTCTGCCTCACATTTGTTACCATCAAAAATGCCGAAAGAATCCATAATTCTTTGCTTACAAGGTAGGGAGTTTGGCCTTTCGGCTTTCTTATGTTTATGTCTCATTTATGTTTTGAAATATATTCGCCTCCGTTCTATAGGTTATTAAATATAGAATAGCACAGTACGCTGCATTGTCAAGTAAAATCTCCCTAAATAATTTAGTTTATGTTGTTGGGATAATCTAATTTTAGTAGAGTTTTGATGAGTTCTGAAGTTGTATATTTTTGACTGAAGATGAACTACAAGCCTTTTTATTTCTTTTAGTATTGCATTATTAAGGGTACAGCTATTTAGATGTACCTATACTATGAGAACAACGGGGTTAACTTAAAAAATAAGGGTAAATGTGATAGCATACTGCCATTATGCCTAAGAAAGCTATTTCTCCTGATTCACTACCATTTAAGCTTGACCTTAATCAAGTATTTGGAACAATCCGTGTTTCAAGTGTCTTAAAAGATATGATTTATGTAGTCCTATTTTTTCTTGTATTCATCTTATTTTTAGTTTTTCTAAAGGCAAGTGTTTGGATTATTATTGCATCATTTGTTATCTTAATACCGATACTTCTATTTTTTGGGTATTGTTATTATTTTCTTATGCGTAATGACCCAGATTCATTGCGTTCAGAAACTTATAAATTACAAAAACAGCGATTAGAAATGATGGGTAGGAAAGGACAAGAGATACCTGCTCAAGCCATAGAGGCAGAACTCGTAATTGGAAAACCAGAAGAAAAAAATATAAGAAAAGAACTAAAGAAAGGAAGCGGTAAAAAATGAACGCATATTTATTTGTATTCAATAGAAATACTTCGGTTGATTATAATAAACTGCATGAAAATATAAAAAGCGATAGGCACATTAGTAATTGGTGGCATTATTTAAATTCTGCTTATATTTTAATATCGTCTTATGATGCCAATCAATTAGCGGATAGTATCAGAAGTTATTATCCTTATCAATTACTTGTAATTAAAATTACTAAAAGTAATTATCAAGGTTGGTTGCCACAAGATGCATGGGATTGGATTTCCAAAAATGTCCCTTATCAATAATGAAAAGTAGGATTTTCTCCAAAAGATAATTGATAGCTAAAATAACAATGGGAAAATATGCAATTGCCATAAGAGATTCAGGCGAACTTTTCCTCATGTTCCTTATTCGTAGAGGTGTGAAGGGTGATGTCTATGTTAATTTTAATAAACGTGATTCTAAACACAAACCACACTCAAGCTACCACTTATCGGGACAGCTTCACCACAAATCTTACAACAAAATTCTTCTTCCTGTTACAAAAAAACAATCACCAACTCAAAACTTTAGAGGCTCTGAAGCTATTATTGCGACAAGTATTCAAAGAGGCGATGGTAGAACATGGAATATCCCCTGTAAGAAAAAGGATTTTTCAGAAATAATGGAAATACCCGATGAAATCATTACCCCAAAATTTGGATATCAATTAATAGTAGAGCTTGTTGAAGCAGGTAGTTTACCAGAAACTTCGAAATCTAAATACACGCGAATTATTAAACAACATTTTTTCAAAAAAGGTAACCCATGGATTGTCGCTTCACTTTGTGAAGTTAGTGCATCTTTTACTTGAATGAATTATTTTAATCAGCTTAGTCTAGTACAAAAAGTAATCTTGATTTCTATAGCAGGAGTGGTATCAATCATTGCACTTGTAGGACTATCGGAGACTTATCAGGATTACTATGTAAGTGCGGCATTGGCACGAGCATTTTTCTGGGGTATCTTGCTATTAGTGTTGTCATCTCCATTTATTTACTTAGCAAGAAGGAAAAACAATAAGGGTAAAGCAGAAAAAGAGCTAGAAAAAGCTAAGAGGTTGGCTGCCGAGGATAAAGAAAAAACAAAAAGAGCCTTGGAGAAACTAGAGGAAATTAATCAATCTGAAACGATTACAGGTTGGAATGACATTCCAGTAAATAGGCATGTTGCAGGTTCGGTTGTTTATAAAATAAAACATAACACACCTTTGGATAATAAGGAAGAAAATCTACTAAAATCTATAAAAGACAAACTTTAAAGTCTTAGAGGTTAAGTGAGCTTGAAGATAATTTAAAAGAATGGATAAGCCAGGCCTGAAGAAAAAGCTTAGTTTGTCGACCATTCATAGTTAGTAATTAGTAAACTACTTGTAAATTAAGGAATCTTCCCACATTAGCTGGACTAAACTCAAAAGAATTGATAGTATGCCAAAGGTTCCTTATTTCGTCTAATAAGGCCGACCAAGTTAGAATAACTCGGTGGGTTTGACAAAATCAGTTAGAAAAAAGTTACAATGGATATAGAATGACAACTGCCGTTAAAGCAGAAGAGCTACCTCTTAAGCCACCTGGAAGCGAAACACCCGGACCGCCGCCTGAGGATCCAAATAGCCCAGAAGCCAAACAAAGACGTGCGGATGAACTTCAAAGACGATTAGATGCTTTGCTGCAGGGGAGTAACCAAGCTGCTAGTCATATTTCACTTGAAGGAGCTGATCGCAGAGAAATTACTGGATTGAAAGAAGAATTAGACCAACTACGTGGCCAAGGAATAACAAGCAGTGTCGAGCCCCGTGAATCAAAAGCGAGTTATTCATATCCCGACCGAGATTCTTTCGCTTTGCTGAGGCGCGCTGGAATCCCACCAACAACTACAAAGCCGGGTGCCTCGACAAAATCCGTTTTAAAAAGCAGGAGATAAATCAGAAACTCTCGACACTAAATCGTTTACCTTTTGGGTGATTGTCTTTCGGCGGACTCAGGAGATCGTCCTAAACTTATCGTTTCGGACTCTGCTTGCCTTTTCGTGCCTTCTGGGCCAGGCCATATTTGCGGCGTTCCTTAACCCTAGGATCGCGGGTTAAAAGACCGGCTTTTTTTAAGATAGGGCGAAAATCAGGATTGGCAAGAACCAATGCTCGTGAAAGACCGTGAACGGCAGCATCTAACTGGCCACTCTTACCTGAACCATCAACTTTGATATTTGCAAAATACTTCTCCAGAGACTTCGTTAAAAATAAGGGTTTTTGCCACGTTACTTTAGCAATTTCTCCCGGAAAATATTTTGCGATCGGCTGATTGTTAACGATGGTTTCCCCTTTACCTTTAAACAGTCTGACTCTGGCGACAGCTTCTTTTCTGCGGCCGTGAGTAGTGACATACTGGGTATTCTTACTTTTAGTATTTGATCGTGCTGGTTCCATATTCATTTTGTGATCACGGAGGCCACAGTCGCCTTCGGCGAACCTCGCTCAATTGAGCGGGAAGGTTCTGAGGGCACTGAGTTCTGTGCCTTCTGTTTTTCTACTGTACTCTCTGTGATCAGTTTTTTATCCCCATACGGGTGTTGGGAGCCTGGATAGATATAGAGTTTTTTAATCATTTGTCTTGCGAGTTTTGTTTTCGGTAGCATACCGACAACTGCATGTTTGATGAGATCTTCAGGTTTTTTTGCTCTAACTTGCCGGGCGGACCGCTCGTTTAATCCACCGGGGTAATTTGAATGGTGCCGGTAAAGTTTTTGATTTTCTTTTTTACCAGAAAGGATAACGTCTTTAGCGTTGATAATAACTACATAATCCCCAGTATCCAAATGGGGCGTGTAATAATTTTTACTTTTGCCCATTAATATCTTGGCGGTATTTGTGGATAGCCTTCCTAAAATTTTATTTTTGGCATCGATTAGCTGCCAGTTTCTTTGGATGTCGCCTGATTTGATGTTTTTCATGCTAACAAAGATTTCTCTAATTTCTTGCCTGTGCGAGATTGCCTGCAGCTTCAGCCGCTGGCGGGCTAACAACCACTGATTTTGCCGAAGTCTTGCGTGACAACTTTTTCGGCGTCTTATTTTTAGCCTTCGTGCTTTTTGGGACAACAGACTTTTCCTTTTCCCCCATTTCAATAAATTCAAGCCTTGCCATCTGGGCAGCATCACCTCGTCTGATGTCTAATTTGATTATTCTCGTGTAACCGCCTATTCTCTTGATATTAGCTCGCGCAATTTCGCGAGTTAATTTAAGTAAGGCTTGGTTGGTCAGAATAGATGCTAATGATCTTCGCGAATGCAAAGTATCTTTTTTGGCGTCCGTGACCAATTTTTCGACAAAGCCGCGCACAAATTTTGCCTTTGCTAGGGTCGTGATAACAGCACCATTTGTTATTAATGAACTGGCCAGGTTGGCACGCAGCGCTTTTCTGGCGTTGGTATCTCTGGCGAGCTTGCGACCAAATTTTGCGTGTCTCACTTGACATCGACTCCTTTCTCACTTAGTTTTTCTTCAACCAAAGCGATAGATTTTGGCCCAAGATTCTTCATTTTTAAAAGATCTTTCTTGTCTTTCTGCAGAAAGTCACCGATCGTCTCAACTTTACTCGATTTTAAACTATTAGTTAACCTCACTGGTAAATCAAGTTCTTCCAGGGATGTTTTTAAAACCTCATCGCTTGGTGGCTGACTTGTTTGAGGTTTTTGTTTTTTACTACCTGTTTGAGGTTGATAAATAGTTATGAAATGATCTACTAAAATTTTTGCCGCCTGTTTTAAGGCAAGAGATGGTTTAATTGTGCCATCGGTGGCTATCTCGATTATTAATTTGTCGTAGTTGGTAAGTCGGCCAACACGTGTTGCCTCTACTTTATAATTCACGGAAATAATTGGCGAAAAATTAGCGTCAATAGGAATAATTCCGATCTCGTCAGTTTTTCTCTCTTCGGCAAGTGAATAACCCATGCCTGTTTCGGCAACCAAACGAGCATTAAGTCTTGTTTTGGAATCCGCAAGATGAGCCAAAATTAAATCACCATTAACAATTTCCACCCCGGCTGCCGGTTCGATATCTTTTGCTTTCACTTCTTTTGGCCCTTTGACATCCAAAGTAAGCCTAACTGGTTTGTCACCGGCAATTTTCAGTCTTACATTTTTGAGATTTAAGATAAACTCAACTATATCCTCGGTCATTCCGGGAAGAGAACTGAATTGATGGCGGATGCCGGAGATTTTTACCTGCGTGATGGCTGCGCTCGGTAAGGACGTAAGAAGAACCCTGCGCAATGAATTGCCAATAGTATGCCCGTAACCTTGGTCTAATGGTTCAATAATAAATTTTCCGAACTCTTGCGTTTCTTTTTCTGTTTCGATTTCAATTTGCGACAAATCGAGCATTTATTTCACCTCCTTTTATGCCCTAAGGGGACACCTAAGGTTCCTTCTTAGTATTCCCCTTCCTTTAAAAATTTTCTTCACGATTCATCTTGAGTAATACTCGACGATTAAACTTTCATTAATCGCCAGATCTTGCTCGTCACGTTTTGGTCTGGCAACAACTTTTCCGACAGTTGCCTTTTTGGCAAGCCAAGACGGTAATTTTGCATCTTTTGTTTCTTCCTGCAATTTTTTAATGAAATTTAAATTCGCAGCCTTTGCAGACAGTGAAATAACATCACCTATTTTAACATTATATGAGGAGATCGTCACCTTTTTACCGTTGACCAAAACATGGCCATGGGAGACAAGCTGTCTTGCTTGCGGGCGACTTTTGGCTAAATTTAATCTGTAAACCGCATTATCAAGACGATTTTCCAAAATTTCAAGCAAAGTTTGGCCGGTTGCGGATTTTTTACTGGAAGCCAATTGGTAGTATTTTTTGAACTGTCTTTCAAGAATTCCATACATTCTTTTGACTTTTTGTTTCTCTCTTAACTGGATGCCATATTCCGAAAGCTTTTTGCGGCCCTTTGCGCCATGCTGTCCTGGGGGGGCAGCATTCTTTCTGATTACCGGACATTTTGGCGAGCCACACAGAGCTACACCTTCCGCTCGACAAAGTTTATGCTTTGGTCCTGTATATCTAGCCATGACACTCTAAGGGGCAACCAAGATTTCCCCTTAGTATTCCCCTTCCTTTCATTGGAAATTTGAAATTGGTAATTCTCATTAGACTCTTCTCTTTTTCGATGCTCTGGGTCCATTGTGTGGAATAGGTGTAACATCGGCGATCATTGCAATATCAAGACCAACTGCTTTTAATGCACGGATCGCTCCATCTCTACCTGGACCAGCACCTTTGATGTAAACCTCTACGCTTTCAATGCCTTTTTCTTTGGCCTTTCTTGCAACTTGTTCAACTGCTGTGGTTGCAGCATAAGGTGTTGATTTTCTCGCGCCTTTAAAGCCGGAGGCACCCGCTGATCCCCAGCATATGGTCCGTCCGTTGGTGTCTGTTATTGTAACTAGCGTATTGTTAAAAGTGGCGGTAACGTAAGCGCGTCCGGCGGCGGAAGTTTCGTGAACGTTTCCGGGTTTTTTATTTAATTTGTTGGTTTTGGTGTTTTTTTTAGTCATTTATTCTCGGCCACTTTGGTTATTTCTTTCGTCTTTTCAACCCTTCCTGCAGCTTCTTTTCTGACTGTACCTATGGTTATTCTTTTACCTCTTTTGGTCCTAGCATTCGTCCTTGTCCTTTGGCCACGTACCGGTAAATTCCTGGTATGACGAATACCCCGATATGAACTTATCTCTTGAAGTCTTTTAAGATTTTCTTGAATCTCGCGCCTAAGGTCTCCTTCTACTTTGTACTCTTCTACCTTGCGCTGAAGTCTATTTATTTGCTCTTCCGTAAGATTTTTTGTCCTAGTGTTTGGGTCTATTTGACAATCAGCAATGATTTTTTTGGACAAAGTTAATCCAATCCCAAAAATGTAGGGTAGAGCTGCTTCAATTCTTTTTTCGTTTGGCAGATCGACTCCAGCAATTCTAGCCATAATATCCTAATTTATCCTAATAAGATTAGTCCGAATTTATCCGAATGCTCCCAGTTGATTTCAATTGCTAATTTTGAGAATTGACTATTCGGATTCATTCGGATTATTTTGATTAAGACACATTGGTATTTCATCCCTGTCTTTGCTTATGGCGAGGGTTAGTACAAATCACATAAAGCCGACTTTTACGTTTGACGATTCTACAATTAACGCATCTTTTTTTAACGCTTGCTTGAACCTTCATGGTAAATTCAAAAACTTTTCATTTTTAACTTTTATTCTTAAATTGGCCTCTTATCTGTACCTAAACGTTATCCTCCCACGAGCTAAATCGTAAGGTGTCATTTCAAGTTTTACTTTGTCGCCGGGCAAAATTCTGACATAGTGAATGCGCATTTTCCCTGACAGGTGGCAAAGGACAATTTTATCTTCTTTGACGCTTGGCAGTTGGGCAGATGCAACTCTGACCCTAAACATGGTGTTGGGCAAGGCTTCTGTGACTTCGCCTTCTGCTTCAATAACGCCGGGTTTCATAATTTCCCCTTTCCCATAGTGGATATACAGCGCCATAATTTTAGAAATATTTTTCTCAAGACTATATTGTACATAATTACAAATAGGGCGTCAAGACTATAGGGCCATTTCTGGTGACGGCTACAGTTTGTTCATAAAGACCCGCAAGGGAACCATCTTTGGTTGAAATTGTCCATCCGTCTCTCTCTAATCTGACTTCAGACGAACCTTGAGCATAGATTACCTCGATTGCTAAAACCATATTTTCTACTATTTTGGGACCGCTCCCTTTTTTGCCAAAACCGGGAACGAGCGGTTCTTCATGGAGCTGGCGGCCAATTCCATGACCAGTAAGACTTTTAACAACCGAGAAGCCTTCACCTTCGATATTTCCTTGAATAGTTGATGAGATATCACCTATGCGGTTGTCGATTACTGCCTGACTGATAGCTTTTTTTAAGGTTAAATGCCCTATCTCTAAAAATTTTTGTGTGCTCTTTGATACATTACCGACGGCTACGGTTTTCGCCATATCAGTGTGAAAACCCCGGTAGCTGGCCCCAACATCTATTCCTAAAATATCTCCGTCTTGAAGTTCCTTTGCGGTGGGAACGCCATGGACAACCTGCTGATTAACAGTTGTACAAATAGTCCACTTATAGCCATCAACTGTCATAAAAGAGGGTTGCGCCCTGCTTATTTCCATTTGGTGCTTGGCAATCTGATCCAGTCCGTCGCAGCTGACACCAGGTCTGGCTTGTTCTAAAACTTTTTTTAAGGCAAGCGCCGTAATTTTGCCAGAAATTTTCATTAAGTTTATTTCTCTGTCGGTTTTTACCACGTCAGACTCGGTTTGTGTTACCATTTTGTAATCGATTGATAATATCCTGGTGCACCTCGTCAATATTCCTTTGGCCATCAATTTCTTCAAGTATCCCTTTTTGCTTAAAGTATAAAAGCAACGGTTCGGTTTGCTGATGATAAAGCTCGAGACGTCTGGTGATTGTTTCTAAAGTATCGTCATGTCTTGCTCTATCAATTAATCTTTTAATGCCTTCTTGGTCGGAAACCTTTATAAAAAAAACTTTGTCAATATCTGATTCTATTCCCTCGAGTTGAGCATAATTTCTAGGGTAACCATCCAGAATGTAACCATTTTTGCAATCAGATTTTGCTAACCGCTCCTTTAGTGTTACAACAGCAATATTATCCGGGACGAGATCGCCTTTTTCTAAGGCTTCCCTTACCTCACCTGCTTCTTGGTTATTCTCTTGGGCCTTATCTCTCATAAGCTGACCCATTTCGATGTATGGCAGGACAAGCTTTTGGGAAAGCGTACTGGCCTGCGTTGATTTTCCTGAACCTTGGCTGCCTAAGAATATAAGTTTCATCAACTTTTCCTCAGAAAGGAATCATAATCTCTCATTACTAAGTGCGATTCGATTTTTTTTGTTGTCTCCAGGACAACTGAGACCACGATTAGAAGCCCGGTTCCTCCAATTAGGAGAGTTGCGACTCCGGTTAGGCTTTGGCCGATTGATGGCAGAATCGCAATAAGCCCCAAAAAGACTGCTCCGAAGAGGGTTATTCTTAATGAAATATAATCTAGGTGTGATTTAGTGGGAGAACCGGGTCTAATTCCAGGAACAAAACCGCCTTGTTTCATAAGCATTTCCGAGATTTGTTTAGTGTTAAAAGCGACAGTGGTGTAAAAATAGGTAAAAGCCACCACTAACAAAAAGTAGGTTACGTTGTAGAGAACATCTTGGGGATTGAAAAGCCTTTGGATTTCCTGGGCGATGTTGGCAACTAAAACGCTGGGGGACCTTTCGAAAAATTTGGCAAATGTTGTCGGCAAAAGAATTAAGGAAACAGCAAAGATTATTGGGATAACGCCGGCTTGGTTAATTCTAAGTGGAATATAGCTCGCAACTGGCGTTTCAGTCGTGCTTCTTCTGGCGTAATGGACGGTAATCGGACGCTTAGCCTCTGTTACAATAACGATTGAGACAATGACAATTACGGCCATCGCCATAAAAATCAGGATGTTTTTTATTTGTGTTGGATCAAAAATTGAAACAGTTTGGGCAAGACCAATAGGTAATCTACCAGCAATACCCGCAAAAATTATCATTGAGATTCCATTGCCTATTCCTTTTTCGGAAATTAGTTCACCCAACCACATCAAAAAAATTGTGCCTGCCGTCATGGTGATAACGAGAGCTAAAAGAATCAGCGGTGATAGGACACTTATAATGCCGGAATTGCGTAGTAAAATATACATTCCAAAAGCCTGAACGGCAGCCAGAGGGACGGTTAGATAACGAGTGTACTGATTAATCTTCTCGTGTCCTTGCTCGCCCTCTTTGGCTAGCTCTTCAAGTTTTGGAAAAACCAATTGCAAGAGTTGCATGATAATGCTGGCATTGATGTACGGATTCAGCCCTAATGATAGGACTGAAAAATTGGCTAAGGTGCCGCCAGAAAAAAGATCTAAAAGCGAAAGTAGTTGACTTTCGGCAAATAATCTTTTAAGTGATGCAATATCGACACCAGGAACCGGCACATGGGCAAATAGCCTAAAGATAAGAAAAATAAAAAAGCTAAAAAGAATTCTTTTTCTTAAATCTTTAACTTTAAAAATCTTTAATAAGGTTTGTAGATAATTCACAACTGTACTTCAGGGCAAGCCTTGCGATCACCCCTGCTTCGCGGGGATCCTGTTTTTTCCCCTTAATACTTCCTTTCTCCTGGTGGACAAAATTGGTTTGCCTAAAGCAGTTCCAATTTTGGAATTTTGATTTCTGATATTTGCCCGCTCCGCTTCGCTTTGCGAGGCGGGGGATTTTTGATTCAGTATTGTCACTTTTCCGCCGGCTTTTTGAATTTTCTCTGCTGCACTTTTGGAAGTCGGTAAATTTATGACGAGTGCTCTTGATAAATTACCATCTCCCAGGATTTTTACGCCATAATTTTTGGCGTCGTTTTTTTCAACTATACCGAACTTGACAAGTGCTTCAAGGTCCACATTTTGGCAGTTTTCGGGTAGCAGATTCAATGCTCCTAAATTGACAACTAGCGGTTTTTGGGAAATTTTAGGATTCCCTATACCTCTTCTTAAAGGAAGCCTTTTAATAAGAGGTCTTGTTCCGCCTTCGAAATGTGGATGGGTAATTTTCATTTTACCTCTGGCTTTTTGACCTTTGGTCCCGCGGCCGCCTGTTTTTCCTTTCCCTGACGACTGACCACGACCGATCCTTTTTGCTCTTTTTTGGGTTATTTTTGGCAAGGTATTTAAATTCATGGCATTAAACTTTCTAAAGCTGCAAGCGTTGCGTAGACATTTGACGCCTGATTTTTGGTCCCCATCACTTTACTGGAGATATTTCTAATTCCAGCCGCTTCAACCACAACCCGAACTGCTCCGCCGGCAATAATTCCTGATCCTTCTGGTGCAGGCTTGAGAAGAACCTTGGCCGCGCCTCTTTTAAGAAGTACATCATGAGGAATGGTACCTTTGACGATCGGCACGGTGATCAAATGTTTCTTAGCATAAGTCGCACCCTTCCTGATTGAGGAAGAAACGTCTCTGGCTTTGCCCAAACCAACGCCAACTTTACCTTTTTTGTCACCAACAACTACAAGTACCGAAAAACCGATTCGATTACCGCCCTTTGTTTTTTTTGAAACTCGATTCACTTGGATGACTCTTTCGTCAAATTCTTTTGCAAATCCTATTAGTTGCTCTTCTTGACTATTCATTTTAAGCTTCTGGCTAAAAAAGTAGGCCCTCCTCCCTTGCACCTTCGGCTAAAGCTTTTACGCGTCCATGATAGAAGTATCCAGCGCGGTCATAAACTACTTTTTTGATATTTTTGCTCTTTGCAGCTTTGGCCAAATTAATCCCAACTTCCTTTGCTTTCTGGCATCTTGTACCTTTTTTGATTTTTGCGTCAGAAGCGAAAGCGATAGTAGCTGCTTTTTGATCATCTATTAGTTGCGCATATATATGTTTATTTGAACGAAAGACAACTATTCTCGGAACGTTTTTGGCTCGCGCTATTTTTTTTCTTATCCTGTCATGTCTTAGGACTTTCTGCTTCCTTCTATCTTTCATGTTGAACTCTGGGCAGCTTTAACTGCCTTACCAGCCTTTCGTCTGATTACTTCTTCTGAGTATTTTATTCCCTTACCTTTATAAGGTTCAGGCGGTCTTGCTCTTCTAATTCTGGCGGCTACTTCACCAACCAATGCTTTATCGCAACCAGAAACAATAATTTTGTTTTCTTTGGTTTCTATTTGGACACCGCTTGTAGGTGTGATGATAACTGGATGAGAATAACCAATATTTAACACTAGATTCTCCCCTTGTTTTGTAGCTCTATAGCCAACACCGATGATTTCCAAAACTTTTTGGTGGCCTTCTGTCACGCCTTTGACCATGTTGGCAATAATACTTCTTGTTAAGCCGTGAAGGGATTTGGCAAATTTACTCTCAGATTTTCTGGCCACATTAATTTTATCCTGAAAAACCTCAACAGTAACTTCCGGACGAAACTGAAATGAAAGATTGCCTTTTGGTCCAGAGATCTTAACCTGGGAATCGAAAGTTTCTACTTTAATCCCTTGAGGAATTATAACTGGTTGTTTGCCTATTTTAGACATAGACTCTCCTTTCTGAGGAAATTTCCCGGCTTCGCAGGGCAAGTAATTTTATCTGATATCTGATATTTATTTACCATGCTTCGCAAATTACCTCCCCTCCAAGTTTTTTGGCTTTGGCCTGTTCACCCGTCATCACTCCTTGGGGCGTTGAGACAAGAACCAGACCTCTTTTGCCTTTTACTTTTTTGATATTTTTGCTCTTGGTGTAAATCCTCAGGCCTGGTTTAGAAACTTTTTTGATCTCGTGTAATTTTGGCTTTTGATTCTCATATAAAAGACTGATAATAATTTTTGCCCGCCCGCTGCCTGCCTGCCGGCGAGGCAGGGCGAGGTGGGCTTGTGATTTTTTGACGATACCCACAAATTTTTCTTTTTCCAAAACCTTAGCAACTTCCGATTTAAACTTTGAGTAAGGTACCAAAACTTCCGGCTTTTTAGCCATGTATCCATTTTTAATTGTGACAAGCATATCAGCTATTGGATCCACAAAAAATCTCCTTTCGCCGAATTTTAATTTCAAATTTAAAATTGATCATTACCATGATGCCTTTTTGACTCCAGGTATTTCTCCGCGATGTGCAAGATCCCTAAAACAAATTCGACAAATTCCGAATTTACGGATATAAGCTCTTGGCCTACCGCAAAGATGACAACGATTTCGGTGCCGGCTGGCAAATTTTTGTTTTTTCTCATTTTTGATAATCTTAGATTTTTTGGCCATGATTGCCTCCGGCAATATTAGTTTACTTCTTAAAAGGTAATCCTAAGAGTTCAAAAAGTCTTTGGGACTTTTTCTGATCACTATTTTTGACGACTATGGTGACGACTAGTCCTCTGACTTTGTCGATTTTGGCGTAATCTACTTCTGGAAAAATAATCTGCTCAGATAAGCCCAGACTGTAGTTGCCGAATTTATCAAATTTTGTCGTGGTAAGACCCCGAAAATCGCGCATTCTTGGCATAACAATGGCAATTAATTTTTCCAAAAACTGCCAAGCTCTTTTCCTTCGTAGAGTAACCATAACACCAATGGGGTCGTTTTTTTTTAATTTAAAGTTCGAGATTGCTCTTTTGGCACGGGCGACTTTTGGTTTTTGACCTGTAATTTGAGTTAGCTGATCTTTGACTTTTTCTAAAATATCATGACTGGTGATTGCTTCAGCTACTCCCATATTTAAGACTATTTTTTCCATTTGAGGCAGAGCCAAATCATTTTTTATACCAAATTCCTCCTTGAGTTTTGGTTTAACCTCCTCTTTATATTTAGTTAAAATATTCATACTAGGCGTCCTTGACATTTTTTACAAATTCTATTTTTGATCTTGCCTTCTTTGACAAATCCTACTCTGGTAGTTTGAGCGCATTTTGGACAAATAAGAGCAACCTTGCTAACCGGAATGGGCCGAGTAATTTCGTAAATGCCGGAAGCTTTGGTTCTAGTAACTTTCTTGTGTCTTTTATAAATATTAGCTCCGGCAACAACAAGTTTATTTTCAAAGACCAGGACTTTTTCAACCTTGCCTTTGATGCCTTTATCTCGACCAGCTGTAACTTGTACTTGATCACCTACTTTGAACTTAAACATTTAAATAACCTCCTGGGCCATAGAAATGATTTTGGTAAAACCTTTATTTTTTAACTCTTGAGCTACCGGACCAAAAATTCTGGTTGCGAGGGGTATTCCTTTCTCATCGCAAACAACAGCGGCATTGTCTGAAAATCTGATATAAGAACCGTCCGGTCTTCTCGTTTCTTTTCTAGTCCTGACAATAACTGCTTTGACTATTTGATGATCTTTAACTTGACCGGTGGGGCTTGCTCCCCTAACTACACAGGTAACAATTTCTCCAATGCCGGCAAATTTTTTATGGGACATGCCAGGCATACCAATAATAACCAAGTTTCTGGCACCGCTATTGTCGGCAGCTGCCAAAACTGACCTTCTTAAAAGCATCTATCCTAATACCTCCAAAACCTTAAAATTGACGTCTTTTGAGATCGGCCTGGTTTCAACTATTTTTACAATGCTCCCGACTTTTGCTCCAAAATTATCGTGTACTTTGTATCTTGTGGTTTTTTTGATTCGTTTTTTGTAAAGCGGGTGCAAGGTTTGCGAGACAACCTCAACAACTATTGTTTTATTCATCTTATTTGAAACCACGGTACCAATTTTGGTATTAATATTGTTTTTCTTCATTTTTGATTTTTGATCACTTCCATAAAATTTTTCTCAGCTATTATAGTTTTAATCTTGGCGATGTCTTTGCGCTTTTGATTTGCAAGATGGACATTTTTTATTTTGCCTATTTTAAGCTTGAGACGCGTCTGTTTTTCTTCTTTTTCTTGATCGGCAATAATTTTTTTTAGATTCTCAATACTTTTATTTTTTAATTCGTTCAAATCTTTATTTTTCATCGCAATCACCGTCTTTTTGTGTTCATCTTGTAACAACTCTTGTTTTTATTGGTAATTTATGGGCGGCAAGCCTTAATGCTTCTTGGGCAACATTTGCTTCAACGGCACCCATCTCAAAAAGGATCATGCCTGGTTTGACAACTGCTACATACTCGGAAACATCGCCTTTGCCTGAACCCATTCTAGTCTCTGCGGGTTTTTTGGTGACCGGTTTGTCTGGAAATATCCTGATCCAAATACGGCCACCTCTTTTGGTGTAATGGGTCATGGCACGTCTGGCTGCCTCGATTTGTCTAGCGGTCACCCAAGCACTCTCTTCACTTTTTAAACCATAAGAGCCAAACGAGAGGATTGTTCCACGACCGGCAATGCCTTTTCTTTTACCTCTGAACTGTTTTCTATATTTTGCCCTTTTTGGTGCAAGCATAACTTTCCCTTTCCCTTAATAAACTACTCACGGCCGATTCGGTCTGAGCCTCACGGTCGAAGACCTGAAGGCCATAGTTCTCGCTCGCGTGGAATAGACAATAGACAAAATTGTCCAAGCTAAGCTTGTTACAATTTTGGGATTTGTTTTTTTTGAATTTTGATTTGTCATTTTGATGTTTGATTTTTGATTTTGTTACGTTTCTCCTTTATATATCCAAACCTTAACACCGACGGTGCCTGACTTTGGGACTTGAGCATCGACTTTAGCAAAATCAATTTCTGCCCTAATTGTGTGGAGTGGAACGGCACCAATTTTAACCGTCTCTCGTCTGGCTATTTCTGATCCTCCAAGTCTGCCAGAGAGCGAGATACGCACTCCTTTGGCGCCTGATCTTCTAACTCTTTCTTGCGTTTGATTCATTATCCTTCTAAAAGGAATTCGCCTGCCCAGTTGGTCTGCAATAGATTGAGCAATTAAATAAGCATCAAGGTCCGGTGATTTAATCTCTTCAAATCTAATCTCTAGTTTGTCGGAATCTACAATTTTTAATTTCTTGACTAGTGCCGCTTTTAACTGTTCGATACCGGTTCCACCCCGACCGATGGCGATACCCGGCCTGGCGACATGGACGATGGCAACTCGTTTGTCAAAAGAACGCTCGATTTCAACTTTGGAAATCCCAGCGGGTTTTAGATGTTCCATGATAAATTTCCTTATTTTTTGATCCTCCAGAAGATATTGGGAATAAAGACCGTTTTTGGCAAACCATCTGGAGCTCCAGGTATAAATGTTTCCTAGCCTAAAGCCGATCGGGTTAACTTTTTGGCCCATGACAACCTCGCTTTCGTTCGTTAGGTGAAAAGTGAAAAGTGCCGCCAAGGGCGAGCCTTGCTCGCCTCGCTGCGAAGCGGGTCTTTGACGGGAAAAGTGAAAAGTTATGGTAATTTAAAATTAATTTGAAATTTTTCATTGTAATTTTGAACTTTGCATTTTGATTTTTGAATTTTGATTTTCAGAAACAACTTTATTGTCTTTTGATACTTTGTAAGCAGTAGCTGTGTTTTTCGTTTCTCCCTCCAGAATCACTCTTATATGGCTGGTTCTTCTTAAAATTGGATGGGCTCTGCCCCTGGCAACTGCCCGGAAGCGTTTAAAAACAGGTCCCTTGCCAACTAAGATTTCTTTAAAGGCCAAGGAGTTCTGGTCAAGATTAAAATTGTTTTTGGCGTTGGCAATTGCCGAGGCAATTACTTTTTTAAGAATCGGCGCCGATCGCTTATTGACAAAATTTAAAATTTGAACAGCTTTTTGTGGAGGCGTCTTTTTTATTTGATCCACAACAAGTCGTACCTTTTCAGGTGATACTCGGACTGATTTGGCTACTGCTGTTACTTCCATACTCTAATCTCCTTGTCGCGTTTTATTTCTTAGCTGTTGATTTCTCGGTAATTTTCCCGTGCCCGCGAAATACTCTGGTTGGGGCAAATTCACCAAGTCTATGACCAACCATTGGTTCGCTGATAAAAACACTGATGAAAGTACGCCCATTGTGAATCGAAAAAGTATGATTGACAAATTCCGGCGGAATTTGGCTTGCTCTGGCCCAGGTTTTGATTGGCTCTTTTTTACCCGATTGTTTTTGAGCCATAACTTTTTTTAACAACTTTTGATCCACATACGGACCTTTTTTACTTGATCTTGCCATTTTCTACATCCCCTTCCAATTTAAATTGATTTTTATTTCCTCTTTTGAATAATAAATTTATCTGACGGTTTGTTTTTCTTTCTGGTTTTTTTGAAGGCGGGTTTGCCCCAGGGTGTTTTGGGATGCATGCCTGTGCCCGATCTGCCTTCACCACCGCCATGGGGGTGTGACCCTGGATCCATAGCAACCCCCCGCACTTTCGGACGCTTGCCCATGTGGCGGGATCTGCCAGCCTTTCCAATCGAGATATTCTTCCAATCTAAATTTCCAACTTGACCAACCGTGGCGAAGCAACTGGCGTGTATTTTCCTAACTTCTTTAGAGGGGAATTTGAGGTGGACCCAATTGCCTTCTCTGGCAACAACAATGGCACCTGCGCCTGCGCTTCTTACTATTTGACCTCCGGCTCCGGGGATAAGTTCGATATTATGAACCACTGTACCAATAGGCATTTTACCGAGAGGCAGGGCATTGCCCGGTTTTATCGGAGCAATCTGGCCCGTCATAACCTCAGTTGCAATCTTAAGACCAATTGGAGCCAGAATGTATCTTTTTTCGCCATCAGCATAGTGAAGAAGGGCAATATTGGCAGAGCGATTAGGATCGTATTCAATTGCCGCAACTCGTGCCGCAATATCTCTTTTATCTCTTTTAAAATCAATCACTCTAAAATTCCTTTTGGCCCCTCCACCTTTACCACGCATGGTTACCCTACCCGCTGATCTTCCGGCCTTTTCTAAAAGACGATAGACCAGTGATTTTTCGGGTCTTGTTTTAGTTATTTCGCCAAAGATTAAGCCTGTTTTGAATCGTTGTCCGGGCGTTGTTGGTTTAAAAACTCTTAGTGCCATTTATCCTTCCTTCCCTTCTGCTGATGTTGTTTGGATATCCTTTTCCTTTGGCGATGGGTGTCTTTTTTTCGACTTTTCACTTTCTTTTTTTGGTGAAATCATGGCAATAGATTGACCCGCCTTCAGCCAAACAATAGCCTTTTTGCCGCCACCAGTTTTTGTCTCTTTTCTCGTCCTGGCAATTCTTTTGGTTTTAAAAGCACGTGTGGCAACGTTGACTTTTTGAACTTCTACAGAAAATTGTTTTTCAACTTGTTTCTCAATTTGATCTTTTGTGGATCGCGCATCGACTAAAAAAGTGTAGATGCTTTTTTCCATTTGCTTGTAAGCTTTCTCGGAAAGAATTGCTTTTTTAATAACGTCGGTGGTTTTCATTTTATTTGAAAAGAACTTACCGCCTCTTTTGAAATCAACAATTGATTGTTTTTCAGAACGATGTTTGCATTTAGGTTTTGAGCGGTTTCAACTGAAACTTGCGAAATGTTACGAGAGGCTAGTTTTACATTTTTTCCGCCAGCCGGCGGATTGGCAGATAGAACTAAAAGCGTGTCGCCTTTTGCCCGGAGTTTTAAAAGAAGATTGGCAATAATTTTTGTTTTTGGTTCTATTTTTTCGATATTTTGGATAACTTTGATATGACCGGATTTAAATTTGAGAGAGAGCGAGTGGATTAGAGCTTTGTGTTTCATTTTCTTAGGTAAAGAGAGTTTCACTTCCCGATAGTGCGGCCCAAAGGCCTTTCCCCCGCCAACCCAAAGCGGTGAACGAATCGATCCGGCTCTGGCCCGACCTGTGCCTTTTTGACGATGCGGTTTTCTTCCACCGCCGCGGACTTCGCTTCGTGTTTTGGTATTAGCAAAATGTCCAGACTGGTTGGCAAAATAGACCCTGACCGCTTGGGCCAGAAGATTTTGATTGGGAGTTTGGCCAAAAATTTCCTTTGGTAAATTGATTGTTCCCTGTACTCTGCCTTGAGTATCAAATACTTGAGCTGCCAGTTTTGGTATGGCAAGTTTCTTTTGACTCTTTCGGGGTGAGCTTTCAACTTTCAGACGTGTTTTGAAAACTCCTTGTCTGGCCTTTTCCGGAGCAATTTTTTTAGGGTCGGCCTTTACGGTTTTTACCTTGATAACTTTTGCTTGTTTTGTGACTTTTGTTTTTTGCTTCATTTTCTTTACGCTGGCTTTGCAGCCACTGATTATGGCAAATCGGATTGGCCTGATTGCGGTTTCTTCTCTTCTTCCAGTTTCTGGTTGTCGCCCTTGGCTTGGGCCGCACCAGAATCGGTGCGGGGTGAAGTTGCAGGTTTTTCCTTCGGCTCTTCCTCCTCTTTTGGTGGTGGTTTATAGCCCTTAACTTTGCCGGTTTTTTCGATTATTAAAAATCCGTTTTTGACACCCGGCACCGAACCTTTAACGATAAGTTGACTTGCGGCGCTATCAACTTCAATAACCTCAAGACCTGTAATTGTTAATTTGGCGTGACCCATGTGCCCGGCCATTTTTTTACCTTTATAAACACGGCCTGGTGTTGTAGTCTGGCCAATGGAACCCGGTGCCCTGTGACGATCACTTTGTCCGTGAGTTTTAGGTCCGCCAGCAAAACCCCATCTTTTGACTGTCCCTGCGAATCCCTTACCGCGAGTGATACCGCAAACTTTAACTTGATCACCCGGCTCAAAAATAGAAAGGGTGATTTTGTCGCCAGTTTTGACCACGTCTGACGTGGTTTTGATCTTTTCCGAACCGGTAATCTCTGCTTGAGCAATTTTGATCTCTCTTTTATACTTTGGGGCAAAGCCCAATGCTGAAATAAAGGCATTCTCAGTTTTTTTGGCCTTCTTTTTTTGACCCAGGCCAAGCATTATTTGCCCATCTTTTTTTAAAATCACGACATTCGGATCGACCTGGACTACGGTGACGGGTAATCGACGACCAAGTTGATCAAAACGAACAGACATTTCCTTTTTAATACCGAGTATTGTAGTTACCATCCTAATTTATCCTAATTTTTACCAAAAAGGCAGGACTCCTTAAATTCTCCCCAATCGAGTCAGGCTCGATTGGGGACCCCGATAAGAAAAATCTCCTATGGAGCTTTCAGGTGTCCTACCGATTAACAAATCGTCAATTGTTGAGCGTTAATTGTTAATGGTTATTTTTATTTAATTTTAGCAAGTACCTCCAAATTTTCTGTAATTCTAATCTATCCGAATATAATTAATCCTAATGAATCCGAATATTAGGATAAATTCGCATTTACATCTTAATTTCGATATCTACCCCCGCGGGAAGATCAAGATGCGTTAGGGAATCAATTGTTTTATTCGTCGGCTCGATAATATCAATAAGCCTCTTGTGAATGCGCATTTCAAACTGTTCTCTGGCGTCTTTATCGGTATGCGGACTGGTAAGAACAATGAATTTCTCAAACTTTGTCGGCAAAGGAATCGGGCCGGAAATTTTAGCACCGGTTGACAGTGCCGTGTTGATAATGTCCTTACAGGCCGCATCCATAACCCGTGCGTCGTATGCTTTAAGTTTGACTCGAATTCTACCTTTTGGCATGGTTTTTCTTTTAATGTGCTATTTAATTTTGTGTCCGTTATTTGCTTTCAGCTTAACCTAACGGTTTTGTACTTAAATGCCTTGCTTTAAAACCAATTGTGACTCCGGTTTTAGGGTATCGGAATTCCTTAATAACAGGTTATATAAGGTCCTGAAATGAGTTCAGGACGACCATAATGTTGATTGAGCGATAAGAGCCGAGAAGTTTCTTTATTACTCTAAGCGGTTAGGCTTGAAGCTTAAACTTGTTGATTTCATATATTGGTTCTCGACTTCGCTCCAGAATAACAATAATTACCAATTGTATCAAAAAAAATCCCCCTTGAGCAACTCTTGGGGGAAGTTCATTGCGCTTAGGCAATAATTTTAGCAACGACTCCGGCGCCAACAGTATGGCCGCCTTCGCGAACTGCAAACCTAAGTCCTTCTTCCATGGCGACGGGCACAATCAATTTTACCTTCATTTTGGTGTTATCACCAGGCATGACCATTTCGGTACCCTCCGGCAAAGTCGCTTCACCGGTGACATCAGTCGTCCTGACATAAAACTGTGGTCTGTACCCTGTGAAAAATGGGGTATGTCTGCCACCTTCTTCTTTGGTTAAGACATAAACTTCTGCCTCAAATTCGGTATGAGGAGTGGTTGAGCCGGGTTTGGCTAAAACTTGACCTCGCTCAACATCATCTTTCTCGATTCCTCGAAGTAAAACGCCGATATTGTCACCAGCCTGACCTTGATCAAGCTCTTTTCTGAACATTTCAACGCCGGTGACAATCGTTTTTTTAGTGGGCCGAATGCCGATTATTTCAACCTCATCATTGACCTTAACAACTCCCCGCTCGACTCTTCCGGTAACGACCGTGCCGCGACCTTTTATGGAGAAAACATCTTCAACTGGCATTAAGAATGGTTTATCAAGGTCTCGAGTCGGGGTCGGAATTTTTTCATCAACCGCAGCCATTAAGTCTTCGATTGCTTTGGTGGCTTCGGAATCACCTTCAAGGGCCTTTTTGGCAGAACCGCGGATGATGGTGGCGTTTTTGCCGTCGTATTGATATTTGTCTAAAAGTTCGCGAACTTCAAGTTCAACGAGGTCTAAAAGTTCGGGATCGGAAACCATATCGACTTTATTCAAGAAAACGACAATTGCCGGAACATTGACTTGACGGGCCAGAAGAACGTGTTCTCTTGTTTGGGGCATGGGACCGTCAGGAGCTGAAACAACTAAAATTGCGCCATCCATTTGAGCGGCTCCGGTGATCATGTTCTTGATGTAGTCGGCATGACCGGGAGCATCGATATGGGCGTAATGCCGTTTTTCGGTTTCGTATTCGACATGGGTAATATTGATAGTGATTCCACGCTGTTTTTCTTCAGGGGCATTGTCAATCTGATCAAAGGACTTGGCCTGAGCCAGACCTTTTTTGGAAAGGACTTGGGTGATCGCGCTGGTTAGCGTGGTTTTACCATGGTCAACATGACCAATGGTTCCGATATTAACATGTGGTTTTGTTCTTTCGAATTTTTCGGCCATATTACCTTTAGGGAACAACTAAGATAAACCCCTTTGATCGTAAACAAATAATAATATCAGTTTTAGTCACAATAAATGCGACTTCTCTGGCAGGCGGAGCAACTGATATTTGATCGATAGTTTATACGATTAGCGCAACAAAATGCAAGTAGTAAAATTCTTTAACTAACTTTCTTTAACATTACCCTTAACCTTGGCAACAATTTTATCGGCAATATTTTGCGGCACTTCCTCGTAGTGAGACGGTTCCATGTACGCCGAACCTCTACCTTGGGTCATCGAACGAAGTGTAGTTACGTATCCTGACATTTCGGAAAGAGGAACAAGAGCGGTAATAATAACACTGTTTGCCCGATGTCCACTTGAGAGTATTTGCGCACGTTTTGCGGAAAGATCACCAATGACATCACCCATGAATTCTTCCGGAATGGTGACTTCAACTTTCATAATAGGTTCTAAAAGACAAAGATTGGCACGTTTAACGGCCTCTTCTAGAGCTAATGATCCGGCGATTTTAAAGGCAATATCGGAGGAATCAACATCATGATAACTACCGTCATAGACCGCTACTTTCATGTCAACTATTGGATATCCGGCCAGAACTCCTATATCCATCTTTTCGCGAACGCCTTTCTGGATTGAAGAAATAAATTCTTGGGGAATGGCTCCACCTCTAATCTCGGAAACGAATTGGAATCCCTCTCCACGTCCCATGGGTTCAACTCTTAAAAAGCAATGACCATATTGTCCATGGCCTCCGGTTTGCCTAATGTATTTACCTTCGGCTGTGGCAGTATTTTTGATTGTTTCCCTGTAGGCAACTTGGGGGCTGCCAACATTGGCTGCCACTCTAAATTCCCGGTGCATTCTGTCTACTAAAATTTCCAGGTGCAGCTCGCCCATGCCCGAGATAATGGTTTGGCCGGTTTCCAAATCGCTTTTGATGCGGAAAGTTGGATCTTCTTCTGAAAGTCGCGACAGGGCATAACCAAGTTTTTCTTGGTCGGCTTTAGTTTGCGGTTCGATAGCCAGCGAGATTACCGGTTCGGGAAAGGAGATTGATTCCAAAATGATTGGTGCTAACCCATCACATAAGGTGTCACCAGTGGCCGTATTTTTAAGCCCAACAACGACAATAATTTCTCCGGCGTAAGCTTCTGGAATTTCTTCTCTGGCGTTGGCATGCATTAAAAGAATTCGGCTGATTCTCTCCTGATCATTCTTGACGCTATTTGCAACCGAGGTTCCGGATTTCAATTTGCCAGAGTAGACCCGTAAGTAGGTAAGTTTACCGACATGGGGATCGACTTGGATTTTAAAGGCAAGGGCTGCAAAGGGCGCTTCTATAACTTGTTTGCGGATTTCTTTTTGGTTCGTTTTAGGATTAATGCCTTCGACCTTTTCGATATCTACCGGGGAGGGTAAATACTGGACAACAGCATCCAAGAGTGGTTGTACTCCTTTGTTTCGAAGACTTGAACCTGCCATTACAGGAACTATTTTATAATCAATAACCGCACGTCTTAAGGCTTTTTTAAGATCGTTAATATCAAGTTCTTCCTGTGCCAGGTATTTCACAAGAAGCGCCTCATCAGTTTCAACTATTTTTTCGATAAGCTCATGACGATATTTTTCGACCTTTTCTTTTTCTGTGGGGGGTATTGGAGTTTCAACAAACTTGGCACCATATGGATCAGTTTCATCCCAAACATACGCTTTCTGATCAAATAAATCGATTATTCCCTTGAAGTCGCTTTCTGCACCTAAGGGTAAATTAATAGGGTAAGCCGGAGCACCTAATCTTTTTTTGATTGAAGCGAGTGTGGCAAAAAAGTCAGCGCCAATCTTATCCATTTTGTTAACAAAACAGATTCTTGGAACCTTATACTTATCCGCTTGGCGCCAAACAGTTTCTGATTGTGATTGAACACCTTCTTCGGCATCAAGAACCGTAACTCCTCCATCCAAAACACGCAGTGATCTTTCGACTTCAGCGGTAAAATCAACGTGGCCGGGGGTGTCAATGAGATTGATTCTTGCGGGGATATTGGCAAACGGACCTTGTTTTGGGGTCCAAAAGGTAGTAATGGCGGCGGAAACAATGGTTATACCTCTTTCTTTTTCCTGAGCCATCCAATCGGTGACGGTAGTACCCTCATCGATATTACCAAGCTTATAGGTTCTGCCAGTGTAATAAAGAATGCGTTCGGTAGTGGTCGTTTTGCCAGCATCAATGTGGGCAATAATGCCGATGTTTCTGATTTGTTCGAGTGGATAGAGTCGTGATTTATTAGTCGCCATTTTAAATTTGATAGATTATTTTGAATTTTCGCCAGATGGCGGATCGTTAGTTGGGGCTGGAGATGGAGGGTGTTTCAGGTTTTTAATTTCTGTTTTTATTCCGGTAATCATTGCCCGAAGAACAGAGACTTCTTCATCGGCAAGTTCCCAAGCAGCATTTTCATTCCAGTTAGAAGTTGACTCCTGGTATGCTTGACCATATTTGGCTAAAGCTTCCTTGAGTTTAACTTCTTCAAGCTCTTTAAGCCGTTTCTTAAGATCTCTTAATTTTTGAGCTTTTGTTTGGATTTCTCTCATTCTAATTGTTATCTTATTATTATATACACAAACTCCTTCAATAATTAAAGAGATTTAAATTGTTGAAGAGTGTTTAGAAAACTAAGCGGGAATTATATCAGCAGATTGTGCTTCTTGGCAAGTTAAGGCGCTCCTTGTGATACATCAACCCTAATTGTTTTGCGAGCTTCCTGATATTTTCTCAGTGAACTTCGTTCACCATCGAAAATGGGCGAAGGCCTTGTTCGCTTCGGCCATACGGTGCATTTCTTCTTTCTTGGCAACCGCTCTACCATGGCCTTCGGCGGCTTCCAATATTTCTGTTGCCAGCTTTGAGATGATTAATGGTTTGTTCTTGAGTTTTTCTACTTCTTTGACAGAACGACCTTGGGCCGCGGCGACTAACCAAGTGAGAGCCAGTGATTGTCTTCGAAAACTCCTAACTTCCATTGGTACCATATAGGAGGCTCCCCCAACCCGTCTTGGCCTAACTTCTATCTTTGGGGTAATATTTTCGAGGGCTTTTTCAAAGGTTCTTAAAGGATCTTGGCCTTTTTCTCTAATTTTTTCAAAGGCTTCATAAACAATTTTGGCGGCCAAAGATTTTTTACCGCTTATCATAAGCTTATTGATAAGCTTGGCAATGGTTGGGTTTTGGAAAATAGGATCCGGTTTGATTTGTCTTTTTTCGACTCTTCCTGTTCTAGGCACAGCAACGCTCCCTTCGGTCGCAAGTGATAAGTGATAAGTTTTGGAAATTCGACATTTTAATTATTCAATCGGTTGGGCTTGGGATGCAACGGCGGCGCCAACAGTGGTTGCAGCTTGAGCGCCTGTGACTGCCCCTGACTTTTTGGTGCCGTAAAGTGAACGGCCCTTTCGTCTTCCGGCCACGCCAGTCGTATCGTATTTCCCACGAATTATGTGGTATTTGACTCCAGGTAAGTCCTTAACACGGCCGCCACGAATTAAAACAACGGAGTGTTCGGCAAGTTCATGGCCAATCCCCGGAACATAAGCTGTAACTTCTTGTTTATTGGACAGGCGAACACGGGCTACTTTTCTTAAAGCCGAATTAGGTTTTTTGGGCGTCATGGTTTTGACGATGACGCAGACACCTCTCTTTTGACCAGAAGGATAATAAACATAACGATTGACACGATTATTGAACGCACGACGCAGCGCTGTTGCCCTAATTCTTTTGGGTTTTGACTTTCTGCCTTTTCTAATAAGTTGATTTACTGTTGGCATAAAATTACCTCAAGTTTCAAGTTTAAATTGTAAAGATAAAAATTACAATCTTTGAATTATAGCAAAATCGGGGTAGATTGCAAGCTAGGTAGGAGTTATTGGGTATCAATTCTTTTAAAAAAGGCCGAGGACGATCAGCTCTTGGTGGGGTTCCTTATACCACTCGGCGATCACCTTTAATTCCAATTCAGCAAAGTCCGTCTGACCTGTATTTAAAAATCTATGCCTGACTGGAAGAGTGGGTTTAAGCCTATCTGAAAGATGGCCTACAGCTTCAGAAACAGACCTGGTTGTTTCATCGCAAGACTTGCTCCCTTTTTCTATCGGCGTAATTACTTCTGCGAGCAGCGTGCTCCCACACCTAGGATAGTTAGAAATCAGAAAAGCCACACCAGCTACTCTGGGAAGAGTCTGGAGTTTGTTTAAAAAATCCTTTACCGGTTCAGAAATGGGATCGGGGTTATCCCCAATCTCACAGAGCCGCTCGGCAACAATTCCGGCTAACTCTACTGAGAATTCCTCAGGTGACGCAAGGTACTCCTCCTCGCCGCCGTTTCCTCCTGATTGCCACTCTTTTGCCATGGTTGCAACTCAGCTTAATTCTAGCAAAAATTTTAAGTTCTGAGAATCTTGGAATCTCACTCTATTTTTGCCCGGTCAGGGCTTGTGGGTATTAATCTTCCAATTATGACGTTTTCTTTAAGACCCAGAAGACGATCGTCTTTACCTTCAATGGCAGCATCGGTTAAAACACGGGTTGTTTCTTGGAAAGAAGCTGCAGAAAGAAAACTATCGGTATAAAGCGCCGCTCTGGTTATTCCCAGAATAACAACTTGGGCAGTTGCTGGTTCACCGCCTTCGGCTAAAACTTTGGCATTTTCTTCTTGAAACTTGTTTTTACCGATTAGTTCACTTGGCAGAAAGACAGTATCGCCAGATGACTCGATTCTAACCTTCTCGCTCATTTTTCGGACAATTACCTCGAAATGTTTGTCGTGGATGACTACCCCTTGGCTTTCGTAAACCTCTTGGGTACCGTCGATGATGTATTTTTGTGCTATTTCCAGGCCTGAAATTGCTAAGATCTCTTTAACGTCCAAGTATCCTGTCGAAAGTGCAGTGCCGGCGGTAATTAATTGTCCATCGGTTACGGCAAGTTCTGCTGTCGGCAGAGCCGTATATTCCCTTTCTTGTGACGGCTTAAGATTAGTACTTTTGATTCTTATACTATAACCGTCTTTCGTTTCCTCTATTTTAACCTTACCTGTAATTTCCGAAATCTGGGCGACGTATTTTGGAGTACGGACTTCAAAAAGTTCTTCGACTCTTGGCAAGCCTTGCGTGATATCGAGACCAACAATTCCTCCCGTATGAAAAGTTCTCATGGTCAACTGAGTCCCCGGCTCGCCTATCGACTGGGCAGCTATGACTCCAACGGGGGTACCAAGCGCCACAAGGGTCCTGGCGACTAAGTCCATCCCGTAACATTTGGCGCACAAGCCATATTTTGCTTCACAGGTGATAGGTGAATAGACTTGGATTTTTTCGATATCGCTTTTTTCCAAATCTTGTGCAATGTTTTCGGTAAGTAGCGTGCCTTTTGGTGCTAAAACTTTTTTGCTTTTGGGAGAAATAACATCAGCTGCTGTAATCCTGCCCAGCAGCCTTGTGGAAAACGGCGCTCGCCGTTTGTCTTGTCGAGAAATAGTAATACCTTTTTGGGTAGCGCAATCTTCCAATCTGACAATGGCATCATGGGCAACATCAACGAGCCTTCTGGTAAGGTATCCACTTTCCGCAGTTTTGATGGCACGATCTGCCAGTCCTTTTCTGGCTCCTCGGGCACTGGTGAAATATTCAAAAACAGAAAGGCCCTCTCTAAAGTTTGATTTGATCGGCAAAGGGACAATACTGCCGGAGGGGTCTGTAACTAGACCTCGAATTGCAGCAAGCTGTTTGATTTGTTCGGCGGTCGCCCGAGAACCACCTGAATCAGAGATAATTTTGATAGAATTGTCCTTTGGTAAGTTCTTCCAAGTAAGATCGGCAAGCTCGTTTGTTGTTGAAAGCCAAACTTCTTGCGAAAGGCGTTTTTCTTCATCACGGGTGATTAAACCAAGCTTAAAGTTTTTTTCAATAGACTCGACTTCTTTTTCTGCTTTTTCGATGATTTTCGATTTTTCATCGACAATCATACAATCGAAAACGGAAACGGAAAGACCCGAGAAGGTGGCACCTTCAAAACCAAAACTTTTAAGTTTATCGATAAGTTCGATTACTTCATCTTCTTTCAGGGTGTTGATGCTGGTATCTATTAACCTTTTAATTGTTGAGGCAGTAATTGGTTCGTTAATGAACTTAAGAGACTGGGGAAGTTGAATGTTGAAAAGAACTCTACCTGCCGAGGTTGTCAGGGTTTCTTTGCCAATTTTTACCTGGATCTGTTGTCTGGTTTTGATTTTAGCAGACTCTTTGGCAAGAATGACCTCGGTTTCGCTTTCAAAAACATTATCGTATGGAGGTGTTTTTGTGTCTAACAAGGTGAGATAATAAACACCGAGGGCCATTTCTTTGTTTGGCAAAGTGATCGGTGAGCCATCTGCTGGCCTGAGCAGATTTTTGCCAGCCATCATTAGCGCGATTGCTTCTTCTTGCGATTTTAAAGAAAGGGGAACGTGGACGGCCATTTGATCTCCGTCAAAATCCGCATTAAAGCCCGCACAGATACAAGGATGAATTCTAATGGCATCGCCCTCTATCAAAATTGGATAGAATGCCTGGATTCCCAGACGATGCAGAGTCGGAGCTCGGTTTAAAAGAATTGGATGGTTTTTAGTAATTTCTTCTAAGATGTCCCAAATTTCTCCACTTCTTCGTTCTAAATAATGCTTGGCACTTTTAACGTTTGGTGCAAGCGCAAGGGTTATTATTTCACGCAGCACAAATGGTTTAAACATCTCAAGTGCCATCTCTTTGGGAATGCCGGCTTGGTTGAGGTTTAACTCGGGTCCGACGACAATCACAGACCTACCCGAATAATCGACTCTTTTGCCTAAAAGATTTTGTCTGAATCTTCCTTGTTTACCCCTGAGCATGTCGGAGAGCGAGCGTAGTGCAGGAGTAAGTCTGGTTGCTTTAGTTCGTTGTGAATCGATGAGGGCATCAACGGCTTCCTGCAGCATTCTTTTTTCATTCCTAAGGATAATTTCTGGCGCACCCAATTCAATAAGTTTTTTGAGTCGGTTATTTCTGTTTATTACCCTTCGGTAAAGATCATTAAGATCGCTAGTTGCAAATCTACCGCCAGAAAGTTGAACCATTGGTCGCAGATCTGGTGGTAAAACCGGCAAAATTTTGGCGATCATATAGGTCGGTAAAATGCCAGCTTTGCGCATATTTTCAACAACTCTGAGTCTCTTGGTAGCTTTAAGATGTCTTTGGCCGGTAGTTCTGGTGATTTCTTCCTTAAGTGAAGCTGATAATTGGGAAAGGTCAATTTTTTCAATGATTGCCAGTAAGGCTTCGGCACCCATGCCGACTTTAAAGAAATCGCAAGAATTGTAATCGCCTAACTTAAGATATTCATCTTCTGAAAGAAGATCACGATGTTTAATGGATCTGGTCATATCAATGATATTTTTGTAAATTTCCTCGAGTCTTGAAATTTCCTGAGCGTTTTCATCACGAAGCTTGGCTGCTTTCTGGCGCATGGCAAGTTTGATTTCTTCAATCTTTAAATCTGTCTGTTCTTTAACAATATTTTTTTTAGATTTGATGGCTGAAATTTCCTTCTTAACTTGGTTTTCTTCCTCCTCGAGTTTCTTTTTAAGGATGGCGTCTTGTTCCTTACGCTTGACATCTTGCTCGGTTTCAAGCCTTTTGATGGTTTGACGCCTGGCCTCATCATCGACTTGGCAGACTATATAAGAAGCAAAATAAACAACCGACTCTAAGCTTCTTGGAGCAATATCTAAAATTAATCCCAATTTTGAGGGACTACCTTTAAAGAACCAGTTATGGGCGACGGGGGCTGCAAGATTAATATGCCCCATGCGTTCTCTTCTAACTCGAGACTGAGTAACTTCAACGCCACATTTGTCGCATATAATGCCACGATACCTAATTTTCTTATATTTGCCACAGTAACATTCCCAATCTTTGGTTGGACCAAAAATTCGTTCATCGAAAAGGCCGTCTTTTTCAGGTTTTAAAGTTCGGTAATTGATGGTTTCTGGTTTTGTAACTTCGCCAAACGACCATGTTTTAATGTCGTCCGCTGAGGCAAGTGTTAATCTTAATGTTTCAAAATCAATTAGCTCATTCATGAGATTGGTCCCTCCTCAAGTTCCATGGGGCTGTCTTTGGTGATTTCTGTCTCACTTGCAACTATTTCGCTCCCCACGATTTCGGCAAATTCTTGGACTTTCTTGGTTTCTTCCTCGGATTGGGGGATTTCTTCTGTCGCCTCTTTGGTTTTAGCGCCGATTGTTTGAACATTTAAAGATAAACTATTTAATTCTTTAACTAAGACTTTAAATGATTCCGGTATGAGAGCCTGGGGGATTTCGGTTCCTTTAATAATTGCTTCGAAGGCCTTGGCACGACCTACAATGTCGTCAGATTTGATGGTTAGCATTTCCTGTAAGGTGTAAGCTGCGCCATAAGCTTCAAGAGCCCAGACCTCCATTTCGCCAAGACGTTGGCCGCCCATCTGAGCCTTGCCGCCAAGTGGCTGTTGAGTAATTAGGGAGTAGGGTCCGGTTGAGCGGGCATGAGTTTTATCTTCAACCATATGAATAAGCTTCATAATGTAGGCATTTCCAACAACAATTGGTCTATCAAATGGTTGTCCGGTCCGGCCGTCGTAGAGAGTTACGCGACCATCTGTCGGTAGACCTGCTTTTTTAAGCTCAGAGATAATACGTTCTTCTGAGACATGTTCAAAAACAGGTAGGGCAACTTTATAGCCAAGTTTGGAAGCGGCCCAGCCAAGGTGGGTTTCTAAAAGTTGGCCCAAATTCATACGGGAAAGAACAGAAAGGGGGCTAATGATAATATCTATTGGCGTACCGTCTGGAAGATAAGGCATGTCGGGCCGCGGGACGATCTTTGAGATAACACCCTTGTTGCCATGACGACCAGCAAGTTTATCGCCAACAACTACCTTGCGGATTTGGGCAACTTTGACAAAAATCTTGAAAAGGACACCATGCTCCAATTCATCCCCTTTATCACGAGACAAAATCTTAATGTCGATAACTGTACCTTTTTCCCCGTGGGGCATTCTAAGCGAAGTGTCGCGAACTTCACGAGCCTTTTCTCCAAAAATTGTTCTCAACAATCTTTCTTCTGCGGTTAATTCGGTTTCGCCCTTGGGTGCAATTTTGCCGACTAAAATATCATTCGGGCCAACTTCGGCACCGATAACGACAATGCCTTTTTCATCTAAATTCGCCAAATCTTCTTCTGAAACATTAGGAATGTCGCGGGTTGTTTCTTCTGGTCCCAGCTTGGTTTCAACAACCGATGTTTCATACTCTTCGATGTGGATTGAGGTTAAAACATCTTCTCTGGAGAGTCTATCTGAAATGACAATGGCGTCTTCATAACCCAGACCATCAAAACTCATATAAGCGATTGTTAAATTTTGGCCGATTGCCAATTCGCCATCATCAGTTGCCGAACCGTCGACTAGAACATCTCCCTTTTTGATCTTTTGATTTATTACCACCTTGGGTCTTTGTGAGTAACAGGTACTTTGCGGAGATCTGGCAAACTTTTGGGTTGGAATGGTTATTTGGCCGTCTTTCGTTTTTAAAATAAGCTTTTTGGCATCGACATAGACAACTTCACCATCTTGAGGACTTCTAACAACTCGACCCATATTGGTGGCAACAACTTCTTCCATGCCGGTACCAACTTGCGGTGCTTGGGGTTTGATTAATGGAACGGCCTGGCACTGCATATGAGTTCCCATTAAAGCACGATTAGCCTCATCATGGGCCAAAAATGGAATAAGCGAGGCTGAAGTTCCGACAACTTGTCTGGGGATAACATCGATAAAATTGACCGCATCGGTAAGTGCGGTTGTGAATTCGCCTTTATAACGGACAGGGATCCTGTCTGCTTCCAGATAGCCATTTTTGTCTATTTCGACTTGAGCATGAGTAATGTAATAATCTTCTTCGTCATCTGCCGCAAGATAAACGACTTCGTCGGTCACTTGGGCTCTACCGTTTTTTGCCTTGACAACTTTTTTATAAGGAGCTTCTAGAAATCCATATTCATTTACACGGCAGTAAAGTGCCATGTAGGTAACAAGGCCAATATTTGGGCCTTCTGGTGAACGGACCGGGCAGATCCTGGAGTATTGAGAATGATTAATGTCCCGAATGGAAAAAGCAGCTCTTTCTCTGGCAATGCCGCCGGTACCCATGACAGTTAACCTTCTGAGGTTATCCAGTTCTGAAAGTGGATTGGTTTGATCTAAAATAGTAGAAAGTTGAGAGGACCGGAAAAATTCATTGATAGCCGAAATCAATGGTCTGGCGTTGATGAGCGCGGCTGGGGCCGGAACGGTATCTATCGGGGTAAGACTCATTCTTTCTTTGACCACACGTTCCAGTCTTAAAACTCCGATTCTAAAAGCATTCTGGGCTATGAGTTCACCAACACGTCTCACCCGGCGGTTCCCTAAGTGATCAATGTCATCGACTAGACCATTACCTTTTAAAAGCTCGAATAGGTAGGCAATGGCTGCTATAAAATCCGGAGGCGAAAGTACAAGATCTTTTTCATCTTTTTCCCAAGCAAGCTTTTCTTTAATTTTTGCGAGGCGTTTTTCAATTTTGTATCTACCAACCTTTCCGAGAGAATATCGTCGAGGATTGAAAAACATATTTTCGACTAAAGCTTTGGCATTGTCTAAGACCACATGATCACCCGGACGCATTCTGCGATAAATTTCCAAGAGTGCTTCTTCTTGAGTGGTGGTAGTGTCTTTGGCGAGGGTATTTGCGATGAGTTTTTGCGAAATTTCATCGGTAACATTTTCAAAAAGCCGGTGAATTTGGTCATCTGCAAATCCAACCGCTTTGAGAAATAAAGTAACAGGAAACTTGCGGCGTCTGTCAATTTTGACCGTGATGATATCGTTTTTGGTGATGGCAAATTCAAGCCATGAACCACGAAGGGGCCTAATTTCACAATTATAAAGATTTTTGCCTGTTGTAGGATCAATTTCAGCGGAATAGTAAACTCCAGGAGCACGTACTAATTGAGTAACTACTGCCCGTTCTATCCCATTAATTATAAAGGAGCCTTTTTCCAGCATTAATGGAAGATCGCATAGGAATACTTCCTGGGTGTTTTTGCCCCCAGTTTGCTTATTGACAACCTGGGCTTCTATCTTGAAGGGGACATCATAGGTGATGCCTTTCTCAATGGCTTCTTCCGGTGTATGTTTTGCCTTCCCTAAGTTGTAAGCGCCAAACGAAAGTGTAAAGTTTTTACCGGTGAAATCTTCTATTGGAAAAACTTCGTCTATAACCTCACGGATTCCTTCCTTTAAAAAGGCATCAAAAGAATCTCTTTGAACTTTTACCAAGTCCAAGGATGGTAAGTTAATGTTTGAAGGCTGTTCCCAGGAGATACGTTTTACCACTGGTTATTTTGTTTTGCTATATATTAATAATTAATAACTGATTGAGCAAGAGGATCAGGCCAATTCTGGTTTTGTCGGATTAAAATCTAGCCAGCTCATTAGTTGAGAAGACCAGGGTTACTTGGATGATCCACAGGATTTTTATTTGATACAACAAAAATAAAGGTACAATAAGTACCCCTCTTTAAAAGGATGTATCTTCCCTGTTTTATACCACTGACTATTTGCTTTTGTCAACCCGCGTGTGTGTATAGAAATTCCGAATTCTAGAGAAACTCTTGAATATTTTTGTTATGTTCCTCGATGGTTTTGGCAAAATGAATTTTACCTTCTTTGTCATGGAGGTAATAAAGGTAGTCTGTTTGAGTTGGGGTTGCTGCTGAGCGAATTGATTCAAGACCTGGATTGGCAATAGGAGCCGGTGGCAGGCCGGGGTTTAGGTAGGTGTTGTAGGCTGATTTGACGCTTCGATAGTCTTCCTGAGTAATGGACGGCCACCAGCTGCTGTTGGCAACATCATAACCTTTGGCGTATTGAACAGTGGCGTCTACCTGGAGGGCAAGACCAGTGTTTAATCTATTAATTAAAATTCCGGCGATAATTGGTCTTTCTTCGTTTGTTTTAGCTTCTCTTTCAATCAGTGATGCCAGAATTATGACTTCTTCTTCTTTAAGGTTATTTTTGCTACCGGCTGAGGTGATTTTTTTATCGACCTTATCTTCGAAAGTTTTTCTAAGGCGCTGAACGATATCTTGGGATGAGGCATCGCGTGCGATAAGATAGGTGTCCGGAAACATGTAACCCTCGAGGGCTATTTTTATGAACTCGTTTTTATCGAACTGGTATTTATCGTTGGTCGCGGTTTTAAGCTTGACCTCGATTAGCTGGGCCATTTCTTCGATTCTGGTACCCTCTGGAAAAGTAATCCAGACGTCGATTGCTCCATGAGTTAAGAATTCGGCTATTTCCCGTGCTGAAAGATGGGGAGAAAGACGAAAGTCACCCGCCTGGATATTTTTAGCAATACCTGTTTGAGCAACGAATAGCCTGAAGGCAAGGGCACTCTTGATGAGTTTGGTACTTTCAAGATTTTTGGCGATTCGGGCGACTGGTTGACCGGGTTTAATGACAAAAATTTGGAAAGATTCCATATTTGAGATTGGTCGGAGTAAATAATTGTAATACTGGTTCAAACCAATCGGTGCTGAAATCAAAATGATAAAGATTATGAGAAAAATTAAAGATCTCGGTTTCTTTGTCACTCTCAACCCTCCGCGAAAGTTGCTCTGTGGTATTTACCTTTTCTTTTATCGAAAATAAATATACGTCCGCAAGTGCAGATGACTTTTTGACTATTGTCTTGTTTTTCTATTCTGCGCCCCAAAGATAAATTACGGCCGCAACCGACACACTTTCCCTGAAGAAGAATCCAAGCCTGAACCGGGGCGATGATTTTTTTGATCATTGTGAATCGAGATAACTTTGCAAAATAATGGCAGCTGCCACTTCGTGTTCTTTTTGACGACGACGCATCTTTGGTACTTGAAGTTTAATCATAGTTTGAGTTGCCTGTCCAGTAGTCAAAGTTTCATCCCACAAGATGATTTTTAAATCGGGTTTTTGCTTATGGAGTTTTTTGGCAAAACCTTCAAATAGAGTTTTTATTTTTCCTTCAACGCAACCGATAACAACAGTGGCGATTCCCTCCAATTCAATAGTTTGAACTATTGAATTGACAGCCTGATCAATATTTTTGTGGGTGATTGTGGCATACGGTGATGCCAGTTGACCGGCTGAGATAGCCACACCGGTTGTTTTTCGACCAAGATCAATACCTAAATACATTGTTTAATTGCTAAATTGTTAAATTGTTTAGAGGAAATTGTCAAATGACTAGTCACTGCTTGCTCCCCCATCAATCACCAGTTGTGTGCCGGTGATATAGGAAGCTTCATCAGACGCTAGGAAAAGTGCGCCATACGCCACCTCCCGGGGTGTACCTATACGCTTTAAAAGGGCCGCATCGCCGAATTGCTTGTAAGCCCTTTTAGGATCGAGCCCTAGAAATTTAGCGTGGCGTTCGGTGATCTGCGTCTTGATTGTGCCAGGGCAAATGGCGTTGACACGAATATTGTCTGGCGCCAAATCCATGGCAAGACAACGTGTCATCTCCAAGACGGCGGCTTTGGAAGCATTGTAGGGAACAAATGCTGGCTGGGCAATGAAAGAACTAACCGATGCAAGGTTTACGATGGCTCCGCCGCCAGCTTCGCGCATAAAAGGAAGTATCTCTTTCACGCAATTTGCATAGCCGATAACATTGACCTCAAATACTTTGTGCCAGTCTTCTTGGCTTACATCCTCAACTTTACCGAAAATAAAAGCAACTGCATTATTTACCAGAATGTTGACTGCGCCAAATTTTTCGACAGCCGTGGCAACCGTTGACTTGACGTCATCAGGTTTGGTGACATCACAACAAACAAAAACGGCTTGACCATCACCATCTGTAATCTCTTTTGCTGTCTCTAAACCATTTTTCTCGTCAATGTCGGCAATAAGTACGCTGGCGCCTTCCTCGGCAAATAATTGCGCTATGGCACAACCGATGCCGTTGGCGGCACCGGTTACAATCGCTGATTTGCCTTGCAGTCTGGCAAACTCTTTTGGTTTAATCCGTTCCATTTTATTGTGGCTCATCATAGGTCATTTACTTTCTGCTGTCAAAACGTAGTTCATATCAAACTGGTAACAACCACCAGACGTTTAAGATTTGTTCCGGGGGGCACGCAAGTCATTAGAGTCAGGTTACGACCGGCTGGCGAAATCGGGTTAATGACAGACGTGTCGCGCGGGTCAACAACTCTTAAATACTGAACTGTGAAATGGAGTTTTTGACCTTCAATTTCTACAAAAACATCATCCCCTACCTCCAGATCGGAAAGTTTGGTGAAAATTGCCCGATAATTTTTAGGATCGTTAAATTGAGGCAGAACCGAGTGGCCAGTGATAAAGCTATTGCCGATTTCGCCGGGAAGAGCGGATCCGGGGAAATGGGCAAGACTCTTGTAAAAGTCTAGGCTATCGACTTTAACTTTGGCTCTTGCGATTTTGAGTCTGGGAATTGTCAGGGAAAACTCGCTAGGTTTATTTTCTAATCTATAATTTTGGACAAGTGAAGAAGATTCAGAAGCTTCTTCTTTTGAAAAAGTAGTCGGAATGAAATAAGAGGGCTTGTTTCCCTCCTCCTCTTTTGAAAAAGTAGTCGGAATGAAATAAGAAAATCCATCTGGGTCTTGAATTACTTGGATGCTTGCGGAAAGAGTAGATTTTGATGAAAGCACCTGAGCCTTAGGTATAGGAAAATCATTAACACCTCCAGACAATCTTGGTCGGGTCACCGTCTGCCAGACGAAATACGGCCAAATGGCAAAAATTACTGAAGTTAAACCTATAATGGTGATAAGCCCAAAAAAGACCCGATCGCGACGTTTGGCGACCTGTATTTTGTCGAAAGTATTTTCCTTGACATAAACTGCAAGGGGCATTCTAAAATTAAAAGTTAACTAAGTTGGCTGCTATCATTTTGAATTATTCTTGACTTGCCTCTATTTTAAAGGTGATTTTTGATTTGTTACGCGGAATCGAACCGGCCAAAGGCAAACTCGGTGAAAATCTTACTTGAACATCAGAAATTTCTGGTGTTGTTTTGATAATCGTTCTTGTTTCTTTTAGATTTTTGCCGGCAATTTTGGCGGCCAGTTCGTCTTCATTAAATTTTGGGATTAAGTTTGCCTGATACCTTCCGGAAAGTTCGATGGTATCATTGAGGCGTTTAACCGTTATATCGACAATTTCAATATCGTCGGCTCTGGCTTCCAAGTTTGCCGGGATATCACTTTGGGCATCTTGCGCCAGGTGGTTTTTAAGATCACTTTCTTTGTAAACAACCACGCGCGCCTCGATTTCCATGTTTAGATTAATCAGGGAGGCTTCTTCGTCTTGTTTTTTGTCGAATTCTTTTTCGAGAATTTTAATGATGGTGGTCTCGTTGTGGAATTTTTGTCCGGAAATTTTTTCTTTGAGATCAGCTTTGGCTTTTTCCGTTAATGAGTCGATGAGAGACTTTTCTAACTTATCTAAGTCTTGCCGGGCGACTACGGTGACCTGCTTCTCGCTGCCACCGGAAAATGGTGTGTCATTATGTGCCCAATAAGCATATTCATCAAATTGAGCAAAAGAGAAGTCTTGTTCTGTGTCTATATTATATTGCGGTCCTGCTTCACTGGCTGTGACGCGTGTTTTTGTCTGACTTGGTTGTCCAGGTTTACCAGCTGAGGTAGCCTCCACCTCTTCGTCTAAAACAAACTTGAGTCCACTTTTGGTAATTATTGTTGTATCTTTTGGAAAACTCTTAGGAGTAGACGTGATATTAAAAATTGTCACTTCACCGCCGGCTTTCTCCCCCAATTTTTTAGTACCAGTGGCTATGGCCTTTTGGGAACCGCTCATTTTGGTAGTAATTTCTTGGCCTATTATTTGGGAGCTTTCTGTCTGTCTTAAAACAACATCGGCTTTGAAATTTTTCTCTAAAGTTTTAGCGTTCACTTTAATAATCACTTGCGCGGAAGTTAAGGTTTGAGATGCTATAAAGCTTCCGAGAAAACCGATTATCACAAGCCCTGCTACAGCAACGGCAATTTTTTTGACTGAAGGCCTTTTTTTAAAAATTGCCAAGACTCGCGATAACCAAGCGCCGGTTGCGATATCTCCTAAAGTTTCTTTGTAATTTTGGGCGGGGGCAGTATCGGGCGTTTGGTTTACTTCGACTGCATAATCTTCTTTGTCTGGTTTGTCTTTTTCTTGTTTTGCTAAAACATGTTTTGGCAAGTCTGGTTGTAAACTTTTGACTGCGGAATCCGATGTCTCGTGTCTTTCTAATTCTTCTTGTTGCTTGGTAAGTAAAATGTCCTCTCCCTCAACAAAACCAAACTCATTAATTTTTTCTATTTTTGATTTGACAGGGCTTGGGTAATGACCTTTGGTGATTTCCAATAACGTAGGGTCATGGCCAAGAATATCTGCTGCCTGAGCATAGGCAACGGACTTTGCCAGTTGGTTGGCGTCTAAAATCATAATTTTGGGTTCGTGAATAAATAGATCTTTCCAATCCGCTTTAATGATTTTGTCAGTAAACCCTGGGTCCTTGATTCCATAAACAATAAAGCGTGAGGGAAGATTTTCCACTTCATCCTTGAGGCGACTTATCAGATTTTCAATTTTATCGATGGTAATTTTCTCCTTGGAAGTATAAGTGGCGATCACTTTATTGTTTTTAATTATGTGAACCTCGCAAAAATCATTAAAAACCCCAATCAAAACAGCGTGTGGTGTTGCCGATTCTTCTATTTTTAATAAATGATTGATTGCCGCTGCCAACGGTATAAAAGCCTGTGGTGAAAGTTCCAAGTCACTGGCTAAATTCTTGATAATCTTTGAAACTTCGCGGGAAGGCTGGTTATCTTCAAGATAGAAATTGGAGAGCCCGAATACTATTTTTGTAACATCGCTTTTAGCATTTTGCGCTGCAGTATCGATAGCAATTGTAGCCTGATGACGTAGACTATTTATATCGGTAATGGACTTTTGGCCAAATCCAAGAAATTCTACTTGGTCAAAATTTAGGACCCAAATACAAGCCACTACTCTATCTGGAGTGACTACAAGCGAAAGATAATTTTGTCCCGGTGAATCTTTTTTAAGAATCTTTGTGAATATATTCAAAGGTCCCATGAAGTGTAGCCCAATTATATCAGCTAAAAATTTTATTCGGAAGATTACTCTCGTGGCTCACTGGTGGCTTCACGCGTTGATTCCCTGAGAATTTGAGGAAGATCGGCAAAACCGCCTCTTGTTCTTTTGGGAAGAGGCGGAGGTTCTTCAATCTGTGGTTGGCTTGTTTCTGATTTAACAGTCTCTTTTGGCGTTTTTTTGCCCAGTACCAAAAACCAACCGGCTGCGGCAATTGCCGCGACGAGAATTAAAACACCAATAATTATGACAATTAGCCTTAGTTTTTTAATTTGCGAATGCTCTTCGGGTGCCGGACTTTGGTCAGGTGGTGCAGCGTAGGGTGTTGGGTTTGGTTGTTCTCCCATTACAGGGAACTTGGGTGGAAAATTTTGGGCGGGGGGAGCAGGCTCATTTGACGGAGGAGTCGGTGGTGGTGAGATGCTAGGTATCGGGGGAACCGATGGAAGTGGTGGTGTGGTGATGGTGGAGCTTGCCGCATTTTCTTCTTGAGTTGTTACAAATTGTCCTGGCTCAATAGGAGTTGGTGAGGCGTCATTCGGATTTGTATTGGAAGAGTCCGATGTAGGCGGTGAAGATAATCCGATTGGAGATTTAGAATCTTGAACTATTGAATTATTCTTGGGGGCAGTATCCATAAATTTTAAAATTGAAATTGAAAATTACTCCTCAATTGTAGCATAGATTCTCCTGAGGTCAGAACCGGCGGATTCTTCTTTGGTGATTTTAAAATGGCCAAGAACGCCGGTAGATTTGGCATGCGGTCCACCACAAAATTCTTTAGAATAGGCTTCTTCGATTTTAGTGGATGGGCCAATAAAATAAATATTGACCAAATCTCCGTATTTTTCTTCAAAAAGTCCGACGGCGCCAATTTTATTTGCTTCTTCTTTAGGCATAACCCTTTGATTAACCATAAGATTATCTCTGATCTTTTGGTTAACGATTGCTTCGGTCTGTTTTATTTGCTCTGGTGTCGTTTTGGCATGATGCGAAAAGTCGAATCTCAATCTTTCTTCGGTAATGTGAGAGCCGGTTTGGTGGACATGCTTGCCTAAAACATCACGGAGTGCTTGATGTAAAAGATGGGTAGCAGTATGAAGTTTGGCTGCTTTTTCCGTTTGGACTGTCAATCCCCCTTTGGTTTTTTCACCGGCTTTCCTAGAGAGTTCTTGATGGGCTTTAAGTTCTTTTTCAAACCCCGCGAGGTCGACTTGTTTACTTTTCTCAGTCGCTAACTCGATTGTTAGTTCTATGGGAAAACCATAGTTTTGATAGAGATCGAATGCATCATGACCAGAAATATCTCCGGTAATTTTTTCAAATTGTCTGATACCTGATGAGAGTGCTTTTTTAAATTTATCTTCTTCTTTTTTAAGGGTTTCAATGATCAAGTTTTGAGACTCATATAGATTAGGATAGAGATCACCATAGGTTTTGATGACAATTTTGGCTAAATCTTCCAAGAAGTCTTCCTCGATTTTTAACAAAGAAGCATGTCGAATCGCACGTCTGACAAGTCGACGAAGGACATATCCTCTCTCGACATTTGATGGGAAAACACCGTCTGATATCAAAAAAACTGACGAGCGAATATGGTCGGCCACGATTCTTGTGGATTTAACATCGAGGTAACTGGCGAGATCCTCGATTCTTTTGGCAAGTGGTAGAAAAACATCGGTTTCATAAATTGAGAGAGCATTTCCCAAAACTGCCAGCATGCGTTCCAAGCCCATACCGGTGTCAACATTTTTTTGTTTAAGAGGTTTGAAGCTACCGTCATTTTGCTTGTCATATTGCATAAAGACGTCGTTCCAAATTTCAATGAAGCGATTTGAATCACTCGTTTTTTCAACCTGCCCTGAATCGTTCGGACTGACGTCATAAAACATCTCAGTGTCAGGACCACAGGGACCGGTTGGGCCTACCGGACCCCACCAATTTTCTTGTTTGCCATATTTGAAAATGTGATTCTCTGGTAAGCCAAGTTTCCTCCAGATATCGTAGGATTCTTGGTCAAAAGGGGCATCGGCGTCTCCAGCAAAAACCGAAACATAGATTCTTTTGGCATCGAGTTTTAAAACATCAATTAAAAATTGATAAGACCAAGAAATCGCCTCTTCTCTCCAGTACCCGCCCAAAGACCAGTTGCCAAGCATTTCGAAAAATGTGTTGTGGACGCTGTCCCCTACCTGATCGATATCATCGGTGCGCAGACACTTTTGGACGTTAACGAGCCGTTTGCCTTCTGGGTGGGATTCACCCAGCAGATAGGGCACCAGTGGGTGCATGCCGGCAGTGGTAAATAAAACTCTTTTAGTACCGGTAAGTTCGACGGACTCTGACGGAACAAGAGATGCAGAAGGAATAATCTTGTGTCCCCTATCTTCAAAAAATTTCAAAAACTTTTGGCGAAGGTCTGAAGAGTTCATTGAACTTAATTATATCTCAGTTTGTCGAGGAAAATTAAGATTCAGTACGACTGCAGCGAAAAGTTTAACCAGGTCTGATTTGGTCTAACTTTCCTGGCGCGTATGACTGCGCCGGAAGAAGAAGCGGCGGCCTTTTTTTTGGATTTCTTCGATGTGCTCAGGTATTTGCGCGGTTGCTTCCTGAACATTTTCCTTGATATTTTGAACGGCATGGGCGCTTTCGGCTAATTTTTCTTTAATTCCTTCTTTATGCTTGTCGATTTTTTCTTCTGCTGATTCTTTTGTTTCTTCTAATGCTTCAGCCATTTTCCCGATAAGCTTTTGGCTTTCTTTTAAAAGCTCCTCTTTGAGTTTTTGGCCGCTTTTGGTGCCAAAAAGATAAACAAGAGCAGCGCCTACGATAACGCCAAAAAGAAATGAGGAGTTGCCGTTTTTTTGATCGTTCATTTACCTGATTCTTTCTTGCCCTTTTTTAATAAATGGGCAATACCGACACCGGCAGCAAGCGAAGCAAAAAGGTTACCGGCAGTTTCAATCGGTTTTTTAACTTGACCCACTAAATCGTCGGTGTCATCAAAAAGCCTATTCATTCTAAAAAGTGTCTTTCGAAGGTCGCGAAGAACAAAGAAAACTTGGAAACCCAAAGCTATAAGGAAAATTGACAGTACAATAATTACTGCGAGAAGAATTATTTGTGTTATATCCATAGGGCAGTTGTTAAGTCAAAGTATGTAGTCAAGGTCGAAAGTCAAACTTTGACTGTGAACTAGTCTTGTATACTTCACTGTCCTTGTTTTTGTCAATGGGGACTAGCGGCACCTATCCCCACATGACAGGTAAAGTGATATAATTCCCAATAATGAACCAGATTAGAAAATACTTCGCAGGTCTTCTATTTGCACTTTCTATACTATATATGTTTTTCCCAAGTTTAGGCAAAAGAGGTCTTTTTGAAAATGCGACAAACGTTGAAATTGGAATCTCTGCTTTAATTCTTGTTGCTACAGCTATAATCTTATATCTTATGCCAGACGAAAAGAAAAACTAAATTGACTTCAAAATAAAATAGCCTTAGAATAGTTTTAAGAGGGAAATTACCCCACGCAAATGCGTGGGTTTTTGCGTTTAAGGGGTCAGTTTTGCCATTTGCCTATAAATAAAAATGCCTGAAACAATATAAATATGGGATAAAAAATAAAAAACTCCTTTTGGCGAAGGAGTCTAAAAGATATATGAGTTGGATAAATATACCTCTTGATAAGAGTATAAATGCTATGAGTGATTTTGTCAAAGTAGCCTCAGAAATGAATAAACGGAGGCAAAATAGGTCGTTGCGTCTAATTGCATTGCTCCTTGCTCTAATTGCAGGGTTTCTGCTACTTATGTTTTGGGGATTCGGCTTTTTTATCTTAAGTAGTTGAGTCAATTTGTTAGAATATACTTGTGCCGACTAAAAAGAAATCAGAATTTGTAACCCTCACCTCAATCCTAATCGAAAAAAGGAATCCTGACAGGAAAGATTTAGCGGGTAGCAAGAGTAGTTTTAAAAAATTAGTTGTAGAAGCTACGAAACAAGAGCCGTTTGATAAGTCAAAGTAACACTCAAAAAATTAGTTTGCTATAATACCGCCGATGGCAGAAAAGAAAGAGATACCACAAAAAACAATAATAAATGCCAGCACAATTATTGGAAGTGCTTATTCCCAGCTTGCAAGCGTGACAGTCACTAATATAGATATGACAATAGAATTTATTTTTATCAATCCTCGTGATCCGTCCTCTGGACAAGTAGTTTCAAGAGTTACTTTGCCTAAAAAGGTTGGTTTAAAACTTGCGGAGGTTATTGTAAATACAAACAAAATTAATGAAAAAAGGAGAAGTGAGAAAAAATGATTAATGCCTTACCCTGGGAATCCAGAGATTACGACATAATAATAGATGAAGATTTACAACCAAAGATAGGGGAAATTAAGTGGGTAACAAACATTCCGAGAGAAAATCAACTGGTAGTTAGCTTGGTGGATAATTTTGAATACCCACTGCTAGCAGAATTGCGTTCGCAATTTGAGGCAACAGGCTCATACACAAGTGAGCAATTAGATGAAATAATTGGAGTGTATGGGCGGTTACCAAAATACAGAGCGCAAAGTCATAGTACTACCTGAGGCTGAAGACGAAGCTCGCAGACTTAGACTTAAACCACAGCTAGAGAGACTCGTAGAAAGACTAAGAAAAAGATCACTAATCAAGGGTTTCAAGAAGATAGAACCTAAAACTGCAAATACGTGGGAAGCTCGGTTGAAATTGAGGTGGCGTGCCTATATCATTTTTGATGATGATATACCAACTATCTTTAGAGTGGGCGATCATTTATAAGAAATTCTAAGTTTTCAAAACCCTAACTCCGTTAATTTGCCCGAGTAATACTTCAAACATTGGCTCGTTTCTGTGATTAAAGCGAAATCCATACTCATCAACATAAGCCTGTAAATACTTTTTGCTAACAACCCGATAGACTCCTGTTACCCCTCTCTTGAAATGACTCCAAAAGTTCTCGATTCCTTGCGTATGCACTTCGCCTCGTACTGATTCCAACCTGTGATTTACTGATTCGTGGTAGTAGCCAAACTTCGGCAAGTGATAGTAACCTGCAAATTCGTCTGTAAAAACCCTTGCTGTCGGGTCAACATTCTCTTTTATCTGTTGTAGTAATGTCCACTTACCAGTATTAGGAATGTGTTTTAAATATACTTTCCCGCCTCTTTTTAACATACCCATTACTATTTCCTTATCGGTTGAACCAATACCATATTTATTCTTGCGGTTGCTTGTCTTACCACCTACAAATGTTTCGTCAACTTCTACAATGCCGTCCAGCAAGCCATCTTTTGGCTCTGCCATTAACATTCTGATCTGTTTAAACATTCTCCACGCCGTCTTATATGAAACTGCAAGCTCACGCTGTAATTGCTTTGCTGATACGCCTGATCGGGTATTAGACATTACAAACATAGCGTAGAACCAATACTGCAAGGGTGTTGTGGTTTTTTCAAAGATAGTTCCTGCAAGCGGTGCTATTTGATAACCGCAGGAGCATTGATAAACCATTCTGCCTTTTATTTTGTAGAAGTTGGATATTTGCTCGAAGTATTTACATTTCTTGTTCTGGCATTTAGCACCTTTTGGATACTTAATCTTAAATATCTCAGCAAGACACGATTCATCATCTTTATACTTTCGCAAGAATGTTGCGAGGCTAAATTGATTTTTCATAGCCTCAGTATAGCACACTAATTACCTGTTGTCAAGGGATAAGTGCCGGACTAGCGGGTCAGGCGAATGATTTTGGTGACTTTGGTTTTTGGAGAAAGACGTTTGGAAGCAATAATTTCAATGATGTTTTGGCCGTCTTTAAGCTTGTGCTCATAAGAAAAATTGCCCTGGGGATCAACCGGGACGAACTGACCATTAATGGCGAGTTGTGATTCTTTTTCTGTTTGGCCTGAAATAACAACGATCGGTACTGAGGTAGTGAAATCATCGGGAGGACTTGCGACTTTGAGTTCGGGGGCAGAAAGTATCGAGAGATATTGAATTACCAAATAAGCAATAAAGATAATAACGGCTACTGTAAAAGTTGAGTTAATAATTTTTGTGGTAGTTGGCATCAGGCCTTTTTTGTATTGCCTGATCGGCGGTTTTTGCGGGTATTTAGCCTCATCGTATTCTCTTCTAAAAAGGGCCAGGGCATGTTTTTCGTCAAGGCCTAAATAGGTAGAGTAATTTTTGATGAAACCGCGAATAAAGGCTGATTCAGGAAGAACCGACCAGTCGGATTCTTCTAAGGCTTGCAGGTGTTGTTTTTTAATAGATAACTGGCGAGCTGCTCTTTTTAGTGGAATTCTTTTGGCTTTCCTTTGTGAAGATAGAAGCTCGCCTAATGTTGCCATCTACTTTTAGTTTGTGGAGTTTTGTGATTGAGCTTGTAAGTATTCATCGGCATTTTTGACTAAAACATCGCGGGGTTTTGAGCCTTCACCTGGACCTACAATACCGGCTATTTCCAGTTCGTCAAGAAGTCTGGCGGCTCTTGCATAACCGATGCGTAACCTTCTTTGCAACAGTGAAGCGCTCGCTCGATCGTACTGACAAATTGTACGCACAGCCTCTTCAAAAAGATCATCTTTTTCGCCTTCACGTCCGGCCATTTTACCAATCGGCAGCTGGGTAACTTCTTCGGTGTATTCGGGGGCAAATCCTGATTTTTTAAGAAAATTTATTAAATTTCTGATTTCCGTATCAGAAACGAAAACGCCTTGAATTCTTTGTGATTTTGAAGCATCAGGGGGGACATAAAGCATGTCTCCTTTCCCCAGGAGTTTGTCAGCGCCCGGCTGGTCGAGAATCACCCTGGAATCAACCATGGAAGAAACATTGAAAGCAATCCGGCAGGGAATATTAGCCTTGATAAGGCCAGTGATTACATCAACAGAAGGTCTTTGGGTGGCAATGACTAAATGAATACCGGTGGCCCTGGCCATGGCGGCGATTCTGCAAATGGCATCTTCAACCTCAACCGGGGCAAACTCCATCAAATTATGCAACTCATCTATTAGAATGATAATGTAAGGTAGTGCCTGGAAACCGGAGAATTCATTATAGCTTCCGATATTTCTAACTTGAGCTTCATGGAATAATTTGTAACGCCTATCCATTTCTCCCATTGCCCACTTCAGGGCCGAAAGAATTTTATCCGGTTCGACAATAACCGGTGTTAGAAGATGGGGAATATCATTATATTCTGAAAGCTCTACACGCTTGGGATCCGCAAGGATGAGCTTTATCTCTTGGGGACTTGCCCTAAAGAGCAAGGTGGCAATGAGAGCATTTAAAAGAACTGATTTGCCGGAACCCGTAGTGCCGGCGATTAAAACATGGGGCATTTTGGCTATGTCATTAACCACAATGTTACCGGTGACATCCAACCCTAGGCCGACTGCAGTTTTGGATTTGTTTGTCCGCAATAAATCGCTTGCAAGAACATTTTTTAAAGAAACGATTTCCGGTGAAATGTTAGGTATTTCAATGCCGACAAGAGATTTGCCGGGGATCGGTGCTTCTATCCTGACGTTACCGGTTGGGGTTGCCAGGGCAAGGGCCAAATTATTTTGGAGGCTGATGATCTTGGAAAGTTTAGTTCCCATGGGAATTTCCAGAGCATATTGGGTAACCGTCGGACCAAGATTAATCTCGGCTACTTTGGCGGTTATACCAAAACTTTCAAGAGTTTTTTCGATGATAGCGGCATTTTGCTTTAAGTTACCACGATTAGCGGAGGCTCCATGATTATCTGAAAGAAGAGACAAAGGCGGGTATTGCCAAATTTGTGCATGATCTGGATTGTTAACAATAACGCTTGTTCCCAGGGGATATTCAAAGTCTTTTTCTGCTTGTTTTTTTGCTTGTAGATTTTCTTTGGGAGCAGTATAGCCCGATTGGGTTTTGGTGATAAGTTTTGGTTTTGATCTCCCAAATATTTTCGGGCTTAATTTTGCGGTAAACTTAGTTACCATTTGATACGTCTTAACAATAGCCGCAATTGCTTGATCTAAACTGGTGTTAAAGGCAATAAAATTCGCAACTAAAAATGTAAAAAATAGAATAAGAAAAGCACCGGCCGGGGTAACTATTGATTTTAAAAACGACCATAGGGAGTTTCCTATTAAACCTGAAAGTTCTTCGGACATTGAAGATACTAGGCCAAGCGCCGAAAGGAGAACGGCAATTGCGCCTAAGATTACGTTAGTTTTGGCAAAACGAGATTTTAGGGAAAGTAAAGGCAAACTGATTAATATCCCGATTATGGGAAGAAAAATAATCCCGATGCCAAAAAGATCGTAAAAGTATTCTTTGAAGACAAGTAGTGCGCCTGCTTTGGTGAACAATGATAAAAAAAGAAGCAGTGACGTGGCCAAAATTGATATACCGATAATAGTGGTTATTGTTTTCTTTTCAAGATAAATTGGTGGTCCAAATGCAGATTTTCTACGTCTTCTCATGGTAGAGTTCAAGTATTTTTCTTAATTTTACCTCAAAAGGATGATTATTGCTATAGGGTTCTCCTTTTTCCCCTCGGGAAAGAGTCCTCCGATGAAACCTTTATCTTTCACCATTTTGGTAGATAATCTTTCAGGTTTTGAGCGGTAAGAGTAAGGCTTTCCAGTTTACTTTCCACTTTTAGCTTAGCTACTTTGCGGCATATGTTATTTAATGTTCTTTCTAAAGTTCTCATGCCTGCATCAAAACCAAGGGGCCTGACGATTTGTGGCCAAACATCGTCTTCTAAAACTAAATTGCCGGGTTTAAGGCCTGAAGCAGCAATTATCCTTGGTAAAAGGTAATTTCTACCGATTATTATTTTTTGCTCATCGGAGTAAGAGGGCATTTCAATTATTTCTAATCTGTCTAAAACTGCCGTCGCGATACCTGTTGTATTATTGGCCGTAGCGATAAAGAAAATTTCCGACAAATCAAACGGGTGGTCTATAAAATGGTCTAAAAATTGACTGTTCTGTTCGGGGTCTAAGAGTTCGACCAGTACACTCATGATGTCTGCCTTCGCTTCATCGGTAACCCTATCAATTTCATCCAGGAGAATTACAGGGTTTTTGGTTTGGACACGTCGCAAGACTTTCATAATTTGGCCCGGTTCAGCGTCTGTATAGGTCTTTGCTCTACCCCTTAGCTGTATGGCATCACCCATGCCGCCCATGGGAATTCTGCCAAATTGGCGACCCAATGCTTGGGCGATAGAGTAAGCCATGGTTGTTTTGCCGGTACCAACTAATCCCAGAAAAAGTAGAGTCGGGGCCTTTGGTCCTTGTGGATTTTGATGCTTTTGATTTTTAAGGTTTGCAACAGCAATATACTCAAGTATGCGTTCTTTGACATTGTCCAATCCATGGTGATTGGCGTCCAGAATTTTCTTGGCGTTTTCCAGGGAGGCCGTATCCGTGCTTCTTTTATTCCAGGGCAGCGAGATGATCCAATCCAAGTATCTGGCGACGGAATCATACTCCTGTGAATATCCTTGTTGTGTGGCAAGGCGAACCAAGCGCGCGAGCATAGCTTGGGTTTTTTGGGCAAGCTCCGGCGGGAGCGCGGCGCCTGCCAGTTTATTTTCAAGAAGCGTGATGTCTTCAAATTGGGCAGGTGCAACAGCCATAGTCCAATTGTAACAGATGGAAAGCTGATTTTAATTTGAATTTAAAGAAGCAACTAGATTAGGATTATCTCTCAGTTTATCTTTTAACCGGTAGGACTCTCCTTCTATTTTAATTATTGTAGCGTGATGATGCAGTCGATCGAGAATCGCTGCTGCTCTTTGTTGGCTGCCAAAAAGCCTCCCCCACTCCTCGAAAGATCTATTAGAAGCAAAGATAACTGAACCGGTTTCGTATCTTTGGTGCAGTAGCTTGAAAAGAAAAGTCGCTGCATTGGTACTTGTTTCATACAAATCCATTTCATCCAGTATTAAAAGATCTGGCCGCAGGAGTGAGGTGAAGAGATAATGGCGTTCTTCGGCACTAGCTTTTCTCTCGACTAGTTCTACTAGTTGGTCGAGGGTTAAAAATTTTACATCATGACCACTATAAATTGCTTCATAGCCAAGTGCCACACTAAGGTGAGTCTTACCTACTCCCGGAGGACCCATAAAAACAACGTCTTCTGTTTTATCAATGTACTGGCAAGAAGCTAAATCGCTAATTTGTGTTTCGTCAACCGTGGGCTGAAAGGTAAAATCAAATTCTTTTAGAGTTCTCTTAAACGGAAAGCCGGCCTTTTGAATCCAGCGCTGCAAACGGCTGTCCTCTCTTAAAGTGAACTCTTTTTCAAGCAGCCCTTCTAAAAAATCGTGCGGAGTTTTTTTGTTTTTGATACACTCTTGCGCAGTTCTATCAAAGGATGAACTCATTCCATCAAGGCCAAGTTCTTTCAATGCTTGACTAATTCTTTCGTTCTGTTTTAGAGAGCTAGATATTTTATAAATTCTAACTTTCGACTTTGCCATTTTTGTTTTGCGGAATAAATTGGTTGTAATAACTAAGCGGTCGTATTTTTATCTCAATTGAATATTTCTCCAAGTTCCCAACCTGTATGTCAAATTCTTTTTCTGTGTTTTTAGGTTGACGAAGATTCTTGATAATGTGCTCGTCGCTGACGATCCACTCATTTCGGCCTTGAGAAACAATATGTTTGGCAATAACCTTGTCTTCATAATAAATCTTGATAAAGGGAACGCCGAGATTGTTAACTTCCTCTAAGAAAAGTCTTTTGGCCGCAAATTCGAGAGGTACTGAATAGTAGTTGGAATGATATTGAACCATCCCGTCTTTGGTACTACTTCTAACTTCAAAATGGGAAATTTGATATCTTTGTTGTTTTGACGGAAATCTCAAGTATGCTTTTTCGAACAACCATCTGTCTATGGGTCTTTCTCCTGTTGTCCTGTGGTTTCGGTTATTGGCCACTTGACTTAGCCAAAAACTCGCTTTTTCATTCAGTTCCTCTAACGAAAAGGAGTTCTTTTTAAAACTCATACCCTGCATGAAATTGTTTCTTACAAATTTAACGGAGGCCTCAACTTTTCCTTTCGCTCTTGGCCAATACGGAGGGCAAACAAATATTTCGAAACCATAGAAATTGGCAAAATCCAGAAAAGCAGGATTGTAATGGTTTTTTACCTCCCCGTTTTCTAGTTTTTCCCTCCTTAAAACGACAGTTTTCATATTGTCATAAACTATGGTCTGGGGAATTCCTAACTGCTCAAAAGCATGAATATGACATTCCAACAATGATTGGATATTTTGTTTCGTGGTAAATTCGACATAGAGTGCGCGACTGTAGCCCAATACGTAAACGAAGCAGTACAGCCTTTTAGCTACACCATTAATTTCGATTTCTCCGAAAGATCCCCAATCCACTTGAGCTTGCTCTCCTGGGCCTGTCTCTAATCGTTGACTACGCTTTAGAGTTTGAAAATTTTTAACATCTGTTTTCATGAACCGGTAAAGAGACATGTAACAGCCTTGATATCCTTGTTGCCTGATTTCAAAGTACAACTTCTTGATGTTTGCAACGCTTGCTTTGGTTCTTTGCCCAAGATAATCAACAAAGGGAACAAGCTTCTTGGGAACTTTCAATGAAACGTTTTTGCTAATTTTATAAGCTCTTTTCTGATGTCGCTTAAACATTTTAGCGATTTATTGTTTTGTCGGAATTATTCCAAATTTGCTGAAAAAATCAATCTCTATATTTTGAGCAAAGCTATAGGATATTATTCAAACTTTGGGGGAAATTTTCAAAGATTGACTAACAACAAATGAATATACTAAAATGCGTATGGTGATTGCCGATGATTGGTCGATAGTTTTTTACACAACAAAGAGCGGTCGCAATCCTGTCCAGGAGTTCTTAGACACTCTTGATGCAAAAACCAACTCTAGATTTATATGGTCGATTAGGGAACTACATCGTCGCAATGTTCATGCCCGAAAACCATTAGTAAAACATATCGAAGAAAAGTTGCGGGAATTGCGGGAAGAAAGTATGGGTAATATTCACAGAATTATATATGTATTTTTCACTGGCCGAAAGATTATTCTATTGCATGGTTTTCAGAAAAAGTCACGACAAACGCCGCGTCGAGAAATTGACATCGCATCGTCTCGACTTAAAGACTTTATAGACAGGCAGGGAGGTGAAAATGACTAAACTAGATTTAATTAAAAAGGGAGAACTTGCATATAAGAAGTGGGAGAAAAAATTCCTTTCCGATTCCGAGAATCGTCGTATTTACGAGGAAGAAGCTGCCAAAAAAGAACTTTGGCTACAATTAGTGGAAGCTCGACAAGCTGCGGGGCTTACACAGCAACAACTTGCAAAAAGACTTGGTGTTTCACAAGCGCAAGTGGCTAGAGTGGAAAAGCGTGGTTATGATGCCTATACTTTAACTTCACTGCGTCGCTATGTTAACGCTTTAGGTAAGGGCTTTTCTCTAAAAGTTATTATAGAAGAACAACGTATGTATTCTATTAACAATTAAGTTGTGCAGTGTAAGTTTGGGCGGAAGTCTGTAAGTTTTCAAAAACTTTTTATCAAATTTAGCCTCGAGATTTTAGAAATTTTTGGTAAATTGAGGCTAAATGTTTTTTGAAAACTTACACATTTATTTTAACATCATTAAGCCAGAAAACTTATTGGCCTTCAAAATAAATTCGAACTTGGTAACTTTTTCAAAGACTTGGGGATTTTTCTTTTTTTGGCCGAAAAGCAAATCATAAAAATTTGGGCCGAGTGGTTGATTGCCATTTCTAAAAAAAACAGCCATTGACGTATCAGGCGGTAGTTTTGGGAGTTCAAAGACAGGATTTTTTAATTTTTGGACAGATGCAAGAATGCGGGCGGCGGCATTTGAGGAAACAAAGAAAGACCACTCTCCAATTTGGAAAAATGTAAATGTTTTTCTTTGATCATTCTCGTCTGGTGGTAAGTTCAAAAGATGAAAAGTTATATTTTCTTGTGATTCTTCCTTGTATACAGGTTGTTGGCCTTCGGCTGTTGGAATATTTTTTAACCTATCCAAATCTATCTTTTTGGCGCTTCTTAAAATAACTGCAACATCAGCGTCTTGTCCAAGAATAATAAGATATTGGCCATGTTCTGAAATTAGATTGTCATCAATCCAGTTCGCAAGTTCTTTGGGAAAAGTAAATCTGGTTTTTAGAAAATCTCTGAGGTCTGGTCCAAAGATGACTAGATTGGCAGAGCCGGGAATTATAAACTTCTTGCTTGCAAAATTGTCTGATATAAAAGGACTTGTTTCTCGTAGGGTTGGAAATGGTACGCGGGTCATCGTACCTTTAAAGCTGATTTCTTTGGCTTTAATTGCGAGCCTTACATTCACTGGCGTTAGGTATGAAAGTCTAGCCTGCGAAGTTGCGTCTAACTCAAACTCAACTCCCTCTTTTGTGCTTTGTGGTAAATTGAGTTTTTCTAAAATTTGCGAAAACCTTAACTCGTCTTCTTCTTGAAGATTAAAGTTGAGTTGAAACTTATTTTCATAAGAAGTGAGTTGGAGTGAATTTTCGTTTTGGTTAAATAATTTTAGAAAAGCTGTTAAGAAAAGGGTTGCTAAGAGAAGTATTGTAAACCCTAAGATTATCTTTGTCTTGCCTACCGGCAGGCGGAGGCTATTTTTCATTTTTAATATCTTTTCGGGGGACGTCTGCGATCTGACCCAGTACGCCTATTGTCAAATCTTTTATGGACAAAGTCTCTTCTCTGGTCACCTTGGTGCCTCGCGGAACCTACCGCATCTCCTTCTAAATTCATTGAGAGATTAACTCTGCCTTGATCATCAATTTCAGCAACTCTGACTTTGACTGTTTGGCCTATTTTGACAATGTCTTCAACTTTATCAACTCTGTAAGATGCCAGTCTCGAAACGTGTACTAAGCCTTCTTTACCCGGGAGGATTTCGACCATAGCTCCAAACGGGAGAATTCTTTTAACCTTACCTTCGTAGACTTCACCCGGCTGAGGCTCTTTAACGATACCTTCTACCCACTGAGCAGCTTTTTGACAAGCCTGGGCGTCTTTGCCACTGATAGTGACTGTACCTTCGTCGTTGATGTCGATAGCAACACCTGTTTCGGAGATGATTTTATTAATTGTACGGCCGCCAGAACCGATTACTTCGCCAATTTTTGACGGATCAATTCTAACTAAGATAACAGTTGGGGCGTGTGGTGAAATTGTTTTTCTTGAACCAGGAATTGTAGAGAGGATTTTTTCTAATATCGCAAGTCTGGCCTTCCTCGCTTTTTCGAGAGCTTCCTCAACAATTTTTACCGTGATACCATTTAATTTCGTGTCCATTTGAATTACGTTGATGCCATTTTTGGTGCCGGCGACTTTGAAATCCATATCTCCCTGGGCATCCTCCTGGTAGGCAATATCTGTTAAAAGAAGGTATTTTGATTTGTCTTTTTTATCGGAAATTAAACCGATAGAAATACCTGCAACGGGTTCTTTTATGGGTACACCGGCATCCATAAGTGCCAGGGTAGAACCGCATACAGACGCCATAGAAGTTGATCCGGCAGAAGATAAAACTTCTGAAACAACTCGAATAGTGTATGGGAAAGCATCGTTTGAGGGAAGAACAGGTAAGAGCGCTCTTTCGGCTAGCGCACCGTGACCGATTTCCCTTCTTCCAGGTGAGCCCAGTCTCCTGACTTCACCTGTTGAAAAAGGAGGAAAGTTGTAATGATGCATGTATCTTTTGGTCCCTTCTTTACTCATACCTTCAATTAATTGCTCGAGAGCGGGAGATGCTAAGGTGGCAATCGATAAAACTTGGGTTTCACCCCTTTCAAAAAAGCCGGAACCGTGGGTTCTTGGCAGAATTCCTACCTTGGTTTTGATCGATCTTATTTCTTCGGGAGCACGACCGTCGATCCGCTTTTTGTTAACCAAAATCTGTTTTCTTAAAAATTCACTGACAGCATCATCAAGCATGGCAGAAAGAATCTTCGTGGTTATTTCTTGATTGCCGGATAACTGTGATTGGTCTTCTTTTAGAAACTCATTTTCGATTTTTTCTAGCGACTCTCCAAACCAGTTCTCGCTTTCAGCTTTGGAGGGCAATTCTAATTCTTTAATAAGATTGTCTTGAATAAATTTTTTGATAGCTTCTTCTTTTTTGGGATCCAACTTTTGAACTTCGTACTGTTGTTTTTGGCGACCCGCCTCCTTGACAAATTCACCGATGAGTGAAACGATTATTTCCCCTTGTTCGAGGGCAAACTTAACCGCTTGCGCCATGGATTTTTCTTCAACCTCTTGGCCGGCAGCTTCAATCATAACAATTTCGTCACGAGTTGAGGCGACGACTAAATCGAGACTTGAGAATGTTTTTTCTTCTTCTGTTGGGTTTAAGATAAAACCACCATTTTGTCTGCCAATTCGCACGGCCGCAATTGGTCCGTCCCAGGGTATGTCGGAAATAGAAAGGGCACAAGAAGCAGCAATTAAAGAAACGACATCGGGATCATTTGCTTGATCCACAGAAAGAACAGTAATAACGACTTGAACTTCAGCTTGGTAATCTTTAGGGAAAAGAGGACGAATAGCGCGATCAATTAGCCTGGAAGTTAAAATTGCTTCCTCAGAAGGACGACCTTCTCTTTTAATAAATCTCGAGGTTGAAATTTTACCGCCAGCATATAATCTTTCTTCATAATCAACAGCTAATGGGAAAAAATCGACGTCTGGACGGGCCGTTTGAGAAACAGCGGTTGCTAAAACAACCGTTTCGCCGTAAGAAGCTAAGACTGAGCCACTGGCCTGGCCGGCCAGTTCACCGGTTTCCAGAACTAGTTTTTTGCCTGCAAGTTCGATTTCTTTTCGAATAATCTTTTGCATTAGAAAATAAATTGAGTAGGTTTTTGGGGAGTTAGAAATCGGATAGTAAGAATCAAATATTTATTGCTACCAAGTCAAACTTGGTTCACACTATTCAACTTCCAACAACCCAAACCCTTTTAACTTAATATTATTATACTATAAATTCTTCTGATTTCAAAATCAGTCCTTTTTAGTCGCTAACTTATCATTTAGGCTTGCGAGACAACAACAAAGTCATTTCTTTGATTACTTAGGTAATCCTAATTTTCCAATAATATCTTTATAGCGATCCGGTGCTTTTCTCGTCAGATAATGAAGTAATCTTCGTCTTTTATTGAT
>Ga0209542_10001019_pt1 | contig 66765 bp, 59 predicted proteins | sample RifCSPhighO2_01_FD_184028 | JGI IMG/M metagenome (GOLD analysis project Ga0209542, IMG submission 184028) | Soil microbial communities from Rifle, Colorado - Rifle CSP2_plank highO2_0.1 (SPAdes) (version 2) | ecosystem: Environmental > Terrestrial > Deep subsurface > Rock core/Sediment ...
TGTTCGTCCATGAATTTAACCATATTAAGAAGTGCGTCTTCATAAACAACAGTGTCGGGATTTAAAAACAGAACATACCTCCCTTTAGATTTTTCAACCCCCAAATTATTTGCCTTGGAAAACCCAATGTTTTCCTGGTTTTTAACTACAATAACATCCGGAAATTTTGTTTTAAGCATTTCTAAGGAATTATCCTCAGATGCATTATCTACAACTATAATTTCGTAGTCAAACCCTTTCGATGTTGCTTTTATCGATTCTAAACATTCCTCAATAAAGTCTTTGGTGTTATAAGAAACAATAATTATAGAAAGATCAATCATAAATTAGAAGACAGATCGGTAAACTTTTTCAAGCTCTTTGGTAATATTCTCCCAGTTATATTTTTCTTCCACAAGACTTCTTGCGTTTTTTGTGATTTTCTCATACAAATTTTTATTATTGAGAACTTCAATTACACTATCTGTAAGCTTTTGATTGTCATCTGCAATTATAACTTCTTTTCTGTTTTCGGCTCCGATTCCTATTGCGCCAAGCCGGGTCGTTACAACAGGAACACCAGATGCCATTGCCTCAAGTATTTTAAAACTTGTACCTCCTCCTATTCTTATAGGAACAAGCAAGAGATCTGCTTTTTCGAAAATTTTAGAAGTATCTTTTGGTGCATTTTCATCAAAAACCACATCTTCTCCGCCAAGCTTCTTCAATGAATCGGGAATTTTTTTACCAACTATCCACAGCTTTAATTTGAAATTTGCCTGCCCGCCAGTGCCAGGCTTTGGCAGGCGGGAAATTTGAAATTTGAAATTAATGGTTGGCCAAATATCTCTCAAAATCATTCTTGCCGCGTCTCTATTCTCAACCCAATTAAAATCTCCAATGAAGAGTATAGTCTTTTCTCCACCTCTTTTAATTCTGGATTCTGAATTCTGAATTCTGAACTTTTCTATATCTACTCCATTAGGAACAACAAAAACTTTATTGTTCTTTTTTTCTATAATTTTTTTATCTTCACCAGAAACTGAAACAACAGCGTCAGCTTTTGCCCATTTTTCTTCTTCTATCTTTTTCAGCTTAAGAATATCAATGTCAAGAAGTGATTTTATATAAAACGGGGATTTGTCTCTGAATCTTTTGTAGACAAGGTACTCGATATTATGCTCTGCTAGAATTACGGGAATTGATATTTTGTTTGGTAAATTTTGCATAACATAAAAAGTTTCGACGTGAATTAAATCAAATTTTTCTTTTTTCAATATTTCTTTTATTTCCCTTTTCATTTGAGAATGCGTGTGACCCGTTACCAGAAATGGATATTTTGAAAAACCTGTTTTAAAAATGTTTTTTAAAGTCCATTGTTTTTTTCGACCTACGGTAATTATTTTTTTACAGAATTTTCCAACTTCCGCAATATCTTGTTCGTTTTGATAAGCTCTTTTTTCGCAAATTAGAGTTATTTGATGATTCTTGAATAAGATTTTAAGAATGTTATATAGCCTTATATGGCCACCTGAGATTAAAGGATAGGGAAGATAGGGCGACACCATTAAAATTTTCATGGTTTTTTGGTAAGACTAAAAAGAAGAAAATCAGATGATGAATAAACTAGTTTATAAGATTTGCCAAAATCGTAATCCTGAGGCTTAGGGCCAAAAATTACAAGATAATCCGCTCCCATCTTAATAAGCTCAGGGAGAGGTTTTTCAAAGCTTGACCATCCGCGTCTATCCATAAAATATAAAGCGGTTGTATCACCATTTGCCGTAGGCACAATTACTTTTGCATCTTTTGGAATAAGACTATCTATTATTTTTCCGGCACTTATAAGCTCCGGATGATCTATATTGTAGAATGCACGGATATTAAACCATCCAAAAGATAACATAAAAACTATACTGATAAAAAGAATGATAAGAGAGACTGGTCTATAAATATTGGTTTTGTTTTCCCAGAGAAAAGATGCGCCGAGCGCAAGATATATTGCGATACTTGGCATAATAAGAATCTGGTAATAATCATGCTGAACGTTTCCTCTTGCGATAACGGTAATGTATAAGAGTGATGAAACCAGAAAAGATAGGAAAAATAAATAACTTTTCTTGGGAAGCTTAAGAAGGATACCTAAGATAAGCAAGGGTAATCCCCAATATCCTAAAATTAATTTCCCAATTCTTTCTGCGAAGATCCACTGGAAAAAAGCTCCTTTAAAACGGATGTTCCCTCCATTTAGAAGCCAGCCACTTTGAGGAATGCCTTCGGGGTACTGAAACATCCAAAGTCTCCATACCATTAATGGGATCACAGACAAGATTGCAAATAACCAGAACTGCCATTTCTTTAGAAAGGCAAGACCGTACTTTTCAAAAGCAAGAGAAATCATAGGCAAAATAAAAAATATCGCAAAAGGCTTAAGAAGAAGAGCTGCTACGGTAAAAATAAGCGAAATCATAAATCGTAAATCGTAAATCGTAAATCTTTTTCCCTCAAGCCACTTGTCAAAAAAATATATAGCACCTAGGAATGCGGTAACAGTAGTTTGATCCGGCAATATGGTCCTTCCAAAATAAATATTAAAAGGTATAAACGTAAAGAAAAATGCGGCAAAAAGACCTGATATTCCATTTAAGTGTTTCTTTATAATTAAATATAAGAATACGGAAGATAAAAGAGATGAGAAAATAGTAACTAGCCTTCCCCACTCTTCAATAGTTAAAATCCCAAAGAGCTTAAAAAGACCTGCTTGCGCAATATTATAAATTGGGAATTCCACAAATCTATATCCATTGGGATTATCATAAATTCCCGAAGGAACATTAGAAAGATCGTCAAATCGGGGATGTAAAAGATCAAAGCCGAATTTAATAAAGTTTCTGGAAACTGCAGAGGTATCTGCCTGTCTCCATGCTTGCCAGTCGGCAATAGGAGCATTAAACTTATAAAGTCTCACCAAAAATCCAAGCATAAGTATTATAAAAAGGACTAGAATCTCTTTTTTAATTTTCATTTGTTTACAGAAATTTTTTTGGGACGATATACGGGATCGAGACTGCCGTCTTCATTAAACTTAAATATCGGATTTAGAGCAGATGTTCCCGCGCCTTGATCCAAAGCTTGCCTAACATTCGGGTGCAAATAAACCTTTAAATTTTTATTTTCAAAAGCAAACCAAAGAGCATCCGCAAGGCCAACAGGAAATACCCAAGCCTGCCCATATTTAATCGGTACATCTACAAAATGAAGTTCAACAGGCTCTTTTGACCAATAGTCTGAATATAGGGCATCGATTGAAATAAAAAATCTTCTGGTTTTTTCACCGGCCCCAGTCCAATCAAGATGAATTTGCTGAACCTGAATTATTTGTAAAAGAAAAAAAACTGAAATTAGTGTCGTAATTGCTGCAAGGGCAATATCTTTTCCGTAATTTTGCAAGTACATATAAAGTTTTTTTATAAGAAATACAAAAACTATGACTAATCCAAAAGATGCAAGGTAACTATATCTTGAAGTAATGTTACCCAATCCCAAAAATGGCAAAAGAGATATGATAAAAAATAAAAACCCAAAGACAATTATTCTTTTCTCTCTTTTTTCCATATTTGCGAAAATTTTTCTATATAAGAAAGCAGAAATGAAAACTATTAATAAGCTTCCAAGCAAAACAAGTATCATGTTTTCTCTAAGAAAATTACGAAATGTTTCATATAGAGGTAAGGAAATTGGGCCAAAGAAAGCAAGAGACAGATAGCCCAGAAGATTACCTACTGCATTAAATGGAAGTTTTAGCAGGTTATAGCTGTAATCACCCGAAAACCAATGGCTTTGGGCATTGTAACGGACAATTAAATAGATCCCTACAGGAATGAATAAAAATATTAAGTGTAGTTGTCTTAGTAATTTGCGAGGATTTATTGATTCTTCTTTGGTAAATTTATACGCAATGATAAGAAGGGGAATGATTACGCCTTGTTCGTGAAAAAGTAAACCAAGAGTTAAAGCTATTAGGGATAAGATGTAATAATGGATTTTTTTCTTTTCTTCCCAGAGGATAAAAAAGAGTAGGCTTGAAAGTGCAAATACGGCGGTAAAAAGAAATCCTGTTGAGGAAATCCAAAAAACAGCTTCGGAATATCCGCTTATCAGAAGAAATAAAAAGGCAGCTAAAACGGCAAAAAAGTGACTGCGTAAAATTTTCCGGGCAAGCAAAAAGAAAAGAGCTGCTGCAGTAAAGTGAAGCAAAATCGATACGGCATGATATATGACTTGGTTAAACCAGAATATTGAATACGTTAGCAAAAAATATATCTTTGTCCCGGGCCTGTAGAAAAATCCGTCGGACTCCGTAAAATAATGAGCAATTGTTGAGAAGGGAGAGCTTGCCCACCTAAACCAGGTAAAGTCGTCTCCGATGAAAAAATTATTAAGCATTGGTGAGAAAATAAAAACGGCTGCTATAAAGAGATAAAAAATTACAGCATACGTTGAGGTTACTGCTTTTTTAAGTTCTGGATAAAGTTCAATTTTTTCGGTCTGATATAAGACGAGAATTCCCAAAACTACTCCTGTTAAAATCCACAAAAGATAAGCAATCTTTGATGCTTCAAATACATCGATAAGAGTCGCGTTTAAAGCAATTCCTATAAAGCCGGCTACAAATCCCAAGATAAAACTTCTTGCAACTTTTGAAGAAACACTGGGCAATATTTTTTTTATGTAAATCCCCAAGGCTAAAAATATAGCAAGAAAGGAAGCAGTACCGAGAATTCCAGTTTCGCCTAACATCCGGAAATAATTATTATCAACAGCAAGGCTCACCGAACCATAACCTGAGCCAAATAATATATTTTTTTTGAAAGCCTCAAGCGCCCGCGGCCATTCACCTTGAAATCGGGTTGTAAACGAAAGATCGTATGCTGAAGCTTTTTTGATTATAAAGTCTCCGTGAAAGATAAAAACTTCCGCAAACGCACTAGATTTAGCATCGGGAGAAACCTCATAAAAGAAGTATCCTGATTTTTTTGTAACAGGGGACAAGGAAAGGTTTATATATCCTGTTCCCTGCGGTAAATTCTCACCTGTTGATAGGTTTGGCGCAACAACAAGAGGCACCTCTCTGGGGAAATCATCCAAAGATAATAATGCGGACGGAGAAGCTTGCTGTCCCCGGTCTGCAACTCGCTTTTGTATGATAATTTTATTTTCAAACCTTTGGGACGGCACAAATTTAACACTTCCTATTGCGTCTCCTGTTTTTGCGTCGACTAAAACACTAACCTCTTTGACTGTATTTCCAAAACGTGAAAGCAGAGCAGGCTGAAAGCTTAAAAAAAGAAATGCGAATATCGCAACAATTGGAAAAGATAAAACAAAAATTTTTTTATTTTGGAAAAAAAGAACTATAAAAAGAGCTATTAATAAAACGAAAAAGGATACTCTGGACACCGTCGTAAAAAGAAGACCAAATCCTAAAATAACGGTAAGCAGTATAATAATTTTTACCAACCGGTTTCTAAATCCAAAAATCAGGCTCGTTAAAATCGGGAGAATTAAAACAAGGTAAGCAGCCAGATCATAATGCCCGGCAAAGGTCGAAGGGACCCTGGAAAGCTGAGAAAGCCTTATCGGAAGTCCTTTTGCAAACTCCTCATTCATTGTAAGATAGGCCGGGAAACCTAAGTATTTTTGCCCAATTCCATACGCCACAACGAGAAGAAGCGTAAAGACTAAGACACCGATAATTACATTGAGAAATTTTTTATCTTTCATTACGGAATAAGCTATAAAAAATAGGCTTGCGTACTCCACATGGCGCAAAAAGCTTAAAAAGGCTACATTGGGAAAAACATTAGAAGTTTGAGGAAAAATCAGAAGAACTCCATGGATAGTGGCTAAAGCACCAATCAACCAATAAATCATAATAGACAGTGTAAGAGGTGTTTTGATGGTTACTTTTTTTTTAAAAAAAAGAAAAAGCCATAAGGCAAGAACAAATATAACCAGAAAGTCTTCGGCTCTAATATAAACCCATGTATTTTGCACATCTAAAAGGGGCAGCTTGGGATACAGAGGGATAAACATCAATAGAACCAAAGTAGACAAAAATAAAATATTATTCCATCCCCACAATAATAATTTTTTCATGTTTTTAGAGCTTTTGAATAAGTATCGGATAAATATCTATTATTTATTATCCTTCCGATTATTACAAGAAGGAAGGCTTTTAAATAGAGCATTGATTTTACAATAGAGTAAGAAAGAAAATTCCCATGCTTCATATAAAAATATAAAAGTCCTTTGTAAATATTTTTTATTGCGAAAGTTCTGTTGCTTGATCCAAGTTGTATATGTATCAACTTAACGTCTGGATAAAAATAGGTCAAGAAACCCCTATTTTTTGCTCTAAAGCATAAATCCATATCTTCCATATACATAAAATAATTTTCATCAAATCCGCTCAGTTTTTCAAAAAGATCCCGTCTTATCATCAAACACGCACCGCTTACCCAATCGACTCTTGATATTTTTGATGGACTCGATCTTACAAAACCAATTCTCTCCATTCCTAAAAGCATTAAGAGAATATTAAATAAATTGTAAAATTTTCCGGCAGATCGCTGCAAGCTTCCATCGTTATTGGTCAATTTTCCACCTACTATTCCCACCTTTGGATTGCTATTTAAAAAATCTGTTATTTTTAAAAAACCTTGGTCTTTTATATACGTGTCTGAATTTAAAAACAATAGATGTCTGCCCTTTGCATATTTTGCTGCCCTGTTGTTCCCCTTAGTAAATCCCAAATTTTCTTCATTCTCCAGAAGTGTTAAAAAAGAAATAAATTTTGAAGCTTTAATCCTTTCTGCCGATCCGTCTTTGGAACCGTTATCCGCAACTAGAAGTTCTACCTCTGCATTCTTCAAATCTTTTTTGTATTGACTGACTACTGATTCTATGCATTTGAGAGTAATATCTTTGGTATTGTAATTTAAAATTATGATCGATAATTTAACCATCTATCTAAACCAAGCAGCTCTTCCCAATCTATAATTAAGATTTTTGATTCTATCTTTAATTGGCTTTGCAGGAACCCCTCCGACAATTGTAAACTCCTCAACATCTTTTGTAACAACAGCGCCTGCTCCAACCACAGCTCCCTTTTTGATTTTGACTCCGGGAAGAATAATTGCCCGAGGTCCAATGAAAACATAATCTTCTATAAAAACCGGAGAGGATATTGCAGGAAAGTCGGAGCTTTGAACATCGTGTTCTGCATTATAAATCATAACCTCCGATGCTATATCTACATGGTCTCCTATAACAAGCTTATCTCTGCCGTCTAAAACTGCACCCTCTCCAATTATTGAATCTTTTCCTATCTTTATATTCTTTGGATCGTAAAAAACAGCTCCCATATGAATAGCTGACCCATTACCTATACTCATTCCGGAAATTCGATAAAAAAACCTTCTGACATGGTGTGACGGCACAAAGCCCACTATTCTTAAAATAAAATTTACAAATTCCGTCAATATCGTTCTTAATCTTCTAAAAACTTTATCCATACTTTATAAACTTTGAACTTTATTACTTTATGAACTCTTTGCAAGTTGTTCCAGGACTTGCAAAGTTTCCCTTGCAGTCTTCTCCCAGCTGAATTTCTTAATCTGTTGGTATCCTTTTTGAATCATTTCTTCTCTTAATGTTTTGTCTTCTATAACTTTTTTGATTTTTTCCGCAATGTCGTTAACGTTCTCAGGGTTAAAATACAAAGCCGCATCTCCCCCTGCCTCAGGAAGACTTGAGACATTGCTTGTTATAACCGGACAGCCGTACTTCATTGCTTCAAGAACCGGAAGTCCGAATCCTTCATAAAGACTTGGTAAAACAAAACAAATAGCATTCTGATAAAAGACCGGTAATTCTTCATCGCTTACAGAATCTAAAAACTTAACTCTATCGGAAACATTGTATTTTTCCGGAGCATTTAAAATATCCTCGTACATCCAGCCCTTTTTCCCAATAATTACCAGATTTAAATTTTTGACTTTTGATTTTAGCCTAGAAAATGCCTCAACAAGCCTTTCTATATTTTTTCTTGGCTGAAGCGTCCCCACAAACAAAATATAGTCTCCTTTAACCCTGTATTTCTCTTTTAATAATTTTGAATTTTGCATTTTGAGTTTTGTCCGCCAACTGGCGGATTGAATTTCGGATTTTACCCCAGGATAAATTACTGAGATTTTATTTTCAGATACTCCGTATGCTTTGATTATATCATTCTTGCTGGATTTACTTATCGTGATAATTTTTTTTGCTTTTTTTATTGAGTATCTACCCCAAAGTTTTAGCTGATATAGATCTCTTTTTTTAAATAATTTTGGGAAATGAAGGTATGAGACATCAAGAATTGACACAACAGAAGGGTAAGTGACATAAAAAGGAAGATAATGCGTTGGAGAGAAAAAAACATCAGGTTTTTCTTTATCAAAGAAGAGTTTCTTAGAAAGTGCTATCAGAGTCCAGAGGGTCCGACCCTTAATAACTTCATAATGCCAATTTTTTGTCTCAGCCGGCATATCGGAAGCAGGATTTATTGGAAGATATATAAAGTATTCATTTTGTTTGTCTATAATTGAAAGCGCAGTAAGAAGCTGAAAACAAAATTCACTGCTTCCGACCCTATTCGGTAATCCGGTTGCCCTATCGTATCCAAATCTTGGCACTACCGCCTCATATGCATTTATTCCAATAACCATAGTATTAAGTATAAAGAATTAAGTATTAAGTATAACTTTTTGAACTTTTGATAAGTCCATTATCTAAGACACTAAGACACCCCTGGGGTGGATTTAGCTTGACACCCCAGGATATAAGACTTTTATTTTGTTGGGATCCAAACCCAAAATCTCTATCGCGTCTTTTTTTGTTGCCTCCGATATGCAAAAAATCAAATCCGATTCTTTTTTAACCCATTTTACTTTTCTTTTTTGAGTAGCGACTATTTTCCTATCTGTTTCTTGCGGATATTTATAGACAATTAAATCGTAGAGGATCGTGGCTTTCTTTGCGCGCTTTACCGGTGGCTCTGTCCAATCTGAAGTAATAAAAACATCAACGTCTCCTATTAACCATTCTATCGACATTATATGGAGCCTATTCCAAAGAATATCCAAAAGAGTCGGCGGGATTTTGAATTTTTTGATTTGAACATTTGGATTTGATTGAAAATTGAAAATTGAAAATTGAAAATTTCTTCTTAGGCTTGAGAAAAAGAGTATATATTCATTTTTTTTATCTACCTCTAATAGTTTTTGAATAAAATTTTGAAGATAATTAGCTACTCCCGTATTTTTATGCGTAAGTTGGGATATATCAATTCCAATTTTCATTTATTTTTGTTTTCTTAGATTTATTATATAAAAAATACAGGGCAGAAGGAAAAAGGCGGCGGCGTAATATGTAAGTCCTTGAGCAGTAAAAAATATTTGAAAATAGAAAAGCGGAATAGATAAAATCAGTGAAATAATTCCTATTCCTGCTGCTAATCTCGGATCTCTTTTAATTAACAGACTGATGAAGATAATAAAAAATACAATATCTTGAATTTTCATCTCTAATCACTTGAATATTTTAGTGTTACTTTATCTTCTTTTTCTTTACCGGAGCTATGCAGTATAAGATCTGCCAAAAAACCTGTAAAAAAGATTTGAAGACCGCTTATGACAAGAAGCATTCCTAAAAACAATAGGGGTCTTCGCCCTATAGAATAACCCTCAAGACGAAGAAAAGTAAGATAGGCAAGAATTATTGTTCCCACAATAAAAATAAATCCTCCAACAGGTGCGAAAAAATGAAGAGGCCTTCTGCTGTACCTTGAGAGAAATAACATTGTGAACATGTCCGGAATTTCTGTAAACACTTTTGTAAAACTGTATTTTGATTTACCCAGTTTTCTTTCGTCGTGGACAACCGGTACCTCTGCTACCGAAAACCCCTCCTGGTAAAGAAGGACTGGAATAAATCGGTGTGTTCCTCCGTATAAATTTAATGATTTTGCAGCTTCTGCTTTGTAAAGCTTTAATCCGCAGTTTAAATCACTTACCTTCAAGCCCCAAAAAAAACTTGATACGAAGTTAAAGATTTTTGATGATATATTTTTAGCGAAGGGATCTTTTCTGTTTTTTCTCCATCCCGAAACCAAATCCCACCCTTCTTTTGCTTTCTTTACCAGTTTTTCAATCTGATCTGGTCTGTCCTGCAAATCCGCATCCAGAGTAACAATTAAATCTCCCCTTGCTTTTTGAAAGCCCAATGTTAAAGCCTCTGCCTTCCCCTGATTTCTGCGAAAAGAGAAAATTCTAATATTTTCGCTATTTTCTTTAAACTTTTTCAAAATGCTCAGTGATTTATCGGTCGATCCATCATCAACGAAAATAGCTTCAAAACTAACTTTGAGTTTTGATACCCGTAAGATAAGCTCTTTGTAAAAAGCACCTAAGCTTTCTTCTTCATTAAATACGGGAACAACAATACTAAGCATACGCTCAATTTTACCATTTCTTAAAGCTAAAGCCAAGCAATTAATATTTTTTAGCATAATATTTTAGACAATTAAGCTTAAAAAGAGTACAATTAGAACACTATGTATAATTGGAGTACCGATACGAAAGAGCTTAAAAAATACCCTGAAAAATATTCGATATGGAAACTTGAACAGCTTATAAATTACGGGTTAAACGGTGAAAAATTAAATACCAGAAAGGTTAAAAAATATTGGGATAAAATTAGGATTGATCCTAAGAAACGTGCCCTACTCTCATTTTTATTATGGCCAAAACAATATTAACAAAAAGACAACAACAACTTCTTACCCTTTTATCTCAAGATAAATATATCAAAGAACATTTTTATCTTTCCGGTGGCACTGCCCTTGCGCAGTATTATTTACAGCATCGTTTATCAGAGGATTTAGATTTTTTCTCACTTCTTGAAGTAAATCCAAAGACAGTTCAGATTATTTTCAAAAAGATTAAAGAGAAAATACATTTTGAAAAAGTAACCTTTGAGATCTCCTTTAATAGAAATCTGTTTTTCTTGCATTTTCCTGATGAAATCTTAAAAACCGAATTTACGTATTATCCCTTTGAACAAATAGAACAGCCAAAGAAAATGGGTTTACTCAAGATAGATAGCCTTATGGATATTGCTGTGAATAAAGCAGATACGATTTTAACCCATCCCCGAACACGCGATTTTATTGATCTCTATCTCATACTGCAAAAAGAACAATGGTTATTTGCAGACATGGTCAAACAAGCTCGGGTAAAATTTGATACCGCTGTTGATGCACTACATATTGCTCAACAACTCTTAACAGTATCGGAATTAAAAGATTATCCCCGTATGCTCATTGCATTTGATTTTGAGAAATGCGAGGATTTTTGGATTAAAGAAGCACAAAAATTAAAAAAATACATACTTAAGTAGATTTAAAATACTCCAACAGCTTCTTCTTCATTAAATACAGAAACAACAATACTCAGCATACGCTCAATTTTACCATTTTCTAAGTTTAAAGCCAATTAAAACAACCAAAACTGTTCCAAGCGTTATTCCGCTTATTACAAGACCGATATTTACCCAATCCTGAGGAGTATAATAAACCGTAAGCAAATAATCTCCGTTCTTGGGAAGAATAAAGCTGTTAAACCGTCCGTTGAATTCTGAACTCTGAATTCTAAAATCTGAATTGAAGGCAATCCAGTACTTGTCAAAGCTCTCCGAAAAAACCAAAATATCGCCCTTCTTTACATTTTTCACAGTTACTTCATGTTTAGTTGGGTTTATAAATCTATAATTTATTTTGATATTATTTGAAGTACTCCAAAAATGATCTTTTGGATTTGAAATCTCAAAAACCTTAATCTTTCCAAAACCATCAATTTCCTTCAACCATTTGATTTTTCTTATATCACCTACTGTCCTTTCATATAAAGTATTATTATACTTCCTATCCTCTAAGAATATTTCCCCCTCGCTGTCGTATGGAATAATTACATACTTCACAGATGATTCTTGCAATATCCCTTCCATTTCTGTCATTCTTAAATTCTTAAAAATTTGAGAATAGTTAGTTTCTTTCATGAAATCCTGTGCTGGAATCACAGGATGATCTGAGGAATAAAAACCAAATCTCTGGGTTTTAGGAATCCAAAATGTTCTGTAAAAAAATTCATCTTGGGAAATATACTTTTCCAAACTTATGTATTCTTTAGGGATCGCCTTTGATTTAAATGTTCCCGTTAATTGCCCAAGTAATGCTGGTCTAATCAAAAACATTAAGTATAAAGTAACTAGTATTAAGAATATATTAGGAATAAACTTTTGAATTTTGAATTGTACTTTTGAATTTTGAATTTTGAACTTTGAACTTAGGAAGCCGTAAATTTTCCATATCGAAAAAGGAATAAGAATGGAATAGCTTATGGCGACCAGGGTGTACCACTTTGTCGGGTCCCTAAACATTATAAAACCGGGAATATGACTAAACATCCAAAGATATATTCCACCAAACGGCTCATTTGCCCCTTTTGCTAAAAATGCCCCAATTAAACCAAGTATTGCAAAAAACAATACGTAGCTCTTGGTTCTTTGGTCTTTAGTTTTAGAGACGAAGAAAAGACTACTAAAAGCTAAAATCGGGAGAATTAAAAATTCGGGTTTCATAAAACCTACTTTCCCAAATATATTTTCCGGCCAATTAGGATGCAAAAGAGAAATTGCATTTTCAAACTTCGCAAAACTAAAAAACTTGACAGCATCTACGGAAGTATAAACTGCTCCAAATGATTGCGCAGGATTTTGATGAAAAACTAATAATGGCAATATCCAAAATGCGTGTAAAAGGCCGGAAACCGCAAATGGAATAATAAATATATAAGAAATATTTATAACAATTCCTTTTAAATCTTTACCTATGATTAGTTGTTTTATATTAAATAAAAAATAAATACCTAAGGCAGAAAGCGTGATGTAAGCAATTCTTAAATCAAACATTACCAAAATTCCAAATAAAAACCCAAACAATAACGAATATTTTAGCTTGATATTTTCATTTAATTTTATAAAAGAATATAAAACCAAAGGGACAATTGAATAAGCAATGGCTATACCCATCTGTCCTCCACCAACAATCATTAAAATGTAAGTGTTGAATAAGTAAATAGATGACGATAGTAATGCAAATTTGCCTGAAAATAATTTTTTAAATAAACAATAAGACGAAAATACAGAAATCATCAAAAATGGCCAAAACCAAACAAATTTTTCTATTAAAACCCATGGTATGTTAAAAAAGTTACTAAGTATATTTGCCGTAGATGAAAAGTAAGTTGAAAGACCTAAGAAAAATGCAATATTTCCTCCTAGTCCAGTTACAAAACCTGTCCAGCTCCAAATGTAAGGAAAAATAGTAAAACTTTTTAAAGTTTGTGGAAAATTAAAACTCCAATCTCCAGAAGAAAGAGGATTTAATAAAAACCAAGTTTTAAATACATATAAAATAAGTAGCAAAAATAATATATCAACTAAATTTTTCCTCATTTTTTATTTCTTAAATCTCTAAAATATTGAAATAAAATTACTGAGAAATTCGTCAAAAGTAAAAAGTATATATAATTTCCTACTATTTCAGTACTTGAACCCTGAAAAAATAAGGAAACGATTAAGGAAAAAATAATAAATACAAGAATGGTAAATGAAACGATTTCTACTGTAAATTCAAACATAGTTATAAAAAATATTAAGAAAAGAAAATAGATAAATTGCGGACTTAATAAAATATTAAAATACGGTAAAGTGGAAAGCAAAATTAATAAAGTAAGGACAAGAAATATTGCAAAACGAAAGTTATTTGAAGTGATAAGTTTTTTATTCATTTCTTCTCCTCAACCTTAAAAACATGTAAATGAAAGTAACTAAGGTTACTGCGCTAACACCCAAGCCAACATAGAAATACTTTTGAGGTTCGAATATAACAAGTAAATCATAATTTCCTTTTTCTTCTATTAACCACCCGTTTGAATATCCATTCATTTTAAAATGATTCTCCTCGTTTATTGATTTCTTAAGAAAAGTCTTCCAAGACTTAGTAAAATCATTAGTATCTTTTTCAAGTTTGTATACTTTCCATCCCCTATCAAAGCTTTCTCCAAAGCTAAGAAAGAATGAATTATCTGCATTAATTACATTAATTGCATATTCAGTTTGATTAATTTTCCTAAATTTTAGTTCGGGTAATTTTATACTATTGTTAATATTTTTTGTAAAAAATACTTTAGGAATAAATGTTTTTGTTAAGCTAAAATTTCTAAAGGCTGTAACATTTTTTTCTTGACTTAGATTTTGCAAGAAGAAATCTGCATTATCAGTATTTGACGTAAATTCATGAAAATAGCTTTTCCATTCCGTATCTCTCCCTAAACTAAACTTTACTCTAGAAAAAGCATTCTTTTGAGATGAAATCGAAAGCAAAGAATTGTCTCCGTCAATAATTTTGTATTCGAAGGTTAAATTATATTTTTCAACAGGAATTATATTTTTTGTCGTAAAAATTCTTTTTTCCTGATTATTAAGAGAAAATTCTTTTTCGTCTAGCTGGTTAGGCTCTAAAAGATTCTCTATTGGTTTATAAATAAGTTCTAATTTATGTTCTCCCCGATCCAAAATGATTCCGTTGGTATTTTTAAGTTCACTTCCATCAAGAATAACTTTTTCAGGTAATTTTTCTTCGCCTAGAAATTCTATACTATATTTATCTTTATCTATAACACTAAAAAATAGTCTTTTATCATTTTGAGAAGATGATATCCAGACAGTTTTTCCAATATTCAAAATATTTTTATTTATGAACGAAATTAGAGATTCATAAGATTTCTCAGAAAAGTCACTTCTGAAATGAAGCCTATCTAAAAATTTTCTTTGCGCATGCAAATAGCCAAGCAATCTCATAAGATAATTATTTTTTTCTATCTCTGAAAGTTTATTTGTTTCTAAAAATGCGTCTTCTATAATAGATTTATAATTATTTATTGTACTTTCTACATAAGGGAATTTAGAAGCTTGGTTAAAGCCTTCCTTAAAAACAATTCCAAAAATTTCGGCTATTCTTTTATTTGAGAAAGAGAGATCAGCATCAATTCGTTGTGCCGGGTAATTTGCGTATTTATCGGTCAATAAATTTTCTTTCCAGGATACTAAAAAGTAAAATATGGAGTTAGGAAGCAATCTTGCTTCGGGCATATCTATTTTATTTTTAAATTCTTCGAATTCATTATCTTTGCATAAAATACAATTTGGCTGGATATATATTTTATCTATTACTTTTTTTAATTTTTCTTCCGGAAATACTTCGGATAATATTACTGAGGATCTAAGATCTTCTTTTTGCCCTAATAAATATCTTAAAGAATCGGATCCGGAAATTGAATAATTTACTATTTTAGGAAAATAAAATTTAGGCAAATAATTTTCCGACTTAATATTATAAACGGACCATTTACTAAAACGTTTTTCAAGTGAGATACTTTTAAAATTTTCCAGATTATTTTTTTCATGTAATAAATCTTTACTTGTCGTAATTTCATCGATATAAAGAACATCGTCTCTCCATAAAATTTTATTTATACCCGCTAGGCCTGTAAGTTTTAAAAATTCATTTTCGTTTTTTTTATCTATTGCGTCATAAATATTGGAAATTATTTCGGGTGAATAATTATCATTAGCAACTATTGATCTATCCATAGATAATCTAGGCAGAATATCCAAACTAAAGAATCCCCAATCATAACCATCCGCACGAAAATCCGGATAAAGTTTAGGTAAGATTAAAATCCTTGATTCTTCCGAAATGTTTTTGTTTACATAAGCAGATGCATCCCTTACATAACCTGGAATATTAACTTTCGTAGTAAAGGGTTTATTAAACTCAAAGAAATTAGCAGTAAAATATGGAAAATGATAAAAAATTATAAATATAACTGCAAAAATTCCTACAAAATTATAAATGTATTTTCTCTTCACGTAATTCAACAATAACAAATTTAGTAAATGTCCTGTTAAAAAAATGAATGAAAACCAATAAGCAGGCCCAAATTTGTAAAAAGCAGACCTGAATACGGCAAATCCCGGCAGATGTTCAATCAAAAAAACATACAGAAAGCCCAATGGAGGATGAGAACCTGCAGAAAAAACTATTCCCACCAAAAATAATATAAATATTAAATAAAATAGCTGATCGTTTCTATTTTTGGCATTAATTCTTTTATATAAAAATAAACCCAATAAAATTGTTGATATTGGAATAAAACTTAAAACAATGAGTAGAGGATTGTTTATAAAATAGTTTGCATACGGGTGATTAATGTTGTTATACCAATCCGGAATTCCTTGCAATCTAAAAAGATTTATAAAACTTGCATATTGGTTAACTACAGATTCCCACCCAAGTATTCCGGAAATTCCACCTGCAGAAGATAAAGATGAATAATATTTATTTACTATTAAATAGATTTGAGGTAAGATCAAATAAGCATTTATTAAAAATATTGCTGTTGCTAAACCAACTAATATCTTTATGGAATAAATTACTTCCCTCACTCCATCTCTTAAATAATTGACAAATGTTAAATATATGAACGTAATAAAATAGACTAAAATTATTGATCCGTATAAATTAGGGCTTCCTCCAAGGTTTAAAAAGAAAAAAATAAGAGAAAATAGAATTGCTCCTTTGACTAAATTAATTTCTTTATTTAACAATTTATAAATTATTAATAATCCTAATGGCAATGCAGCAAAAAGAGAAAATTTTGCCCGTTCTGCAATAAACCAACCCTGCAAGAGGAAAAAATTATACATATAGAATACGCTTGAGAAAAGTCTAAAAATCCAGAATTCTTTCTTTGGAAAAAAATTATTAATAAAAACATACATCGATATTCCAATTACAAAAAACCACAAAATGAAACTTATTTTTTCTCCTGTAGCTAATGAGTTGAATAACCAACTCAGAAACGTCTCAGGGGCTTGAGTTATCAGGAAACCTTTAAGTATTGTCCAATCAACCCCAAAATTGCTAGTAGAAGACCATGAATAAAAGAGATTTCGAAAGTGATCCAGATAATTTAATCTAAATCCGGTATCGTGGCCTAAAATAATTTGATTATCTTTAAGCCAGATTAAAGGTGTTAAGCTTAACACAAAAATTATAAATATTTCCCAATAATTTTTAAGCTTGTTGATCATTTAGGAATTGCGCTAATTGTTGCGAGTCTTAATCTAACCTCATCCGATATATTAAATACCTCTTTTGAATTAGAATCGAAGAAGAATCCGTGAACAATACTTCTTGATAATTTATTTTTTGTCATTTCTTTTGCCATTTTATCCATATCTTGGAAATACCCAAATCCTTTATCATCAATTTTTTTGTACCCCTCGTCTCCTAAGACCCACAAAAAGTTTTCCGACAAAAAGTTTTGAGGAATATTACCTGAATCATAGTACCAAACTTCAAGAGTATACCCTAAACCATTTGCAAAGGGATTCGTTATTATATCTCCGAGGTACGTCTTATTACTTGTAACATAAAAAATGGAATCTTTTTCCGGTTTTGGGTAAATATCTTTAATGCCATAGAGGAGTGCTTTCCTTTCGTTACCAAGATTTACATTATAGGAAATATCCTTTCTTATAAAACTTGAGTGATGGAATAAAAACAGCGTAACAAAAAATAATGTCGCCCACTTTGCATACGTATTAATATTGGCAAAAAAGTAAACTATGTATCCAAATAAAATACCTGCGGGAATTACGCTAACATAGAAATAGCGACCAGAAAAATAAGAACTGTCTCTGTCAAAAATAACATAAGGCAAAAAGCTTAAGAAGAAAAAGAGAAGAGAAAAAAGTATATTTCTACTTATGACTATATCTCTACATTTGTACGTTATGAGACCAAGTAGCCCCAATATTGCTACCGATCCCACAATTGATACCATATCTGTAACAATACTTTCAGCCACTAAACCACTAACGGGAGAGGTGATAAGAAATTTATACTGCATTTTTGTGATAGCGGGCATAATTGGGTACAGGTCGAGAGGCGGAACAAAAATTTGAAAAAGTGAAGTTAACGGATAAAGAATTGTATGTAAAATAACAGTTTGCGCAAAATTATTGTCAGCACCACTTGCAATACCTGCGATTTTTTCGGTTCGGAAAAAAAGTTCGCTAAATTTAAAGACTAACATTAAAAAACCAAAAATAAAAAGCGGTAAATTGACAATAAACGCATCTTTTACATTTTTTTTATTTATAGGTTTATTTTTATAAATAAAAGCCATCAGGGGTAATAGAATAAAAATAAAAATACCAATCCCCTTAAAATAAAACGACAAAATAGCAGAAAGAAAACTTACTGCGAGATATTTTTTATCTGCTTTCTCAAGATATTTTAAATACGTTATTATTGCAAGCAAAATTAGAGTAGCCGCAGGTAGCGTACCAATAGCCGAGGCCCAAGTTACTGCCTGATGAGAAACACTATTTGTAATCAAAAATACTGAAGCAGTAAATGCAACAAGCCTTTTTTTTGTAATTTTATCTACGAGATAGAAAGTCAAAGTTGCATTTATAATGTGGAAAAGAATTGCGAAAATTGCTATAGGCACAACTGTAAATTTATAAAACCCAAGAAAAATTAAGTATATAAGTCCACTAAGCGGCCGTGTTTCTCCAAAAAGAAGCTGCAAGGGACTGGCATTTGCAAAAATTCCAATGCCGTCTGCAAGATTATGACCTAATGTCTGCCACTCATCTTGCTGGTAAAATGTATTTGGAAGATCTAAAAAAATAAGAATTGTAATAAGTGACAGCAATATAATCGGAAAGAATTTATTTTTGATAATTTGCTTCATAATGCATCTCTACTTGGATTATATCAAGAGCTAACTTGAAATAAAAGAATAAATTAGCTATCATCCAGAAGAGCTACTGCAGTTTTACAAGTGTAGTAAATCGGATATAATGAGGAGTAACTGTGGGAAAAGTTATAAATTATCTCAGATTATCGCCTCTTTACGAAATTCTTTTTCTTCTTGTGCAAAAATACGAATTCTACAGATGGACTAAAAGAGGAAAAACTCTTCAACCTCCACATTTTATAAAACGATCATTGGTACGCTCCTATTCCCTCGTTTATTCATGCGACATATTGGTCGAAACTGGCACGTATTTTGGGTCTATGGTGAATGCAGTAAAAGACAGTTTTAAGAACATTTATACTATAGAGCTCGATGAAAAATTGTATAAGCGTGCAAAAAAGAAATTTGCCAAATACAAGCATATTCGTGTTTTGCAAGGAGATAGCGGTAAAGTATTAAAAGATATCCTTACCAAGTTAAATGAACAAGCATTATTTTGGCTTGATGCGCATTATTCTGGAGGAATTACGGCAGGAGAAAAGCATTCTCCAATAGAAAGAGAGCTAAATAAAATTTTGAGCCACCGCATAAAAAACCATATTATTCTTATCGACGACGCTCTTAATTTTACAGGAGGAGACTACCCGACTATGAAAGAGCTTGAATCGTTGGTGAAGAAACTCCGATCAGAGGCCACTATTTTGGTAAAATATAACGTTATTATTATAGTCTAGTGTCGAAACTAATCGGAAAACAAATTTTTTTCATACCAGTTAATTGTTTCTGCTAATCCATTTTCGAATTTGGTTTTAGCTTTGAAACCAAATTCGATATTCGCTTTTGATGTATCGAGTTTTCTTCTAGGCTGGCCATCGGGATTTGTCCTATCAAATACAATTTTACCGCGGAATTTAACAATCTTAGAAATAAGTTTACTTAGGTTTTTTATGGAAATTTCGAAAGAGGCTCCTAGATTAATTGGATCTGGCTTATTGTATTTTTCTGTTGCAAGTAGAATTCCCTCTGATGCATCTTCAACGTATAGGAATTCTCTTGTTGGTTTACCGGTTCCCCACACAACTACCTCCGATTTATTTTTGTTTCTCGCTTCAATAAACTTCTTTATGAGCCCAGGAATTACGTGTGATTTGTCCAGGTTGAAACTGTCACCTGGTCCGTAGAGATTTACGGGAAGAAGATAGATTGCATTAAATCCATACTGTCTTCGGTACGCTTGGGCCTGGACGAGTAACATTTTCTTTGCAAGTCCATATGCGGCATTCGTTTCTTCTGGATATCCACTCCATAAATTTTCTTCCTTAAAAGGGATGGGAGAAAATTTTGGATATGCGCATATTGTTCCAACTGCTACAAATTTTTCAAGCCCTGCTTTCCTAGATTCTTCCATGAGGTGTAATCCCATCGAAAGGTTATCATAAAATAGTGTGCCGGGATTTTTTAGATTGTAGCCTATTCCACCAACATTTCCAGCGAGGTGGATTACAACATCTACGCCAACTACAACTTTACGGCAAACTTCTTTTTTGCGAAGATCAAACTCGGAGGATCTCGGAATAAAAATATTTTCTCTTTTAACTTTTCTTTTTTTAACTAAATTTTCAACTACACGACTTCCTAGAAACCCTGCTCCGCCAGTGACTAAAATTTTTTTATTTTTCCAAAATCTAGACATAATCTGTTAAACCCGTTTGCTGTATGACAAGTTGGCTAAAATTATAACACCGACAGGCTTGAAATGGAAGAAGAAATTAGCTATGATCAGCACAGTGAAGCTTCAAAGAAATTCAAATATTCTCATTCTTTCGCATTTTTACAAGAGGACTTTGGCTGGCGGAGGGCCACCCCAAGATATAAGAGACTTTTTCAAGCTAAAAGTAGATAATATTTATTATATAGAACACCCTTTTCCATATTCTGATGATCATCGATCGTCTTTATCTATCTATAAGAACGGAAAATTGGAAAAACAATTCTTCGCGTTTCGAGTATTCGGACCCCAAGTATTTTTATATCCCTTAGATGTTATCATTACTTTATACTTTTTTATCAGAATTAAAAAAAAGTTTGATCTGTGTGTTGCGCTAGACAATTTAAACACCCTTTCTGTTTTACCGTTTAAGAAAGCTGGGCTAATTCAGAAACTTGTTTTCTATACTATAGATTACACCCCTTTTAGATTTAAAAATAAAATTCTCAACTCCATCTATCATTTCATAGATAGGATAGCGTGTTACAACGCGGATGCTATTTGGGTTGTATCCCCTCGAATGATTTATGCCCGAAAAAATAATGGAGTTAATTCCAAAAAAACCGCTCCAAGCATTAGCCTTCCCATAGGAACAAATCTTGAAAACATAAAATTATTACCCAGTAACTTAATTAATCGTTACCAAATAGTATTTGTTGGGATCCTCTTGGAAAAACAAGGAATCCAACTTATTCTAGAATCACTTCCTCGAATAATTCAAAGTATTCCAAATTTAAAGTTTGTTATTATCGGGCAAGGAGAATATTATTCGGAGTTGAAAATCCAAACCAAGAAATTAAATATCGAAAAATTTGTTACTTTTAAAGGTTTCGTTAAAGATCACAAGGAAGTTGAGAAAATTCTTTGCAAATCCGCAGTAGGCCTTGCTCCTTACGTTCCCACACCTGATAATTTCACAATTTATGCTGATCCAGGAAAGGTAAAGCTCTATGTTGCATGTGGGCTTCCTGTTGTTATAACTGATGTCCCTCAGATCGCCAGTGTTATTGACTCGAAAAAGGCTGGGATGAAAGTGGATTATACCGTAGATTCAATTGCAAAAGCATTAGTTCAACTACTCTCAAACGACACGCTTTATAAAGAGTTTAGACAAAACGCGATTAAACTTTCGAAAAATTATGATATGAATACACTAATAGCTAAAGCCTTAGACAAAACAAATTAATTTAATTTATGAACTGACTTGTTCCACTCAATAGTTCTTTTCAATCCTTCCTCTATATCAACCTCAGGTTTATATCCAAAAGCTTTCTTTAATTTGGAGATATCCGGCATAACTCTATTTGGAGCTCCCTTAATAAACTTAACGTCTTTTATCAAAACTTTAACAGGCTCTTTAATATTGCAAATTTTATGAACTAGTTCGGCAAGATCTTTAATACTAATTTCTTCCAAATCGGAGGCAATGTTAAAAGCTTCGCCATTTTTTTGAGACAGAAGTAGATTAAAAAAGGCTATGGTTGCATCCGAAATATAACAGTATGATCTTGTATCTAAGCCCTGACTTAACATTTCAATTGGCTTTCCTTCTAAGCCGCTCCTTATAAAATCTGCCATTACCCGTCTGTCTGATATCCCCAAACCTGGACCATAAACAATAAATGGACGTGCAATTTTTACAGGTGTTTTGTATTTCTCAAAATATATACTACAAAGGGTTTCTGCCAATCTCTTTGAAGAGGTATAACAAGCACGAGGACCAAAAACTGAAACATTTCCATTGTATGATTCGGGAGTGGGTATGTCTTCAGGAGAAGGATTTCCGTAAATTTCGCCACTGCTCATATACAAGATGCTTTTCACTTTATTTTTTCGAGAATATTCCAAAATCCACCTTATACCATTTACATTAACATCTATGGTTCCCAAAGGATCCGCAAGAAAAAAAGCAGGCGCAGACATACCAGCCGCGTGGATAATATAGTCTATTTTAAAAGAAGGTAAGTAAGGAAGAACCGCATTATGTGAAACAAATTTTATATCACGGTTACCAAGAAGATAGCCCAATCTGCTATTTCTTTCTATTTTGCTCTTTTGTAGACCCAAAATTTTGCACGGGGCGAGAAGCTTATGTTCACTATTCAAAAAAGCAATTGTTTCAACAAGATAACTACCTATCAATCCCGATGCTCCGGTAATCAGAATTGTTTTGCCCGATAATTTGTTAATATCACTCCCCAATCTTGTTACTATATTTTCAACGTCTTTTTTTATAATCGGGTTTATCATAGTTGTACAATGAACGAACTGCTTTTGCCAAATGATTTGCCGAAAGCCCGTACTCTTCGAATATTTTTAGCTTATCCGAAGAATATTCTTTACAAAAAATGTCGTTAAACCCCATTATTTTATAGAGAGCTTTGTTTTTAGGATGCTGCAACAATATGGAAGAAACTGCACTGCCTAATCCTCCGATTGTACTATGTTCCTCTATGCTAACTATAGCTTTACACTCTTCTGATAATTTCTTTACTATAGCATCATCAATCGGTTTTATCGTATGCATGTTGACAACGTAGCAATTAATATTATCTTTTTTAAGTGTTTCTGCTGCCTCTATCGCAATAGTAACCATGTCTCCTGTTGCAATGATCGCAGCGTCGATACCTTTTTTAACAATTCGAGCTTTTCCAATTTCAAACTTTCCTCTATCATAATCAAGAGAAAATGAACTCAATGTTAATCGTATATATGTTGGCCCTTGATATTTCACTGCGGCAAATACTGCCTCTTCAACTTCTTGAGGATCGGAAGGAGCAATAATAATCATGTTTGGGAGAACTCTCATGATTGCCACGTCCTCCAAAGAATGATGGGTTGAGCCCATTGTTCCATATGATACGCCGCTTCCTACTCCAACTAGCTTTACATTGGAATTGTTATAGCAAACATCAACTTTTATTTGTTCATAACAACGGGATGTTATAAAGGGAGTTATTGTATAAACGAATGGTACTTTTCCCGACATCGCAAGACCTGCGGCAACTCCTACAAGATTTGCTTCTGCTGCACCTAAATTATAGAAATTATTCGGAAAATCTTTAATATAGTGTCTTAAAAGAAACGCTCCGATATCACCTACCATACAAAGGACTTCATTGTTCTTTTTGGTCACCTTATATATAGATTTTATAAAAGCGTCTCTCATTTATCTATTTTTGCCTTAAGCCTCTTCATTCTTCCGTTCAGCTCTCCCAAGGCTTCCTTTAACTGTTGTTCATTTGGAAGCATGCTATACCACTCTTTTTTATTTTCCATAAATGAAACTCCCTCACCCTTTATTGTATTTGCAATAATTACTGTCGGTTTATTATTTTTCGCGGGGATTTTTTTGAATGCGTTAGTCAAAGCCTCGAAGCTGTGACCATTAATTTCAATAGTATTCCAGCCAAAGGCACGAAATTTATCCGAGAAAGACAATGGATCCAAAATGTCTTTTGCAAAACCGCTTATCATAAGTTTGTTGTCATCAAGTATTAATACGAGGTTGTTGAGTTTATGATGCGCTGCCACCATGGTTGCTTCCCAAATCGCTCCTTCATTACACTCTCCATCTCCAATAAGACAATATACACGAGAAGAGCTTTTATTTATTTTATTTGCCAGAGCAAAACCAACAGCTACAGAAAATCCATGCCCTAAAGATCCGGTTGAGGTTTCTATCCCCGGAATTCTTGTACTATCAGGATGGCCGCCTAGTATGCTGCCTGGAGAACAATATGATTTCAAAAAGTGCTTTGGGAAAAAACCGTAATTTGCTAAAACTACATACAAAGCAGCGCAGCCATGTCCTTTACTTAAAACAAATTTATCTCTGTTAGGATCATTCGGTTTTTTAGGATTTATTTTAAGAATTTTATTATATAAAAAAACCAATATGTCTACAATCGAAAATGAGCTTGCAATGTGTGTTCCTTTTGCCGAAACAATCATCTCAAGAATTTCTTTACGCATCTGAGCTGCTTTTAACTCCAACTCCAGTACTTCTTTTTTAATTTTTTTCATAACTTTTAAGCTCTAAGATATCTTCTAGGAAAAATCTAGCAAACTGATCTTCGAACCATGTATCTATAAATTTTTTCCTAGACAACAAATTTTCGATATTTTCAATGTATTTATTATATTTATTTTTATCGATTGAATTAAGATAAGTTAATAGCTTACCATAGTCCCTAAAATCTCTGAAATCAATGAAACAATTTTTTGGAATATATTTTTCTATGTCCGATGCGCCCCAATATATAGGAATACATTTTGCTTTAAGACAATCAAATATTTTTTCAGTTATATCTCCATTTACATCTGTTAAATTCTCAAAACATAAACAATATTTAAAATTAGATAATAAGTCGATTTTATTATCTACTTCTCCTTTGTAATTCGAGTACTTTTTGAAACCAAAGATCTTTTCGGTTAAATTATATTTTTTAGGTTTATTCCATCCTCTGCCATATATAAAAAATTTATCCGGAATTGCATGCTCGAAGAATTCCATTGACTTTATTCTTTCTGAATACAATTCTCTTCCAAAAGATTTTAATAGCTGAAATGGGAAAAAAGGCAGTGTATTCTTATTAATAATAACTAAAAATTTCTTTTCTCCGAACTTCTTGGGCTTAGTTTCAATTCCAATACTCGATTTGGGCAGTAATATTTTAAAATATTTCTTATTGTCTACTAATTCGCCGTACCAAGTGTACACTTTTGTAAAAAAAATGTGGAGTATTTTCCAATAATTAAACGGCATCGTTAACGAAGCCTCATTGCATATAAGAATATTTTTATTTCTGTTTGTGATAATTAATTTCCAAGCGGAAAAGTTCCAAGCATAAGGTAAATCAAAATAAACATATTTATATGGAGCTTTTTTTGTAGGAATATCGTAAGTATTTATGTTTATATTTCTTTCATTTAAATATTTTTTTAGAGTTAAAAAAATTAATCTCTCAATTCCCTTGTTTTTTTCAAAATCAAAGGCAACATTATGCAAGTATTGTTTACCATTGTATGGAAAAATACTTACAAATATCTCGTCTTGCATATTTTTGTTCTAAGATTTATATTACGCCATTATTTCTTAGTATGTTATACACACTAATTCTGATTTTTGCCGGAGTAAACCAAAGAGTTATAAATTGAAATAAATTATAGATTATGTCGTACAAGTTGGGCCGATAACCATATTTGGATATGGCATCAAAACGTATTTTGAATACAAGTATTTCCAAGTCTTTGATCATACTGTGGCTGCTTGACTTCTCATGCACCCTATATTTTAACAATGTCTGTCTAATACTTTTAAACTGATGCTTTCTGCCAAGTCTAAACCAAAGGTCTAAATCTTCTGTTGGCGAATATTTTGGATTGTATCCACCAACTTCTTCAAACATATCCTTCTTAAACATTACAACCGGATGAGCAAATGGACTATATTTGAATAAACAATTTTTTAATTCGCCTGATGACTCTGGATATTTTCTTAATCCTATTTTATTTCCTACCGGATCTATTATCACAATATCCGAACCGACGACTGCAATATTTTTGGAAGAATTAATTAGTTTATATTGAAGTTCCAGCCTGTTTGGTAGAGCTATATCGTCAGCATCCATTCTCGCTATTATGTTTGACGATGCCAAGCTTATTCCTTTGTTTAAGGAGCGAGCAATATTGAGAATTGTGTCATTATTAACTACTTTTATTCTTGAATCTTTTTTTGCAAATGAGCGAATTATATCCAGTGTTTTATCTGTCGAAGCGTCATTTACTATTATGAGTTCAAGTTTTTTAAAAGACTGGTTCAAAACACTTTCAATGGCGCTGTTAATATATTTCTGCACATTATGAGCTGGCATTACGACAGAAATTAGCGGTTTATTTTTCTTCATATAAATTTTTATTCTATTGATCTCTTTGTATTTATGATATTTATGTCTTTTAATTTTGTTGCATAAATACAAATTCCCCATGCTAAAATATCTTTGGATTTCGGAAACAATCGATCAAGGATCCTGATAAAAATATACCAAGGCATCGCTACAATGATAAAGGGAATCAACAATAAGAAAAAAAAGGGATTGTAATTAAAAACTATTAAAGGGGACCTGATAAATTCTAAGCTCAGCCAACTAAAATAGTTACCGTAAATATATATCTCATCTATTTTATAACCAAAGCGTGGGAGGTTGCTTTTGTAAAAATTTTCAGAAAAACCTGAATAATAAAAGTGTGGATAAAAGTGAGTTAAAGAAGCCCATGGAGCAGTAAGCAATAATTTCCCTCTTTTCTTATTTATTCTATTAATTTCCGCAAGTGCGGAGAGAGGATCGGGCAGATGTTCAAAAACTTCGGTGCATAAAACGTAGTCAAATGTTTTGTCTTTAATAGGGATACTCGTAATATCCGAAACAAGATCAACCCTAGAGGAATCAAATTTACCAGTCTGAAGGCCTTTTTTGACACCTTCACCGGTATATTTCCCAAAATCTTGGCTCATATATTTAAGATGCTTAGCATATTGTCTATATGGCATTTGTCCTGCTCCAACGTCAATAATACTCTTCCCCTTCGGAATGTTAATTAGTTTATTAATAATCCACACATTTCTCAGGCTTTCTTCTGGAGGAGCAATTGTATTTTTAATAAAATTTTTTATATCCATACTTGCTTCAATCCTATTTTTTTGGCGAGCAATAATATTAATTGTGACATTTATAAAGCTTGGCTTATTATACTATAGTTTCAAATCAGTTATATCTGTTTTTATCTAAACAATTTTCTAGAATCGTGGTATAATCCAATCAATGAAGAAATTATTGGCTGTTTTATTTATTTTATTGTTAGTAAGCTTTTCGTCTTTAGCTTTTGCGCAAGAGATATCTCCAACACCTCAGCCTTCTCCTTCCCCAACTCCTGTAAAATATAATCTTCCTTATCCTGGAATGCTGCCGGACAGCCCTTTTTACAAACTTAAAGTTTTAAGAGACAAGATTATGTTGGTTTTAATTCAAGATCCAATGAAGAAAGTAGAATATCATCTTCTTTTGGCTGACAAAAGAATCCAGATGGCTAAAATTTTAGTTAACAAAGGAAAGACTGAACTAGCTAAAGAAACTGCATTAAAAGGAGAAAATGAGTATACTCTTTTAGTATTTTTGTTCAAAGATGTGCAAAAAAAACCAAATAAAGCCTTATTTGACAAACTTGAATTGGCAGCTTTAAAACATCAGGAAGTTTTAAGGGGTATAACAACAAAATTAAAGGGTAAGGATAAAAAAAACTTCGAAACAGTTATTGAATTTTCAAAGAGAAATGCAGATGAACTAAGTACAATCTACAATGATAATTAACTCATATTAAATCCCGAAGCTCTTTTTAAAGAGCCGTTTATTTCCGAAAATCCGCAAGCAGAAAGCATTAGCGCTTTGAAAATGTGTTTTTCATCTATAAAGGCTAAACCCTGATGTTGATTTCGTTTTCATTACTCGATTTAAATTTTTATTATAAATACTGCGTGTACGTTTATCACTATATATTCTTGATAACTTAAAACGGTAAAAAAATTTTAATAATGATGCTGGTGCTAGGTAGTATAGTATGGGGAAGAGTAAGATAACACTGGAGTAAACACCATAATACTGGATAATTTTCTTGATAGTATCTATCCTGGGACTTCCATTGCATTTGAAGAGACCGATTTTTTGAGAGAGGTAAAGCTGAAATGCATTAAGAATCTCCTTCTTACCCCACTTTATAAACTTATCGTTATCAAATTTGTGTTTAATAATAAAGACCGCATCTAGCATATCTGTAAAAAAAAACTTGAAAAATTCTCCACTTTCAAAATTAGAAGTTCTAAAAACTATTGGTGTTGCAATTTCACAAAGTTTAAATTTATCGCTAAGTAGAAGGATTGATAAGCTTAATTGAGTAAAAATATTATTCTCATCGTGAATTTTTCTAACCAAATCCAGAGAGAGCCGTTTTTCTACTACTAATATTGATAAAAAACACGTTCGCATAAATGGCGTGTAATCAATAAGTTGTTTTGAATTGTTATACAAAATGTCTTTTGGAACTCCATCAATCAACTTTCTTTCGTAGGGGTCAATATTTATATGATTAAATAAAGCAACTACCGGCTTGTACTTGTTAAGGGCTTCTAATATTTTATCTATGGCTCCTGGCAAAACTTGATCATCATCAGAAAGAAACCAGATGTAAGGAGTTTTTGCAAGTTCATATAGCCTTAGTATATTGCTAGAATATCCATGATCGCTTTCATTTCTATAGTAGTCTAAATTATTCATACTACCTTGATACTTTTTAACTACACTTGCTATATCATCTACAGAACTATCATCTGAAACAACTATTTGAAAAGTCTGATTTTTTTCTTTATGCAGTTGGTCAAGAATTTTCTTAAGACTCCAAGGCCTATTGTAAGTTGGTATAGCTACCGTGAGAATTGGTTTCGACTTCTTATATATTTCCATTGTGTCCTATAAATTTAGGGTATTATATCATCTTCTTCTTGCCGATAAGGAAATTTCTATGAGTAAACTGTTAGTTAGTAAAGGTAAAAATCGAGCTTTAAAAAGAAACCGCATGAAAAGAAGTATCGTCTTCCTCAAAAACTTATAAATAAAGGTCTTTTAACAAAACTGCAAGAAATTTAATGCCTGTTAATGTGTGCAATTTTGACTTACCCCAACCCCTCGCTTTTTCTCTACTCGGAATTTCCTTGACTTTATAGCCTTTTTTTAAACACGCAACGACCATTTCCTGCTCGATTCCAAAATCATTAGATTTAAAATTCAATTTTTTTGCAGTTTTTGTTCTTATTGCACGGAAACTATATAGAATATCCGTTAATGATGTGTTAAATTTGCTATTTACAAGACTTACGAGAAAATCACACCCTGCGGATCTTATAATACCTGTTAGATTTACATTTACATCAAAGCTTCCCCCCGTTCTTCTTGATCCCATAACTAAATCTGCCTCTTTTTTAAAAATTGGACTAACTAAGCCAGGTATATCTCTTTCGTCATGGGAACCGTCCGCATCAAAAAAAACAAGAAGTTCATTTTTTGCCTGCTTTATTCCTATTTTTAACGCATCGCCTCTGCCTTTTTTATTATCCAGGTAAAAAGAGGCTCCAGAATTTTTTGCTTTTTCTTCGGTTCCGTCATTTGAATGACCATCAACTACGATTATATCGCTTGAGTATTCTTTAACAGATTGAAGAATTTTTTTAATTCCTTCTCCTTCGTTCTTGCAGGCGATGATTATACTTACCTTTGATCTATCGTAGAACATTTTACTTAAGTTTCTTTACTCTAACCACAAAATAGAGTGAAAGATCTAGAGGCGTAAAGGGGAAATAGTGAATAATATTTTCTACTTTTACTTCATCTTTTATTCCCTTAATTATTTGCTTGTGCCCGGAAGGGTGAATATCGTCGGGATTAAAGCTTAAAAAGTGGTCTATAATAAAATCGGTCATCGGGTTTTTAACAGGTGAACCAATAACAAGATAGCCTCCAGGTTTTAAAATTCTATACATTTCCCTAACCGCTCTGTTTATCTCTTTATCTCTAAAATGTTCAAGAACACTAACGCAGGTTATTCGGTCAAAAAAATTATCTTTATAGGGAGATTTAAATATCGATCCTACAACTAATTCTGCCTTAACTTTTTCTTTTTTTAAAATCTTGTGAACTTTATCAGGATACGGCATTGTGTCTATTCCATAGACTTTTTTTCCTATTCTGGAGAGCATGGGAATAAAGGTTCCGCCTCCGTATCCAACATCAAGTATTTTCTCTACTTTTTTATTACCCAATTGAGAAAAAACTAACTCCAGCCTTTTCCTCATGAAGTATCCCTGAAAAGGGCGATAGTACTGATCAATTGTACTATCTATATATTCATAATTAAGAGGGGTAAGATTTTCTTTTTTAGGAATTAATAATTTCATTTATTTAAATTTTCTCTTGGAATAAGCCTTAAAGAGTTAATCTCTATTATAAAGGGTATCTGTCCGAAATCAAGAGATAAAGATGTTATATATTTTTTTAGAAATTGCCCCTTTCCCGCGTAAATTTCCGCTTCGGGCAACTGTACATTAATTTTTTGTTCTTTCTCATCTAATCTATAAGGAAAATACCAGTATTGATCATTTCCCGAAGACAAAGTTTTATTCGTTTCCCAAGTCAATTTTCCCCAATGATCGATAATTCCTCTTTGATAAATATAGTTAAGATCTTCCCTAGATGAAACAAACTTAAACATATCATGAAGATCATCCAGCAAAATTCCTCTATCCTTATAAAAATCTAGAACTCCTTTTGCCTTAGATGTTATAACCTCAAATGAATCCAGAAGAACAAAATCTCCTCCTAATGTTGTGCCTACCTCCATTTTAATGTATCTTGCCATAACCGACTTTTCTAAAACGTCAATACTGTTTGATCTTTTAAAATTTTTAACCGTCTTAACAATTTGCCACTTATTCCCGTCCTCTGATGCGAAAATCGAATATGTTGCTGGAATTCTTATGGAGTCAGGCAGTGATCCCCAACTTACCGCAATTATTTCCATTGTTTTTCCCAAATCCACTTGTATCCAAGGGGTCCACGAGTCTGCTATCCATTTAGATCTTAATCCTATGTTTCCATCAATTAAATTAGACGACCGTGTGAAAAAAAAGGGCTCTCCCGGTCTTTGGGAAGCTGTAGGAGCCGTATCTATCAAAACCGTATTAAGATAATCATTCCTGTCCGTAGAATAATCAACAAGAGATCTAAATCTTCCACTATCCGGTTTAGAACCCATAAATTTATCTTTAGCTTTTAAATTTAAGGATATCTCTAAATCATACGGAAACTCTATCTTCGGACCATCCTTCAACATTCCTGTAAAATAATTTTCTTTTGGGTTTAAAAAACTTAAAGGATAATCTTTTTGATTTCTCAAGATGTCTCTGACATCTTGGGTTTTATCTAGAAGTCCACTTCTCTCATCATAATCCAAAAAGAAAACATCAGAAAGAGCAATTTCACCTTTTTTTATTTTATCCATAACGGCAACAATTTGAGACTCTACTCTAAAAGGTTTTCCTACTAAATTTGGATAAGAAGACTCCTTTATCAAGAACCATTCCAAAAGATAATCACCAAGACCTGATGCATTGGGATAAATATAGAAAACCGCATTTTCAGGAAGCTTGGGAAAGTAATTTTTAAAAGACACATAAAATTCCTTCTGCGGTTTATAAAAAGCAGTGTAAACATCTTTTTCGATCTTCCAAATAAGAACCACGTTAAGAAACACTACGCCCGATATTAATGCTACAAAGGCAATTTTTGCTTTCCTTATTCCAAATCTGGATTTTAAAATTTCCGAAAATAAAATTGCTAGAATTCCTAACATTACGGATGTTCCCATGAAAGCAAAGTAACGGTAACGCATCAAGTTCCAATCATAATCTCTTATCAATACTTCATTGGTACTTGGAATTGCAAGAGATACAAAAAGTGAAAATACAAAAATCCAAAGAAACGAAAATGCAAGTACTCTGAAATATTTCTTGTTTCTTCTTAAAACGTATGCAATCAAACCGAGTCCGGTTAAAAATATCCAACCAAGAACAGGAAAGAAATAATTAGAAATAAATACCGGATTAAAAATAGAAGAAAGAATTTGCTTTATTACATTAAGTAATGGGTAAGGTATTATTTGTGGGGGGATTAACTTCCCGAATGTTAAGATTGATGCCTTAGCATACTCCAGATACAAACCATCTTTTACAAATCTCATTTGAAGTTTAACATTGCTGTCTGCGAAATCTCCTCCGGTTCCACCATAACCAGATCTTAAAACAAAAAATAAAATTAAAATGACAATAAAGGGAGATAGATATTTTAATGAAGTTGAAATATTTTTGGGGTTCTTTATATTTTTGGAAAAAACTATTTCATAAACCAGAAGCAGAGGCACGATCATAATTCCGGTTTCTCTTACAAAAAATCCTAGGAAAGAAAATAATAATGATAAAAAAAGGAATAAAAAAAATTTTGTTTCTTTAAATTTATGATAACCGATAAGAGTAAGCAGCATTAAAGAGAGCAACAAGGGATAATAAGAATTAAAACTCCCCCATGTTAGTACGTCATTGTAGGAAGTACTGGCTACGAAAAAAAGAGAAGCTACGAATGCCAATAGTTTATTTCTTGAAAGCAGAAAAATAAAATAGAAAACGAGAAATGAAGCGATAATGTGAAATAGAAGGCTTGTTGCATACCAACCCCATGGGTTCCATCCAAAAATTTTATAGTCAATGAAATACAGTAATCCGTGCCCTTTAATAAGATTAATAACAGTATGAGGAGCAACGCCCGTTAACCAAGTTGCCTCATATCCTGTAAGGAACCAGAACCCTAGGGTTTGATACCAGGCAATAATTCCTACAAAAGCTATAACTCCTAAGTATTTAATATTTTTATTTATCCTCATATTAGTCTTCATACTGAGCAAGAGTGCCTTTAAAGAGATGATAATAATAGCTCATTCTTACCTTGCGAGTCACTTTTGGTAAAAAATTATTATCGGAAACTATACGAATCTTAGACTGAACAAATCTTCTTTTCTTTAAAGTCTCTTTTAGATGCAATATATTCCAAACAATTGACTTTTGAACCGCCAATGCCATATCCAGCTTTCCTGTTAAAATATATAAAATAAAAATTACTTGGTAGCATAACATCGTTAACCCGACTACTTTAATTAAATTTCCCAATGATAAATTTTTAATATAAGTACAAATTCTATTCTTAAATGAGTGAAAATGAATAAAAGATTTAACCATTTGTCCTGACGCCCCTGCACCCACATGACAGACAGAAGTTCCCGGCCAATAGAGAACGCTTTTACCAGAAAGCCAGATTCTATGACAAAGATCTGTTTCCTCAAAATATGCAAAATAATCTTTATCGAATAGCCCAGTTTTTTTTAACACATCTTTTCGAAAAAGTATACATGCACCCTTTGCCGAATAAATTTTCATCGGTTTATTGTAAATTAAAATCTTGTGATTTTTTTCGCGCCCAAAATGATATAACAAACCACTATCTAGGAAAAACGAGCCAATCGAATCGATAAAATTAGTTTTTGGATACATGAGCAACTTCGGCATTACAGCTCCTATATTTTCTTCACTATAAATACCTTTTATTAATTCTTCCAATAAGTTTTCCTCAACAGTTGTATCGGTACTAAGAAGCAATACCAATTCTCCTTTTGACCTCTTAAATGCTTCATCATGACCTTCAGCAAATCCCAAATTTTCGGAATTTAGAATAAGCTTAATCTTTGAATAATGTTTTTTTACATAAGAAACGGAATCGTCTTTGGACGCGTTATCAACAAAAAAGATTTCGGTATTTTTATATTTTATTTTAGACAATGATCCCAGGCAAGTCTCCAAAAAACGTCTACCGTTCCAATTTACGATTATTATAGAGACAAGAGGACTATGCATATTTCTGGAAGAATTCTTCGGATGCTTGCTGAACATACTTGATGTTATTATCCGTTAAGGCTTGATGACAACCCAATAGTAAAGAAGAAGCCATAATTGTATCTGCGTTTTTTAGTGATCCACTAACTTTAAATCTAATATCTTTATAGACCGGGTGTCTCACAATATTTCCTGAAAAAAGTACTCTTGTTTGAATTCCCTTGAATTCCAAATGCTTCAGGAAATCATAGCGAGTAAAAGGAGCATCCTTTCTAACCGTTAAGGGAAATGCAAGCCAATTTGTTTCCGCTCCTTCCAACAGATAAGGAAGATGAAACCATTTTTCATATTTGCTAAAAAATTGTTTGAGTTTTTTAAAGTTATGAGTACGTTTCTTTAAAAAACCATCCAATTTCTTCAGCTGCACAAGGCCAAATGCTGCAGCTGCCTCATTCATTTTTAAATTATATCCAAGTTCCGAATATAAAAATTTTGCATCATATGGAATTTCGTCTATAGAAAAATTAAATCTATTTTCGAATGCTTCTTTATCATTGCCTACTCTACCCCAATCACGAAGAGTATAAACTCTGTCCCTTAGTTTTTCATCATCTACCAGAACCATTCCGCCAAATCCAAGAGCTGTAATTATGTGTGATCCATAAAATGACGTTGTTGTTAAATCGCTATAGGAAGCCGCAGTTTTTTTATTAAAATAAGGAGCGAATGTATCACAAGAATCGTCTATCAAAATAAGATTATATCTGTTAGCTATTTTTCTAAGCCTAGCCATATCGCAAACGCCGCCAACCAGCTGAGGAACAAAAATAATTTTGGTTTTTTTTGTAATAGCTTTTTCCACCAAGTCTTCATTAATAGTATATCTACCAATTACAGTATCTATAAAAATAGGAACTAAATTATTGTGAACAATGGAAGAAACAGTAGTTGAGAATGTGCAAGCTGGAGTAATTACTTCAGCGCCTTTCGGAAGATGGAGGCTTTGAATCGCAAGAAGATTTGCTGAAGAACCAGAATTTACGGCTATACCGTATTTCTTTCCAAAAAGTTTAGCTACCTTTTCTTCAAATTCTTTAACCAAAGGACCTGAAGCCAACCATTTATTGTTCATTGACCGCATTACCGCTTGCTTTTCTTCTTTCCCAAAAACTGCCTCCGCATATAGTATCTTTTTGCTTATTGTTTCCTGATTACTTTTAAGCATATGGTATATACCCGAAAGGGTATAAGAGCTATTCTAACGAATAAAAAAATACTTTGCAATGGATTATCACTTTAATCACACCTAATTGCCACTAGATGTTATAATACACATATGAACAAAAATGCCTCTTATCTCATTACCGGTGGCTATGGACTTATTGGTTCGGCTCTTGCAAATTCGCTTGTGGGAAACGTTACAATCTTAAGCCACTCCGAACATCATAAGGAAAGACTAGCAAGAAAAGACATTAAAATAATCCTTAAAGATCTTGCCAGAATAGAAAAAGCTGATATTGAAGGCATTGATGTTGTTTATCATTTAGCAAGTACCGTTGACAATTACAATGTGCTTACCAATCCATACCTCGATGTTGAGACAAATATTAATGGCACCATACGGCTTTTGGAAATATGCAAAGACTTTGTGAAGAAACCTAAGATAGTTTTCCTATCAACTTTTTTTGTATACGGAAATGAATATGATAAAACCAAAATTCCCATAAATGAAGATTCAAAAACAGATCCCTTAGCAATTTATCCGGCAACAAAGCTCTGTGCTGAAAGTATTATCAAGCTTTATTCAAGACTCTATGATATACCTTACTTGATCTTAAGACTAACAAATGTATATGGAGAAAAAGAAGATTATAACAATAAAAAAAAGGGCGCGCTTAATTATCTTATAATGCAGGCCGTTAAAGGCAAGCCTCTTTCAATTTATAGAGGAGGAGATTTTAAAAGAGATTACATCTACGTAACGGATGTTATTTCTGCAATAAAATTTTTAGAAAGTAAAAGTATTATCAACGATACATACCTGGTGGGCTTTGGAGAACCGGTATTATTTAAAGATCTGATCAAATATTTGAATTTTATTACAAATAATAAATCACCAATAAGAACGGTAAACCCACCTGAGTTTCATAAAATTGTTGGCATTGAAAATTTTGTCGCAGATACTTCCAAAATAAGAAAACTAGGTTGGAAATCTACGGTAGGCTATAAAGAGGGAATTAAAAAAATAGTCAATATATACGGCAAGATTATCTAATTTTTTTAATTTGGCTTCTAGACAACCCCTCCTATTATAAGAAAACAAGCTTTAGAGGCCTTTTTTACCCCATCAACTATAGCTTCGATAGGTTTTTCAGGAGAAACTTTCTTATAATCTTGTTTCCCCGTTTTTATCTATAACGTATGGATAGGGCATTATAAAAAGTAGTTTTCCGCCTTTTCTGATATATTCCTTTTCTCTCTCTAGGATTTCCACTTTAAAATTCCATGGGATGACAAACATACAGTCCGGTTGAAGCTTTCTTGCATCTTCCTCCGAAATTAATACCATATCCGTACCTAAAGTTCGCAGTCCAACTTTAAAAGGATTTCTTTCGCTAATATAGGGAAGCATTTTCTTGCCTATCCCGCAAAGCTGAAGCATAACATTGCCCTTGGTTGATGCTCCCAAACCGATAACCAATCCTTTTTGATTTTCAATGTACTTTTTAATTCTTTTAGTGTTTATCTCAATTAATTTAGAAAAGGTGTCGTATGTTTGCGGGTTCTCAAGCTGAAGCACTTTTTCTTTAAGAAGTAAGTATTCTAACTTTGCCGACTTTGGTCTTTTTGCCTCTTTATGCGCCACCATCACTCTTAAACTCCCTCCATTTACAAAATTAGTCGATGCATCAAAAACTTCCATTCCATTTTTCTCCATTAGATAGCTCAGTGTTTTTAAGGAGTAGTACTCTAGATGTTCGTGACAAATATCATAGAAGTTCATATCTCGAATTGTATCGTACAAGTAGCTCACTTGAATACATAAAACACCTTCTTTCGCCAAAATTTTTTTTATTTGAGAAACAGCCGTATTTGGATCATCAAGATCGTAAAACATAGCCGTAGTTGTAATAATTTTAAATTTATACCTTGTAAGCTTTTTGCTTGGAAAATAATCGTTGACTATCGTTATAGATTTATCCAGATTACTCCAATCTATGTTTTTAGCAGGATCTATCCCTACCCCCTTAAGTTCTTTTGAAAACATTGTTAACATTAAGCCATCATTGCATCCAATATCCAAGACGTAGTCTCCTTTTTTAGGCTTGGCTTGACTTAAAACATCGTCAACAACATTTTGAAGATCACGCTTCATGGTATTACTTACATTAGATCTATAAAAATAGTTCTCGTACAAAAGATCCTGATTGACCGTTTCTTTTAATTGCACTAAGCCACAACCACAGCATAGCATAACAGTTAAGGGAATTTTTATTTTTGCTTTAGGGTTGTCTTTATTAGTTTTTACAAATGTAGAAGCAATGAATTGAGGCTTTATTCTTACTGCCTCTATCAGCTTAGCCGAATGACAAATTCTACATTTTTGGATAGTTTTATAGTATTTCATTTTGCATACAATAACTAAAACTTCTCTAATTGTTAATCAGATTACTTTATATAACGGGTCTTAGAGCTTTAGCAAAAATTCTATCCCAATCATATTTCTTTGCAAATTTTAATGCGTTTAATCTATAACTTTTCATTATTTTTTCATTTGAAAAGAAATCGACTAGTTTATCCGCTAATTCTTCCTTACTGTATTTTACTATAAATCCACACTGAGCATCTTCTACTTGTTTCACTCCGTAGGGGACATCGGTCATGACAATAGGAACGCCTGCTCCAAGATAATTTTTTATTTTTCCAGGAGTACCATAATAAGAAAAATCGTCATATCTTTTATCGTATAGAGCAACTGCTAGTGCTGCTTGTGCAATACGATTTTCCATAACAGCATGATTTGATATATATCCCAAAAATTCTACATATTTTCCCACTTTAAGTTTCTTTACAAGTTTTTTCAATGCCGATTCGTATGGACCTTTACCAATAACTACAAACTTTACTCCAGGAATTTTTTTTATTACTTCCGGAAGAGATTCTATGACAAGCTGAACCCCTTGTCTTTCAAATAAGGTTCCCATATAAATTATCTCCCTTTTATGGATTCTCTCAAAGGGAAGCCGCTTTATTCTATTGAAATGAACACCATGGGGAACTATGAGTTGATTTTTGAATGTTATTCCCCATCTCTTATTTCTAGCTTCTATTACTCGTGGTGAAAAATTCCATGTCCAATCTGAATGCTGAGCGCAAAACTTCTCTACATGATGGTAAATCAAATTCAGAACTTTATTATGAAATCTCTCTGGAACGTAGTCTATTGGGTAGTAAACAATTGTATCTATGTGTCTAAAAAAATTAAGGAAAAAGCTTGTAAAAGCATTTAGATTTCCAATCCCAAAAAAAACATCACTTTTTTTAATCAGAGTCATTGACCAAAAAAAAGTGTATAAAAAGTCTTTTATATATAAAAGATACTCTGGTAAAATCCAATGAAATGCAACTTTATTCTTCACTAATTTTCCTTTTTTATATAATTCATATCTGGACGAATTTTTAAAATTTTCTGGTAAGTATAAAAGAGGATGAGATATAAAAAGTAGCTCTTTTACTTTCCGCTGTAATAAATAGTCTCGAAGATCGTGACCTGGTCCAGTAGTTGCTTCGTGCAAAACTATAATCGCCCTACGATTTAACCAAAAAGTTTCCCCTATTGCTTTCAGATCTTTTTTCATTGCTCATTTTTGTACCAATTAATTGTTTTTAATAAACCTTCATCAAGAGAGACTTTGGCCCGAAATCCAAGCTTTTCTTTTGCCTTTCTGTTATCACTGTTCCTCCTTGGGCTTCCGTCCGGCTTTGAATTATCGAATTCTATTTTTGTTTTTACACCGCTTATCTTTATAACTTTTTTAACAAGCTGAGCAATTGTTATTTCTTCATCCGTTCCTATATTTACAGGATCAGCCACAGGATACTTCTCTATAGTCAGTATTAATCCCTCGGCAAAGTCTTCAACGTATAAAAATGCTCTTGTCTGTTTTCCACTTCCCCAAACCGTAAGAGGATTTTCACCATCAAAAACACGCTTAATCAATGCAGGGATAACATGCGAATGCTCTGGGTCAAAATGATCACGAGGACCATAGCAGTTGTAAGGCCTTGCTATTCCTATTTTCATTCCAAATTCCTCCATATAATATTTTCCTAACAACTCACTCATTCTCTTTCCCCATCCGTATCCTCCATTTGTCGGCTCGGGCTCATCCAGAAAACCCTCTGTCTCGGGAGTAGGAATAGAACAGTTACGAGGATAAACACATGCCGAGGAAACAACCAAAAACCTATCAACGTTTGCTCTTCTTGCTGCTTCAATCATAATCGTTCCTATCAGAAGAATATCGCGAAGCATAGTTGCCTGATGAGTTCTGTTGTATTCAATTCCACCGACTCTTGATGCCAAATTCATTACAATATCTTGATCCTTACATGCTTTTAAAGCTGTATTAATATCCGTACAATCTCCTTTAATAAGGTTAACTTTATTTTTTACTGAATCTAAATTTTCTTTTTTACCATTTTGAAGATTATCTAAAACTGAAACCCTAGCATTTCTTTTTACTAACTTTTCCACGAGATGACTGCCAACAAATCCCGCTCCGCCGGTAACTAATACTTTTTTGTTTTCCCAAAAATTGTTAATCATTTGTAAATATTTTAATAATCTCTGATATTTCTTTTTTTGTTAAATCTGGATTATTCCCAAAATACAAACCTTGCTCATGTATTATTTTAGCATTTATATTTTCGTGAGTAAAATCATTAACATATTTTTTAAAGAATGGCTGAAGAACCATATCTCCTCCCACAATAGGTCTAATTTCTATTTTATCCTTACATTTTTCTACTAATTCATCACGAATTTTTTTAGACTTACAAATTATAGGAACAGCAAAATTAGAAAGAAAACCAATATGATCATATTTTATTGGATAATATTTATCAGATTTTTTATAAATAGAAACTGCAATTTTTAGAAAATTATCTCTCCTCTTTGTTATCATCTCATTAAGATATTGCATTTGAGCATTTCCTATAAAACCATTAATTTCTGTGGTACGCAGATTATAGCCCAAATCATAAAAACTATATCTTGAATAAAACGTAGAGTTAATATTATATTTTAATCTAATTTTTAATTGTTTTTTTTCTGTTAAATTCCTATCCCAACCGTGAGCCCTTACAAGCTGAAGCATCGTTTCAAGCTCTTCATCGTCCGTGCAAATTGCTCCACCTTCTATAGTTGAAAGATGATGTCCAACATAAAAAGAGAAGGTAGAGGCTATTCCAAAATTTCCTAATTTTTTTCCCTTATACACAGTTCCCAAAGATTCACAATTATCTTCAATTAATATAATCTTTTTTTTATTACATATATTTCTTATTTCGTCTATATCGTCACAAAACCCAAGCAGGTTAGTAAGAAAAAGCATTTTTATAGGAAATTTATTAAGCTTTTCAAGTAATTTTTTACTTGAAACATTTAATGTATCCAATTCAACATCCACAGGAACTGTTTTTAATCCAAGCTGTATCAGTGGCATAACATTTGTGGACCAAGTAACAGCTGAAAATCCAACTAGATCTCCTTTTTTTAATTTTCCTAAATTAAGAAGCGCCTGAATTATAGCTAGATTAGCCGAACTACCACTATTTACCATAACGCAGTACTTTCGTCTTTGCCATTTAGCAAATGCATTTTCAAATTTTTTGCATTCACTTCCAATACTAAGCTTCTCCGAAGACATTATAAACTTACAAAGTTTTTGTTTTGTCTCTTCTTCCTTATAAAATGTTGATTTTATGAGTTTAATCATATTGCTCAATGGGGATTCATTTTTTCCCTTATTCAATCTTTATATTTACCCATGCCTCCAAAAAACTGCTAATAATAGCTGAGTCTAACATCTTTGGTCAATTTTGGCAAAAAATCGTCATCAGAAACTCTGCGGATAATATTTTGAATAATGCTATGCTTCTACAATGTATCTCTCATATGAAAAAATTCCTATCGATTTTTGTAGTAATCAATCATCTTTTTAAGCCCTTGCTCAAGTGAGGTTTCCGGCTCCCATGAAAGAAGTTCTTTTGCCTTTGTGTTATCGAGAAGCCACTCATCTGCTTCAAACAATCTATCTGGAAAAGCGCCAAGCAATACTTTAGATTTACTTTCTGTTAAGCGAAGCACTATATCTACTAAGTATTTCAAGCTATATTGTTTTCCTCCTCCTGCATTAATAATGACAACTTGTTCTTCCATGTTCTTTTCTAGGAGGAGTGTGATTGCGTCAATCGCATCACCTATATATATATAATCCCGCTTTTTTGTACCTGAGTTAAGAAGAATATCCTCGCCTTTAAGAGCTTTGATGATAATTTGAGGAATTAGCCGCGAGTCTGGCTGTTCTGGACCATATGCAGTTCCTATTCGAAAAATAAAAATAGAAAATCCAAGTTCTTGACCATATAATTTTGCGAGTTGTTCTGCAGCAATTTTTGAGATAGCGTAGGGAGATGGAGGATTAGGTATTTGATCTTCAGAATATGGAAGCGGCCCATTTCCATAAACTTCTTCGCTACTTGTATAAATAAAACGTATTGGTTTGTGCTGTCTTAATGCTTCCAAAACATACAAAGTACCTTTAATATTTATTTCTAAACATTTTTTGGCAATATCAAATGAACGAGATAAGTCCACAATACCGCCCAGATGATAAATCGTTGTCGGCAAAAATTTATGGACTTGTTTCTTTACTTCATGCTCGTCAGTTAAGTCACCCATGAGTTTATAGACCTCATAGCCATTCTTTTCGAGCTTTTTCGTCAAATGCTTACCAAAAAAACCCGTACTTCCTGTCACTAGAATTTTTTCCTTTTTGCGTCTCATCTATGTGCTTTCATTACATTTTTAACTGTGCTTAAAGAGTAAGTATACAAGTATACCCAACAAACCAGTGGATGTGCAAACCATGCACTATCTCGAATAAGAAGAAACCCTTTAATACTATCTGCTAAGGGTTTTATAAAGGTTATCGTGTAAAGAATAAAGAGAAATAATCTTAGATTATCAGACAATCTTTTAGGATTATATATCAAATATCTTCTTTCTACTGAAGGACGTAAATAATAACTGCTTAAAAATGCCAGCCGTTTTTTCATAAGTAGTCCAAGCGTTACTGCGGTATCATGAAAAATATCGTTTTTTACAATGGCAAAGCGTATAAAACGCTTATCAATTGCGTCTGCAAAAACATCAATATGTAGAAATTTTTTGTAATCACTCTTTGTATATTTAAGCAAAATGTCTTTTCTATATACAACACCATTGCAACCTACGGTTGGCAATGTCTCCTTGTTAAACTCCACAATGTAATGATTTTTTGTTTCTTTTATAATCCTTCCGCGAGTCCAGATTTTTTGGGTTTGAGCAACTCGATCAGGCTTTCCGACATAATAGGCAATAGGATCAGCGGTGCCGAACAATGCTGTATATCTATTAAAAAACTCTGCGTCTTTTTTATACTGATAATGCATTGTATTTGCATGAATTACTTCTTTGTCTTCTATAAAAGGTGCTATCATTTGTTTTAGCCATTGATTTGTCGAAAGATAGTTATCGGCATCAATCGAAACGATAAGGTTGTGTTTAGCTCTCACAATACCAATGCTTCGTTGTGCTTCTGCATCTTTCTTTATATAGCTTTTGACTACGATAAAACCATATTGCTTTAGAATTGAAGTTGTATTATCTGTAGAACCACCATCTATATTTAAATACTCAATAAGTTCTTTGGGATAATCCTGTTCTTTAATCCTCTTTACGCATTCCTCAAGCGTTCGCTGATTATTTAAGGTAACAACAACAATAGAAATCTTTGGCAATTTGTACATATATATCTAATCTTCTTCTGATGGATACGCTTGCTTTGCAATTGAATCAAGACATTCCCCTATGGTATTTTTCGCATTAAATGTTGCAATAACTACAGTTATTGTGGGAGGTTGTTTTTTTGTCATACCTCCTCAAGCTTTCCAATAACATCATTTACTTTTATTGCTTCCATTCCGCTTCTTACCCCTTTTGGACGATCTGTTACTTTTATATCATTTCTAAACCACGGAGTAAATCTTGCTTTACGTATAGAAGCTGAATATCTCATATTGTAAGGCGAGCACCAACTGGGATTTGTTGGACCAAAGAGTACTATATTTTTGACTTTAAGTGCGTTTGATATGTGTGCAAATCCATTATCGTTTGAAATGAAAAGATTAATATTTTGTAAAATCCCAAGCGACTGTCCAAAAGAGATCCCTGTAACTAATTGACAATTTTTCCAATCCCTTACCCCGTTTATTATTTGATCTCCAATAGATTTCTCAAATGGTCCACAAAAAATTAAAATTTTATTTTTTTTGGATATAAGTTTTTTTGCAAGTATCGTAAACTTCTCTACCGGCCATCTTTTGAGAACCCCTGCAGGCGAATCTATAGATCCTGGGTGCAAACCCACTAAGAAATCTTTTTCCCACCCTAATTTTTTAATATATTTGTTCCCGAAATAAAGATCACTACTGTCTAGACTTAAATCATATTCCAAAGACTCTGCGTGCTCATCTTTTGTCCAATCAATACCCAAGGATCCTAATAGATTAAGATCGTTAATCACGTTGTGCACATTTTCGTCTACTTTAACAAGATTTGTATCCAAAAAGTTAAGCTCTCTGAAATAGCCCTTTTTAAATCTATGCGCTATCCTTTTTTTTGCTCCCAAAAGCCATTGCACAACGTGATATTCCTTCCTAAAAGAAGGAAATCCGAGGATTGAAATATCATAATCTTTAATCCTGTATGAAAAGACATTCCGAGTAGCTTTAAGCCTATTTTCGGTGTAAAGAGGAAGATAAAATACGTGATCAACATACTTATTATTTTTAAAAACATATTGAACTGTTTTAAACATGCATAAAACGTCAATTTGAGCTTTTGGAAAGTTTTTCCTCAAAATCCTAATCATGGGAGTAGCCATTAAGGAGTCACCGATACCCGGCAACAATAAAACTGCTATTTTCATTTAGTAAATTTTGGGACCAGATAACTTTGAACATAGTCCCTAACCCCATCTTCAAGTTCTGTAAATTTCTTGCTATAACCTATTTTTCCAAGAAAAGAGATATCTGCTTGAGTAAAGTATTGATATTTATCTTTTAATCCATCTGGCATTTCGATAAATTTTATATTTGGGTTTTTATTAAGAGCTAAAAATATGCTATTTGCCAAATTCAAGAAACTCCTAGCTTTTCCTGTACCAACATTAAAAATTCCGCTTAAATTATTTTTGTTTAGAAAAAATAATATAACATTTATAGCATCCTTTATGTAAATAAAATCTCGCATTTGTTCTCCATCTTTATAATTTTTATTATAAGATTTAAAGAGTTTTATGTATCCATCTTTTATAATCTGTGTAAATCCATGGTAGATTACCGATGCCATAAATTCCTTATGGTACTCATTAGGACCATAAACATTAAAAAATTTAAGCCCTACCCACTGGGAAGGTTTTCCTTTTTTGTTAAGAAGCCACTCATCAAAAAGATATTTTGAAAGACCATAATAATTAAGTGGCTTAAGGTTTCTTTCCCCATCGCTATAACCTTGTTTTCCGTCTCCATAAGTCGCAGCAGATGATGCATAAATAAATCTACAGTTATTGCTTAGACAGAAATCAAAAAGCTTCTGACTATATACCGTATTGTTTTCTATAAGAAAATTTTTATCCTTTTCCGTAGTATCTGTACGTGCACCTAAGTGAATAATAATATCAATATCTTTAATTTTATTTTCTTGTATTTGTTTTAAAAATTCACCCTGATCAAAATAGACCTGATATTTTAAATCAGTAAAATTTTCTTTCTTATTTATATTATGAGCCAAATGATCAACGACAATAATATTGGTTATATTTTTCTCATTAAGTGCTTTAATAAGATTTGACCCAATAAAACCGGCTCCTCCGGTTACTACAATTTTCATAAAATAATATCTACCGCCTCCTTAAAGTTTTTAGCGTAATAGTTAGGTTCTAATTTTAAAGCACTGTCCACCTTCTTTCCAATTTTTATAGTTTTTATATTGGCTTCTCTCCCTGCAACTATGTCACTCTCATCATTTCCAATAAGCCAACTCTTGCTTAGACTAATTCCAAAATCTTCTACAGCTTGCAAAAACAACCTTATACCAGGTTTCCTACAGTCACAATTATCATCTGGATGATGAGGACAATGATAAATCCTATCTATTCTAATATTTTCTTTCCCTAACGTGTCCATAATCCACTTGTTCAATTTTTGAAAATCATTAGGGGTATACTTACCACGCCCGATTCCCGACTGATTGGTGACAATTATCAAAAGATATTCGGTTTTTGATAGTTTTCTTAAGGAAGATAAAACTCCTGGAAGAAATTCAAAATCTCCAATCTTATGAACATATCCCTTTTTGTTATCATTTATTGTTCCGTCTCTATCCATAAAAATAGCCTTCACGGTAGATTTTTTTGAAACCTCTAATATCCTACTTATAACATCCGTTGTGGAAAACCCTTTTTCCCATTTGAGTAGGTGAAATTTTCCGCCATTTTTCTCAACGACTTCCCTCTCTACCCAATTCTTCCCCCAATCGGATCCATTGCAATGCACATCGGGTTTTATTTCAGATAGGATTTTCTTTGGATTTATCTCATCAAAAATAACAACATAATCAACATCCCCAAGAGCGGAAATTATTTTAGAACGGTCACTTTCGGTATTTATCGGCCGGAGCGGACCTTTGTACATTTTTATTGATTTATCTGAATTCAGAAGGATAATAAGAATGTCGCCCTGTCGCTTTGCTTCCCGAATTGACTCTATGTGTCCAGCGTGTAAGACATCAAAACTTCCATTATATGTAACAATTTTTTTATTTTGTTTCCTTAAACCATGAACTAAGCGAAATATTTCATCTTGAGGAATTATTTTTTTGCTCATTATAACTATTCTACCTTCTTGGCGTTCTCAATGCGGTAAGAATCAGACTCTTCATGGTGAGTACTTACTTCGATTATTATTGAGTCTTCAACACCTGTAAATCTGTGTTTGGAACCGGGGGTTATTCTCATAAAATTCCCGGCCCTCATATGAACAACATTATCTTCAAGCTCCAAACGAACATGTCCTTTTGTTACAAAAAACATTTCGTCTTTATCTTTGTGATAATGCAAGCTGCATTGATATCCTTTATTAAGAGACAACAATTTGCAACAATATTTATCATTATTTTCAAGCCACTTTTCATATCCCCAAAGCTTTGGAACAACATCTACAGCTTCAACGTCATTATCATCTCTCATTGCAGATTCTAATTCTTCTAATGTTACTATTGACGTACCGGGCTTTTGCACGGCTATTGTCCCTGCCATTGCCCCGATAAATGAGGCTTCTTCAATCTTAAATCCCGCTATTAAAGCCAAACACTGTGCAGCCATAAATGTATCTCCGGCTCCTGAAACATCAACAACTGTTACGCTTTTTGTAGGCACATCTAGAGATTTTCCTTTTGGCTTAAATATGCTAATTCCCTGTTCGCTTTTTGTAACCACAACATCAGCTTTATAATAATCGGCAAGAGAATTACCCGCAGAATAAAGATCTTTTGCTCCAGTCATTTCCAGGGCTTCTTTAAGGTTTGGAGCAATTACATCAACCCCTCTGAAGAATTCTTTATTTTTTGGCTTAATATCTGCAAATATTGGTTTCCTGAATTTTTTTGCAAGCTTTATAATAGATTGCGCTAATTTAAGAGAGAGTAGTCCTTTTGCGTAATCCGAAAGGATAATTCCATCACATGACTTGACCTGTTTTTTAACTAAATCCAACAGTTCTTTTTCTTCGGAAGCATTTAAATTTGAAGTATCTTCGGTATCAAGACGAATTATGTGCTGATATTTTACAACCAAACGTTCTTTTTGTATTGTGGACCTTTCTGAAATTACTAATATGGCTTCTGTATTAATATTTGCTTTTAAAAATAACTCCTTAAGTATCTTAAAACTATAATCATCTCCGACAATGCCTGCTAGGCTAACTTTTGCTCCTAATGAAGCCAAATTATTTGCAACATTTCCGGCTCCTCCTAAAACATAATCTTCATCAGTTTTATTAAGAATTGGAACAGGGGCCTCTGGGGATATTCTTGTAACATTTCCATATATATAATGATCAAGCATTATGTCTCCAATAACCAAAATCTTTTTGTTGGGAAAGTTCTTGAGAATTTTTCTTATTTTGGCAATATTTTTAGACATAATGAAACAATCAGATTGCAATGGTAGTATACACTAAATCGAGCTCAAAATGAAAGAAAGAATTAAATCTATGGTCATCTGCTAACTGCATCATGTTTCTTAATGATTTTAAGTCGATAATAGACGCCAACCGTATCCCAAAGCATCAAAAGTATTATTTTCCAAAAATTAGATGATGTAATACTCCCTGCTCCTTTAAAATTTAGTTTTACAGGAGCTTCGTAAATTTTATGATACCCTAATTTATAAGCAACTGCCAGAACCTCTATATCAAAAGCAAATTTTTTAACAATGATTTTTGAAAAAACATCTTTTGCGACTTTTCTTTTAAATATTTTAAGTCCTACTTGAGTATCTTTTACTTTAAATCCAAATAAGATGTGGGTAAGCGTTCTATACCCCCATGATAAAATTTTTCTTTGATATGGATAATCGACTTTTGAATCCGGATGAAGCTTGCTTCCAATGACAATATCGGCCTTATTCCAATCCATGATATTAAGCATTATAGAAATTTCTGCGGGATCTAAATCCATTCCCGCATCTATAAAACCAATAACATCCCCCTTAGCTTCTCTTACTCCGTATTTAATCGCAAAACCTTTACCCCTATTCTCTTTATATCCTAAGACTTTAATGTTTTCGTTTTTAACCGACTTTGCATTTCTATACGTATCATCCAAAAAACCATCTACTACTACTATTAATTCGTGCGGAAAAGGCAAAGATGATAGAATTTTATCAATATTTTTAATATCTTTTACAATAGTTTTTTCTTGTTTATAGGCAGGAATCACTAACGATAGCAACCTAATGTTGTTCATAATGTTATAAAGTTATAAAGTTCATAATGTTTTAAGTCTAAAGTTTATAAAGTGAGTTAAAAGTACATTTATAAAGTTTTTATAAACCCGGACAGGAGGCTGGAAATATCTATAGACAATCCGTATGTTTTTACAAATTCTTCTTTTTTTATATATCCTAAATCTAAAGCCAGGTAAAGCATGGATCGTACCTCGGCGCATGATGCTTTTGCAATATAGAGATAATTCCTAAATTCTTTATTTCCACCCCTTTCAAATCCCTCCGCAATATTATTCATTATGGAAACGCAAGCCCGCTGTATTTGGTCCCTGAAACTGAAATCTTTACAATTATTAAATAAACTGTAGATAAGTAAATTTAGTTCTCTGGCTTTTTGCCAACTAATAATTTCTTCAAATTTTTTAATTACCATGCATTATAACTTTACAAACTTTTTACATTATAACTCTCGTTTGAATTTTTTCCTTATTAATTCCCAAGAAAAAGTATTTCCATCGGGTAATGTAATCTGTGCTTCAGAGTATGGGATTCTTTCTTCTTCTTTTGGATTATAAAGGGCTGTGGGAAAATTGAGAAGTACAGCCGGCGTTTTGGACACAACCATAAATCCGTGCAAGGTTCTTTTTGGAATTAATAGAATATATGGATCTACATCTGAGCGCATATAAAAAAGATTCAATAGTCCATTAGTTGAAGATTCATCTCTATTATCTGCCACGGCTGTAATAATATTTCCATAGGCAACTAAAAATCTGTCTTCTTGTGTTGAATGACTGTGCCAAACATTTTCATCACGTGCAATTGCGGGCTGGGTTACAGAAAAATATTGCATAAAGAATTCCCGACCCTGTCCATAAATTCCCGACCAATCTTTTCTCAAAGTCTCGACTAGTATCCCTGATTCATCCCTGTTCACCTTAAGGGGATAAATAATAATGTCCTTAATGAGTCTTACATTTTCTTTATTTTTTAAATCTATAAACTCAATCACTAATAAATGATATCAAAATAAGGTACAGTTCAACAAGTGTCTTGTTAAGAATAAGATGTAAAAGGAATGATGTTCTTAATCTTTTTTAAATTTCCGTATTCTTTTATGTATATAACAAAAAGAACAGCAAGAATCGCTGATGATGACAATAGTGAAGCATTAATTACCTGAGAAAAGCTATTGTGGAAAAATGATATTAGAATCATCTGAAATAACGCACCTAACCCTACCACAAAAAATATTTTTGTTTTTTTAATTGACAGAAAAAAGTTAACAAATATATTTAATATACTAAAAACCATGGTAAAAAGTCCGTATGTTCCTAGATATGGAGAGACTTTCTCATATTCGTGTCCTCCCAGGAAAAAATTTATACTATACAATGGAAAGACGTAGTAAAATATAACTATAAGAATAGAAGGAATAGTGACTAAAAAAAGTGACAAATAGAAGAGTGAGTTAAAGTTCTGTCCTGAACTGTGTCTTTTAATAAGAAGGGGAAACATAACTGAAGAAATAGGACCTGTAAAATAAAAAATTACCTTTCCAACCAAAGAAAGTCCTCCATACAAACCTGCATCTTGAGCATTAAAAAAATGTTTTACCAAAATAACATCTGCTGAAATAAATGAATTTAGAGACAAAATAGCAATAGCCGCTGGAAAAGCGTAATTTGATATATTCTTTAAAGAAAAATCAAGGTTCTTAGATCGTTTTTTTTCAATTAAAAAGCGTAAAGGCACAAAAGATATTAAAAAGGAAGCAAAAAATGCTAGAAAAATTGCCCAAAGAGCACCGAATACATTAAACCCTATCGCTACCAATAATATTGTTATTATAATTCTCAGTGCCCCTCCCATGATTAGAGAGAAGGAAATAAATGGAAATTTGAGAAGACTTTGCAAGAAAGCAATATTTACTACCGATAAATAAGCTAGGCTTACAATTAGACCAACTTGAATGATATACCAGGCATTATTAAGATGTAAAAACTCCTTTAAGAGTGATGAAAAAACTGCAAATCCAAAAAAAATCAGGAGTGTAAGAATAAATACAAATCGCAGTAATCTTGTATATAAGTCTTTCGCTTCCTCGAATTTATCTTTTACAAAAAATTCTGTTGCGAATCTGACTACTACAGTCGTTAGTGATTGAGCTGGAAGAGAAGCAAGTGTAAAAAGCGATAAAAGACTGGCATATATTCCGTAATCCGAAGCAGTAAAACTTCTTACTAAAAATAAATTTAGAAGAAAAGAAAAAAAGCTTGAAACTATAACTCCTAAGAAAACAAATATGCTTCCGCTAATCAGCTCATGTTTTATAAGATTTTTTCCTAATCCAAATATTTTTTTATTCATATTATGCAATAAAATACCCTCTTAGAAAATATGAAGTCAGAATAACTAATAACACCAAGGATAAAATTAGAAAGGAAACCTTAAGAAAACTGCTTTTTAAGCCACCTAAGATTATAAAAACCGGAAAAACAACTAATAAATACCGAGGAATGGAAGATAATGTACCGGAAAAAGTTGGTATCATAACAGCTAAAATACTAAAAACAAAATAAGATAACCTAATTTTTCTTATATTAAATAATAAAACAGAAACAAAAATAAAAAATAAACTGATTTCAAGTAAAGCAATAAGGGTATCGTGGGTAAAAAAAGGAACTGTTGAAAAAATTTTAAAATATCTGAAAATTACTTGAGGAAGAAGAATAATTTCTCCCCCAGACCTTCCTACTCCAAAGGCAGACAGGGAATGAACAAAGAGCAGTGGATCCCCAAACATCTTCCAAAGATAGAGTATATAAAGTAAAAAACCAAGCGAAGAAAGTATGATTATAGATACAAGAATTGATGCCAGAAAATTATTGTGGCCTAAAACTGTTTTCTTGTGTTTCTGGTAGAATTCAATAATTATTGACGGGAGTAAAAAAATTCCTACAAGCCGCGTTGCCGAAGAAATTCCACCAAGAAGACTTCCAAGTATAAAATTAGATTTTCTAACAAAATAAAAAGAAATCATAATAGACACTAGTGATAGAGATTCAGTATAAATAGATGCAAAAAAGAAACTGGTCGGAAAGAATATTAAAAATAGAACCGACCAGCTTGCTGTTTCCTCATTGTAATCTAATTTTACAAGTTTATAAAAAAAATATAGGGCAATAAAAAAACTTAGATGGACAATTACCAACCCCGCAATTATATAGTTTTCCAGAAATACAAAAGATAAAAGCCTAAGCATTAACGGAAAAAATGGGAAAAAAGCCTGTTGATAAATACCATATCCGTTTTCTGCAATACTCAAATAATGCACCCCGTCAAAGTTTGCCCATGGTAATGAACCAAGATAACCTTTATTCAATGGTATTATCTTTGATAAAAACTCTATCAAAAAGAGAGATAATCTCCAAACAGTAAATGCTTTAAAAACAAAAAAAATTATGTTTTTATCTTTTTCCCAAAACTTTTTCATAAACCCTAACAGTCACCCTTGCTGTTTTTTTCCAAGAAAAATTACTTGACTGCCGAAGTCCTTTAATAGAAAGTTCTTTTCTTAACTTTTCATTCTTAAAAACTTCTCTCATGTCTTTTGCTATTTTCTCTGAATCATATGCATCTGTATAAAAAGCTGCATCCCCTGCAACCTCCGGTATTGACCCTTCTTTAGTAGTTATAACGGGACAACCGCATGCCATTGCTTCTAAAATTGGCAGTCCGAATCCCTCATACAAGCTTGGCATTATAAAAAACGTTGCTAAATTATAAATTTGCACTAAATCAGCTGTTTCAACAAAACCGGGAAGAATAATATTTTTATCTTCTTTAACATTATTGTGAACAGTTACCAAATCCTGGTTCCAGGGATTTTTTTTATCAAAATCTTTTGATACAAGAGCTTTTCCAACCATAACCAAAGGAATCCCTGATTTTTTTGCAGCCTTTATTAGTCTAGGAAGATTTTTATTCCAAGTAACATCACCTACGTATAAAGCGAATTTTTCCGGCAATTCGTACTTTTCCCTCAAATTTTGAATTATGAATTTTGAATTATGAATTAGGCGGAAGCTTTCGTCTGCTGCAAGAAAAACTACGTGAATTTTTGTCGCAGGTACACCTGTATACTTAATAATGTCTTTTTTTGAAGATAGTGAATCTGCAATTATTAAATTTGCTTTTCTCAGAGAGGCTTTTTGAATAAACCACTTAAAGTTCCCTCTTGCTCCTTTTGGAAAATATTTTGGAAAAACTAGAGGAGTTAAATCGTGAATTGTGACTACGGTTTTATATTTTGAAAAAATTGGAAGAGTTAAGAAAAACGGCTCGAGATATGGATAATGAACTAAATCTACATTTTTGGGTAATTTATCTCCTCGAGTAAAAAAAATATACTTATTATCTGGAAAATACTTAATCAACGATCTTTTTAAATTATTGATATAAAAACCAACCCCTCTTACTCTATGGCTAATTAAACTCTGATCATATATAGGTGACGTGTCTATTGCTATCTTCATTTTCTCATTATACCAATTATACTTTTTCTTCCAAAAAATGCTAACAGCACTACCGATATAAAAAAATAGATATAAGATTCTATTCTAACGGAAGTGTCGAAAAAAATTAATTCAACTTTATGCATCCCGCTTGGTATTCTAATAAGTATTCTTCCGTTGTAATTATCGACTTCCTTCTTTTTATCATCAATAAAAGATACCCAACCCGGGAAATATGCAGTGTTAATAATAATCTGACTATTTTCTTTCGCATTGATCATTAATTTATAAGACTGAGGATTAATATTATCTATTTTAATAGAGCCCGATCCTCTAAGAAATTCAAATTTATCTTTTCTTTTTTGAGGAATTGCAACCAACCATTTTGTATTAAAAGAATTTCCAGGACTGTTGGTTCCATCGATAAAATTAGATCTCGTTAAATAATAAGTATCTACTCTTTTGTGGTAAAAGGGAGCCTTTGCATATCCTAAACCTAATAATATTGGAAATAGTATGAAAATAAAAGTAAAAAGATTTTTCATCCATCCTTTTGAAAAAATACTAACAATACTTCCTCCCAAAAATGAGGCAATTAAAATTGTAAGACTTAAAAATCTCCACGGGAATTGAAAATAATTAAAAAGGGGAATATTATCCCAAAACCAAGATGAATAAGGAGTCATTAAGAAGATAGTTGCAAAAAACCAAACAATGAAAAAAAATAACAAACCTCTGTTTTTTTTATTTTTAAAAAACGCAACAAAAGAAACTAAGACTGCCAAAATATTCGCAAGTCCAATTTGGAAAGACATTTGGTTTTGAATTTCCCTACCTGAAAATCCATAGCCCCATGATGGAATAATTAGCTGATAAATTTCCGGAAAATGCTGCTTTAGATCAAATATCTGAAGGCCTGTTACGTATTTGCTTTCGAAAAGTGCGGGCAACCAAAATGGAGAAGATAACCCTAAACCAATAAACAATATTAGAATTAAATTTTTAAAGTATTCTATTTTATTTTTTTGTGGGATTGACAATAAAAGACAGTACGAAATAAAAAAAATAAAAAACAATAGCGCGAGGATATTGTGAGAAAGAATAAGAAAACATAATATAACTGATGAAGCCAAAAGAAAAACGGGTTTTTTATTGTTTGAAAATTGCGTAAAACTCCACAAAAGTCCCGGAAACAAAGCAAGGCTCCATACCTCTCCTACCGATCCTCTTACGTAGATATCGACAAAATGATAGGGGGAAAAAGTGTAAAGAATGGAAGAAACAACTGCACCAAGATCCTTCCAGTATAGTCTTGCCCAAAGATAGAAAAAAATTGCGCCTATAAAACTTGCAAAAATCATGTTGAGCTTAAACGAATCTATAAAACTAAATCCCAAAAAATGGAAAAGGGCAGCCACATAGTTAGGCAATGGATAAACATAATTGAAGAGCGGTATGCCAAAACCATTGTTAAAATCAGGCGCCCAGCGGGGATACAGAATTCCGCTTTCTAAAACTTTATAAAACTGCGAAAATCTTACAACGTGATATTCTCCATCATGCGTTGGAGGAAGACCCGGGGAGAAAAGCGAGATAATCGAAATTAATGCTACAAAAAGAACAACCGATATTCCCCAATATTTTAAGCATAACGACTTTATCACCTTCATAAAATACTTCTTTTATTCGCTTTTATTGTCTGATACAGAAATATACCAACAGGCGGAAATAACATGAGAAGGATTTTTGCAAAGGGAGTAGTACCGAAATATGTACCAAAATACATATAGGGAGCGTAACTTAGCATAAGACCATATGAAAAACCGATGTAAATATTAATTAATTTACGTTTCTCCGTAGTCAATACAAGAAATGTTAGCGGCCAAATAGCGTACCAAGGATAAATTTCTTCTCTTAAGAATGAAAGAATAAAAATAACAAACATGGAAAAGAAACTAAATAAATAAAACTTATTCCAGTCAATTTTTTTATTTTTTAAAATTTGAATAATTGTAAATAAAAAAATCGGAAGCAAAAAAAACGTTGCATATTTAATAAGAATTGATAAAAATAAGAAAAAAACTGCCTGGCAGATTTTTTTATTTTTTAAGAAGTAAATTGCCAAAAGCGCAAAAAACATCATTACTACGTCATTATGGCCGCTTATGAAAGTTTCTATAATAACAAGCGGACTTGCTGCAAATAACAAAACCGATAACTTATTTTTTGTAAGTTTCCATATTAAAAAAACTAACCCAAAATAAAAGGTTGCTATAAATATTTTAAATGCAACAATAGAAATAATATAATTTCCAAACGAGAGAAAATAAGGAACTGCGGAAATAAATATCCAAAATATTCCATATAGTGCTAATTTATTTGCCGCGTGGGTAAATAACAAAATTGGGTCCCTAAGAAACTCAATAGGCATAACAAGATAAGGGTTTTCCCGGTAATAAAATAAAACTTTTGCAGTCGCGATATAATTAAATAAATCATATGAAAGCATCGCGGGATAGGCAAAGATAGGAATTAGAAAAGCTGGAATAAATTTTATAATTTCTTTTAAATTTTGGATCGAGTCAATTTTTCTCAGTAAGAAAATATAAAATCCAAAAAAAGAAGAGATTAAAAATAAATATACAAAAGTCACCATTGTTTGATTCTGCCAATTAAATCCTTTGAAAGGAAGAGAAAGATATATAAAATTAGCATCGACAAACAGATAGGAGAAGAGAGTGAAAGCAATAAGAATCGGGTATCCAACAAAGAAGAATCTTTTCATAAATATTTTTTTCTAATATTTTCTGAAGTATCAATCAGAGAACGAATATTAAGGCGTGTAGGCTTTGCTTTTTCGGGAGTCCATAAAAATTCCTCCGGTGTTGAATTTTTTAATTTATTAAGCTCCTCAAGGTGCTTAAGACTTTCCTGTCTGAATATTTCCTGTTTTTCCGATATATCTTTTCCTTCTTTTTTTGCGGAAACTAAGTAAGGATAAATCTTCTCAAAGTATTGATTGGATTTAAGAAGAGATTTATAAGCCAGGAGATATTGTTTATATTCAAATAGGGTTTTTGCTTGAACTAAATATTTATCCGAAAGTCTTTGATAATAATATGTTTTACCAAAATTTCCAAAATACCAAAAGTAAGATAATTTTTCTATAGCTTGATTAATTTTGTAAAACTTACTCCCGGGCATTTGTGAAGGATACGGAAGAACATAATCACTTTGAGCAAAAACCCGAACTGAAGAAAGATTAATTAATAAAAAGAGAAAAAGAACCCATCGCAAATTTTTCATTTTTCATTTTTCATTCTTCATTTCTTATGCCAGTCCCAAGCGGTTTTAACTATAGTTTCAAGATCTGAATACTTCGGTTCAAATCCGAGTTCTTTTCCCGCTTTAGTATCGTCGGAGTAAATAGAAGGAGGATCGCCAGGTCTTCTTGATGTTATTTTAATAGGAAAATCAATTCCGCATACCTTCTTGACCATATCCAAAACCTCAAGATTTGAGTATCCCTTCCCGACTCCTAAATTAAAACTGTCGCTTTTATTTGCTTTACCAAGCTTATCTATTGCAAGAATATGCGCATTAGCCAAATCCTCAACGTGTATATAATCTCTAATTACAGTTCCGTCTTTTGTTTCATAATCGTTACCATACAGCTCAAATTCAAATTCCCCTAATGCAGCTTTTATTGCTCTTGGTATAATGTGGGTTTCCGGATTGTGATTTTCTCCCAAGCTACCATCAAGAGATGCGCCTGCAGCATTAAAATACCGCAAGTTTATATGCTTTATTCCATAAATCTCATCGTACCAATGCAATATCTTTTCGAAAGCCAATTTTGATTCTCCGTATACACTCTCCGGAGATTTTTCTGCATTTTCCCCAACGGGAAGAATTTTAGGAGTTCCATAAATTGCGCATGTCGAAGAAAAAACTATATGTTTTATATTTTTCTGTCTCATGAATTCCAGAAGATTAAGTCCTCCCAGGATATTATTTTGCAAATATCTAAAAGGCTGTTCCATCGATTCCCCGGCCAAAGCTAAGGCGGCAAAGTGAACAACAGCATCAAAATTTTCATCATTAAGCCCTTTGCTAATATCTTCTTTACTTAATAAGTCTCCTACAACCAGTTTTGATGAAACACTTTCCTTATGTCCGCCTTTTAAATTGTCGAATACAACAACTTCATTACCTTTATCTTGAAGAAGTTTTGCAGTTATGCTTCCAATATATCCGGCTCCGCCCGTTACTAAAATTTTCATATGAACTATGAACTATGAACTATGAACTATGAACTTAATATATGATACAGGAAATCGAAGAGATGAGAAAAGAGAAAAAACAAATCCCGGCCAGAGATCCATAAAACCTTTATGTCTTATATAGCTTATAACAAACCAGTGAACGGGTTTTATAAAAACGTAACCTAAAGCATAAAGACATTTTCCCATTGTGCTTTTATTTTTTAAGGAATCCTTAATTTGAGTAGCCAGCAAACTGGTATACCGGCTCCATTTAATCAGGTACTCATCAAAACTTTTATATGGGTAATGAAGGAAAGATTCTTTAAGATAGCCAATTTCCCCCTCAACTTCTGCCTGCTCGTGTACATCTTTTTGAGGAAGTCTTCCCTTGCCTCTTTTATATAATCTTAAGGTGTAATCCGGATATTGTCCGCCCTTCATTAGAAATCGTCCCAAAAACCAATTTTTTCTCGGCAACCAATATCCTTTAAATGTTAACTGTGTGTCGTTAATTGTTGATAGAATTTCTTGCTTTAGCTCGGGAGAAACCCGTTCATCTGCATCAAGTTGTAGAATCCAATCCGAAGTTGCCATATCAATGGCCATTTGTTTATTAATATGGAAAATCGGTTTGTTTGTTGTAACTTTAACCCTTGCCCCAAATTTTTTGGCAATTTCAACCGTTTTGTCTTTTGATGAACCATCGACCATTATTATTTCATCGGCGATATCCTTTATACTATCAAGGCATTCAGTAAGATTATTTTCTTCATTAAATGTAGCCAACACTACCGATAACGTCTGCCTTAATTTATCTTTATTCGTCATAGATATATCCCCGTTGTTCTAATGATTCGAATCATCGAATCAAAATCCCGTCCGATTTTTATCGTCTCGTGAACGCTTTACTTCATCTCTTAAATACCTCCAAACAGAACCGCCTGTCGGTGAAGAAGCGGGCGCAGATAAAATCTTTTCAACCATGGCTTTAAAGAAATCTTCTAATTTCTCCTCTTTTGCTATCTTATTGATAATTCTATCATAGCCACCTTTTCCATGCTTTAAGGATAAACCGATAGCTCCTATTGTTGAGGTGCTAACACGAAGAAGCTTGTTAATATCTCTATATGAATATCCCTTCATCAGCAAAAAGGCAATGGCAATTCTTTTTGAAAACATTATCTTTTCCGTAGGGGAAAATAAGTCATCAACGAAATCGTCAACATCGGATTTAGCCTTAAGCCCAATTAGGGTTTTGGCAAAAACATCGAAAATTCTGTCCGCTACTGCCTTAGAAATAGGATGATTTGAAACTTGTGTCATAATCCCGTCCTTCGCTCTAGTGATTCGAATCATTAGAGTGTGTATCTCGTTCCTCGTTCTGTAAATCTTTATTCTTTACAAAAAGATATCTAGCTAGTCTAAAGAATACAAAACCCAAGATGTTAAAAAAAACGACAACGGAAATGGCATCTGCAAAAGCTCTTAATTTAGTTTCCCTGTATAAAGATTCGATTTTGTAATTTCCTTTATCAAGGAAAAAAAGCATAATGCCTCTATATTGCTGATTCTGATATTCAATTTTTACCGGATTACTGTTTGCTCTTATTTCCCAACCAGGAAAATATAAAGTATTTTCGGCAAATAATGTTTTCTGTTTAACCTCAACATTATAAGCATGGTGAGTTGACATTCTTTTTGTTTCTGTTATTTTTGCATCTCCATCTAATAACTCAAGATGTGCTTTGGGTGCTTTTTCCATAAATCTTACAGACCAAACCGGAGAGCTTTCTCCCGTATCTGTAGTACTGTTATATATCCCTTTGTAAAAAGATTCAGGCTTGTAAAGGTATCCTTGAGCTTTCCAGTAATCTTTGTTTAAAAGAAAAATAGCTATAATTAAAAGAGAAAAAACCATAAATCTAAATTTATTTAGAGAAGATAAAACGATCCCTCCAAGAAGTGAGGAAACAAAAACAGTAACAGAAAGAAAACGCCATGGGAACTGAAATTTTTGAAGAGTTGATATGTTTTCCCAGATAAACTTGGACGAGGAATGCATCAGAAAAAGCGTTAGAACAAAAATAATAAAAGACCCCAAAGTCAAAATCCAAAACTTGTTTTTTTTCTTATGAAGGGACAAAGCTACTGGTAAAGATAAAATCGTTAGAATCCAGTGTGATATTCCAATTTGAGTAGTAAACTGCCCTGTTATTCCATAATTCCATTCTCCGTAAATAAAATCTTTAAACTGAAGAAATCTTTCTGAATAATCGCTTGAGGTTACTATATCCCTTAAAGTATATTTTCCCTCAAAAAATGCCGGAATCCAAAAAAAAGCGGATAATCCTAATCCCAATACAAGTATACTGGTATACTGGTATATCTGCAGTTTCTTATTATTTGTTGTGCAAAAAATGAAAAGTGTATATAAAAAAATAATTGGCATAAACATAAGGCTTATTGCATTATGAGAGAGAACAAGACCTGTTACAGATAATGATCCACCTACAATTAGCAAAGATGAGTATTTTTCTTTTGATGACTTTAAAATAAAAAAAAGTATTAAAGGCAGGAAAACAAAAGCAACATGCTCGCCTAGTGCTCCACGCACATAAAGATCTACAAATCTATATGGCGCAAACATATACAGTATTCCTCCAGTAAAAGCACCAATTTCTCCCAAAAACTCTCTAAGCCATAAATACATAAAAACTCCGCTAAGAATAAATGCGAGGCCAAAAACTATTTTTACACTGTCAACGAGCGAAAACCCTGCAAAATGAAAAATTGAAGCAATATAAGACGGCAGAGGGTATAAAAATTCTAAAATTGGATGTCCGTATCCCCAATTTAAATTAGGAGCCCATCTTGGAATAATGTTTCCTTCCGAAAGATTTTGATAAAAATTAGCTATTCTTGCAACATGATCCTGCCCATCATGAGTAATAGGCAATCCAGGATGAAAGAGAGACAAAGCAGGAATAATAGATATAAAAATCAAGAACATTAAAGAAAATACTTTATTTCGATTAGTCATTCTGTATCCTTTTTTGAATTATAAACCCACTCGGTAGGGTTTTTGTATAAACAACATCACCGGTTTTGATAACAGTCTTAAGCCAACCTTCATAACTCCAGGGCTTATAGGGATCCTTTTCGATAAGTAAATAAAATGTTTCTTTCTTTTCAGCGGCAGGAACGTAATTATATTTTGTTTTTCCGTACCACCATATAACATAATCATATGCATAGGTATAAACAGGCGGGGTAAATACCAATAACCCAAATTTTTCTTCTTTGGCATCTTTGTAAATGTAATTTATTGCATCAATTTTTCCTTCTATTTTCGCAGTTCCACCATAGTCAAAATAATCTCTTAGATAAGCATTTTTTGTGTACTGAAAATATACAATGAGGGAATAGCATAATACTGTAAAAAGTATCATCTTTCCAATAATATTCTTCCTAACAAGATAGATAACAATTATACCTATGAGAAAGCAATAAAATATGTATAACTGTAAGACCCACCATGTCCACATGTGATCTTTATAAATCATGAAAATAGCAAAAAGTAAAAATGGATTTGAAACAAGGTAAAAAACAAAAAGCTTTTTTTCAAATACTTGATTTTTATCTCTTATATAAATAAAGCATCCAAAGAGGATGAATGGTGCAATAATATACCAAAAATTTCCGATTCCAGGAAACATCGAGGAGAAGCTCGAAGAAAAAACTGTAACATGATTCATGAAAATGTCAGATAAATATCCGCTTGATCGAGTAATTTTATTAGCTTCTGGAATAATTAGATTTATTACTCCCTTCAGGTTAAGAAAACTATGTCTAATATCAAAAATTAAAAGTGGGAGAAATGGCAAAGAAAAACCAATGACAAACCTAAACAATGCTTTTCCTGTTATAATTTTTTTCCAAATTAGAAAAGGTGCAAATAAAATCGATTGAAAAAGAAGTGTTCCGCTAGTTGCGATTTCAAAATGAGACATAAGACCAATGGTAAAACCTAAAAATCCTAAGTATTTTTTATTACCCTGCAGTATTTTATAAGTAAAATAAAGAAAAAATACAGAAAGAAAAGAAATAGGAAAAGGTGGCCATATAAATCTAGACTGAGCAATTATATTTGGAGAAACCGCAATTAAAAATCCTACCATAACTCCTTCCTGCCAAGTAAATATTTTCTTAGTGAGAAGAATTGCGAAAGCAACCGTAGCAATACCAATAATTAACATCAAAACCATCCCTCCATACGGGTCTCCTCCGAAGAGAAAGAAGGGAATTGAAAGTAAATAATACCAGCCCGCTCCTTGAAAAAATCCCCCGAGTCCGCCTACTTGAGTTCCAATTAAAGTTAACTTATGGTCAACAACAATTTTTTTGACATTATTGTAGAATTGTCCTTGATCAAATCCAAATAGATAATTCCCGCTTAAAACCTCTACGGATCTTGGAATTAAGGCAAGCAATAGAATAAAGATACTAATTAATAAAAATTTTCTTTTAATTATCTTGTTAATTATTTTCATAAATTAGTGCGTTCTCGTTTGAACTATAATTCCCCCTTTTACTGTTTCCGATTTTATAATTTTACCATCATTTTCTCTTAATTTTAGCCATTGTTTGGGCCTGTCTTCATAACCCGGGTCCGGTTCGATAATAAAAAACGCCGTTCGCGCCTCCTTATTAGGAAAATATTTATATTTTTCCGGTCCATACCATTTAAATAGATACCTATAAGTGTAGTCAAATACCGGAGGGGTATAGACAACGTATTTAAAATCTTTACCCGAAGCCTCCCTATAAACATAGTCTACCACGGCCAGCTGGTTTCTATAAACCGAAGCGTTTCCGGTAAATATAGGGCTGGTAAAACTGTTTATTAATACCGCCGGATTAAGATTAACTATGAAAAGAAAAACGAAAATCAGTCCGGGAAGAATAATATTCGACAAGCTTTTGGACAGTAAATATAGACTGGTTGAGACAAGAAAAATATAAATTATCGGCAGACCGACCAGATAGTGCGGCCATAGAGCACGGCTAAACACAATGGTCCCGGCAAAAAAAACAACAATTATTGTAACCGCTGTCACAATCAGTTTCCGCATAATTTCCGGAGCTTTTCTATAAAATAATAGAGTTGCGAATAAGGTAAAAAGAATCAGTATGACCGCCAAGAATTGGTTGCCGAAAGTAAGGGAAGCGCTGAATTGGTCAAGAAAAGTAAGAATTCTGTTCTCTACGATTTGACCAAAAGTCAAAGGATCTTCCGTGGAATTGCCTCCGGGCAAAAAGGCAATAAAAGATTTTGTCATCAGAAATCCGTGTCTAAGTTCAAAAATTGCCCTTGGGAGAAATATTAAAAGCAGTCCTAGCACAAAAGATAATATTTCTACTGGTCTAATTTTTTTATTGAGCGTAATAACTACAGATAAAACAATTCCAATAAACAGTAAAATCCCAAAAACAATTTCTAAGTCTATGTTAAAGGCAAGAAGGATTCCAAGTAAAAAATAATATTTTAACCTGCCTTTATTTTCCTTTATAAAAATCTTATATAAAACTAAAAGTGTTAAAAGTACGAATAAAGGGACAATATTGGGATTCCAAATTTGTGCGGAAAGCGAAATCATAATAGGAGAAACACTGGTAAGAGCTGCCAAAGTTATTCCCAAAAATTTTCCACCTATCTTATTCCCAAATATAAATGCAACAACAATAGAAACAATTCCTACAACAGCCATTGTAAAAGCAATTCCAGAAGGATTACCTGAGAATAAAATAAAAGGAGGAATAAGCAAATAATACCACCAAGGCCCATAGAAAATGCCCTCTATCCCTGTTGTTTGTCCTATAAGAGGAATTTTATGATTAGCTACTATACTTTCAACAGCAAGCATATCGCGTCCGACATCGTAAGTAAATGCAAAAGAATTGCTTATAATTCCACTTAATCGAAGCCAAGAACCAATTCCTAATATAATCAGGAGTACGAAAAAAATAAATAATTTCTCTATAGATTTGAATTGCGCTCTATTCTTTAAATAAACGTTTCTGAATAATAAAACCATTTTGAAGTTGTTCTGTATTTACGGTATCACCTCCTTTTATCACAGTCTCAAGCCATCCCTGATAGCTCCATGGTTTTGATGTATCTTTTTCAATGAGAAGATAAACAAGTCCTTTTTTTTCCTGATGCGGAGTATATCCATATTTTTTCTTTCCATACCAAGAAATAAGATAATCATAGGGGTAGATATATATAGGAGGACTAAATACAAATAGTCCAAATCTTTCCCCATTGGCATCTTTATAAATGTAATCTATTGCATCAATCTTTCCTCTAATTTTATGTATTCCACCATAGTCAGCAATATCATAATAAAACGTTTTGATATTAGAAAAAACGCTGGATAACAATAGGATTGCTATGTATATAATTACGAAACTATTTACTATCTTATTTCGTGTTTTAAAAACAGATGAGATGACATAAATAACTAAAAATATGTAGGCAAGATTAAGATGAATGAGATAATAATTGTATACAAAGTTTCTCAAAAATCCCAATACAATAAACGTTACGGGCATAAGAAGCAAAAGATACAGAACAAATTGCCTTCTTTGTTTATCTTTCTCTTTCTTAAGAAGATAAAAAATGGCAGGAAGAATCGCAATAATTGCTACAGAAGGAATGATACTTTGCGAAGGAAATGTAGACAAAAAATTACGAAAGAATACCAATAAATGATCACGTAAAAGCAATACCCAAAATGTTTGCGTCGTTGCAGTCTCCGGATGGTTGAAGATATAAATCGAAAGTCCTTTTATCGCCTGGAATCCATGACGAATTTCGAAAAGTAACATAGGCGAAAAAGCAATGATCATTCCTAAAAACAACGCTCCATACTGCTTAATTTGTTTAAGGCGAAGTACCAATAAGCAATATACAATGAGGGTAAAAGATAGGGGAATTGCCATAGCCAATTGAAAATTGTATACAAAACTTGAGAAAAAGGAAGCCCAAAAAAGGTATTTTGTTTTTCCTTTTTTAATAAAGGAGGATAAGAAGTAAAACGCACATAAAATAAATAATGGCGCAGGGTTAGAATTCCAAATAAATCTTGTGTATGAAATAAAAGGCGGGGAAACAACAAGAATGGTGGCTGTCAACAATCCTACTCTAGCACCAAAAAGCTTCCTCCCAATAATATAACCAAGAATAATCGTCCCAATCCCTAATATATACATTAATACCATTCCCCCATAAGGATCTCCGCTAAAAATTAAAAAAGGAAACGCTAGTAAATAATAATAAAAAGGTCCATGGAAAATACCGCTAAATCCAGCAACACCCGCTCCTATTTCGGATCCAATGAGGGTGAGTTTGTGATCTACGACGATATTTTTTACCGCAAGATAATCTCTTCCTTGATCAAATCCAAAAAGAAAATTTTTATTTATAACTTCTACTGACCTTAAAGCTATACCGGAAATAAGTGCGGAAAAAAGTAGTATATAAATAAAGAACTTAAAAATTATAGATTTATGAAATGCATTTTTCCTAATAGCAGTTAATATGTTGTTTATACTATTTTTTGATTTCATGTTCCAGCTATTCTTATCGCTTCGGTTCCATCAAGATTATGTATTATTTTAATTACAGGAACACGATTGGGGATCTCAGAGGGCACGCCGATAAACAAAACGTTCTTCTTAACTGAATCTTTTTCCCAATCAATTGGCTTAAATGTGTATTTATCAAAAAAATGACTAGCACCATATCCTCCGGAGCTGTGCTCGCTGACTTTCTGATAATTCTGGGGTGGATACTTAAGATAAAAAAGAAAAAACATGTAAGACTTATCCATTGGCTGTCTATCAGAGACGATAATTTGAGAGTAACTACTCTGAAGCTTATTTACTTCATCTACGGCTTGCTTGTAACCATATTGCCAATCTGCTGAATCATAATAATTTTGCTGAACAAAATACTGATTTAAATAGTAAACAAAGTTAAAAATAAATATTAAGATAAAAGATGCAAGACATAAGATATAGGATAATTTTCTTAAATCATAATTCTTAAATCTTATATCTGATTTTTTAATTAAATTAAAAAATCCTATAATTCCTATTGCTGTAAATATTTGAAAAGTCGGTAAAAAATTTAGAGTTCTTACCGCGTGAGGAACTCCGCTTGTAATTGAAGCCGGAATTGGAGCAATTAAAAACCAAGAAAAAATTATAAGTTTTGTTTTTTTATCAAAATCTCCGAAAATTAATTTATAAATGCCAGATAGAACAAAAGGTAATTCAAAAAGATACAAAAGTCCCATGTTAGGAGCGTGATGCCTTGATATATCGCCTGTAATAAACAACCAATTTAAATCAAAATGAGAAATATAACCAGAAATTATAGTTTTTCCGTAAACAAGTCTTCTGTTATCAAGTAGCGAGCCTATTTTATCGTTATTTAATTTATCTTGCTCTAATTTTTTTATATTTGTCTTTAACAATTCTGTTTGGCTTGAGAAAACACTTGTTCCCGTAACTCTTAAAAGCGCAGCTCTGTTACCCAATATATATAGCGCCATGGGAGCCACAACAATAATTCCTAAAATAAAAGCAGCTAAAATATATTTTTTGTTAATGGCAAATAATTTTTTCCAAAAAATTATTACTACTGCAAGAGCAAGAAGAGGCGTAAAAACTTTTTCACTTTGATAGGCGTAAATTGAAAGACCGGCAAAGAAAGCTGATAAGCTAAACATCCAAGGCTTCTTAAACCCTTTGATAAGAAACAGAACCATTAGTATGTTTAAACAAGTCCCAACGTTTGATTCAAATCCTACTCTTGAGAATTGTGTTGACCAAGGAGAAATGGCTAGGAGAAAACTTGAAAGGAGGGAGAGATAATCTCGGTATTTATATTTTTCAAATATCTCGCGAATAAGAAAAAAAACTGCAATAACAGATATTATTCCAAATAATGCAGACGGGAGTCTTACGGCAAAAGTATTTAAGCCAAATATTAAAATTGAAGGAATAGTAAGATAAGCATATAAGGCAGGTTTATAGTCGTCGAATGAACGCAAGACCACAGGCAAAAATTTTCCGAATGAATCTCTCCCTGTATGAATTATTGCGTATGCATCGTATCCTAATGCAACTTCATCCCAATCCGGAGACGGAGGAACATTTCCAAGCTGCCATAGCCTGAGAATTGCTGACAAAAGAATTATTCCTATTAAAATTGCCCAAATTATTTTCCTGCTTTTAATCATATGTATAAGCCACTAAAATCGCCTCTCCATTCAAAAGATAAAAAGTTTTTA
>Ga0209542_10001021_pt1 | contig 66742 bp, 55 predicted proteins | sample RifCSPhighO2_01_FD_184028 | JGI IMG/M metagenome (GOLD analysis project Ga0209542, IMG submission 184028) | Soil microbial communities from Rifle, Colorado - Rifle CSP2_plank highO2_0.1 (SPAdes) (version 2) | ecosystem: Environmental > Terrestrial > Deep subsurface > Rock core/Sediment ...
ACTCAATGACACCAATTGGACGCGGGCAAAGGGAACTTATTATAGGAGATAGAAATACAGGCAAATCTGCAATAGCGATTGACACAATAATAAACCAAAAGAAAAAAGATCTTGGACTAGCTCAAGTCATCTGTGTTTATTGCCCGATCGGACAAAAAAGAGGGAACATTGCAAGAACGGTTGCTAAACTGACGGAAGAAGGCGCAATGGATTATACAATTATTGTTGCAGCAAGCGCGTCTGATCCGGCAAGCCTTCAATTTCTGGCTCCTCTAGCAGCTTGTGCGATCGGAGAGTACTTTATGGATAAAGGAAAAGACGTTTTAGTTGTATATGATGACTTAACCAGACATGCATGGGCATACAGGCAATTATCTCTTCTTCTGAGACGTCCTGCGGGCCGAGAAGCATACCCTGGAGACATATTCTATCTTCACTCAAGACTCCTTGAAAGAGCTGCAAAATTATCAAAAGAAAACGGTGGAGGATCGCTAACCGCCCTTCCAATCATTGAAACGCAAGCAAATGATGTTTCAGCTTATATCCCAACAAACGTTATTTCGATTACTGACGGACAAATTTATCTAGAAGCTGATCTTTTTAACGCGGGAATAAGGCCGGCAATAAATGCGGGACTTTCTGTATCCCGTGTCGGAGGAGCCGCACAATCAAAAGGAATGAAACAGGTTTCAGGACCGGTAAGGCTTGAACTTGCTCAATTCAGGGAACTTCAGGCATTTGTTCAATTCGGAAGCGACCTTGATGAAGCAACACTTGCCAGAATTGAAAGAGGAAAAAGAATAATGGAAATACTTAAACAACCGCAATTTCAACCTCTTGATGAAGTATCTCAAATAATAATTATTTTTTCCGCTACTTCCGGACTATTAGATAATGTATCGATTGAAAACATTCATGATTTTGAAGAAAAGGTAGTAGGCTTCATTAAGCTCAAAAATAATAAAGTGATAGAAAAAATTAAGTCCGGAGAAAAAATGGACGAGAAGACTACAGAAGAACTCAAAAAGATAATAACGGAATTCAAAAAAACCTTAAAATAACATGGCTGAAAACTTACAAATTTTAAAAAACAGGATCAAATCAGCAAGCAATATTTCAAAAATCGCCAAGGCGATGGAGATGATTTCCGCATCAAAAATAAAAAAAGCACAAGACGCTGTGGAAAATAACCGGCCATATTCAGAAAAAATAACTGAAATAGTAGAAAAAACTCTTGCTTCTGTTGATCTTGAATCTTTCAGTCATGAATATTTAAAAATAAATAATTCCAACAAAAAATTATTAGTCGCCATATCTCCGGATAAAGGACTTTGCGGATCTCTGCCTACAAATTTGACGAAAAAACTTTCTGAACTTATAGATAAAGATACGCTAATAATAACTATTGGCAAAAAAATCGCAAAATTTGCATCAAAATCCGGCGGCCAACTGATAGCATCCTTTCCCATGGGCACCGCACTTCCACAATATTCAAATATTTTCCCTATTATTGACCTTATCAATCAGTATTTTATGGGGGGCAAAGTGGGAAGCGTGGCAATAGTTTTAACAGAATTCAAATCAATATTTTTACAGGTTCCTCATGTAACACGGTTATTGCCTTTAATTCCTGCAATAGACCAGACAAATATTGAAAAAATTGAACCAACCGGATATTCTTTTGAACCAAATATAAATGTTGTCCTGCAAGAACTGCTTCCGTACTTTATTGAAGTAAAACTTTATTATTATCTTATTCACGCTTTTACCTCAGAACAGGCAGCCAGAATGATTGCTATGCAGAATGCAAAAAATAACGCGCTTGATATTGCCGATTTTCTTACTCTAACTTATAATAAAGCACGCCAGGCAAAAATCACCAACGAGTTACTCGATCTTGCCAACGTACAATACATATAATATGAATAAAATTAATAAAGGTGAAGGAATAGTGATAAGAATACAAGGACCGGTTATAGATGTTCGCTTCCATAATGAAGTGCCTGAAATATATGAGGCTTTGGAGTTGAAACTGGATGATAATAAAACCTTAACACTTGAAACACAATTTGAAATGGATAATTTTGAGGTAAGATCTCTTGCTCTGGGACCAACAGAAGGCCTTGAAAGAGGAACAAAAGTTAAAAGAACAAATTCTCCCATCAAAGTACCGGTCGGAGAGCAAACTCTGGGAAGAATCTTTAATGTCCTTGGACAACCTATTGACGGCTTAAAACAACTAACTGAAAAAGGTCTTAAGCTTGAGGGAATCCATAAAGAGGCACCCGTTCTTTCAGAACAAAGCACAAAACCGGAAATGCTTGAGACGGGAATGAAAGTCATAGATCTTATTTCTCCTTTCACAAAGGGCGGAAAAATAGGAATTTTTGGTGGCGCAGGGGTTGGAAAAACGGTTATTGTAAAAGAACTTATCAGGAATATTGCAACAGTGCATAAAGGCCATTCTGTTTTTGCAGGAGTTGGTGAGCGAACAAGAGAAGGAACAGATCTCTGGCTTGAAATGAAGGAATCAAATGTACTTGACAAAACTGTTCTGGTATTCGGGCAAATGAATGAACCGCCGGGAAATAGACTCAGAATAGGACTTACCGCTCTCACAATGTCTGAGTACTTTAGAGATGATAAAGGTGAAGACGTGCTGTTGTTTATAGATAACGTTTTCAGATTTGCACAGGCGGGAAGTGAAGTTTCAGCGCTTCTGGGAAGAATGCCATCAGCAGTAGGATACCAACCTACACTTGCCCAGGACATAGGGGAACTTGAGGAAAGAATCACATCTACTAAAAAAGGTTCCATTACTTCCGTCCAGGCAATTTATGTCCCGGCTGACGATTATACGGATCCTGCACCCGCTACTATTTTTGGCCATCTGGATGCAACCATTACCCTTGACCGCGCGATTTCCGAACAAGGTTTATATCCTGCGGTTAATCCCTTAACCTCATCTTCCAGACTTCTTGACCCAAATATTGTTGGAAAAGACCATTACGCAATCGCAACGGAAGTAAAAAGAGTTCTTCAGAGATACAAAGATCTTCAGGATATAATTGCGATTTTAGGTATAGACGAATTATCAGATGATGATAAATTAACCGTATCGCGCGCAAGAAAAATTCAAAGATTTCTAACCCAGCCCATGTTTGTAGCAGAAACTTTTACCGGAATGCAAGGGCGGTATGTTAAAATCCAGGACACAATAAAGGGATTTGCCGAAATACTTGAAGGAAAACACGACAGCCTATCCGAACAGGCATTTTATATGATAGGCAATATTGAGGAGGCACATAAACATAGTGGCAGATCAAAATAAAAAGCAAGAAAATGAATTTTTACTGGAGATTCTTTCCCCGGAAGGCCAAATATTTAATGATGCCATAGATGAAGTAATACTTCCTACGCTGCAAGGGGAAATTGCGATACTACCCCATCATGCCCCAATATTCACAAAGCTTTCAGAGGGAGAAATTGTAATCAAAAAGGAAGGCAAAGAACACTATATTGCCATAACCGGAGGTTTTTTGGAAGTCAACAACAACAAAGTGCACATTTTGGCAGATTATGCCGTAAGATCTGAAAAAATTGAAATAAAACGCGCTGAAGAAGCCAAGAAAAAAGCTGAAGAGCTTATGAAACAAAAAGGGAAAATTAGCGAAGTGGATTTTGCCCGAGCTGAAAAAGATCTGCAAAAATCAATCCTGGAACTCAAAATTTCAGAAAAGATCAGAAAAAGATTTAGGCCGTAATTTGCCAATGGTTAAATAAACCATTTGTATAAGATAACACAAAACTTTAAATAAGGTTAAAAGACCAAACAATTTCATTCTTACTAATTCGAATGAAGAGTAGATTTTACTATTCCAATTTTTCCGTTTATAATATATTATTAAGCTCTGATTAGTCGGTAAAAGTGTGCCGTCTTAGCTCAGTTGGTAGAGCGGCGCTTTCGTAAAGCGTAGGTCGTGAGTCCGAATCTCACAGACGGCTCAGAAAATATGAATAACTATTCAAGTAAATCAAGACTAAAAAGAAAGCTTGAAAAACAGACAAAAAAACAGATTTTTTTTTCAACAGTTGGGATTATAATTTTACTTTTTCTGATTTTCAAATATGGGATAACTGCAACAACGGAAGTAGGCAAAGTAATCATTAAATTTAATGAAATCAGAAGTACTTCAAAATCTGTTCAAGACACGAACAATAATTATGTAATTTTGCCACCGCATCTTGATCCAATAATTCAAGCCACAAAAAGCGCTTCGATTAATATTACGGGCAACTCCATTGACAAGAATGGGAAAATTCTTCTATATCTTAACAGCAACTTAAAAGCAGAAATGTCTGTAGATAAAGACGGAAAATTCAAGTTCAAAAATATTGAACTTGAAGAAGGAGATAATTTTATAAAAACGCAATTTAAAAATGAAAACGGCAAAATAAGCGAGTTCAGTGCGGAATATGATGTGATATATAAAAAAAGAGTTCCGGCTCTTGACATTAACTTTCCAACAGACGGGGCAAGTTTTTCAAAATATGATCAGAATATTAACATGCAGGGGAAAACTGATCCGGATAATAGTATAAGCGTTAATGGGTTCGTGGCAATAGTAGATAACAATGGCAATTTTTCATATTATTACAAGTTGCAGAATGGAGACAACGCGTTTATTATCACAGCAACTGATCCTGCAGGGAATCAGACTGAAAAAAAGATAAAGGTCACTTATAATCCTTAAAAGACAATAGTATAAATACCCAGAACATTACAAACGAATAAAATAATGTATTTTCAAATAACGCATGAGTTAAGACTCCTATCAATGAAGAAAAGACTGCTGCTTTAAAATATAAATTTTTGCCGGGTATAATTCCCAAATATGCTTTTCTGACCACTCTTACCCAAAAATTTAAATAGAATATAAAACCGGTTAGACCTGTTGTAACAAGAGCTAAAATAAAACTATTTGGTACGCCTGCTCCAGAATGGGTAATTTCCCAATTTTCTGGATCAAGCATTCCGCGTCTTTCCTGAGCATATCTATAGGTATTAAAACCTATGCCAAAAACAGGAGAATTTTTGAATATATCCAATGCGCTTGCTATGCTTTCCGCTCGGGAAGATATGGAAGCCCTTCTTAAAAGATCTACTCCTTCACTTTTTAGACTTTTAGGTAAAAACAGAATTCCAAACACAATAAAAGCAATTAATAACACGATTTCTCTTTTTTGTTTTGTAACAACAAGATAGGAAAGTCCGGAAACAGAAAGCATAATAAAAGAACTTCGTGAATAGGTGAGAAATAGTGATACTGAAGTCAAAAGTAAACCCACCATATAAATTATTTTAGATAAATTTTTTCTGATGATTTTTTTTTGAAATAAACTAAATAATAGCAGTAGTTCCAGAACAATAATTGCGCCGGCAAAGTTAGGATCAAGCGTCGTTGAAAACAATCTATATAAGTGCTTATCCCATCCCAAATAATATAACTTTCTAAGATCTGGATAAAATAAATATTGCGCCAGACCAAACACAACAAATAAGAATCCGGAAAGGGAAAGGTAGTATATAAATTTTTTTGAAAACCCTGCATCCAGATAATTGAATGCCAAAATAAGGCTTGAATAAATAATAAATCTAAACAAATAAAAAAATGAAACTAAAAACGTCTGAGGCGTTAAAAAATATGAGTTGAGAACTAAAGCAAAAAAAGCAATTCCGATAAAATAATATAAAGCCTTTATATTAGGAAACGAAAAAATATTTTTTTTTATTTTGATGCTTATAAATAGGATTGTTAAAAAAACCGCAAATACGGCAACATCCAACGGGTAAATATAAGTTGATTTAAAAATATTTATTCTTATAATAACTCCCAGAGGAAAAGTTATTAAAGTAAGATAGAGAAATTTTTTTAATAGGTCCATTTTTGGTTGTCCAGTGTATAGAGCATGACATTTGTTATATCATTTTTATAGACAAGATTCCAATGCCGGAATCTTTTTGGTAAATCATGCTTTATTAAAAGCACATAATTAAATTTATCTCCTTTTTTGATGTAAGATTCGTGGACAAAAGGAAAGTAAACATAATACAAATTATGTCCCCCAAAAATTAAAACTTTGTCCGTTTTTTTAATTTTGTTTTTAAAATAACTATCAATGTCATAAAAATCTCCGTAGGAAAAGTTAAGGTTTTTGTTTAGAAACTCATTTTTTGATTGTTTGAGAAAAACTACAGGCAAGTATTTAATATTAGCAAAACCCCTATAGACAATTGAGATAACCGAAACAATAACAATGAATGATACTAAAAATTTGCTTAACCTTTTTATTGGCATAATGCCAATTGATGCTGCTGCTAAAATAGAGTAAGCGGGTAAATAAGGCAGAATGAATCTTCCGCCTCCAGTTCGGGGAGTAATATACCAAATAAGCAAGGATATCAATGAATAAACGGCAATAATTTTTGCATTCTGATTTAATTTTTTATAAAAAATAACTATTAATGGCAAGAACAGTATGTAAACGGGAGAAATTGGATCCGCGGAATACATAAATAAATTCCATAGATCTTTCACAAAGTTAAAAGGATTTAAAAGATGAATATTTATCCCAAAATCGTAAAATGATGAGAAGAATGGGAAAATTGGATTTCTGGTATTAATATAGGAAAGTATAAACCACGGTAATGATACAAAAAACGCAGGGGTAATAATATAAAAAATATCAGATAGTGAATTCTTTCTTTTTTTAAAGTATTTCAAAATTAACAACAAAACGATTATTAAAAGAGATCCCAAAGCCAAAAGCTTGGTTGAAATTGCAAATCCCAACATTAATCCGGTAATTACAAGCCATCTTTTTTTATTGCTTTCCAGATAATTTATAAATCCCCACACAGTCATAATTTCATAAAATGTTCTTGATAAATCAATATAAGCGCTTATTGATTCCCAGCCAACAACCAAGTTTGAATAAAAGATAAGACAAGTAAGTACAGAATAGCTTTTGGAAAGAAAACTTTGCGATACTTTATAGAGCGCAAAAAGAGCCAATATCCCAAATGAAAAATTAATTAATTTTGCCAGTATTTCATTATTTATAGCAAGCGCAGGTATATAGAGCATTTCGGTAAGTTTTGGCATATCAGAGTAATAGAATAAACCTCCGGGAATATGGAAAATTGAATGATTCTCAAGAAATATTTTGGGTATTGTAAGATGATACCAAAGGGCATCATATGAAAGCTCCGGGCCTAAAGCTCCAAGCAGATTAATCAATACTTGTAAAAAAATTAGAGATAAAAATATGATAGAAATTTTATTTATTTTTAATCTTAAAAATCTGATTTTTGTAATATTATTTTTATTTAGCAGCAAAATCACAATAAGGTAAACAAGAGCAGTAATTAAGATTGTTTGCTTATATAACAAACCTGCCAGCCCTAGGCATAAAACCAAATATGCGTAAAAACCAATGTATATGGCTACAGAAAACATATTAATAGTTAAATAACGGGCAGGATGATATATTCTACACTTTTTGTTATAAAGGCATTAAAATTCATTTCTGACGATATAAATATTAAAGAATTTATTATAATATAACATAACCTTATTATGGAAAAGATCTATATTTCCTACTTTCCGCGAATTATTATTATTTTGGGACTGCTTATATTACTGTCATTCTTTCACTTAAAAGGAATCATTCCTTATGATGAAGGATGGGTTCTTCATCCGGCTGTACGCTTTTTACAAGGAGATGTTCCATATAAAGATTTTCATTTTATTTATACACCAGGATCAATTTTTATTGCTGCATTTTTTTTAAAAATTCTTGGAGAATCCATTTTAGCCGCTCGAATCGGCGCAATTTTGATCTCATTTACCACGGTGATCGTGTGTTACAAGATTGGAAAACTAACTACTAATTCAACGTTACTTGCAATACTTCCGCCACTGATGTTTATATTATGGGGGCCTACACACATCACATTTCTTTGGCCAACCATGCTCGCAGTAACTGGCGGAATTATAACTGTTTTTTTTCTGCTGACTGCTCTTAAAAAGAAAAGCAAAAAATATTTTTTTCTTGCGGGTATTTTAACTTCTGTCACAGTAATTTTAAAACAGAATCTTGGCCTTGCACTCATTTTCAATGTAATCTGTTTTTTTCTGTTCATAAAGGAAGCAAGACAACAATATAACTTTTTATGGTATTTTTCCGGCTTACTTTTAATTTTTCTAATCTTCTTAACTTATCTTCTAAATTCTCATTCGTTTTTTCCTTTTCTGCAAGATTTTTATTTTTTTATGATAGAACAAACTATTCTAAAAGGTATGCAGTCAACTCCATTTTTGCCTGCGGATATCATCCCCAAAGTTATCATAAAGTTATATTTTTACCTTATTCCACTGGTTATTTCACTAATCGCACTGATTGTTGCCGTTAAGAAAAAATCCCGCTTTTTTATTCTTGCAACTTTTCCCATCTTTTATTATCTTTTAGGTATAAGACCAACAACTGACTACGTACACCTCACGCCACTTCTTTCCCTGATTGGTTTTCCTTTTGCTTTATTAATGGCAAAAGTGAAGAGTACTGGAAAAAGAAGTATTATTGCTGTTAATTTCATCCTCGTTTTGGTTTTAGCGGTATATTCTATATTGTTCAAAGGATTTTATAGATGGCAAGACCCAATTCTTAAACACTCATATTTTCTGGAAAATCCAAGAAGTCGAGTTTTTACCGACAGTAAATCTTATTATATAATTACCAAAATAACCGAATTCATTCAGAACCATACTTTGACTAAGGATCCAATATTTGTTTACACCTATTCACCTTTGTTTTATTTCCTCACTGACAGAAAAAATCCCACCAAGTTTGAATATCTTCCTCCAAACCTGCTGTCGGAAAATGACCAGAAGGAGATTATTCAAAACCTTGAAGATAATAAGGTTCACTTGATTGTGACTGATGCTCCCATCATTTACCAAAATACTCTTATTGCAAACTTTATCAAAAATAACTTCAATCCCTCTTATCAAATTGACATTTCTACTATTTGGACTAGATAGCAAATCGCGGTAAGTCAGAATATTTGAAAAAAATTTATGCAAATTTTGGCCCGGCACAGAAGGAAAGTAATATAGGATAACAATACATATGCGCTCCACAGAAAAAAAAGTAAAGTACCTATTTTTTTTAAACTTAAATTTCTATACTTTTTATTTATCATATCAAAGTTGGGGCATATGCAAAAAAGTTAGTAAATAATTATATATTTTTTTAAACAAGCTTTCTTTGCCAGACACAATATTTAAACTGTTCCTGGAATCCGATAAATAAAGGTTTTCACTGCCGGGATTTTTCCTTTTTTCTTTTAAGAAAATCGTATAGACATCTCCTTGTGAAAACTTTTCTTTTACATATTTTTTATTTTCCAACAATTCTATCAAATTTTTGTCTTTCAAACATTCGCCAAAACAAGAATAAATATAATGATCCGTATTAGTTTCTTTTTTAATAATATCCTTTGGGTTGAGTATTAAAACATCATGATTAAATTGATATGCAAACATATCCGGATCCACCAGGGAATTGGAATTTATTGATATTGTTTCGTATGGCGCAAGGTACTTATCCTCAATTGTCTTGGCAATATCATAGCGCCACAAATTTGCCTGTATTTCTTTTATTTTCCAATTCTCTACTCTAATAAAAAAATAAAAATTTACAGCCAAAACTACTGCTAACAAAATTTTTTTACTTGAAAACAATTTGAACAATGTAAAGGTTGAGTAAAACACAATAAACGGTATCAGATAGTAAATCCAGTATGGATGACCAAACGATCCTTCAGGAAAAAGCGCGATATGAGTAAGTCCAAAAAACAACATGACAAAAATTATAGGTACTGTATTATTATTTTGTCTATTTGTCTCCCTAAATCCTTTTAAAAACACAAGGGAAAAAAGAGTAAAAAGAGGAGTAAAATAAACGTTTAATCTGATGAATATAACAAGGGGCCAGATTATTGGCCAGAAGGGAAGGTTTAGTAATTGGCCTGGGCTTCTTGTTAGAAAAGCAGCAATAATATCCGAAAAGCCGTGTACCAGATAATAAATATTAAGCAAAAAGGCAATACCGGTAAGTAAAGACGCAGCAAAACAGGCAACAGCCAGCTTGTACTCTTTTTTAAAAATTAAAAACCAGCTCGTCCAGAAGCTAAAATAAATCATTGGCCAGTCGCTTAAAGTTCCAAGTACAATGCTAATAAAAAATAATAGAAGCATTAATTTGCTTTTACTTTTTAAGTATTTTAATAACAGGTATATTGATGCAAGTGAAAAAAATAAAACCAAAGGTTCCTGACCAATCATTCTCCCAAAAATAGAAGATGCCGGGATAAAACAATAGATAATAACCGCAACAAGAGCAAACTTTTTATTTTTAATCTCTTTTCCTATAAAATAGATAAATACCAAAGAGAGGATAGAAAATATTATTACCGGCAGCCGGCCTGTCATAAAGCTTTCACCAAGAATTTTAAAAAACAAGGCTTGAATTATGGAAATAAGAGGTGGGTGGTGAAGATAATACTGTGGGTTATCAGGTAAAGTCCTGCTAACAGACGTTATTTGGGCAAACTTAGTATTAAGCAATCCAAATTTATTATAATTTCTTGCTATCAGAGAATAGTTATTAAAGTTTGTAGCATTGGGCCCTACATAAGGCAAATTAATTCCTAAAGTCAGAAAATATACAAAAATCAGAATAGGAACTATAATAAATATTTGAAGACTTTTTAGTATCCCAAAAACAGTTTTTTTATTCTTTTTTTCCATAAAAGCCACAGTTTGCCTCTGACTAGAAAAGAATGGAAGCTCATATTAACCGCAAAAACAAAACCCGGCATCTTATCTAAAAAACCAAAATTAATAATAAAATTATAGATAAATTTGCCGACCGGATAAATAATTATTGAAAAAGCATTTGTTTTTATATTGTGACTGTATAATTCTTCAGCGCGTAAAGTTGTGTAGTAGTTTATTTCCTTTAAAAAAGTCCTTTCATTTTTATGAGGAAAGTGAACTAATTCATTGTTTAAACTTAATTTTTCTCCATCTATTTTCCAGGTTTCATGCACTTTCCCTGCCCAGGATCCTGAACCCTTTTTTGCAAGTCTTAAGAGTTGAATATTACCGCTTTCTCCATGTTTCAACTTCTCACCCCATATAACATCAGATCTCTTAATATAAAATCCCACATTGTCTAAATTCTTGTTGCTGAGTACACTAAGTATTTCTCCACCCAACTGTTCACTCACTCTTTCATCAGCATCAACAAATAAGATCCATTCGCCTTTTGCCTTAGAAATGCCAAAATTTCTCTGTGAAGAAAAATCATTATCCAATTTTCTTTTATAAACATGAATTTTCTTATTTTTTAAGTCTCTTATAATGTCCAATGTTCTGTCTGAAGAAAAATCGTCAACAATAATTATTTCATCCGCAAAACTAACGCTTTCCAAACAGTCAATTATATTATTCTCCTCATTTTTAGTTAAAATGACTACACCTAACATATGAGCATGTTGCATGCTGAATTATTTTATCATAAAATTTGATTGATAAATTATAATTTATGGATAAGTATATCGAAGGCTATAACGTTCCTAAAAATTTCGCTTTAATCGCTCAAAAAGTTATTGTTTCAAATGATAAAGGTCAAATACTCTTATTAAGAAGATCGGAGAAATGTAGAGATGCGGGAAAATGGAGCTTACCGGGCGGCGGTTTAGAAAAAGAAGATCCTATACAAGGAATAGTAAGAGAAGCCAAAGAAGAAACAGGACTGGATATCGTAGACGTGAGACCTATCCACGTTGTTTCTTTTATGGAAGGAGGAAAATTTGTTGTAATGATAGGTTATATTGCAAAAACTAAATCTAAAAATATATCACTTAATTGGGAGCATGATCAATTCAAATGGGTTTTAAAAGAAAAATTACTAAATTCAAATCTTCCTGATATCCTTAAATCTTTTATAGAAAGAGCAACAGATAAATAATTAGTTATCCTATTTCTCTTGCAATATTTAATGTGAATAAAAAATATTTAATTTTGTTTTTTTTTATTTTCTTACTTTCAAGATTATATTTTGCAAATTCGCAAGCGGTTTTTTTTGACTCACCTGAATACCTAACAAGGCTATCAGACAATAATTTATTAAATGCTCTATCATCCGGACATTTACCTCTTCATCCAGGCTATATAATGATTTTCTGGCCGGTTTATCACTTAGCTCAAACATTTCAGCTACCACCTTCTTTTTCAGTAATTTTTATTCAGGCAATATTGGCATTTTTTGGAATTTGCTGTTTTTATCAAATCATAAAAAATCTATTTGATAAAAATATTGCCTTAAAAAGCTCAATAATCGCCTCAATTATCCCAATCTTCTGGATCTCCAATTCAACTATTATGATGGAAACCACGTATGTTTCTTTTTTCCTCTTCTCTTTCTACTTCTTCATAAAATACTTTAACTTAAAATATGCCAAAATTTTGTATCTTTTTTTAGGGATTATTTTTTTAATTCTTTCTTTTACTACGCATTTAATAGTAATTTTATGGATTCCCTTAATAATCTATTCTGTTTATCGTACAAAACCTGAAAATACTTACAAATCAATAATATACTTACTTATAGCAGTTGCTTTAGGAGGTGTTGTGAACGGACATTTTATTTCTATTCTCATTAAATCCGGTATTATTAACGGAATATTCCAGCTGTTCAGCAGTAAATTTGGGGAACACGCTAATCTTTCATTCAGTCTAAGCTCAGTATTGATTTTTTTGAGAAATTTCACAATTCCTCTTTTGAGGAACAATACTCTTTTGTTAACATTATTAAGTTTTGTTTTCATCGTATATTCATACTTAAGGAATAAAAAATTATTCATTATTCTAATATTCTGGATATTTCCAGCTTTGATCACCAATCAATGGTGGGATTCACTTCTTTATGGAAGACATTCCCTAATTGCAAGTTTTGGTATTGCTTTATCAGTTGGATTTACCCTGGGAAAAAAAAGACTGCTTTATTATTCTGTAATAGCATACCTATTGATTTCAACAGTTCCAACACTTCAACTTCTCAAAAAAGACACACCTTATATTATTGAGGCTCAAGCGGTTAAAAACCTACCGCAAAATGGGTTATTTATTGAAAGTCATTTTGCAAGACCTCAACTGGATAAAGTATATCGAGGCAAAACAATTTTCGTGGAAGAGCCGGGATGGAGCAAGGAAGCATTAAACAAAGAAATTATTGATAATTTAGAGAGTAAAAAACCTGTTTTTATATCATCTCAAGCGCTTTCTGAACCGTATGGTCTATATTCCGGGCCGTATTTACATGTCCTCTCATTATCTTACAAAAAGGAATATGTTTTAAAACCTCTTGTCCGGAATTTCGCCATACAAGAATATAAGCAAATTGATTTCAATGATAACCTGTCTATTTATAAAATAATATCTGGCCATTCTACACAATACCCCAAAATACAAAACTTAAAATATTCCAAACACCGCATTGATTATAATGATCCTCTGATTAAAATCTGGTTACTTGTTAACAAAGAGCATTAAGTATCGCTTGGTGCTTAAAATAAAGACTGGAATCTTCGTAGGGAATATTTTAATTTTTGCAGTATGAAATAGTTTTTTAAGTTAAGATTAGTTGAGGCAATAGCTATTGAAAAAACTGATGACGGAGCAATATGTATCAACAATCTGTCAATAACGTTATTAATATGAACTGTGGCATCAACTGGTGTAATAAGAAATATAAATAAATACATTATTAGCTGAAAAAAGATTAAAATATACAAATATCTTAGGACGGATCTAATTTTTGTAGAAAGAGGAAGAAAAATACTTGCTATAAAAACTAGCCATAAAATATTCCAATTTTTCAAATTAATAAACTCCTTTGATATGGTTAAAATTACATCTAATATCCTTCCTGTGTGAATATAAAAATTTCTGAAAAGATAGTTAACTGGCAGTCTGTTAATTATTTTAAAAAGCTGCCAATCTAAAAGCGGAATCAACCATAAGAAAAGAGGTAGTAAATAATTATATTTTCTAATTTTAATAATATGGTATATTATTAAAACTTCCACAAACAAAGAATAAGGTAATCCTTCATTTTTAATCATAGAAGTTATCCCAAGAAATAAATTTAAAAGAATTAACGTTTTAATATTGTAATTTTTAATAAAATCCATTAACAAAATTCCGGATACAAGTATATAATATCCAAGGGCCAAATCAGCCTGTCCCGCCTCAAAGCGTCCACCATGCCTTATAATGTTTTGTAGAGAGAGAAGAAGAAAAGTAAAGATTAAACTCCTTGTTAACCCAACATAATTTTTTAAAGAAAAAAATGTAACAGCACCAATAGAAAAATAAAACATAAAAAATGATAACAATACTGCCCTATCGTTTACCTGCCCAATCATTATGTAAATAAAGGTTGACATTAAACTAATAGTTAAGGGGTACTCAGAATCGAGATACAAAAAGCTGCTTGGATTTATTTTTCCATCCATATAATATATTTTTGCTTTCATTAACCAGCTTGACCACCCATCCCACGCCTGGACTGGCCGAATAATTGATTCAAAAGCAACAAAAAAAATTAAAGATAATATTAATACAATCATTATTTTGTCAAAATATCTCAATTTTACTTTTTGGAAAGGCAAAATTGATTGCTTGGGAAATATCTTATTTCTGAAAATTAAAACTATTAATAACCACGGCCCAATCAATAACAGTGGATTCCAGGAAATTCCCAACCTTGAATAAGTAAAAAGCTGGAAAGCAACTGCTCCAACTCCAACTCCGTAGGCATAAAAAATAATTTCTGCCAGACATCTCTTCTCAAATACATTAATCACTCTTATAAATAGGTATCCTATGAAAACAATAGCCAGTATTATTAATAAAACCTGCAATTCAATCATATAAAGAATATAAAACTCCCGATAAATTTAAATTTTTTAAAGCCGAATAAGTTGCAACAGGAGAATGGTCAAAAACAAGTCTATTACTGTTAGTAGCATAATTTTTTGGAGTAAATAAAAATAGATAATTGTAGTTATTCTTTAGAATGGAAATGTCTTTGCTTTTTAAAGAATGTGTCCAAAATACTTTTCTGGGATACAAGTAATACCTTCCCAGATAATAAGCTTGCCCGTCAGTAGTAACAAAAAGTATTTTTGAATATAAATTGGTTTTATTCTCAATTAGTTTGAATAATTGATGGTAATCACCAAAAATTTTTACCCTTTTTTGATCATCCGAAAGATTTATCCACCTTAATTCTTCTGTCAAAATCTTTGAGAAATTATATATTGTTCTGAAAAATGAGATAGAAAACCATATAACTATTAAAAATAGGAATAATAATTTTGCAATTTTTATCATAATTACTTATCAACTTTCTCTATGCTATATAAATTATAGGAAAACACTTCTTGTTGATTTACAGGTAAAGATGTGATTTTTATATTTTTACCAAAGCTGTACACTTTTTTGCCTTTTCCGTTTATCCAAAAGTTAGATTCGCTATCAAATAAAATTAATGTTTCAATATTGTCAGGCACTGTAAATTTTTGTTGATCAGAATAATACATTTCAGAATTCCAATTTCTTGATATTCTTATTATTTTTTCAAATTTTTTTTCTTTTGTAAACAAACCGTCAATTTCATACACAAGATACTCCGAAAAATGATACATTATTGGACGCCATAAGGTTGGAGTGATTATTATAAGAGTAGTTTTTGGGTTAAATTTTTCTTTTATAAAATTAACTTTTGTACTTAAAATGAGATCATTTTTCCTAATATCAGAGTAATGAAAAGATGTTGGCCTATAGGGTTTTGAGTAATCTTTATCCCAATTCCTAAAAAATATAAATAAATTAAGTAAAATTATTAATAATACTCCAGAGTTTAATGTATTTTTTTTCTTTAATACCGACCACACCGCAAAAGAGATTAATATAGTCAAAGCCGACAGATACTCCATCTGATATCCGGCATGGTCTGTTCTTATAAATAAATTAAATAAAAAACTTGGTAAAAACCAAAGCATGAAAAAAATTATTTGCTTTTTCCTCTTTGACAATAATTTGAAATTATTATTCTTAAGTATATTTATCAGTTTGTAAGGATAATATAAAATAAAAATACCCGCTACTCCAAAACTTAACCAGAATCCTTTAAGCATCAATTCAGAAAATTCGAACAAATTCTGGAAAGAAAATGGAAGAATAGCTCCCTTAGCAAAATTATTTGATACTTTTATGTAGTTATCCAAACCCCCAACAATCTTAAGATAAGGCAGGAACCAGATTAGGAAAAAAGCTATTGATCCAGCAATTGCAAAGAAACGTTGTTTACCAGGCAAAAAAATTATTCCTGCTAAAAACATGGGCAAAACAAACATTAATTCCTGAGGACGGATTCCAACAATAATGGAAAATGCCAAGCCCAATACTAATCCTAACTGTTTTTTTTTGAAAATAATAAGATATAGAATTGACATTAAGATTGTAATTACCACCGGAGTTATTCCGTATGCATAAGTAGTTAATCCAAAATAATAAAACGTGGATCCTGAAAGAAATATAGAAGCGGCAATTATTCCAGTTATTTTGTTAAAAATTAATCGGCCAGACCAGTAAAAAACAGATGCTCCGATTCCGCTGAACAACACACTAACAAACAAAAGCGCCTTATGCGGATCATGAGTAAAAAAATAAAATAATCTTCCCATTGCAATATAGAGAGGATAACCGGGAGGAGCCGGAGTTTCCTGGATTAAAGAATACCTTACAACAGCTATACTGTATTGAGGACCGTCCCAATGTGACTGCATTTTTTCAATAAGAGGAAACCTCAATGCAATACCAATTATAAAAAATAAAATAATAAGACAATAATTTTTCCTGATCACTCCTTAAATCTTTGCTATAATTAGCCAACTATACAAGTAAAATTATACCACTAGCAAATGAATTTTATAATATTAGCCAAAAGTAGTTTGTTGGCTCATATTTGCGCTGGAAGAATATTACTGGTAAAATATTTTTTATGAAATCTCACCCTTTGTCTAATGTCACTGTTCTTATTCCTGCCGTAAATGAAGAAAAAACTATTGAAAAGATGGTCAAAGACTGTATTAAAATAAAAAAATACAATATAAATATACTTGTCATTATAGACAGTAAAACCACGGATCAAACAAGAAAGATAGCAGAAAAATCAGGCGCAAAGGTTGTACACGTTGGTAAAGGAATGGGCAAAGGCAACGCTGTAAAGCTCTCTATTCCTCATATAAAAGGAGACTATGTCGTGCAAATCGATGCAGATTATCAGTTTATTCCTTCAGAAATTCCAAGACTCATTGATCCGTTAACCAAGGGACATGATGTTACACTCGGTACACGGTACCAAAAAGGCTCAAGCGTCGAACCCGGTTCTGTTTCTTTCCTAAAACTTTTAGGGAGTTTTTTTCTTTCGGGAGCAACGTCTGCTGTTACCAAACAAAGAATAACAGACGTCATGGCTGGATTTAAGGGATTCAAAACCCCGGTACTAAAAGAAATAAAACCGGAAGAGAATCACTTTGGATATGAAGCGGAACTTGTAATTAAAGCTGTGAAGAAAAAATATAAAGTGTTAAACGTACCGATTACTTATAAAAAACGTTCATCTGGTTCATCAAATGTTAATTCAATAAAACATGGAATTTTGGTCTTGATCACAATCTTAAAAACCGGCCTAAAAAATTAAGACCCGTATCTACTTCTTACTGCATATAGGTACCATCTTAAATAATGAGGCAACCACTGGATAAATTTGAACTTGGATTTTCCGCTTTTTCTCTCCTCCCAAACTGTTGGTATCTCACCTATTCTATATCCTAAAAAATAAGATTTGACCGCCAGTTCCAAAGGCAGTTCAAACCCTCCAACGCTTTGAATTTCTATTTTTTTTAATATATTTTTCCTGAAACATTTAAAAGCATTAGTTGAGTCCCTTGTAGGAATGCCAGTTAATATATTCAAGGTTAGACATCCTAAGTAAGAGATTAATGCCTTCATAAAAGGTCCCCCTTTTCTTGCTCCGCTCTTGCTGTATCTTGATGCACAAACCATATCTAACCCTTGATCGATTTTTTTAACCATTTTATCTATTACCTTCGGGTCATCAGATAAGTCTGCCATCATTGTAACTATAATTTCTGATTTTGCATGGTTAAATCCGGTTTTTAAAGCATTTACTATCCCTTTTCCATAATCATTTTTTAGCAAATAAATATTAGGAAACTTTTTCTTTAATTTTTTTACGATATATATTGACGGATCATTGTCTTCGTCATAAACAAAAAAAAGACGGTGCGGGGTTTTAACATTTTTGTCTATCTGAATGACTACCTTCTCAACATTATCCTCTTCATGATGTATTGGCAAAATAATGTCAGCTCTACTTTTCATTCTTATCAAGATAATTCAATTTATAAATAATTTTATCAGTTTTAAAAACATTCCAAACATCACACACCAGACAATTTTTCTTAACCAATTTTTTTACCATCTTCATGTCTAATGATTTATATTGCTTGTGAGCAGTTGCAACAAATATAAGATCTGCTCCTTCTATTGCCTGATAGACATCTCTAACAACCTCCTGATTGACATAAGTTTTAACGTAAGGATCATGCAGTACAACTTTTGATCTCTCGCGCAACAAAGCCTTTCTGACTTTAAAACTTAACGATTCTCTGATATCATCTATCCCGCTTTTAAATGCCAAACCCAATATTATTGTTTTCTTTCCTTCCAGTTTCATTCTTTCTCTTATTTTTTTAATTAAAAATATTGGGATGGACTCATTAATTTTCCAGCTTGTTGAAATAAGGTCTGTGTATGGAAGATCTGAGATCAGGAAAAATCCGTCTTTAAAAAGGCATGGACCGGCTGTCATTCCGGGTAAACTGATGCCACCGCGTTTGTATTTGTAATTAACCATATTGACAATGTTATAAATATCTCTATTATAATTGGCCGCCAGTAACATAAATTCATTTCCTACAGCAAAATTAATATATCTATACATATTGGTAAATAATTTAGCAAGTTCCGCTGAGACGGCGTCGGTAACTACTGTTTCAACTCCAATTTTTTGAAACAAGAGATTTGCTTTTTTGGAACTTGCGCTATCAATGCCACCTATAATTTGCGGGATAGATTTAATTTCTTCTAAGGCTTTTCCTTCTGAAATTCTCTCCGGACAAAAAGCCAGGAAAAAGTTTTTTCCCACTTTTAAACCATTAAAATCGTCTATCAATGATTTTACATAACTGGTAGTACGGGGAGATACTGTGCTTCTTAGAATTAATGTTTGCCCAGGCCTAAAATATGGTTTACTGTTTTCAATTGCCGCATTAATTTGATCGTAAACAGGATTCATGTTTTCATCAACAGGGGTTCCTAAAGTTAAAATAATATAGTGACTGTTTTTTATGCATGAATAATCAGTAGTAGCAAAGAATTTTTTATTAATAATTTTTTTTAACAAGATTTCTCCCCCTTCTTCCATAAAGGGCATCGTTCCTCTGTTAATCGCTTCTATTTTGTCAAGGTTCCGTCCAATACCAAAGACCTTAAATCCTTCATTTGCAAAGGATAGAGCCATGGGAAGCCCAACTCTTCCTATTCCTATTACTGTAATTATTTCCTTTCTAATCATTTGAGTTACTCTTTAACCAATTTATTGTCTCAATTAACCCATCATTTAATTTTATTTTAGATCTCCACCCGATTAATGTTTGAGTTTTTGACACATCAGGCATTCTAACTTTTACGTCATACTTAAATCCCTCAACATATCTTATTGTAAGCGGCCTTTTTACTCCCATCATTTTCCAGATTAATCTTGCAAGATCCACCATCTTAATTGGAGTAGGATCTGCAATGTTAAAATCATCATTAATAGCTTTTCTGCTTTCCATTACTGCAATAATCCCATCTGCTAAATCGCTGACATGGGTAAAACACCTGATTTGATTTCCGTCCCCTAAAAGTTTCAGAGGATATTGTTTCGTTAAAATCTTATTAACAATATCTGGAATTACATGAGCATCCCCTACCTCTTTTCCCAGATATTCATTTATTCCATAAGCATTAAATGGTCTGCAAATGCTGTAAGGAAGCTTGTACTGCTCCCAAAACGCCCTGCAATAATATTCCCCTGTAAGCTTTGAGAAACCATACGCGCTTGACGGAGGAGGCATTTTGCCTATATCGCTTTCTTTACTAGGAAAACTTGAAGCTGATTCAAAAACCATTGAGGAAGATACAAAAATCATCCGTTTAAGATTATTTTTTGCCGCAGACTCAAAAGTGGAAGAGTATATTTTGTTATTTTCAGAAATAATTTCCCCTGGAACTTTATGAAAATAGCCTATACCTCCAATTTTTGCGGCCAGATTAATACAAACGTCAATTTTTTTGAATAATTTATTAGTTGATTTAGAATCTGTTAAATCCGCATTTAGAAATTGATAGTTTCCTTTTTTTTCTTTTGGAATAAACTCTTCTTTTTGATGAAATTTAGATTTACTCAAATTATCTGCTACTATAACCTCGTATCCTTTTTTAAGAAGTTTTTTTACAATCTCTTTGCCAATAAATCCTGCTCCCCCTGTTACAATAACTCTTGTCATAGGTAAGATTTTAACATAAAAAAATCTTAATAAACAATAACCTTATGTGGCACGAATTTTTTATTTTGTTTAGATTTATATCTAAATAATTATTGATTATTATAAATTAAGCAATATACTACCACTTGATTATCAATCAAATCACACTGTTTATATTTCTGGCCTATATATTTTAATACCTCCGGCAACCTTGTACGATTATTTATTCCATCTACAGCCCAAACTTTCCTATCCTCAATTATATATTTTGGTTTCTTATTGTTTAAATCGCTCAGCAGTTCCAATCTTTTTTCTAAAGTGTTAGCCAAAAACGGCAAATCATACCTGGTTGGATTAACCCTGTCCAGAAAAAAATACATCATCGGCTCATCATTTAAAAAGAAGACGTAATCTTTTTTGGTGGTATTCTTTAGAATATAGTCTTGAATGTCTTTTATATATTTTTTTTGAGATGAAGATATAAGAACCGATCCCACCCTATCAGGGTTATTTTTTACTGCCAAAGCTGCACGAGGTATCTTGATAATTTCTTTTATCTGTGGCCTGTTTATCAATACCAATCTTAACAAAAAAAATGCTGAAGCGGATAACAAAAGCATAGATGTTGCTTTTTCCGTAAGATTTTTAGCACCGGTCAATTTGTTATATAATCTGTCGGCAAAATATCCGAGTAAAATCAGCATTGGTGATAAAGTATAATAAAAATGACCAATCCCACTTCTGCTTAACAAAATCATGTAAAGAAAAAATCCAAATAACCAAACGATGAACAGTTTTCCGTCCATTTTATTGTTTAATTTTAAGACAAGTCTAACAATAAAATACATTAGCGCAGATATATAAAATAATATCTCCCAATATAAAAGCGCATCCTTAGAAAATATATATTTAATTTCTAAAATAAAACTTTTACAACCAAAACATAATGGACTTGGGAAATTTTGTCCGTTTGGAACATTAATACCTGAAAAAGACGTAATAACATTCAAAGTAACTTGGAAATATTCGCTTAACCATTTTTCGTATCCTGCCCAAAGTATAAAAGGCACAAATACCAAAGAAAAACCCAGAACAGAAAAAATAAGGTTAAAAATCAAAATTCTTAAATTTTTATTAAAAATCAATTTGTACAAAATTAAAAAAATAAAAACTAAAAACGTAAATATTCCTATATCCTGACTCACAAGAAATGAAAACGCGATAAATGATCCTCCAAAAAAAAACCATAACTTGCTTGCCTTTTCTACCGCTCTTATTAAACAATAAATGACTATTAGTCCCATGGCTTGCCTGAAATGCATGATCGGAAGAATAATTAACAGAGTTATAATTATAAAAGTTATTACCTTAGATAAATTCAGTCTCTGTAATATTAAATAACAAACAACAATTCCTAAAGTGCTTCCTAGCGCAAGATAGGATCTGATAATAAATGCCGACGGAGTAAATATTTTGAAAACTAGATATAATGGATAAACATACAGTGGACCATAAGTCAGATATATATCCTTAAAAAGGTACTTTCCATGAGACATATGATTAACCCAAGCCCCGAATTGTCCCTCATCAATAAGATTAATATTTCCTAAAAACGGACTGCTTGTATAAGTAGGTCCAATCAGAAAAGCTACCAATATTATAAGTAAACTAATCAATAATGATTTTTTATTTTTTTCCATAACCAAAAAATCCAAATAAAAACAGAGACGTTAACAACAAATATAAAGCCTGCAAAAAAATACAGGAAATCTTTCTGTTTTGGATAAGCATGAACCGTAAACCAGTTAATAGCTGTCGTAGTAGGAGTTTCAAAGTTTATTGGAACCAAAATAGATATAGTCAAAAATATAAATGAAGCAGTTAGAATTCCTATTGATATAATAATTGCATGCTGATACCACTTATAACTATGCTTAACTGAATTTGTCCACTGATTATATTTTGTCTCAAAATTCTTCCACCAGTTTTGCTTTCTTTCAAATCTTAAAAGCAATATCAGGATCAATGAGAAAGAAGCCACTGATAAAATCAGTCCCAGCAAAAAAGAAAAGGGTGAATATTTTATCTGTACCAGATGTCTGCCTTTTGGAACGTTAACGTACACAAAAGGCTTAGAGTTTACTAGATCTGTTTTTTTACCGTCTATTGATGCTACCCAACCGGGATAGTACGGTATTTTTATTTCTATTTGCTGGTTTTTTTGAGAAAATATCTCAAATTGTACTAATTCTGGATATTTTGAAATGAGATTATATTTGTCCGTAGTTGTTATAAAGTTAAAATTTGGAACTTCAAAAATGTACACATTTTTCTCCGACCATATTTTTCTGTAAATTGAATTTTTGTCGTCAAATAGCAATTCCAGATATGCCTTACCGTTTTTACCTCCCAAAAAGGCAATATTGTTATTCATGGAAAAATCAGATAGATTAAAACTCAGAACATATTCTTTTCCTGGAATAAAATTAATCGAGTTTACAGGAATTGTATAATACATGTAGTTTCTGATCTGCTCGCATGGAAATTTACTGCTATAAATCAAAGAATTTTCAAACTTTTGGTAAATATTAATATCTAAACGGCAATGATTTATTCTGTTAAAATTTGCTGTCAAAATCCTTATTTCTTTTAAGTGTGGGTGTTGCGGAACAATAACTGTTTCAAGACGTTTAACACCAGCAATGTTTATAATTTTTTCTTTCTCTGGTTGGATAATTTCTCTATTAAGATTTATATCGTGGTCTGAAATAACATATTTTATTCCAAACTTTTGAAGAGCTGGAAGAGTTATAGAATCAGGATTTGCCCATTGATTCTTAACAGGAAAATATTTATCAAAATTTTTTTTATACCCGGAAATTTCTAAAGCATCATAATTTTGGGCGTTTGATATTCCATAAATCATGTTAACATCCGGTGGCAAAGAGGGATTTCCTACCTCAAGAATCAAACCAGTCGGTAATCTTTTCAATTGCTGGGTTAGTTCAGTGTCAGGATAATAATATTTTTCAGAAACTACGGGATTGTAATTCCAGAAAAGAAATATTGTTTGTGCAGAGACTAATATAAATAAAACAAAAATAAAAACTGTTTTTGTCACCCTTTTTTTTAAATACATCAGTAAAATCCATAAGTACATTATTGACAAGATCAAAATAAACGACAGATGCCCGGCTAAAAAGTAAGCAAAAGATTCGATCGTTCCCCTTAAGTTTAAATATTTTATTAGTATTCCTGGAACAATTATACCCAAAATAAATAAAATTATTATTAAAAATATCGCAGTATAGTTTGCTATTTTAATTTGCTTATTATTTATACTTACCTTTAAATTCTTCAATTTGTCTATCGTTACAATGAATACAACGGATAATCCAAAAGCCGCAAAACCTACCAATCTATGGTTAGCGCTAAAATTTAGTACTGGAAGATCATTTATAAGAGAAAACGGCCAAATCCTATATGCTAGTAAATATGATCCAGCAATTATTAACGTCCATGTCTTAACAATATTATCTTTTCTAAACTTAACCAAACCTGCTAAGGCAGTTAAGAATACAATTGTTCCCACATATCCTCCAATCGTCTCCTGAAAATTAGTAAAAACTTCAAAAGGCTTATAAAATTTAAGATGCGGAGCACCCAGTAAAAATGGGAATAAATTAAGAATAAAGCTTTTAAGTGGCAAAAAATAAAAATGCTCTGATCCTGACCGTTGCGAAAGAGCGAAACTATTTAAAAGGTATTCTAAAAAGGGAATAAGCTGTACCGCTCCCAAAACAAATCCCAATCCGCAACTTATAATAATTTTTAGGATTTTGACATTTTCATTATTGAATCTTAATAAGATATAAATTCCGTGAACAAGCGCAATCTGAAAAAGAGTTTCGGGGTGCCCTCCTAAAATAACTAAAAAATATGATACCGCCAGTAAAATTAGCCATCTGTGAAGATTCTTGCTTTTTGATTCTTTAATTTTTTCTGTCAAATAAAGTATTGCAGGAAGTAGAATGAATACGTTGGTCTGTGGCCAAAATAACCAAACTATTGGAAAAGCGCTAAATGTTGCTACAAAAGATCCAGCAAAAGAAGCAAACCTGGAACATTTCAAAGACTTAAAATATAAATAAGAAAATATAAATAAAATGTAAAGTTTGGTAAAAGAGATAAAATACAAACTTATTTTTGGAGAAAAAATATAATAAAAAAAATTCAAGGGATACAAAACTGCAGTTTGAGGATTGGCAAAGAAGGGAGATCCGTTACCGTTTTTATCATTCCATAATGGAAATTCACCTTTTAATATCCTTTGCTTTGCGTAGCTCCTCCATGGTTCAAACTGAAACACTGGATCTGCAATAAGCGAATTTTTTGGCTTAACCCATTCATTTTGGCTAAAACTTGGTAAGTTATTTAAGATATCAGAAGGAAAAAGATATCCCGGAAGTATGTAAGAAATAACAGAAATTAAGATTATCCCTAAAAAAAACAACTTTATTTCTAATTTAATCTTTGACAACATAAACATATTTATTCTGATATATTATTTTTGATTTTTTAGGAATCTCGTTTTTTTCCTGGTATATAGTGTATCTTTTACCGGATTTGTTAACAACTTTTCCGCCTTTCCAAAGAACCAGGTATTTATAATTATCAACACTAGTCTGGAATTTGGAAATATACCCTCCTGGTAGAATTTGGATACTATCACTTCCTGCGTCCCCAACTATAAAATCCGCGGTACCATTTAAAAAGGTCATATCAAAACCAAAGCTATAGTTATTGGGTGGCATTGTATTTCTGGCATTTTTAGTCATTAAAAAATACTCATTTCCAATTGTAAAAAGGCCGTTGAAAATTACTATTGAAAAAAAAACAGGCAGCAACAATTGTTTATTTTTAAAAAAAGAGTAAAATGAAAAACCGATAATTAAAGACAAAGAAGAAAAAATCAAAGGAAAATAAGCAGTTCCCGGTGCTGCGTGAATAAAAAATCCCAGTAGAGAAATTAAAATCCACGAAAGTAAAATTATTATCCCAGGGGAGTCTTTCTTATCAAGAAGGTAAATTTTCTTTTTCCATAAAACATAAATAACTAATAAAATTATAAATACAACAACCAGTCTGGAAGCTGGAAAAATAAAAGCGCTGATCTGATCCCAAATTCTTACCAATGCATCAGGCGCCTGTGCTGTTGTAGAGTTTCCCGAAACTGTCAACCCAAAAAATAAACGAACCCTATTAAAAACCCATAATATAAAACCGAAAGTCTGTTTAAATCCATTACGAAGATCATAAATAATAAAAGGTGAAATTCCCAGAAAAAAAGCGCCGGCAGATTTTATAATTTCATTTTTTTTAAAAACTGGTTTATATATTGAAAACAACAAACCAAGAAGAAAAAATAACACACCGTTTGATAATTCAAGTAAGAATAATAAACCAAGAAAGAAAAACATAAGAAATAGGAATTGCTTTTCTCCTTTTAGGACCTTATAAAGAAAAAAGAGGAAAATACATGAAAAAAATGGAATAGAAGCTGTATGGTACGGCATTCTTTCATTAACAATTACAAGAGGCGATGTAGCAAAAAATAAACTTGCAAGCAATCCGACGTATTTATTAAACATTGATTTACCTATAAAATATACAAAAAATGTTGAAATAACTCCAAGTGTTCCGTACCAAACTGCAGGAGCAACAGGATTGAAGTTTCCTAATATAAACGAAATTCCAATCATGTAAATTGAAAGCGGTCCTTGATGAAGCCAAACAACAGACGAAGGAATACCAACAAGTGGAATTTTGCCGGTCAAAAGCATATCCCGCGCTGCCAAAAAATCCCTGCCAAAATCGCCGAAAAACATCATAAGTGTATTTATTTTGTATAGATTAAGAAAGGCAGAAACTGCCAGAATAATTAAAAGCGTAATTACCGAAGGATTTATTAATCTCATGATAAATTCTGCTATCAATGATGGAATCAAGCCCTGATGTTTTCTGATAAATTTGAATCTGCTTTCTTCAAACAATCTTTTAATTTTTTCCTTATCTTTACTGCTTTTTCCTATATAATGATACACTTTTGCATCCGGAAAATATAATACTTTAAATCCTGCTTTTTTAATACTCAAACAAAAATCCGCTTCTTCAAAATACATAAAGAATCTCTCGTCAAAACCTTCTACTTTATCAAAGGCTGATTTTCTGACAAGCATGCACGCTCCGCCTACAACATCTACTTCCTGTTCCATATCTCTACTCAAATTTCGCAGATAATATTTATTTGAAAATAAATTGTTAGGAAATATTTTATTAAAGAAAGAGAGAGCAAAAACTGCATGAGGCAAAAAGGGAAAACTGTTGATACTTTGAAGTACCTTCATATTCCTATCTTGCAGCTGAGGACCAATTATTCCTATTGCTGGAGTTTTATCCATTTTTTCAACAAGTGAGTTTATTGATCCTTCTGTAAAACTGGTATCTGGATTAACCAGAAGAAGATATTTTCCTTTTGCCGTTTTTACGCCTATATTTATTGCCCTACCGTATCCCAAGTTTTCATTATTATGAATTATTTTTGTTTTTTTATCTGAAATCCTGCTTTCGGACACTTTTTTTATTTCCAAGAAATTTGGAATTGGTTTTGGAGAAGCATTATCAACTATGATTATTTCGTATGGTATGTCGCCAATCCCCCTTTTAATTGAATCCAGGGATTTTTTGATATAATCAGGCGTACTATAATATACGTATATTATTGAAACAATCGGTTTCATATTTATTTATCAGTTAATTTCAAAAGTATATCATGGATTTTTTTTGCCCTATATTCCCATGTCCAATTCTTTAATATATATTTTCTGGCGTTTTCTCCTAATTTAGCTGCCACCTTTGGCCTGTTCAACAGACTCTCAATTTTACGGGCCAATATACCGGGATCTCTTTTTGTTAATAAACCTGTTTTTCTGTTTACTACCGACTCCGTATAACCTCCTTCATCAACCGCAATAACAGGTGTGCCACAGGACATTGCTTCCAAAGGAATTAAACCAAATGGTTCATTATGCGCAAGACAAACAACTATTTTTGACCTTCTATATAAATCTACCAATATATAATCATCGCAAATCCACTCTTTTTCTATCAATATTTCCTTAATTTTAGGCTTAAACGACAGGAATTTTAATGATTCCATAAGAAGCAACCGACCATCCACTGGTTCATTGGAACCTATGTATAAAATGTCTATATTTTTTTTAATACGTCTATTCGGGCTAAAAAGTTGCGGGTCAACGCCAAGATAACAAACCACACTTTCTTTATTGTAAGTCTTCTTAAGGCTTTTTTTTGTGTACTTTGAGTTAGAAATAATTTTATCAGCCCTTTTTATATTCTCGCGGTCTATAAGTTTTCTAAAATAACGGTTAATTTTTTCGTAGAGATATCGTGCCGGATCCAATTCTTTTGGGATATTAAATATTTTCTCGTATATCATTCGATAATGAGGATCATGACAGTAAAATATCTTTATTTTGTTTGGGAACCTTAACAAAAAAGGTGATTCTGTAAATTTAGAGGCATGAACAAATATTATATCGTAATTTTTATTTCTTATTTCGGAAGAAATCTTTCTATGAAGAAAATAGAGCTTAATAAGTTCCAGTGTGTCTTTATACAATCTTATTTTCCAGTTATGCCCAGGCCAAATTTTAGGAATGAATTCATAAAAAAAAGTATTGTTGAAATATTTTTTTTCTTCTTTGTTCTGATAATTATCTACAATATAAAGATCAACAACATCGTCTCTTTTTATCACTCTTCCGATTTCATTAACTGCGCGCCTTGCGCCACCTGGCGGCAACTCATGGAAAAAAGCAATCCTTTTCATTGAATTTATTGAAATTATATCATTTACGGTTATGTTCCCAAAATGTTTTAGGTTGCAAAATTAGGAGATAGGAATTATATCAATAGCATTTTTTAATTCGAAGAGTATAATAAAGTAATGAAAAAGATAAAGTACGTTGAGCCATCAATTTATAATAAAGATTTCTTTTTAAATTGTTGCCTCGGATCGGATGAGTTTAAAAAAAGTAAAGGGAAAAAACTTCACCCCAAGGTTTTAGAACTAATAAGTAAAATAAAAATTGATAAAAATTCTAAAATTCTGGATATCGGATGCGGGAGAGGAGATATAACACTTTTTCTTGCTAAAAACGCAATTGAATGCATAGGAACAGATTATTCAAAAGATGCTATTGATATTGCAAAATGTATCAAAAAAAATTATCCACGCAAAATACAAAAAAAAGTCTTATTTAAAGTAATGAATGCTAAAAAAATCAGTTACCCAAATTCCTACTTTGACATAGTTGTATGTATAGATGTTTTTGAACATCTATATAAAGAAGAGCTTGAGATAGCAATGAGTGAAATATCCCGGGTTTTAAAAAAGGACGGTACTTTGTTTGCCAGAACTGTCACAAATAAAATTCTTTATGATTTTACGTATAAATTCTATATGTACCCCATGAACAAATTGCTGACTTGGATTGATAAAAAAATTAAAAATACTACATATGATTCTTTTCCAAAAGAGCCGCGCATTCCTGAAGAAAAAATTCAGCACGTCAATGAACCAACATATTATTATCTGAAAGATTTGTTTAGAAGATATAACTTTAACGGAGCAATAGAGATAGAAATAGGATATCTTAAAAAAATAAAAAACATAAAAACCGTGATTTATAACTTTATGATTACCCTATATCCTCTATCTAAACTTTTTCCCTTAAACTTACTGTTCGGTTGGGCTTTTATTTGTAAAATGAAGAATAATAAACCTGAAAACTAAGCAGAATATAATCTTATATTTTCTCTAAAATACAAAAATGTCCTGCAAATTTATAAGGATAATAAACCTTATAACTTTCAGCACGTTTTTTCATAAATTCATCTACAGCAGTTTTTGGCCCTGATGTAAAAAAACCGTAATCATCAATTACAATGTGTCCTTTTTTGTTTATATTTTTATCCAGAAAATCTAATGCAATCTTAGTCGGATCATACAGATCAAAATCTATATATGCAAAACAAATACCATCTTTAATTTTTACATCCGAAACAGTATCGCTTATAAAACCGGCAATAATTTTAGCTTTTGATTTTGGAAATGATATATTTTTCAATCGAAAATCAACATCTTGTTGAGAATAATTCATTGACCCCTCATATTTACTAATCGAGCCTAATTTGGAAATATCATTAATTAATATATCTTTTTTTCCGGGCCTGGAAAGTCCTTTGAAAGAATCAAATAGCCAAAGATTTTTCTTTACGTTTATTATCTCGTTTGCAAGTAGCGCAGAAGTAGTTCCGTTTGCAATACCAAATTCACAAACATCTCCTTTTACCTTTATAGATTTATTCAAATACATAAGAATATAAAATGCCTCACTTATTTGTGTTCCGTTCAGCTCCATCATTAGCTTTATCCTTCTTTTAGAACGTTTTAATCTAAATTCACTCATTACTTCACAGAAGAAAATCTGCATCTCTTCAATTAATGCTTGATATTTTGTTGATAAAAATATTTTCTCGTGTTTTCTAACTATTTCAAGTCCAAATTTATCTAAAAATATATTTATTATTTTTTTTAGTCTCTTTTTCATGATCGGATTTTTCATTATATTATAAAACTATCCGTTCAACACAATAAAGCACATTTATTTTACTGATGGAATTAATTTTTAAGAACTTTAATTGTGTAGAATATAAAAAAGGGCGTGGAAATCAATGAAGCAAAAACTACTGATATACCCACTCCTGTCAGACCAAATTTATATACAAGCGGAATAATAGAAAAAGCCAGTACAAGAACACTCGTTAATAAAACAAGTGTTACGTATTCCTGCTTTTTTACTGACAAAAATAAAGATGCAGAATAACCTGAAATTCCCCTGACTACCCCTGCAACTGTCAGAATTTGAAACACCCTCAAAGACCCAAGCCACTTATCTCCAAGAATAATCATAATTATTTCCTTTGAAAAAAGGGTAAATACTAATCCAATAAACAATATAATAACCATAACCACACCACCACTTTTAAGAAACGCTTTCTGAAGCCTATCTTTATCCCCGGATATTTTTACAAATACCGGAAACGTTACTTTTGCAACCACATCTGAGATTTCAGATATCGGTATCATGGAAATCTTGTAGGCCGTTTGATAAAGTCCAAGAGATGCCGTTCCCAGAATTCTTCCGACTACCATATTGTCCACGTTGCAAAAAAGGTAATTTAAAAGTCCAGCCAAAGTAATCCATTTTCCGCGATGAACAATATATTTTGCAAGATCCTTCTTGAAACGAAGCAACGGAGTTGGTTTGACTATATAAAAAGACAGCGCTACTTCAATAATAGCTCCTGCTATCATTCCCCAAATAATGCTTGATACATTTCTTGTATAAAAAGAAAGGGTTATAGAAATTGCAAAGTCTATTAAAAATATTACTGATCTGTAATAGAACTCTTTATTAAACTGAAGGTCTTTTTGAAATCGAACAACAGACGGGTTTATAAACCCTCTGATTATAGGTACTATACTTATCAAAACTATTAAACTATAAGATCTGGACGAATTAAAAAAGGCAGAAATCAGAGGCGCAGACATAAATATAAGAGATGCAATAATAAAACCTCTTAGGATTGAGATAATCCATGCTGTATCTATAAATTTATCAATATCGTCTTTTTCCTGAACCAAAAATACATTTATTCCCGTCTCGGTAACTATTTCTATGAGCGACAAAACAAGGGTAGAGATCCCAAGAATTCCAAATTCCAACGGGCCGAACATTCTTGCAAGAATGGCCGTCTTAACAAATGCAAAAACTCTGGTAAAAATTCTAAGTCCTGTGGACCAAGAAAAACCTTTTAATGCATCTTTTGTATAACCCATAGAAACTATAATAATAATTATATATTGAAACGCTTGATTAAACCAGCCAAAGTACCAAGCAGGACTGCTATATCTGATGTTATTTGAATAAGCGGAAGATAAAAAAAAGCTCTCAAGTTTTTTACATATATATAATTTTTTATTATTGCCCAAATAAAGTACATAAGTATTAGAAAAAATACAGCAGCAAACAAAAAAAGAGATTTAAAGAATAGAACACTAGCTAACAATACTAAGCCTGTTAGGTATCTTAAAAAAATAAGTATTACTTTAAACCGAAATATTCTTGCTTCTGCATCGCCATAAGCAAAACGGAAAAACATATTAAAAGCCTTTTTAAGAGTTCTTCGAGGAATCCAGTTAACAATAGCATCTTTCGTAAAAACTATTTTTACATTTATTATTTTTAAACGTTTTGCAAAAGCATAGTCTTCATTGTGAGATAATCTCTCATCAAATCCACCGATTTTTTTCCAAATAGATTTTTTAAATGCCATAGAACGTGTCGCCGGCAGAAAGGTATCTGAATTAACTCTATCAGGCATTACCAAAACATATGGAATCAAACATTTTTGAAAAACAGTTTCTGCTTCTCCTTTGTAGTACCCTGCAACAACATCTACTTTTTTATCCCTAAAAGGCTTAATTATATTCTTAAACCAATCATTATCTAAAATACACCCCGCATCAGAACAAACAATAATATCTCCTGCTGCGTTCTTAATTGCCTCATTCCTACCAACTGACCTATTTCCTTTTTTTATTATTAATTTAATGTTGGTAATTAAATTTGCTGTTTTTTTACTGGATAACTGAGATTTTTGGCCTGAGAAGTTGGAAATTGCTGATAAAGTATCATCAGTTGATCCTCCGTCAACAATTATCATCTCTTTAACTTGTTTGGATTGATATGCTACTGAATTGAGAAATTGTATTATTGTTTTCCCTTCGTTCAAAACGGTAATAATAAGCGAAGCCGTCATTTCATTTTTTCTGGACATAGATATCAATTTACATTATACATCAATAACATGTTATTGACTCTGAATTTATTCGGCATTAAAATAGGCATAATAAATTTATTTAAGCCAGGAGGAGAAAAATTATAGATACGGGACAGGAAACTCTTCCTGGCGCAAGAATTCTTTTTAGTCAGATATCAACAATATTTATGAGATACTGTCCAATTTGCAGTCATAAAGAAAATAAGCATCTCTACACACAAAAATTTGCTAATAATATTGACCATAAAATAGTCTGCTGCAATAATTGTGGGTTTGTTTTTGTTTCTAATACATTGAATGAAAATTACTACAATAAATATTACAAACAAGAATCAAAATATGAAGACAAACGTGACCATATACTTCACCAAAAATATTTTCGAATCATAAATACATTTTTCAAGAACAAAGATAATAGACTAAATTTGAGAATTCTTGATGTTGGATGTGCAATAGGACATTTACTTAGCATATTTAATAAAAAGGGGTATGTAAATTTACTTGGAATAGACCCATCTGCAAACTGCAAGGAAATTGCGCATAAAAAATTTAATATTAACGTAAATACTGCAAATTTGCTTTCTTTTAAATCAAAGTTTAAATATGATCTTGTAATACTTGCTGCAATACTTGAACATTTACCTGAGTTAAATAAATCTATAGATAAAATTACGAACCTTTTATCAGACGATGGATACTTATTTATAAGCATACCTGACACATCGTATTTTTATGCCAACTTTGAAGAGCCTTATGGAGAATTTTCCATAGAACATATTAATTTCTTTTCGGCAAAATACCTTTTTTTACTTTTAAATAATTATATATGTTGCTATCTTGAAAGTGATAATAATATCATATACTCGATATGGAAAAAGGGCAATAATCTTGAAAAGTCTATTGTTAAATATATTTCTATTTCAAACAATAAGCTGAAGAAAATCAACAATGTTATTAATAAATTACCTAATAAATTAATCGTTTGGGGTGCAGGATCTCTAACACTAAGACTGCTAGAAACAACAGGATTAAATTCTAAAGTATATAAATTGGTTGACAGCAATAAGAATCTAATTGGCAAAAAAATAAATGGCATAGAAGTGATATCACCAAATGACATAAATATATTTTCCGAACCAATATTAATTTCTTCATTTAGATTTAAAGATGAGATAATTAAACAAATAAAACTGCAAAATTTCAAAAACAAGGTAATTATATTGAAAAAAAATCAATATTAAACTCGAGATGATAGTCATGATAAAAAGCACTAATTTTTGTCAGGTTTTATTAAATTATAAATTTTATGCATTATTTATGCTGAAATACTATTTATCAAAAATTGCATCCGCCTTTTTATAAAACTCATCAAATTCTATCAAAAATTCTTAAAATGTCAGGGTATAAAACTATAATTAAAAAATATAAATACAATAATTATGAATCGTATTTGTTGTTTGCACACAAGCAATAAATCATTGAGGCTATAATTCCTTGCTTTCAACGAATAACAAACTTTAAACATTTATATAATTAAATAAACAAAAGCTATGAAGAAATGAAAAGTTAAATAAAAGATATATTGCTTTATGTTAAAACTTTTTTGCTTGAAGTTCCTCTTAATTTTTTTTTAGTTTTATCATTATATTTTAGTAACGTTGGTGCTATACCTCTCTCGTAAATGTAGTTTTTAAGTCCCTCATTATATGCATAAGGACTATCAATCATATCTATAAATATTGGAGAATCTTTTTTACATGAAATAATCATAATCTCTCCTGACATTAATTCTCTACATGAGATTTGACCTTTTAAAAGCGGAACGGCAAGAAAAACATCTTTATCAGAGATAACTTCACCTTTCTCAAGATCTCTTTTTGCATAAACTCCTCTTACTAATCCGTTTAAATAGTTGATTTCTCTTACCGGAGGAATTCTTTTATAAATTCCCGGTGCACCACACATTTCTCTTGCTTTATGATATGCTTTAAACCATGTATCTATTTGATGCGGAAGAGAACAGTATGGTGAGACATGAATATTATCTTTATCAATATCTATATGACGTTCAAAAGTTCTGGCACCCTTTGCATATGCAATTATAATTGAATTAACCCAATCCTGGTACTCATGAGTTGAAAATCCTATTATATGAGTTGGGTATCTATTTTTAAGAAAATCTATTTGGTTCAGCTCCAACTCATAATTCTCACTTGGATATAATGAAACACAGTGATTTACTCCAAGAGGAATATTTCTGTTATCAAAATACTTCACTAAATCATCCATGTCTTTTAAAGAAGATCCGCCTGTAGATACAATTACAGGTTTTTTTGTTGAAGCAATTTTTTCTATTAATAGCCAATCATTAATGTCTGAACTTGCAATTTTAATAATTTCTATTCCTAATTTTACACATAAACCTACGGATCTTTCATCAAAAGGAGTAGCCGCAGGGATACATCCATTTTTGCGTATTGCTTCCACCAATATTTCATAATTTTCATCAGATAATTTAGTAGCGAGAGTTTTTTTTATATAACGAACATCATCTCTGTGAATATAATCCTTATGTATAAAACTATCAACATCCCTTAATTGGAGTTTTATAGCAGCTCTTACATTGTTGAATCTTACTATTTTAGCAAAATCACTTATTATTTTAAGTCCTCTTTTGACCTCACCCCAATGATTGTTAGCAAGTTCCAAGACAAACAAATCATCAAAAACATTATTTCTTGCCATATTAATTTAGCAAATTTCTTACTTCATTAATTTAAAAACATTTTAGAATCTAACACTGTAAAAGTCAAGTTTGAAGAAACGTAAAAAAATCTATATATATGTTATAATTTGCTTAATCAAATACAGAATATAAAAATGCAAAAAAATAGTGTTACTTCTTATAAAAATGTTGTTTTTGATCTTGATGGAACAATTTGTGATACGAGAAAAGGAATTTGCGATTGTATAAAGTATACCTTCAAAACAAACGGGATAAAAGAACCTAAAGACTCAGAAATATTAAAATATATAGGTTCTCCTATTAGTACTATTTTCGGTAATCTTTTAATTACCAATAATATTAGTCTAATACTAAAATATGTGAGATTTTTTAGAAAAAAGTATAACCAAGAAGGACTATTAAAAACTTTTCTGTTTCCCAATGTTATGGAACTTCTTGACCACCTAAAGAAATCTGAGATAAAAGTTTTTTTGGTGACAAACAAGCCGAAAGTTTTTACTCTGAAAATACTTAAAATGTTTGGTATCAATCAATTTTTTGATGGCATATACGGTTCAAGCATATCCCAAATACAACCAAATAAATCGAGGATTTTAAATAAATTAATCAACGATAAACATCTAGCTGCAAATGAAACCGTTATGGTAGGAGATAGAAAAGATGATATTATTGCTGCAAAAAATAATAAAATAGATTCAGTTGGAGTCACATATGGCTACGGAACAATTAGCGAATTAAATTCTTGTAATGCTGACTATTATTGTAGGGATGTTTTGTCTGTTAAAAATATATTAATCAAAAAATTTGACTAATAACACTATAAAATTAAGCGATTTTATAATTGATTTTCTTTATAAAAAAGGAATTAAGGATATTTTTCTTATCTCCGGTGGCGGTATTATCCATATAATTGACTCTATTGGTAAAGGGAAAATAAGGTTCATATGTAATCACCACGAACAAGCGTGCACAATGGCTGCAGAAGCTTATTCACGAATTACTAATAACATAGGTTCATGCATTGTAACATCAGGCCCAGGAGGTACAAATGCTATTACTGGTGTTATGGGAGCATGGCTTGATTCAATTCCAATGATTGTGATATCAGGACAAATAAAAAAAGAAACAATAGGAGCGGGAAAAGGGGTAAGACAATTAGGGGATCAAGAAATTAATATTATAGACATTATAAAACCTATTACAAAATACGCAACAACAATAATTGATCCGCATGAGATACAATATCATCTGGAAAAAGCAATGATGCTTGCAAAAAATGGTAGACCTGGTCCGGTCTGGCTTGATATTCCTCTAGATATTCAATCAGCATATATTAATAAACAGAAATTGATTAAATTTTATCCCAGCGAATTAGAATTAGATTATAATTCAAACAAAAAACAAATTATTAATTCTGTCGAGAAAGTAATTAGTAAACTGAAGACTGCAAGAAGACCGGTACTAATGGTTGGTAATGGTGTTCGACTGGCACATGCACAAAAACATCTTTTAGAACTGATAAAAATATTAAAAATTCCTGTTATAACTAGTTTTGCAGGATTTGATCTAATTTCATCTGATAATCCTTATTTTGCTGGAAGGCCGGGCACAATAGGACAAAGAAACGGCAATTTTGTAATACAAAATTCAGATCTTTTGCTGATTATCGGATCCAGGTTAAATATCCGAATGGTTGGATATAATTTTGATTCGTTTGCAAGATCTGCATATAAAATAATGGTAGATATAGACAAAGAGGAAATGAATAAAAAAACTATAAAAATAGATCTTAAGCTAAATTTTGATGCAAGAGATTTCATAAGAGTATTGATAAATAGAATCAGAAAACAACGCTTGAACCTAAATACCAATGACTGGATAAATACGATTAATAAGTGGAAACAAGATTATCAAACAATTAATTCTAGATATAAGATGAAAAAAAGATATGTTAGTCCTTATTATTTTATATATATTCTTTCAAAATATTTAGACCGGAAAGATATTCTTGCTCTAGCAAATGCAACATCTTCAATTTGTACTTATCAGGGACTCAAATTCCCCCAAGGTTTAAGAACCATTACAAATTCCGGTTGCGCTGCAATGGGATATGGTTTACCTGCTGCAATAGGAGCATGTATTGCAAATAAAAAACAAAAAGTGATTTGTTTGGAAGGAGACGGCAGTATTCAAATGAACATTCAGGAATTACAAACGATAGTTCATTATAAACTTCCAATTAAGATATTTGTTTATAATAATGGAGGGTATATGTCTATCCGATTGACGCAAACGAACTTATTTGGAGGAAAATTTATTGCATCAAATAAAAATTCCGGAGTAAGCCTTCCCAATATAATAAAAATTGCAAAAGCTTATGGAATTAAAACAGAACGGATCACAAATGATTATGAAGTTGAAAATAAAATAAAAAACATACTCTCCACAAAAGGGCCTATTATATGTGAAGTAATTTTATCTCACAACCAGGCATTTATTCCAAAAGCAGTTTCTAGAAAACTATCTGACGGAACAATAATATCTTTGCCTCTTGAAGATATGTACCCATTTTTAAAAAAAGAAGAACTAAAAAAAATTATGTTTATCCCTTTATGGGATGAGAAATGAAAAGGAAAATTTTATTATTGGGTGCAAAAGGATTCATTGGAAAAAATATTCTTGAGAAACTAAATAAGAAGTATCTTATACATAGTCCTTCTCTATTAGACCTTGATTTGCTTAGTGAATCTTGTGTTTCAAGATATTTTCAAAAAAATAGATATGATGTTGTTATTAATTCTGCAGTGATCGGCGGAAGCCGAAAAGAGGAATATAAAAAAAATATGTTAGCTGATAATCTTCTTATGTTTTTTAACATAGTGAAAAACAAAAAACATTTTGGCAAATTAATACATTTTGGATCCGGCGCTGAATATGATAAAAGCAAACCTCTTATTACAGTAAAAGAGAGTGAATTTGATAGAAGAATTCCGCGTGATGAATACGGCTTTTATAAATATATTTGTTCAAAATATATAGAAAAAAGTAACAACATAACTAATCTTCGTATTTTTGGCCTGTTCGGAAAATATGAAGACTACAGATACAGATTTATTTCAAATTCCATCCTGCAATCCATAAATAAATCATCAATAACTATACAAAAAGATGTATATTTTGACTACGTTTATATTGATGATTTCATAAAAATACTTGAATACTTTGTAGAACATAACTGTAAATATAAATTTTACAATATTGGAACAGGGAAAAAAGTAAACTTGATCACCTTAGCGAAAATAATCAGCAGAATAGCAGGAAATGAAACTGAAATCATAATAAGAAATAATGGTTTAAATAATGAATACACATGCAATAATAAAAGACTGTTACGTGAGCTGAAAAATTTTACATTCACTGATTTAAATGATTCGCTATTAAGTTTATATAACTGGTATATTAGACAGACAATAAGTTTTTTTTCTTGAAAAGTAATATCTATAGTAATATGTATAATGAATTATATAATTTGCTTTCTCTACCAAAAAGTAAAATTTTACAAAAATTTCCCACTTTTAACCTAAAAATACATGAAAACGTTATATTATTTGGAGCTGCGCAACTTGGAACAATATACATTCGGCTTTGCAAAAAAAACAAGATAAACGTAAGTGCAATTTGCGACAATGACAGAAATAAAATAAATGGTCGAATTGAAGGAATTCAAATAATCTCTGTTGAAGATTTAAAAAAATTCCCTAAAGATATTTCAATAATTATTACATCACAACATGATGAAGCAATATATAAACAACTAATTTCACTTGGGTACAGTAATATATGGAACCATATGTATTTTTCTACATTTTTTCCTTATAAATTTAGCAATATATATTGGTCTAATTCTTTTACACTTTTAAAAAAACATAAAACAGAACTTTTTGCATGTATGAATATTCTTGCAGACAAATATTCCCAAAAGACATTATTAAACATTATTAAATTTAGAATATTCCTTGATAGATCGTATCTCAAACAAATTGTAAATTCTAACAAAGATGAATACTTCGATGAAAAAATAATCCCGTTAAAAAACGAATCAGAAGTATTTATAGATGGAGGAGCATATAACGGCGATACTATACTTAAATTTATACAAAAATCAAATAATAAATTTAAAAATATTTATGCTTTTGAACCTGACATAGAATCTTTTAATCTATTAAAAAAGAATATTAATCAGTCGAATGACCCCAGAATTAAGATCTACCGCATGGCACTCGATAGTAAAAAAAACACATTAGGATTCACAAATGATGGAACTCCAGGATCAAGAATAACAAGAAGTAGTAATACTACTATACAAACTACAGACTTAGATACTTTTCTAAGGAATGATAAACCAACAATAATTAAATTGGATGTAGAAAGCTATGAAAAGAATGCATTATTAGGGTGTAAAAATATTATTTCAAACTATCATCCAAAATTGGCAATTAGTATATACCACAAAACTTCACATTTATGGAAAATACCCCTTTTGATTAAAAATTTATATCCTGGATATAAATTATATCTTAGACATTACACCACTGACCTTTACGATACTATTTGTTATGCTGTTGAATAATTTATATATTATAAACACCTATCGTAAGCAGAGTAGAATGCCTAGACAGTTTTATTTTTTAGAATTTTTAACTTTCTATTAATTTACATTTTTTGACATAAAAGATAATAGCGACTACAGTAAGATCAAGCCTTTGAGAATTAGTTGTGATATAATTTAGCAAAACTTATCTATGAATTTATCCACAGTATGAATCATAAAAAAACAATATCCATAGGTGTTCCCTGTTTTAATGAAGAATTAAATATTCCAGAAACCTACAAAACCATAAAACAAATTACTGAAAAGATAAAAGCTTACAACTTTGAATATATATTTGTAGATAACGGAAGCACTGACAGCACCAAAGAAACAATAAAAAAAATTGCTTTAAAAGATAAAAATGTAATAGGAATTTTTCTCTCAAGAAACTTCGGTCCTGAAGCATCTACCCAAGCACTTATTGATAATTCAACCGGAGATGCGTTTATAGGTATTCAATGTGATCTGGAAGATCCTCCATCTTTAATACTCCACTTTATTGATAAATGGGAAAAAGGATACGATATTGTAATAGGAATATACTCAAAATCAGAAGACAAATTATTAATGGGTTTAGCAAGACAATTATTTTATAAAATATTTAAAAAGATTTCCAATATTGAAGTTCCTGTAAATACAACAGGATATAGTTTGCTGAACAGAAAAGCAATTAATGCTATTAAGTCTCTACCGGAAAAATATCGTTTTACCAGAGGACTGATTTCATGGATAGGGTTTAAAGTTGCCTATGTAAAATATGCAAGGCAAAAAAGAAAATATGGTAAAAGTTCATATAATTTCTGGAGATATATAAAGCATGCGGAAAGAAGTTTTTTTGGATTTTCTTATCTTCCACTGGACATAATCATTTATTTGGGCTTTTTCTTGGTTTCCGCTTCATTTATTTTTATTATTATTTATTTACTGATTTTTTTATTTTTTGGAAATCCTGTCAAGGAATCTATTACAATTTTTGTATCTATTGTATTATTTGGAGGAATACAATTATTGGCAATAAGCACTATTGGAAAATATATTCAAGTCATTGTTGAAGAAACAAAGTCAAGACCGGTATATATCATTGAAGAAATAACTAACAACAGCAAAGTCAAAAGTGAAAAAAATAAGTTTTAAATCTTCACATATTTCTATTCAAAATGTTATGTCCGAAATAAATTAATATGATTGATCCATACAAAATGGTTGCCGTAAATTTAATCGTTTTGGCAATAATAACATTTGGTCTTATTACACATATATATATTTATCCTAAAAAACGTGTTAATTTTTTATTCCTGCTGATTATAATTTCTATACCACCTTTAATAAGTATTTTGCGTAAAGGAGCTTATGAAAGCGGAGATATGTCAATACACGCAAAGATAGCAATGGATTTTTATACATCACTTTCTGAAGGAAATATTATTCCGCGCGTCTCAAGCATGCTTTGCGGAGGACACTCTTGTCCAGACTTCATTTTTATGTATATGTTCCCATATTATTTAACTTCAATTTTTCATTTAATAGGATTTTCTTTTATAAATAGTATTAAGCTTCTTCTTGCGCTTTCGTTTATTATATCCGGAATAGGCATGTACTTTTGGGCAAAAGATGAGCTGGGACGAATTCCTGCTTTTTCAGCCGGAGTATTTTACCTGTTTACCCCTTACCATTTGGTAAATATGCATTTTAGGATAGATATTGCAGAAATGGTTTCTTATGCGATTCTACCATTCTGTTTTTTATTTTCCAAAAAATTTATAGAAAGTGGAAGGTATCTTTTTTTTCTGCTCCAATGGATAACCGTGTTTTTATTACTACTTTCACACCAGGCAATTTCACTCTTCTCTTTTCCTTTTATTATAACTTATGGCATTCTTACCTGGCTAAAAATAAAAAAAAGAAAAATAAAAAATTTAATATATTATTTTTTATCACTTTTGTTGGGAATTATTCTTTCTTCATTTTTTTGGGTCCCTGCTATATTCGAGGGAAAATTCACTTATTGGAGCACTGTGGCAAAAACGTCATTCCCTGATTTTTTAAGCTTTTTCTATTCTCCCTGGAGATTCGGCCTATTATTTCAAGGCCCAATGGGTGAACTGTCACCCGCAATTGGATATATTCACTTGTTTGTTATTCTTTTGTCAATTTTATTGGTTATTAACACTAAGCTCTTTTCGAATATTATAAGAACCGGATCTATGGTAATTAATAAAATTTTGAAAGTTAAAAAAAATTACCACATAGATAATCGAGTAACTATTATGAATACTAAAAATAAAAATATTTTTCTATTTTTCATTTTTTCTTTTTTTATTGTTTTTTTTATGATGCAGTCGGCATCGGAACCTTTATGGAAAATCATACCTTTAATTAAAAATTTTCAATTTTCCTCAAGACTTTTGACTCTTACCTCTTTATTTTCCGCCATGATAGCCGCAGTAATTATTAAAGAGATTAAGAACAAATACCTCATTATTCTTATTTGTTTTTTAACAATATTTATAACAATTTTAAATTGGGGAAACAGGGGAACTTATCCTTTAATTGATGACTATTACTTGAAAGATGAGTTGTTGCATAAAAGTTATAACGGCATTGATCTTGTAACTCCCATCTGGGTTAACACCAAGGCACAATGGATTAATACTCCATCCGATTATCAATTGGAAACAATCAATGGAGAAGCAAATATAACTCCAATACAAAGAAACTCAACAAAACATGAATATATCATACAGGTTAAAAAAACTTCCCTACTAAGAGAAAATACTTTTTATTTCCCGGGTTGGGAACTTGCTATTAACAATAAACTATATCCGTTTACGTATAATGATTCTAAATATTCCGGCTTAATAATATTCAGTCTTGATCCGGGAATTTATAAGATTGAACTTTTTTTTGAAGACACTCCAATTAGACGTATTTCTAAGATTATAAGTTTTATTTCTTTTTCAGCATTACTGGTTTGTTTAATAATTTATATCAACTTCAAAATTAGACAATATAATAGGTAAAGATATAAATAAACAGGGGATAATGTTTTAATTTTAATAAATTTTTAAAAGTCAATTCTTATATTTTCCAAAGATTAAGGTAGTTATCAACCATTCTTTTCCAGGTTTTATCTTTCACCCATCTATATGCTTTGTCCGTTATTTCTTTCTCTTTTTCCGGATGATGCATAAAATATAAAACATTCTCTGCAACATCTTTTGGAGAATTTGAAACTACAATATAGGGCGCAAATGGTGTCATCTTTAAATAATCTTCTTTAACCGGATTATCATAAACTGCAAATACTAATCTATTTACTGCCATTGCTTCAAGAATGGAGAGATATCTTGAAACAAACGCAAAACGATGCGATCTTAAATATGGAATAGGATCATTTATAAAACCATTAATTTTAAAATTTTTTTCTATTTGTTTTTTAAACTTTCCATCGCCAATTATTGAAAATTTAAAATTAGGAAAATCTTTTTTTATGATTTGAACAGCTTCTAAATAAGTAAGAATACCAGTTTGCTCATCTAATCTTCCAATAAAAACTGCAGAGTCATTTTTTTTATTAATTTCAGCTCCTAACTTTGAATCTTGAATTATTTTATCATCAACCGCTCCATAGGAAATTATATCCGGCTTTGTTCCATACCATTTCTTAATAAAATCTCCAATACAAATATTGCCACTGGATAAGGCTTCAGAAATTTTTCTAATAATTACGGCCCTTATAGAAATCGGATAAGACTCATATCCATGAAATGTTGTGAAAACTTTTTTGTTTGGAAAAAAAATTTTAATTGGAAGATACCAGATAAAAACATCATGGCAATGAATAATATTAAATTGATTAAATAATTTTATATTCTTCAAAAATGTAAACCATATTCGAAATTTTTTGAACCAATTTCTTTTTCCGAATTCAAAAGACAGCACATTAAGATTTTTACTAATTTTGTATGTGAAATGGGTTGATTTATCAATCTCTTTTGACTTTTTAGCTTCATTATCACTATTTGTAATTGTTTGATAAGTTTGGTTTTTGTTGAATCTATAATCTAAACTACCTTCTGTGAGTACAAATATTTCGTGTTTCTTTTTTAATAACTCCCTTGAAATTTTATAAACGTGCTTTTCTACACCTCCAATTCTCGGAAAAAAAGAAGGAGTTATAAAAAGAATTTTCATCAGACTATGAACATTTAAAATAATTTTTTATTAACAAAAATTTATGCAAAATATTATTTTTAATTTATTAAATATTAATTAATATTAATTTATATTTCTAAAGTCATATAGAAATCAAATTTTTGAAATCTCTGACAAATTTATGAAAAATTTTTTTGTCTACATTTAATTTTTCATCTTCAGAAAGTTCTGAGTAAGGCTTATTTGTTTGTGAATGTATTAAAAAACTGGACATAGGATAACCCGGTTCTAATATGTTTGAAAATTTCTTAGCAGCTGTTGCAATCTGAATTACTTTCCAATAATATGACTTATTTGTTGCAGGATTATAGAGTACTATATAAAAATCCCAGATGAATTTTTTATTTTCTTGGGGATATTTATAGAAAATTTTTTCCCAGTATTTTAATACTTCTTCATCTGTTGCCTCCTGACTGTTTTTTTTAATTCTTCTTACAAATACTCCTGGTTGTTTTTCCCGGGGTAAAAAATTAGTTTTCATTTGTTCGTCAACTGCTAAAGTTGAATACCCCGTAAGCTTTGCATATTCTTTTGCTTTAAAAATAGCGTTTTCTTTTGCATTGTCAAAAGGTTCACTAATCCTATCAATAATTCCAAGATTCTCAAGAGAAATAAATTCAATGCCCAAGAGGTCTTTTAGAAGCCTCTTGTACCTTTTGAATTTTGCGGGATTATGTGTTGCGATTACAATTTTCATAAATTTAAATATGTGGACTCGAGAGGATTTGAACCTCTGACTTCTTCTACTTGTATGCCGTATACTTTTGTGCACGCATCTGGATTCGAACCAGAGACTTCTTCGATGTGAACGAAGCGCTCTACCACTGAGCTATGCGTGCAAGTAAAATCTTGACTATTATGATACCAGAAAATTTACTGATTGACAAAATTAACAAAATATTCGAAAATGTCAATTATGTCACTAATCAGGAAATTATATTATATTGCTCTTGACCTGCTTGAAACATTTGTAATAGCCGGAGCTATTTTTGTTGTAATATATGCTTTTCTTTTTAGGCTGTTTTTAGTGAATGGAGATTCCATGCTTCCCAATTTCCACAATGGTGAATATATCGTCACAAATCTTATAACTTTGAGACTTAATCCTTTAAAAAGGGGAGATGTTGTAGTTTTCCAAGCGCCTCCAAATCTTGAAAAAGACTATATTAAAAGAGTTATTGGGCTTCCCGGAGATAGAATTATCATAAAAGACGGAAACATATATTTAAATGGGGAATTGCTTGATGAAAAAACATATCTTGCGGCTGATTCCAAAACATACGGAGAACAATTTTTAAGAGACGGTCAGGAAGTAACCGTGCCATCTAATAACTATTTTGTACTTGGTGACAATCGGAGATATAGTTCAGATTCAAGAGATTGGGGATTTGTAAGTTTTGATAAAATAATTGGAAAGTCCTTTATAGTTGCCTGGCCGCCAACAGAGATTAGAATAGTTTCGGGTATGAAATAGAATTAAAGCGCGGTCTTACTTCATTAGTAACTCAAACAAATTTTTGAGCCTTTTAGTCGTTTCTTCTTCTTCACCTTTAACAACTATTGTTATCTTTCCAAGTATTCTCGATTGAAAGAAGTCCACTTTATAAAATCCGTGCCTGTTTTTTAATTCCTGAGCCATTTTTTCCTGTTCGGGAATATACATTTTGTCTCCTTTTTTATGGGGCTCTTTTTTTTGAACCTCTGACTTCATCTGACGTGCAACCTCTTCTGCCCCCCTAACACTTATCCCTTCAACCAGAATCCTTTTAAAGGCCGCCAACATTAATTTGTGATCCCCTATTGAAATAAGAGGCCTGACATGCCCTTCCATAATAACCCCAGCTGCCAAAGCGTCTTTAATTGCATCTGGAAGAGTAAGAAGTCTAATAGTATTTGAAATATATGGAAGACTTTTACCTACTCTTTTTGCTACCTCTGTTACAGAAAGATCGAATTCATCAATTAATCTCTTGTAAGCCTGCGCTCTTTCCACAGGATTTAGGTCTTCCCTTTGAACGTTCTCAACGATTGACATTTCAAGCATTCCTTGAGGTGTAGTTTCCTTAATTACTACCGGAACTTTTGCCAATCCCAATACTCTTGCTGCTCTCCATCTTCTTTCGCCGGCTATTATTTGGTATCCCGCTGGAGTTTTGGCCACTACCAACGGCTCAAGTATTCCCTGTTCTCTTATTGAATTTACTAATTCATTTAATGAATCCGGGGAAATTAGACCTCTTGGTTGGAGTGGATTTGGCTGAAGTAAATTGGTTTCCAGTTCTATTATTCTCAGTGAATTATCCATTTTTAATCTTCTTCGCAGAAGGTTTGATATCCTTCCTTAGAACTTTTGCTATGTCAACGTATTTTTTACCCCTAAGATATCTAAAGTCTACTTTACCATCTTGCACCGCAAATATAGTAAAATCTTTTCCCATTGAAGCACCGCGCCCAGGATAAAACTTTGTACCTTTTTGCCTGATAATTATGTTTCCGGGCCTGACTACTTCTCCACCAAAAACCTTAACTCCTCTTCTTTTGGATATCGAGTCTCTGTTTCCTTTTACTGCACCTTGTGATTTTGTATGTGCCATTATTCAATCTCCTTTTAATTTTTTAGACTTTCTTCTTCTTATCTTCAGCTGCGGAAGGCTTTTCCTCCTTAATATCCTCTACCACAACTTTCGTATAAGTCCTTCTGAAACCGGCAAGTCTTCTGTATCTTGATTTAGCGCGAAATTTTGCTACTGTTATCTTTTTGGATTTAAAATTTCCCTCCACCTTTGCCAAAACCTTCACATTGTTTATAAAGGGTAGGCCAATATTAACTTTTCCCTCATTAACATAAAGAAGAACTTTGTCAAAAGAAATAAGTTCCTGGGAATCTTTATTTAAGTTATCAACTTCAAGAATTGTCCCTTTTCCAACTTTGTATTGTTTACCACCGGTTTGTACAACTGCATAATTCATACATAGTATTTTACCAAGATTACTTCTTTTTCGCAAGGGACTGTGAAAAATAAATTTTTTTAGCTGTATATACTATAGGTTATTTAATTTCTATGGAAATTCCTCTTTTAGATTCAAAACCCATCGCTGAAATCAACCCAAGCATAGTAAAATTTGACAGAAGAGAGCTTCCTCCATAAGAAACAAATGGGAGAGTAATCCCAACTATTGGAAGTATCCCCACGTTCATACCAATATTGAAAAATATATGAATCAGGAAAAGGAAGAAAAACCCGTATAAAGCAAGTCTTGAAAATTCGTCTCTAACATTATTTGAAATCCTGAAAATTTGATATAAAAATATTGCGTATATTGTGAGCAAAAATAATGCTCCTACCAAACCTGTACTCTCTGCTATTGTTGCAAAAATAAAATCTGTATGTCTTTCGGGTAAAAATTTCAAAATTGATTGAGTGGCCTGTCCTAAACCTTTACCAAATATACTTCCGCTTCCTACTGAAATAACTGATTGTATGGCATTATACGATGAACCAAAAGGATCATATGAATAATCAAAGAAACTAAAAATTCTCTTTTTCTGATAATCATGCAAAAACTGAAAAAAAAGGGGCAATGGAATCAAAACCAGTGTTCCCAGAGAAACAAAATACCTCATTGGAAAACCATTCATAAACAGCATAAAAATTAACGTAAAGATGTATATAATTGCATTTCCAAGATCAGGTTGTCTTAAGGTAAGCAAAAAAACTGGAAGCATCAAAAGCAGAGCTTTTATAAACTTTGAAAGTGACTTTGATTCATCTTTTGATAAATAGCTTGCGAAAAATATTATCATAAAAGGCTTAAATATCTCCGAAAACTGAATTCTTACCCCAAAAATATCAATCCATCTTACAGCTCCTCTTGCTTCTACCCCTACAAAAAACAGTATGATTAAAAGCCCAAGCATGACAAAATATAATTTCCGTGAATATAAAGCAATAAATCTATAATCAATCATCAGAAACATCAAATAAGAAAAAATTGAAAAAATCAAGAAAAATAACTGCTGCCTGAATATCAAAGGATCAATGGAGTAGAATGTTGAAAGACTTACCAAAACAAGCAGCAAAACAGGCACCAGCAAAGATAAATTTAATCTGTTCATTATTAAAAATTCAGCATGGAAGAAGCCTTAGATTTTAACTACTTCAAACTTATCCGATTTGATTAACTTTCTTGCAAGAGTTTTCTCTTTTATTTCTTGCCCGAATTTAAACGGCCAATCTGGAAGATACACATCTATTTCTTCGTCTAAAGTAGTTCCTATTCTTTTTCTTTCTTCCTGAATTTTTCTCATAATATCACGAGCGTTTCCTTCGTCTTGAAGTTCAGGGGTAATATTTGTGTCAAGAGATACCGATAACATTGAAGATTTTACATTTGTTCTTTCTATCTTTTTTACATTTACTTCATCACATATTAATTTGGCAAGATCGGAAGGTACTTCTTCATCAGCCAAATAATAACTCGGAGAATTTCCGATTATGGTTAATTTTGCCAGAGGTTGTCTTACTTTAATTCCCTTACTTTTTCTTTCAGCATGAGCAAGTTCCACTACTTTTCTGACAAAATCTATAGACGATTCAAGATTTTTATCAATTAATTTATTATCTGGTTCCGGCCAGCTTGATAAATGCACGGATTCTTCACCGGTTAAGTTTCTGTAAATTTCTTCAGAGATAAATGGAACAATCGGCGCAAGAAGCTTACAAAGAGTAGCTAAAACCTCGTAGGCTGTTGAATAAAAATCATTTTTGTCAGCTTTATTTTTTGCTATCAAGCCAACTCTATCTCTGCTTCTTCTTATATACCAAGTTGAAAAATCATTTATGAATCTTTGCACATTTGCGATAGCGCTTATAGTATCATACTTTTCAAGATTATCAGTAACCTCTCTAATCAAAAGATGAAGAAGCGAAACAATCCATTTATCCAGAATATTATGAGTTAATTTATATTTTGTACTTGAAATCTGATAATTGTCTACATTTGCGTAAGAAACAAAAAAATTATAGATATTCCAGAGTATAAGCATCATTCCTTTCACCTGATTTCTATATTGTTCCTCAGAAATCAAAATATCTTCTCCCTTCATTACCGGGCTACCCATTAGGTAAAGCCGCAATGCATCTCCACCATACTGCTGAAGTAATTTTTTTGGATCAGGATAATTACCATAATTCTTACTCATTTTCCGGCCGTCTGTTCCCAGAATCACACCGGTAACAACTACATTCTTGTATTCGTTTGAGTCAAACAAAGCAGTTGAAATTACATGCAAAACATAAAACCACGCCCGAATTTGCCCAGTATACTCAACTATAAAGTCCGTTGGGAAGAAATCTTCCAGTCTGATATTTTCCTCAAAAGGAAAGTGATGCTCCGCGTAAGGCGCAGAACCTGCTTCTATCCAGCTGTCAAGCACTTCCGACACCCGCTTTGATTTTTCTCCACACTTACTGCAGATTACAGTAATCTCATCGATCTCAGGCTTATGAAGATCATTTATCTTTTGTCCTGAGGTTTCCTCAAGTTCCTTAATTGAACCAGGAATAAATCGCTCTTGGCATCTCTGACATTCCCATACAGGCACAGGCGAACCCCAATATCTGCTTCTTGAAATACACCAGTCGGGTGCTGCCTCCAGACTTTTTAAGAATCTTCCATACTTGAAATGTTTGGGAAACCAGTTTATAGGTTCGTTACTCTTTTTAAGCCGCTCTTTAAGATCTTGTACGTTCACAAACCATGCGTTCTGGGGAGCATAATAGAGTCTTGTATGGCAGCGCCAACACAATGGGACACTATGCACCAGCTCTTCATCTTTATATAATAAATTTCGTTCAGCCAAGTCCTGGTTAACCTCTTTATTTGCTTTAAGATAATACATTCCTCCAAATTTAGGTACATCTTTTTTTATTATCCCTTCTTCATCAAGATGCATTTCTATGTGTATGTTGTCTTTCTTCATTGCAGCCAAATCCTCTTCTCCATAAGCAGCGATTGTTACAACTCCCGTACCTTCCTCTGCGGTAACAAAATCCCCACCGATTAGCTCATATGCTTTTTCACCAATCTCTATTGGGTAATAATCATAATGCGGAACAAATTTTTTCCCAATAAGCTTCTTACCTTGAAATTCTTCCACAATCTCATAAGGCTCATTTTTAAGCATCTTTAAGGTGGTTTTGGCCAAAATATAATATTCACCGCCCTGCCTCACCTTCACATATACAAGATCAGGATTAACAGCCAAAGCCAGAGTCACAATTTTATTCCAGGGAGTTGTTGACCAAGCAAGGATATAAGTATCTTTTGAATCTTTCAACGGATATTTATAAACTGAAGCCGGATCGGTAATCTCTTTATAGTTTTCAGCATCCATAGCAACTTCAAAATTTGAAATAGGAGTTGCGCAGTGAGGACAATATAACGACACCCTTAGGCCTTTATAAATATGCCCTTTATCATACATTTGTTTAAACACCCACATCACAGTTTCCATATATGATAAATCCATTGTTCTGTATGCATTTTCAAAATCCACCCAGCGGCCAATATGATCTATATACCATTCCCACTCCTTGGAAGATTCACTCACATATAATTTACATTCTTCTATAAACCTTTTTACTCCAATTTTTCCTTCTATTTCACGCTTGCTTTTAATACCTAGTTTGATTTCTACCTTATTTTCTGCAGGCAAACCATGTACATCCCATCCCCAAACGCGTCTCACTCTATACCCTTTCATTGTCCAAAAGCGCGGAAAAATATCTTTTGGAATAGAAACCAATAGGGTTCCGTAATGGGGAAGACCGGTAATAAAAGGCGGACCATCCAAAAATGTCCATTTTTTATCTTCCGGGCGGTTCTTAACAGATTTCTCAAAAATCTTGTTTTGTTTCCAGTATCTTAATATTTCTTCCTCAAGTTTTGGAAAATCAACTTTAGCTGATACATTTTTGAACATGATAGGAATATTATAGAGAAAGAAGCTTATATCTTCAAGTTTGTTTATCATATCAAAATGTATTAAAAAAATAAAAGTGAAAAATATGTTTTTAGCAGTCCTTGACAAAGAAATAAAGTATATAATAAATTTATAAGCATGAAGCACGAATTTGATATATTTGGAAAATATTGGTTCGGACAGGAGATTGATACCGTTATTACGGCACATGAATTCTCCAGAAAAGAATACGACATTTTTCAGAAAAAAGACAAAAAATCCCTGAGAGAAGGCGAAAAGCTATACATAGGAGAGCCTTACGAATGGATTACGCCGGATTGGCAACCAACGCTTGGGACCAGAAACGGAAGGATATATGAAATTCTGCTTGAGCATCAGGAAAAAGATAAGGAACAGGCAAATTCAATTATGCACGTAATTATAAATTTATTTAATAGAGAATTTCATGTATATGACAAACATCCGTTTCTTTCCAAAAAATATATTTGGGAATTACCAAATGCCATAATAATTGTTAATAAAAAAAGGGGGAAAGGCTTGCATGTTATATCTGTTGTTACAACCTGTTTTAATTTACACATTCTAACACCTACATCTGCACCACCACGGAACAGCTAAAACTATAAGTTTTTAAATTTATCCCTTAAAAATTCTGCTAGAATAATAATTATGAGATTTAAAAGCGGGTTCAAACAAGTGAAGCATGTATTCACAAATTTGGGGAAAATGCTTATTTTAGCCTGGCAGATGGATAGAAGAGTAACTTTCGGTTATTACTTTACGGCATTTTTAGGAGCATTCACTCCCCTTATTGGAAGTTTAACGCTTAAATATTTAATTGACAATCTTATTGCAAACGGAACACTTAAAGCTTCTACCTCAATTCCTTTTATTATAATTGTTGTTCTTGCAACCAGATACATACTTTCCTTAGCAGAAAATATTATTCAATGGGGATTAGGCAGAACTTATTTTGATTATTTATTCCGTTACAAAATTCAAAATGAACTAAACAGAAAATTTTATGACAAACTGTCCAATTTAGATATTGCATATCTGGAAGACCCAAAAACACAAAACCTGATTTCCAAAGTACGAGATACTGTTACCTGGCGGCCGCCTGATTTTTTGAGAGAATTTTCATATTTTTTCGGTAATTTTGTTTCCTATATTGCGGCATTTATTATTCTGTTGCCTTTTGGGTGGTGGATTCCGACAGCTATCACACTAATAGCACTACCAAGACTTTTGTTAAGAGCAAGATACGGAACAATCCAATGGTCTATTTACGGATCAGGCGCTCCCCAAGTAAGAAAATTATGGTATTTAACCTGGCTTCTTGCTTCACCCGAAGCGATAAGAGAAATGAAAATATTCCAATCTCAAAAAACACTTCTTCAAAGATTGAAAGAGGTTCAGGAGTATCTCTTTAATTTAAATAAAAAACCTCTTGATAATTATCTTCGCCAGCTCACCTATCCTCCGATTTTAGAAGCTGTTGTTTTATTTGTAATTGCCTATCTACAATTACCTAATGTCCTATCAGGAATAATTACAATAGGTAGTTTCACGCTGTTAATTAATATGATAGACCAGCTAAACGGAAGTGTTTCCGCCTCCGTAATTACTTTTGGTGAAATGTACGAGCATAATTTATATATTGATCACTACCTTGAAATTTCAAAGCTTCCAAAACTTATTAAAGAAGCAGAAAAAGCTGTTGTTTTTGAAAAGATTGCTCCTCCCAAAATAGAATTTAAGAATGTTACTTTTGCCTATCCGCATGGACCTAAAGTACTCAAAAATATTTCTCTTGTTATTGAACCTGGAGAAAGCGTTGCTTTTGTTGGGGAAAACGGAGCCGGTAAATCAACTATTATTAAACTTGTTTGCCGCTTCTATGATGTAACCGAAGGAGAAATTTTAGTAAACGGAGTAAACATAAAAGACATAAAACTTTCCAACTGGTATCAATTTATGGGAACGCTTTTTCAGGATTTTGTTCATTATTACCTTACTGTAAAAGATAACATCATTTTGGGAAACCCCAGTAAAGTAGATGAACAGCAAGTAGTTGAAGCGTCCAAAAAAGCAGGAGCGCATGAATTTATAGATAAACTTCCAAAGAAATTTGATCAAGTACTTGGGCGTGAGTATGAAGAAGGAGTAGAGCTGTCAATTGGTCAGTGGCAAAAACTGGCAATAGCAAGAGCATTTTATCAGTCCTCCCCACTTTTGATTTTAGATGAACCAACAAGTGCTATTGACGCAGAAGCAGAATACGAAATATTCAATAATCTTGAGAAAGAGTACAAAAATAAAACATTAATTCTTGTCTCACATAGATTCTCAACTGTCAGAAATGCCAATAAAATATTTGTGATAGAAAATGGACAAATTATAGAAAGAGGTACACATGATAAATTATTGGCAATTAACGGTAAATACGCACACATGTTTCAAACACAAGCAAAAGGATATAAATAATTAGAAATCAAAAAAGATATCTCAAATAATATTACTTGTATTATAAATATAAATTTTAGTGGCACTTCACATCTAATTCCTGATGTACCGGAAATGCTTTATCTATTGCTTGCTTAATATCCAAAGCACAACCTTCTTCTTCCATTATTTTTCTCATCGTAGAAGAAACAGCTTGACCCACAGCTTCTCCAGGAGCTATATGATGTTTTATGGATCGACTTGACCTTGCTGTTGAGGCGGAGCACACAGTCATCAACGCGTTCGTACCGGCAACAGCAAGTTTTTCCACGTGACCTCTGGCAACATCAATTACTCGTTCACAAGTGTGAGCATCTATGCCCGCACCTTCCATTATTCTACCCACTCTCGATAAAGCTGTGACTCGGTAATATTCTTCGACAGGATTTTTTGGATTTTCTACCATAATTTAAATATTGATTGTATTAAATTAAGTCTATCAAAGTAAGCATAAAAGTCAATAGGATAATATAATTAATATATAAGTTAGTATAAAATACTTCTAATTTAAAGTAATTATTGAGTTAATTATTTACTGAAAAAGTCATTAATCAGATTCTGAAAGAATTTAAGTAATCTCTATTCATTCTTTTCCAAAAGTAAGGGCCGCCAAAAATAAACGGCGTTGCGCATTCAAAAAGATCAGCTCCGGCTCTTTGAATTTTTTTTAGTTTATCAAAGCTCCCAATTCCTCCGCAAGCAATTTTAACTAAAGGATCGCCTCCCAATTCCCTGTCAAATTTAGTTACCTGCTCCATTGTGGAAAGTGACCTTTCAAAAAGCAACGGTCCGCTTAAACCGCCTTTGTAAGCCGCGTATTTTTCTCTTTCGCCAGTTCTGTCAGTAGTTGTATTTGTAGCTTTTATTGCCTGAAAATTGCATTCTTTGGCAGTCAGAACAATTAATTTTATGTCTTCCGGCGTCATATCAGGACCGATTTTTGCAATTTTAGGTATTATAATACCAGTTCTTGCTTCAATTGTATCCGCAGCTTTTGCAAATCCTCTCATGGTTTGCACCGCTTCATCTATACGTTTTTGTTTCTCAGAGTCTAAGGTGTTTGGGCAATGAAGGTTAAGCGTATTCCATGAAGGATGAATGCGATAAACAATTTCAAGGCTTTGTCTTAAATCCGCAACAGAAGACTCTATATCACCAAGACCAGGTGTTGGCGCAAGGTTAAAACCAAACGGTTTACAAATTTTATCCTGAACATTCTTTATATTTTCTACGCCTTTTTCCGTTCCCAGGTTGGGCAGTCCCATCCAATTAACGATTGTCCCGTCGGGAAATCTTCTTATTCTTTTCACTTTTACTTTTCTTCCGTCTGGAAATGTTTCTACTTTTGGATTACCGTCTGTTTTTTGAAAAGTAAAAGTACCAATGTCTTCTCCTCCTGCTCCCATCGCGGCAATTATACATGCACCAGGTCCATACTTGACAATTCCGGCAGCAAGAAGGATTGGTGATGGAAATTCAATTCCCATCATCTCCACCACAAGCTTTCTATCTTCTATCCCAAATTCCTGTTTTACAGCTTTTAAAAATAAATCTGACTTTTCAAAACGGCTGAATACTTTAAAAAGAAGATCATGCGTTGCTTCAGGATCAAAGGAAGTTACAGGCAAAATTGCATGCTTATATAATAAATTAGCAAACCTTTCTTTACTCATGAAGCAGTTACCAAATTTTCAGGATATATTTTAACACTTTTTTTAATTATTTAAATTAAGCTGTAAGTTTAATTTAAAACACCTGACTTATAACAATAGTAAGCTGGCAGAAATTTAGATATTAAATGTTGTGTTATAATTACTTTTAGCCGGATGAAATAATTTATGATAAAACCAAATTTATCAGTTTTAAAGGTTGGCATTATCTCTCAATTTCCTGGTTATCTTTGGAAAAATAAACTCTTGTGGACTATTCCGATATTTCTTTTCTTACTTTTATTTATATTCATTCTTATATTTACCCAGGGAACAGGACTTGGATCTTTTATTTACCGTTTATTTTAAAGTAATAATGTAAGCATCAATTGCTTAATAAATAATGAGATTTAATATAATTTGCCACTTGTTCTGCAACTATTTCGTTTCCTTTACTGCTTAAATGACCGTCATATTTTAAATATGGGTACTGGGAAATATCAGTCTTATCATCAATTTTTTTTACGTAATCTTTGAACGTGCCTCCGGTATCAAGGAAAAATAAATCATTTTCTGACGCAAATTCTTTTAAAAGTTTAGTTTCAACAATTGCCTGATTCTTCTCACCAGGATTTCTTCCGGTTGCTTTATTTAGGTAAATCTCACCCCTATTATGAAATACAAGTAACATTACTTTGGCACGTTCAGTTTTTGCTTTTTTTGAAATTTCCTCAAAAGAGGATATTGTTTTTTTCCATTCCTGGTTTTCCTCAAGCTTGTTTTTGCTAAGTATTGTATTGAATGCATCTTCCATTTCTTTCTTATATCTTTGCATTTTACCGATAGATATCATTTTATCCGCAATCATCAATTTTTCAGACATGAATCTTGTGTCCTTCGAATATACGGGGTCAGTACTGTATTTATAAAGTTCTATCGTGCGGTTGATATTTTTCCACACAAAAAACAACGCGGCCGAAATAACAAATTTGAATTGTACCCTTTCTTCACTACCACCGCTTATATCGTGTTGTACTAAGCGCCCGATTGCGCTTGGAAGATTTCTGCTTTTTGCAATTTCCTTTTCATCCCCTAATAATAGACCTTCACGGTCATATGCACCAGTCAAATAACCAATTATGACAAGCCTGGGCTTTAATTTAAGACCGTATAATTTAAAAGTTCCATTCATCTGGGAAGGTGCATAGCCTTGTACGCCTAAAGAATAAGCATTGATACCCAAAGAATTTAGTTTTGAAACCCAAGTGTTATCAGTTTTTACTCCCAGCCCTTCAGTAAAACTATCCCCAAGCGCAATAACATCAAACTGATTTCTTTTGGAAAGTTTGAGATTATTTTTATATCCACGGTTATCTGTTACCCATTCATATTCAAAATCATACTCATTACCATATTCACCCGGAACACGGATGAGGACATTTGCCTTTGGTTTTGCGAATGGACTTTGATCAAGATACTCTACCGCTTTACTTTTCATTTCTTTCGTAACACTACTTTCAACAAAATTCGCAATATATCTTGGGTAAATTGAAGGAAAGACAACATACAGTAACTGAGCAAGCAATATAAAGAAAATAAAAATAAATATACTTACCTGAAGGTTTCTGAAAAAAGTAAATATTGTATTTTTTATCCAAATATTTAAAAGGCTTAAAAATGCAACCAGTAAAAATATTCTTAACAATAAATCTTTGGTTTCTTGCGGGATATATTCAGGAATTAAAATGAATAAAATAGCAGCTAAATTTATAAGTAATATATAAAGATACGGATTTTCTTTAAAAAGTTTCTTAATCGCATCAGGCTTTAATAACTCCAAAATTTTTCCACGCATTTATATGATTATAGTCAACAGAAGGATGAAGATCAATTGATAGCGTACAAAAACTCTTCTTTCAGCCTTTGGAATAGCAGATTCAGTAAGATATATTTTATCGGACGGAGAATTTTTCATTCTATTTAAATAATTCTTCCCTTTTCTCATGAAATTCTTCTTCTGTTATAGCCTCACTCCTTCGTAAACCAACTAATTTTTCTAATTCATCAATTCTTCTATAACTTTCTTCGATAGCTCTTTTTTCTTCTCCTGTTAATCCTTTTTGCTCTCTTCTCTCTTCGTAAATTTTCATGTATTTTCTTCCTTCAGCAATAAATAAGCCTCTTAACTCCGGTTTTAATATATGTTCTTTGTCTTTTTCCCATCTGAAGATCGTTAAGGGTATATTTATAAAACCAAGTTCATATTTTTCACTGACTCTATTCCACATTTCTGTATCTTCATGAATTTTTAAATCCTCATTAAAATATCCCATCTGATCAAAAATAGATTTTTTTACCATAACCGATGATATATGAATAGGAGTAAGTTGTACGAATCCCGGTAAGTTAAATCTTCTTTTTCTTTCATCCGACATATTTGTTGCTTGAAATCGTGTTTTTTCCAATTTATTTCCGTCAACTTCTATATATTGATCTGTATAAGCAAGAGGAATACCCGGATGAGATTTCAGATAATCAAGTTGTTCTTTCAAAATACCAGGAAGCCATAAATCATCAGAATCTAAGAAAGCAACATATTGCCCCATCGCATTTTTAATGCCTATATTTCTTACTTTTGATATACCACTATGATCAACTGAAATAATCCTAATAGGTAAATTTAGGGATCCAAGATGTTCTTTTGTTCCATCGATTGATCCATCGTCAACAACAATTACTTCATAATTTTTAGGTTCTTGTAGCAAAACACTTCCTATTGCCTCAGCAACTAAGTATTCCTGTTATATGTTGGAATAACAACACTAATTAATGATTCCATGAGAGAATTATAACATTTACAGGATTTTTTTTACCAAAATTGCTATAATCTTATCTGTGATTACTACAAAATCAACTCTTTATACAAAAGAAGGAATTGAAAAACTTAGAGAGAAATTTGATACTTATATAAAAACAGTTATAGATATTAAGAAAAAGATTTGAAGATTTGACAAAAATTTTTTTTCAAGTAATTTATGAATAACCAAAAAATCGCAATTGAATCACTTTCAATGGATCTTATGAGAGTCGCACTAGGTTACCAAAGAGGATCAATTTCAATGGCAAAACGTTTTTCCAAAGAAGCACAAAAAAGATGTAGTGAAATCGATGCGTCACATGTAAAACCTTATTTTGCAAAAATTCTTAAAAAGCTAACTTTAGTTCTTAGAGATTCTGGAAAAGACCGAATTGCAGAAGATATTCTAATGCATAGTGTAATATGTAAAAACTACGCAAAGAAATTTTGCTAAATTTAATTTTTGTTGGAGGAAGGCCGGTATTTTATAAACAAAAACAATTAATAACTTCAATTTCTACTAAAAAATCCTAAAAGATATTTTGTATCCTTAAGTTTTTAGAACATTATCAAAGAAATAAAAAATCAGTTATCACAAATTCGTCGTAGATAATCTTGCATTTTTTTTATTATTACTTTACAATAATTTTTGTGATAGACCCCTATAGGATGATTGTCGTTAATATATTTATATCCTCCCTGCTAGGAATATCCTTTCTAATCTATTGCTTTGTATGGCCTAAAAAAAAATTTAATTTTTTAGCGGCGTTAATACTTATATCTTTGCTTCCCGTAATTAGTATTCTTAGAAAAGGTTCTTATGAAAGCGGCCACTTAGCTTTACACGTAAATTATACGATTGAATTCTATGAAAATTTAATTGCAGGTAATATTTTTCCTCAATGGGCAGACATCGGTTATGGCTTTCCTATTCATATTTTTCAATATCCGCTACCTTATTATGCTGCATCTATTTTCCATTTTATTGGATTTTCTTTTCTTAATAGTGTTAAGCTCGTATTATTTTTTACCTATATTCTTTCCGGAATAACCATGTATCTTTGGATAAAAGAAGAATTCGGGAAAATACCTGGATTTGTGTCAGCTATCCTTTATCTTTTTGCCCCCGCCCATCTTGTTGACATGCATTTTGTTGTCAGTTTGGGAGAAAGTGCGGTTTTTGCTTTCATACCACTAGCTTTCTTTTCTACTAAAAAATTTATAGAAACAGGCAAAACTGTTTTCTTTGTACTGCTTAGTATAAGTGTAGCTTCTTTAATTCTAACGCATCCTATGGTGACGATAATAATTTTTTATTTTTTAATAGTTTATGCTTTAATAATTTGGTTCTTAAAAAAAAAGAGAAAAGTCAAACTTATAGTGTATTATTTTATTTCTATATTGTTCGGTTTAATGCTTTCAATTTTTTATTGGTTACCTCTAATATCAGAGGAGAAATACACAATGTATACTTTAACATTACCAATACCTGGATTTCTGACAATAAAAGAATTACTATATTCTCCTGCGTTATTTGGGTTACTTTTTCAAGGTAATCAGGGTAAATCATATAATTTAATTGGCTATGCACATCTAATTTTATTATTTATATCAATCTTTTTTTATTTAAAAAAAATTTTCAACACGCATGAAAAAATTATTTTATTATTTTTCTTGGGATCTTTTAGCATTTTAATACTATTAATGCTGCCTATTTCAAAACCAATATGGAAACTGATCCCATATATTAACAATATTCAATCTGTTGCAAGACTCCTTGTACCCATTTCTTTTGTTACTTCTGCAATTGCTGGTATAGTTGTGGGAAAGATTAATAAAAAATGGTTAATAGTGCTTATATGTATTTTCACAATATATACAACAATACTTAACTGGGGCAATAGAAAAATGGTTCCTGAAAACAGAGATATTTATGTGGGATATGGAGAAATGTATACAGAATATTACGAACGAGATAATCCATTTTATCAAAAAAATTATAATTTTGATGGATACATCTTGAAAAGACCTTCTGGAAAAAACATTGAAATCGTAACAGGCAAGGCTAATTTATTAGAAATAAACAGAAACCCAACAAAACATGAGTACATAATGCAGGTAAAAGAAGCAACCACATTTAAAGAAAATACTTTCTATTTTCCAGGTTGGACATTAATGGTCAATAACAAATTACACAAAATTAATTATCAAAATCTTAATAACCTAGGAATCATTACTTTTGATTTAAACCCAGGTTTATATAAAACAGAACTCATATTCAACAACACTCCTGTTAGAAGTTTTTCCCAATCAATTAGTATTTTTACGTTTATTTTATTAACTTTATGTACTATATTTACAGCAAGACAATCTGTATTAATATCAGCAAAAAGATTTATCAAGCGCACACAATTAAATGTAGAAAAGTTATCTATAAAGCTTTAATTCTTCTGTTTGAGAGATATGGGGATTTTATAACAGAAAGTATTTTTATACTCTTTTTGAGCTTTCAAAATATAATTTATATACCTCGTAGCTTTAATGTTTTTATTGGTTAATTTTAATTTGTTATGAACACATCGGTTTGAAGCTACAGAAGTATATGCAATTTTAAGAAAATCAAAGCAAAGTGGTATAAATTCAATCTCTACTTAAGACACCCAAAAGGAATTCTGCATTCTTAAGTCCTCAAGATAAATCTAACAAAGCAAACTACTCATGTCAAGATAACGCACAATTATTGGGTTTTTTGAGGTTTCTCTACTCTATTTATCATAAACTTTACAGGTTCAATCATGTTTATTGGCTGTATTTTTATTTCAGGGTGTCTTTGTTGAAAGACTCTAAAGATTTCGTCAGCAAAAGCCTGTCCAATCGTTTTAACTTTATCAAAGTCTAGAACAATAGTTTTATATTTTTCTAAACCTGCCAATATTCTTCTCGCTTGAGATCTAGAAATATAAATAGTACCTTGTATAAACAATCTAACTAATATTTCTGTTTTATCAAATCCAACTTCACCAGGTTCTGTTACAAATTTATTAAATATATCACTTAGATGTTTTTTAGAATGTATGCTAATTGTAAAAGTTACTTTTGTACCTTTTTTAATCTCGGTTGTTTCTTGAAAAAAAACATCCTTAATAAGATTATCTACTCTCATTTTGTAGCCAAAACTGTCTAACTCAAAAATATCAGCAACTTTAGATGTGAAAAATATTCCTTCTCCTGTATGTGAATGAGGTACAGTGGTAGTCTTACCTTTTGATAAATCCTGCATTGCTTCTATCTCCGATTTCAGTCCTCTTTTTTTCATAACGTTTCTAAATACCCCAATACCAAAATCGTTAATTACGAAGTTTAAATTTCTTGCGTCCACTCTCATTTCTATCTCTACATATTTTGACTCCGAGTGTTCAATTGCATTATTCAACATCTCGGTAAATGCATAAAACAGAATACTTGATACATTCTCATGTAAATTTTTAATAAGATCGTGTTTATCTCTAATGGAATTAAACACTCTGTGTTCTTCCAATGATTCTCTCTTAAATCTCAGCTTAATAGCTTCATATATCTGATCAGTATTTTGTGGTAAAGCATAAAATGCACTGGCAGTGCTACCGCCTTTAAGAAGTATCCCTTGCTTAACCATTTGATTTATTACAGAACTTACATATTGTCTTGTGTATTGTCCTTTGTAATAATTCACTATGTCTGCAGTCTTAAAAGTTTTGTTTTTATTAGCTACGTTTAAAATAGCTTGCTTAATATCCATAAGACATATTATATAACTATATACAAAAGTTGTCAACTTTCTATCTGTAGTTGTAAACTAAGTTGTCACATTATGTCGCACAAGTTTACGACATAGCTTTGAGGCTAAGTAGAGTTTTTACGGGGATCATTATTGGATTCGACAATAGATTTAGTCTGTCCTTCTGCAAGTACAAACCCTACAGATTCAATTCTTCCTATTCCGTCCAGAGTAGCTTCTAGTTTTGGAGATTTCCATATATCAGGCCCTTCTATCCGTCTGCCTCTCCAATTAAACCATGCCCAAAATCCTCCAGACATATTTTGTTTATAATGTTTTTTTCCTTTCCCGTCTATTTCATAAGGAACAGCAACAAAACGCTCCCCAAACTGAGGACCTCTTTTCCATCTGAATTTAGTTTCAAGTTGAATCACTACCCCTCTTGAGGATGCATCTGTAAAATCTGGATTTTCTTTACCTCTAGTCATATTAAATATTTATAACTAATTTAATTCTTTTGACGAAGAAATGCGGGGATGTCAAAAATGCTTTCTTCTTCATTTTCTGCTCTTCCGCTTTCTTCTCTTTTTACAACCTGTTCTTCTGCCGCGTCTGCGTTTGAAACCAATTGCTTGAGTCTTTTCCTTGCTTCATCAAAACCGGTAGCAATAACTGTAATCTTAATCTGATCATGTAGTGTTTCATCAATTGTTGCCCCAAAAATAATATTCGCGTCCGGATCAGCGGCTGATGAAATTATTCTTGATGCCTCATCAACTTCTGACATGGTCAGATCTGACCCTCCTGTTATGTTAAAAAGTACTCCACGTGCTCCTTCCATGGAAACTTCAAGAAGAGGGGAGGCTGTGGCCTGGCGTGCTGCATGCTGGGCTCTGTTTTCACCAACTCCTACTCCAATACCCATGAGAGCTGAACCTGAATCATTCATGATTGTTTTAACATCCGCAAAATCAACATTTATAAGTCCGGGGACTGTAATCAGATCCGCTATGCCCTGCACGCCCTGCGTCAGAACCGAGTCCGCAACCCTGAAAGCTTCAAGAAGAGATAATTTTTTATCAACAGTTTCTAAGATTCTCTGGTTTGGAATAACAATTAAAGTATCAACTTTATCTTTAAGATCCTCTATTCCTCCTTCAGCAGCAACCATCCTGCGCGTCCCCTCAAACATGAAAGGTTTGGTAACAACAGACACCGTAAGCGCACCAACGTCTTTTGCAATTGCCGCAATAACAGGTGTTGCGCCTGTTCCGGTTCCTCCACCCATTCCCGCAGTTAAGAAAACCATATCCGATCCTTCCAAAAGTTCTTTTATTTTTTCAGCGCTTTCCTCAGCGGCTTTTTTGCCTATTTCCGGATTTCCGCCAGAACCAAGACCCTTTGTGAGATTTTCACCTATCTGAATTTTTGTGACCGCCTGGCTCATAAGGAGTGCCTGCGCGTCTGTATTAACGGTAATAAAATCTACGCCTTTTATTTGGGACTGATAAATCATGGAGTTAATCGCGTTTCCTCCTCCTCCACCAATTCCGATTACTCGTATTTTTGCAAGACTAGCAGTTTGAGGTCTGATTAACATATAAAGTTTATCTTAAAAAGATGAACAAATAATAACACATATTTATAGTGGAATCAATGGAGGCAAATATAATTTTGAGCGAAAATAAAAGTTTTAAAGAATATAAAGTTATGGAAGAAAGCTTTTAAGTATTTTTTTCAATCTGTTGGTTACGCTTGATAAAAACTTCAGATTTAATGAAGGAATAAAGCTAGGCATAATCCCTAATGGCTCAGAAGCTTTATAATTTTTACCAAACATTACTAAACCGCATACTGTAGAAAATGAAGGGTCCTCTACTTCATCAATGAGCCCTGTCATTCCATACGGCATGCCAATCCTGACAGGCATTGAAAGCATTCTTTTTGCAGCATCAACCGCTCCAACCGTTTTTGCCCCGCCTCCGGTTATTACAACACCGGCCGGAGTTTGTGTGAGAAAACCGCTTTTTTTAAGTTCTATTAAAACCATTGTAAATATTTCGTTTAAGCGCGGTCTTATGATTCCTTCCACAAGCGTCTTTTTTGAAACTTTTCTAACCTCTTCTATAAGCCGCAGGCTTCCCAAATCCACATCATCGGATTCAATTTCTGAAGTGTCCTCATCTTTATCATACTTTGATTTTCTATTCTGCTTTTTTGATAGGAAAAGCTTTATTTTCTCAGCGCTTTCCAGGGAAACCCTTAACCCTATGGCAATATCGTTGGTTATGTGTTTTGCACCTATTGGTATCACTGAAGAATAAGAAAGCGCTCCTTCAACAAAAATAGCTATGTTGGTAACTCCCGCACCTATATCAACCAAAATAACACCCAATTCTTTTTCCGTATCTGTTAAAACAGCTTGGGATGAAGCGTAGCCTGAAAAAACCAGTGCTCTTAACTCCACACCTGCTTCTGCTTCCAGAACTTTTTGAATATTTTTAATAGTTGTAGAATTGGCGGTTATTATATGAGTATCAACTTCAAGCCTGACTCCATTCATCCCGACAGGATCCTTTATTCCCGGTTCGCCATCAACGGTAAAAGTCCTGGGAACTACATGAAGAATGCTCTTTGTTGACGGAAGAGAAATGGCTGAGGCTGCCTCCAAAACTCTATCTACATCCTGATATATGATCTCTCCTTCAGGCTGAGAAACAGCAACTACGCCTTTTGAATTCTGGCTTTCAATATTTAAACCACTGATAGAACAAAAAACTTTATCAATTGAATAGCCCGCCATTCGCTCAGCTGTATTAAGAGACGCGTTTAAAGCACTGGATGCTTCCTCAATGTCCACTATCTGACCTTTTCGTATGCCGCGCGAAGCAACTTCTGAAACTCCAAGAATATTTATTCCTTCTTCCTGAACTTGCGCAATAACAGTAGCAATTTTAGAGGTTCCAATATCAGCTCCCACAATAATGTTAGAATCTCTCATAAGATAATGTTAGTATATGTATCAAAAATTTACAATAGGCTTATCAAATCTAAAATCTATTTTTTTAGGTTTTTTATTATCTATTGTAAGTCTTGATAAAATTTCCCGCAAAGACATTACCTGCCAATCTACGTCTTTTTCTTTTGAAAATAATACAATCGGCCCGTCTTTCAATACAACTTCAAAAGAAGAACCTTGATCTTCTCTGCGGCTGCTAATCAAAATATTTGCTTCCTTAAGTTTTGTTTCGAAATATGATATATCGTTACTTTCGCTTTGCGGTTTTATTAAAGATTTATCTTTTGTAAGTCCAAGATAATTTTGAAGTTTGGAAAAGTTTCCCGTTAGTGCTTTTACAAACCAAACCAGACAAAACACAAAAAAAAGTATCAAAAAAAAATGGGTGATTAATTTAAATCTTCTGCGCAGCCTTCTTTTGTTCATAAACGGATTTTAATACATTTATTATTTTAGCATCTGAATCTTTAAAAACATATTTATCTGTATCTTTTTTACTTGATTGGATATTTCTGGATATCATTTTATTAATTTGTTCAACCAGAAGCTTTGGTGTCACATCTTTTTGCTCCAAGTATTCACCTATACCAAGCTTTTCAACCAGTTTCGCGTTATCCAGCTGTTCACCTGACTGAGCATGAGGAAGAGGAATCAGTAAACATTTTTTATGAAGTACGATTAATTCGCTGACCGTATTAATACCGGATCTACCAATTACTAAATCAGCGTTTTTGTAAACCCAACCAATCTGGTGGGGTAGTATAAAGTGTTTTAAAATAAGCCTTCCCTGCAAGTCCTTCTCCAGATTATTTTTAATTTTATTTAAAGTTTCAAAATCATCAAAGGCGGTTGAATTACCGGTTTGAAGTATTACTGCATATTTCTCAAGGATTTCCGGAATAATTTGGGCGATTTGACTATTTATAAAGTGTGATCCCCCGCTTCCCCCGGTAATATAAATTATTTTTAAGCCTGGAGGAACAGTCAAATTTTCCTTTACCTCAAATATTTCCTCCCTGACCGGATTTCCTGTCAAAACTGTCTTGTCTGCCGGAAAATATTTTCTGGAAGATTCAAACGATATGCATACCTTATCTGCAAAATAGGAAATTATTGTATTTGAAAGTCCTGCTTTTTGGGTCTGCTCGTGCAGCACAACAGGAATTTTTTGCAAATATGCGACAACACACACGGGAAGACCAATATATCCTCCGAAACAAAGGACAATATCGGGCATTAATTTTTTGAGAGAGACGGCTGATTTTATAAGACCTTTGGGAAATCTGAAGATTGAAGGAATAGTATATTTTGTAAATTTTCTCTGAAGCCTGCCTGTATCTATTTCAATAAACTTAATTCCAAAATCCTGGCAAATTTTATATTCAAATGACTCTACAGTATCACCTTCATAAGTAAACTTTCTCCCCATAAAATATATCTGTGATACTTTTCTTAATTTTTTAATCACTGATAAGGCTGGTGAAATATGTCCTCCGGTTATAACAACTTTCATTTAAGTTATCTTGTTTCCTATATTTAATAATATACCAAT